>Ga0207641_10001929_pt1 | contig 19896 bp, 18 predicted proteins | sample KBSSwiS62_FD_184306 | JGI IMG/M metagenome (GOLD analysis project Ga0207641, IMG submission 184306) | Switchgrass rhizosphere microbial communities from Kellogg Biological Station, Michigan, USA - KBS Switchgrass S6-2 (SPAdes) (version 2) | ecosystem: Host-associated > Plants > Roots >... | reverse complement strand
GCTGACACCCGCCGACATATAGCCGCGATCGCTGAGCGGCTAGCGATTCGATGTAAAATGTACTAGGCCGACGCGGGTTGCGGCTGCGGCATTGGACGTGGCGGTAGGCCCCAGAAGGCGGAGCCGATGCCCAGGAAGGAGATCCCCGCCGCCGTGACGACGAAGGTCACGATCGCCGCCTCCCGACCCTGCGGCTCCCGGACCGCCGAGGTCACCGCGCCCCCCAGCGCACCGATCAGCGCCAACCCGGCTACCGCCTCGACCAGGACCGGCGGGGACAGGACCAGCAGGGCGGTCGCGAGACCGGCGCCGAGTCCGAGGACGGCCAGGCCGACGCCCGCCGTGACCGAGGCGATCCAGCGGCGGTCGGGGTCCGGGTCGGCGTCGGGGCCCGCGGCGAGGGCGGCGCTGATCGCGGCGAGGTTGATCGCGTGTCCGCCGAAGGGGGCGGCGGCCAGGGTCGCGGCGCCCGTCGTGACGAGGATCCCGCGCAGCCCCGGCCGGTAGCCGTACTGGGCCAGCACCGCCATCCCCGTGACGTTCTGCGAGGTCATCGTGACCAGGAACAGCGGCAGTCCGATCCCGATCAGCGCCGCCGCGGAGAACGTCGGCGTGGTCCACTCGAGCCGGGGTGCCGCCGAGACCCCGCCCAGCCCCGGCCCCGTCAGCGCGATCGCGACGACCGCCGCGACCAGCGCGGCGGGCACCGCCCACTGTCGCGCGAATCGGGTCATCAGCGCCCACACGACGATCACCGGCGCGGCCAGCAGCGGGAGGTCGTGCAGCGCCTGCACCGGTGCCAGGCACAGCTGCAGCAGGACGCCGGCCAGCATCGCCCCCGCGATGTTCCCCGGGATCGCCGCGATCAGCCGCCCCAGTGGCCGCACCAGCCCCGCGACCACGATCAACACCCCGCACAGCAGGAACGCCCCGACGGCGGCGGGGAACCCGCCATCGGGCACCCCGGCGGAGATCAGGAGCGCCGCGCCCGGGGTGGACCAGGCGATGCTCACCGGCATCCGGGTCCGCAGCCCGAGGATCACGGCGACGATCCCGGAGCCCACGGCGACGACCAGCAGGCCCGAGGCCGCCTGGCCCTCGGAGGCGCCGGCGGCCCGCAGGCCGGTCAGCACCACCGTGAACGAGCCCCCGAACCCGACGACCGCGGTCACGATCCCCGCGAGCAGCGGGCGAGCGATCCCCCGCACAGTCCCTCCCCACCAGCGCTCGGTCCGCGCCGAGCACCACGCCATCGTTCCGTAAACGGAACGATGGCAGGATAGCGCACGTGGAGGCCCTTCCGGACGGTGCGGCTCAGGTCGGCCCGCGGGTCCGGGCCCTGCGGACAGAGCGCGGGATGTCGCTCTCCGAGCTCGCCCGGCGCGCCGGGATCGGGAAGGCCACGCTGTCCGGGTTGGAGGCGGGCACCCGCAACCCGACCCTGGACACGTTGCACTCGGTCGCGGCCGCGCTCGGTACGCCGCTGACCGCGCTGGTCGAGGGCCCGCGCATCCTCGGCGCGGCCGTGCGGATGGACCTGCTCCGCGTGTTCGACGACGGCCCGGCGACCTACGAGCTCTACCGCATGCGGATCCCGGCCGGCGCGGCCCAGACCTCCCCGCCGCACCATCCCGGCGTCAGCGAGCACGCCACGGTGTTCGCGGGCGAGCTGCGCGCGGGTCCCGTCGATGACCCGGGCACGGCGGGCCCCGGCGGGTATCTGGAGTGGGCCGCCGACACTCCCCACTCCTATGCCGCGGTCGGCGGGCAGGACGTGCACGCGTCGTTGCTCATCCGGTACCCGCGGTGACCCCACCGACGCACTGGGGCACGGCTCGGTCACCCAGCGGTGAAACTGCTCCGTCGGCAGAGCAGATCGCTAACGCACCGGATCGAGTGCTCGACAGTTCGGGTGACAGCACCCTGCCGATCGGACCAGCCCCATGACCACCACCCAGTACGGCCTGCTCGGCGAGGCGCCGACCGACCGCCTCGCGACGCTGCGGGCCCGCACGAACGCACCCCGCTTCACCTGGCCGGTGGGCCCGACGACGTGGGCGGAGTCCGCAGACGCCGTCCGACGGAGGCGTCGCCGCGCCCGGACCAGCCGCTGGCTCGCGCTGTTCGTGCTGCTGGCCGCCCTGACGGCGGCCGCGGTGATCTGGCAGCTCGCCGACGGAACGCCCCTCACGCTGCTGCGCGAGGGGCGTTCCCTGGTCCAGCCCGCGATCGACCGGCTGCGTAGCTACGCGGCGTAGATCCGCATCCAGTCGACCTGCATCTGGGAGGTGCGGGGGCTCCCGCCGTCCGGGAAGTAGTCGAGCTGGATGGTCGGCGCCATCTTGCCGGGGGGGTTGCCGGTGGTGCTGCGGAACCACTCCTGGCCGTCGATGTAGCCGACGACCCCGGCCGACGTCCACTCGACCGCGTAGTTGTGCCACTGCGTGATGTCGAGGTTCCTGTTCTCCGACACCTGGTTGTTCGCCGCGCCGTAGTGCAGGAAGAACGACACGTCCTTGGCCGCGCTGTTCGTCTCGGCGAAGTCGACCTCACCGCCCTCGGGCCAGCCCATGTCGGTCGGCCAGAGGATCAGCACGGGGTGGTACTGCGAGTCGCCCGCCGGGAACTTGGCGCGCATCTCGTAGCGGCCGAACCGCTGCGACTGGTTGAACATCATGCCGCCGGTGTTGCCGTTGCCGTCACCGGTGATCGTGAGGACGCCGCCGTTGGTGGACACCGCGTTCGGCGTGCGACGGCCGTTGCCGCCGTGACCCGCACCGTCGTACAGGCCCCACTTGCCGGTGCCCCCGTCGAACTCGTCCCCGCCGGTCTGCCGCCAGCCGAAGCGGCCCGCAGCGGTGCTGCCGTCCCCCGCCGGAGCGGCGGCGGCGCCCGCACCGCGACCCGCGCCGCGGGCGGCCGGCGCGGCCGCGGGCGGCGGGTTCGTGGTCGTCGTCGCCCGCTCCTTCGCCTCGCCGACGACGTTCGCGAGCCCGCCGGGGGCGGGGATCGGCGCCACACCGGTCGACGACGTGCCGGGCGCGCCCTGCGCGGTGTCCGAGGACACCAGGGAGGCGGACAGGTCCGGCCCCTCGTCCGACGCGGGCTTCAGCATCATCACGACCATGGTCGCGACCAACACCGCCGCGGCCCCGACGGCCGGCGGCGCGAGCCTGCGCAGCCGGGACCGGGGCGCCCGACGACGGCCGTGCCTGCGTGGCTCGGGGGCCTCGCGCTCGACGACGGACTCCTCGTCCGAGCCCGGGGGCCGCGGTGTGCCCGCGGCCGTGTGCCCGGCAACCAGGTCGGCGATCTCGATGACCGGCATGCCGGTCATCGGGCTCAGCGGCGGCGGACCCTCGCCCTCGGGATCGAGCTCGAGGAATCCGTGCGGGGCGGTGTCCGTGCCCAGCTCGGGATCCGCGCCGAGGGCGAGCTCCGCCGCTGTGCTGAGGGTCGGCCTCGCAAGCTCCGCCTCTGCGAGCAGCGTCGAGTGGGTCAGCAGCGCGGGCTCACGTGGGGAGTCGTGGTCCGCGGTGACGGTGGCGAGTGCGGAGGGGGTCGACGTCGGGGCGGGCGCTTCGGGGTTCGATTCGGCGGCACGACGACGACGGCCCGTCCGCACAGTGGGGAGGCTGTGCTCTGCGGTGTAGCGTTCGACCAGCTCTCGGGGGTCCAGCCGGTCCTCCGCAGCGGAGGGTTTCCGTCGCATGATGGGGAACCCTATGGAGGGTCGTGGGCGATCACGGTCGAACCTGAGAGGGCGGGTTGCGCCGGCGCGCCGACAGGTCGTCGAACGGCGCTGGAGCGGGCCGACCTCCGCGGATTCCCCAGGAAAACTACTCCATACGGAGTAGGACCGTTCTCAGGTGACACCGTTCGTCGGTCCCGGAGACACCGTTCGAACCGTTGGCAGATTGTGACCGCGCGCGACAGGCGTCAAGCTGTCCCCGATGCTCCCCGCCGCTCCCCCGGGGTCCACCGTGTTCGTGCCGTCGCAGGCGACGGCCCGTTCATCCGTGCCCCCGTATGCCTCCGTCCTCGTGGCGCTGCCACCGACCGCCGCGTCGGCGTCGGTGCTGCGCTCCCTGCGTGCCGAAGGCATGCGGGCCGACCCCGCCGGCGACGGGATCGCCGTGCTCGACGCGATCCGCGCCTCGCCCCCCGCCCTGCTCGTGCTGGACGTCGACCTGCCCGGGCCCGAGCACGCCGCCGTGCTCGCCGCCGTGCACGCCGAGTCGCCCACTGTCCCCGTCGTGGTGCTGACCCCCCGCGAGCGCCGCAACGCGGTGCTCGCGCAGCTCCGCAGCGACCGGGACGACTACCTGGTCCGCCCGTTCGCGGTGGACGAGCTCAGCGCCCGCATCCGGTTGCGGCTGCGGCTCACCGGTGCCGTGGGCCACACGCTCATCCGTCGCGGTGAGCTGGTGGTGGACACCGAGCTGGGCGACGTCACCGTCGACGGCGTGCCCGTCTCGCTGTCCCCCACGGAGTTCTCGCTGCTCACGGCGCTGCTCGCCGAGCCGGGCGCCACCGTCTCCCACGAGGAGCTGGCCACCCAGGTCTGGTCCGAGCCCGCCTCGCCCAACCTGGTCCAGGTCTACATCTCCTACCTGCGCCGCAAGATCGGCGCCGAGCGGATCCGCACGGTGCGGGGGGCGGGGTACGTGCTGGAGGGATGATGCAGGTCGTCTGCGTCCGGGTGACCCCCTGGAAGCGGCCGCCGTCGACCCGGTCAGAGCCGCGAGCGGTGCCTGCGCCCCACCAGAAGGCGGTAGATGCCGAGCAGCACCACCGCACCGACCAGTGAGATCAGCCAGGTCTTGAGGTCCCAGAAGGACCCGGTGTCGACACCGAACGCCTTCGAGCTGACCCAGCCGCCCAGGAGGCCGCCGACCACGCCGATAATGCAGGTCACAATGATGCCACCCGGGTCCTTCCCTGGCATGATCAGCTTCGCGAGCGCGCCGACGACCAAGCCGACGACGATCCATCCGATGACGCCCATGACTCCTCCTCGCCCTCGCGCCGGGAATCCCCGGGCGGGTCCGCCGTCCGTTCTGGGCGACGGATGCCCCGCCGCGAGCCCGACCAAACTCTCCATAACACTTCGGCGGCAGACGTCGGCGCCGCACCACTTCGGGCGCCGATGTCTGCTAGTCAGGTGGCCCGCGAGGCAGCCGAGGGGAGCTGCCCGCCTTGCTGGAGGAGAACCGTGACCATTTCCTTCTGGGGCATCATCTGGACGATCATCATCGGGCTGGTGCTCGGTGTCGTCGGACGGTTGCTCTTGCCGGGCAAGCAGAACATCCCGATCTGGCTGACCATCCTCGCCGGCGTCGTCGCCTCCATCGTCGGCTTCCTCATCGCCAACGCGCTGGGGGTCGCCAGCACGAACGGCGTCGATTGGATCGAGCTCATCATCAAGATCGTGCTCGCCGTCGCGGCGGTCTGGGGCGCCACCGCCCTGTACGGCAACCGCGCCAAGGCCTGACGCGGCACGGAGGTCCCGGACCGCGCAGTCCGGGACCTCCGTCGTGTCCACGTCAATGCAGGAGACGCAGCATGAGCGGGTAGCGGAAGTCGACGCCCCGGGAGGCTCGCACCGTCCCCAGGACCACGCAGACCGCGTAGAAGATCCGGTAGAGCGGCAGCAGCACCAGGCCGACGCCCAGGAAGACCAGCAGCCCGCAGACCACGGTGTAGATCAGCGCGTTGATCTGGAAGTTCAGCGACTCGACGGCGTGCCTGCGCGCACGAACGGCAAGTGCCCGGCATTGACCAGCAGGACGATCAGCGGCGCCCGCCCGGTGGCGTGCGGCGGGCAGCTCAGGCGACGAGTCGATCCGGCTCAGGAGACCGGCGGATCAGGGTTCACCGCGGAAATGAGCGAGCGGAGGCCAGGAGGCGGTCGTCCTCCTCGGCGGTGGTGACCGTGACCCGCACGCCGTCCGGGTGGAACGGGCGGACGATCACGTTCTGCGCGAGGCAGTGGGCGGCGAAGTCCGCGGTCCGGTCGCCGAGCGCGAGCCAGACGAAGTTGGCCTGGGTCTGCGGCACCGTGAACCCGGCGGCGAGCAGTGCCTCCCGCACCCGGACCCGCTCCCCGACGGCCTCCTTGCACGCCGCGAGCAGCTCCCCGGCGTTGTCCAGCGCGGCGATCGCCGCGGCCTGGGCCAGCGAGCTCACGCTGAACGGCGAGCACACCTTCTTCAGCGCGGTGGCGATCTCCGACGTGGTCACCGCGTACCCGACGCGCAGCCCGGCGAGCCGGTAGGCCTTGGAGAAGGTCCGCAGCACGACGAGGTTCGGGTAGCGCTCCAGCAGCCGCAGCCCGTCCACGGCCTCGGGGTCGGTGACGTACTCGTGGTAGGCCTCGTCGAGCGCGACCAGGACGTCCGGCCCCACGGCCGCCATGAACCGCTCGAACTCCGCCCGGTGCACCACGGTGCCCGTGGGGTTGTTCGGGCTGCAGACGAAGACCAGCCGGGTGTTCGGGGTGACCGCGGCGGCCATGGCGTCCAGGTCGTGGCGGCGGTCCCCGTCCAGCGCCACGGTGACCGAGCGGGCGTTCCCGATCTGCGTGACGATCGGGTAGGCCTCGAACGAGCGCCAGGCGTAGACGACCTCGTCCGTGGTCTCGCGGCAGGTGATCTGCACGAGCTGCTGGCACAGGCTCACCGACCCGCAGCCGACGGCGATCCGCTCCGGCGCCACGTGCAGCTCGGCGGCCAGCCGGTCGGTCAGCGCGACGACGCCCAGGTCGGGGTACCGGTTGCCCCCCGCCGCGGCCTCGGCGATCGCCGTCAGCACCGGCCCCGTGGGGGGCAGGGCGACCTCGTTGCTCGCGAGCTTCAGCGCGCCGGGGATGGCCTTGCCGGGCACGTAGGCGGGCAGCGAGTCGAGGTCGGGCCGGATGAGGGTCATGGGCGTCACGGTAACCCGGTCCACACCCACCCCCCGCACATGGAAGGGTGTGGACCATGAGCGTGATCCGCACCGAGGCGGTGCCCCTGGTCGACGGCAGCGACCTGCGGCTCACGGTGGCGGAACCCGAGGGTGCCCCCCGTGGCGGGATCGTCGTGCTGCACGAGGCCCGCGGGGTCACCGACACGGTGCGCCGGATGGTCGAGGGGATCGCCGAGGACGGCTGGCTCGTCGTCGCGCCGCACCTCTACCACCGGGACGGGGCGGACGAGCTGGACGGCGACGGCGTCGCCGAGCAGGTCGCGCGCCTCGACGCCGACCAGGTCATGGCGGACACCGACACCGCGTTCGGCTGGCTGGCGGAGCACGAGGTCGGCCCGGACCGGATGGGCGTGGTCGGCTTCGACCTCGGCGGCAGCGTGGCGCTGCTCGTCGCGGCCCGCCGGACGCTCGGCGCGGCCGTCACCGTCGCGGGCGGCGGGATCTCCGAGCCACTGGGCCCGCTCCCCGCGCTGCGCACCGCGGCCCCGGGCCTGACCTGTCCCTGGCTCGGCATCTACGGCGACCGGGACGACGAGGCGGAGCTCGACGGGCTGCTCACCGCGGCCCGCGAGTCCGAGGTCGCCACCGACCTCGTCACCTACCCCGGGCGCGGGCACCGCTTCGACGACGACCCGGCCATCGCCGGCGACGCCTGGCAGCGCATGCTCAACTGGTTCGACTCCCACCTCCGTTGATCGGACCGGGGTCCTCGGACACGATGTCCCCATGACGCTGGACGCCGAGGTTCCCGAGGTTCTCTGGACGCCCTCGCCCGATCGTGCGGCGGGCAGTGCGATGGCCGAGTTCGCCCGGCGGAACGGGATCGACCCGGACGACTACGCGGCGTTGCACGCCTGGTCGGTGGCCGACGTGGCGCGCTTCTGGTCGGCTGTCGCGGAGTTCTGCGGGCTGACCTGGCGTTCCGAGCCGACCGCTGCGCTGGGATCGCGGAAGATGCCGGGGGCGGAGTGGTTCCCCGGCGGCACGCTCAACTACGCGGAGCACGCGCTGGCACCGGGTGCGGACACCGACCGCGCGGTGGTGTTCGTCCGGGAGGACGGGCTGGAGCGCACGCTGACCCGGGGCGAGCTGCGGGAGCTGGTGGCGCGGGCCCGGGTCGGGCTGGTGGCGGCGGGGGTCGGTCTGGGGGACCGGGTCGTCGCGCTGGCGCCGAACACGATCGAGACACTCGTCACGTTCCTGGCGGCGGCGTCGCTGGGCGCCGTGTGGTCGTCCTGCTCGCCGGACTTCGGGGCCCGCGCCGTGCACGACCGCTTCGCCCAGACCGAGCCCACGGTCCTGCTGGCCGTCGACGGCTACGCCTACGGCGGCAAGCGCTTCGACATCCGGAGCACGGTCGCGGCGCTGCGGGAGCAGCTCCCCACCGTGCGGACGACCGTCCTGGTTCCCTACCTCGACCCGGAGGCGACCCTGGAGGGGACGCTGCCGTGGGCGGAGTTCACGGCCGAGACGGCGCCGCTGGAGTTCACCGCGGTGCCCTTCGCCCATCCGTTGTGGATCCTGTACTCGTCGGGGACCACCGGGCTGCCGAAGGGGATCGTGCACAGCCAGGGCGGGATCGTCCTGGAGCACCTCAAGGCCGTGCGCCTGCACAACGACCTGGGCCCCGGCGAGCGGTTCTTCTGGTTCACCACCACCGGCTGGATGATGTGGAACTTCCTGGTCGGCGGCCTGCTGGTCGGCGCGGAGATCGTGCTGTTCGACGGCAACCCGGGCTTCCCCGACCTCGGTGCGCTGTGGGCGCTCGCCGAGCGGTACCGCGTCACGCTGTTCGGGGTGTCGGCGCCCTACATCCAGTCGTGCCTCAAGGCCGGGCTGCGGCCGGGGGAGACCCACGACCTGTCCGCGATGCGGGCCTTGGGTTCGACCGGTTCGCCGCTGTCGCCCGAGGGCTTCCGCTGGATCGCCGACGCCGTGGGCCCCGACATCCAGATCTGCTCGGTCTCCGGCGGCACGGACGTCTGCGCGGCGTTCCTGGGTTCCGCGCCGACGGTGCCGGTGTGGTTGGGGGAGCTGTCGGCGGCCGCGCTCGGCGTCGACGTGCACTCCTACGACGAGCAGGGTCGGGATCTGCACGACGAGGTCGGCGAGCTGGTGATCACCCAGCCCATGCCGTCGATGCCGGTGTTCTTCTGGAACGACCCGGACGGCACCCGGCTGCGCGAGGCGTACTTCGAGGACTATCCGGGGCTGTGGCGGCACGGGGACTGGGTGCGCGCCACGCCGCGCGGCTCCTTCGTGATCTACGGCCGCTCGGACTCCACCCTCAACCGGGGCGGGGTGCGGATGGGCACGGCGGACTTCTACGCCGTCGTCGAGGGGTTCGACGAGGTCACGGACTCCCTTGTGATCGACACCACCGCGCTGGGGGCCCGAGAGGAGGGGGCGCTGCTCTGTTTCCTCGTGCTGGCGCCGGGAGCGTCGCTGGAGGAGGTCGAGCCGAGGCTGCGCAAGGCGCTGCGCTCGGAGCTCTCGCCGCGGCACGTCCCGGACCGGTTCGTGCTGGTCGACGCGGTGCCGCGGACCCTGAACGGGAAGAAGTGCGAGGTGCCGGTCAAGAAGATCCTGGCGGGGGTGGAGCCGGACAAGGCGGTGTCGCGCGGCGCCCTGGCGAACCCGGACGCCCTCGCCCCCTTCCTGGCGATGGCCGGGGCCGGGTGAGAACCCGCCGGCGGCCGTGTGTACTCTGATGTCCGCTGGAGCCGAGAGGCACCGGGAGGCTTCGCCTAGTCTGGTCTATGGCGCCGCACTGCTAATGCGGTTTGGGGTAACCCCCCATCCCGGGTTCAAATCCCGGAGCCTCCGCACCGGCAGGGCCGACTCCGGGTCGGTTCGGCCAGGCTGTACAACTGAACACCGCACGCGCCCGTAGCTCAACGGATAGAGCATCTGACTACGGATCAGAAGGTTAGGGGTTCGAATCCCTTCGGGCGCACAGCACGAATCTCGGCCCTGACCAGCGTCAACGGTCAGGGCCGAGATCGTTTTCGAGCGGCGGTGTTGATCTCGGTCCACGGTCCGGTCCACGAACCCTGTTAGCTTCCGCCATATGGCCGCCCCCGTCGCTCGCCAGCGCGGCAGCATCCGCCGTCGCGCGCGCTGCTGGGAGATCCGTGTCTCGGCCGGCGAGGACCCGTCGACCGGCGAGCGGATCGTGCTCGTCGACAGTGTGCAGATCGAGGGTGACGGCGAGCGCGCCGAGCGCACGGCCTACAAGCAGGCCGAGAAGGTCCGTACGCGGCTGCTGGCCGACGCTGACGAACTCAAGGTCGCCCGGACCAAGGCGACCGTCGGGGCGCTCCTGGAGCGCTTCATGGCCCAGCACGAGGTCGACGAGACCACGCGCATGAACTATGCCTCCCAGATCCGGCGCTACATCGAGCCGAAGCTCGGGGATGTGCCGCTAGTGCTCTTCGTCCGCGAGGCGGCCCAGCGGCTGGAGCCCTGGTACGCGCAGCTTCGCCGGTGCGGGGCGCTCTGCAACGGCCGTTCCTTCATCGAACGTGTGGCTGTCGGCGGTCCTGGGCGCTCGCCGTGGCGAGGTGGTCGCGTTGCAGTGGGAGGACCTCGATCTGGCGGCCGGTGTGGTGCGGCTCGACGAGAACTACGTCCGTGCGTCCGAGGCATGATCCTTAAGGACACGAAGTCCCACCAGATGCGGCGGGTCTCAATCGACGCGCCGACCGTCGATCTCCTTCCCGCGGCGGGTCGCCAACGTCGCCTGCCCACCCTCCGCAGCCGGGAGCGCGGCTACCGATGGTCGAGCACTCCGTGACGGCGACGGGTCGGCAGCGGCTGTACCTCGACGTCCCGTACGCCGAGAAGGAACCAGGCAAAGGCACTCGGCGCTCGCTGGGACCCCGCGGAGAAGCGCTGGTTCGACCCGAAGCCGCCGACGGCTGGTCTCGACCGGTGGGCGGCGCGCGCGCCGATCCCGGAGGTTCTGCCTGGCGAGGACCGAGCGTTCGGATCAGGCCTGTTCGTCGATCTGATCCCGCGTACCTGCTGGTTCACGAACGTGCGCACGTGCGTGACGCAGCAGGACTGGGAGCGGCTCCGCCGTCCGATCTTCCGCCGCGCCGGCCATGCTTGCGAGGCATGCGGCGCGACCGAGGATCGTGAGTCGCGCAGGTGGTTGGAAGCGCACGAGCGGTGGCAGTTCGACGAGCAGACCGGCGTGCAGTCGCTGCGTCGGTTGATCGCCCTGTGCTCGCCGTGCCACCTCGTGACGCACTTCGGCTACGCCAACGTTCAGGGACGCACCGACGAGGCACTCGCGCACCTGCGCAAGGTCAACGGCATGACGCTCGTCGAGGCCCTGGCGCACGTCCACGCGGCCGAGGACGTGTGGATCAGCCGGTCCGGTCGTATGTGGGAGCTGGACCTGAGCATCCTGACCGACGTCGGGATCACGGTCCGCCGTCCTGAGCGATCCGTCGATCGGCCAGAGGCCGCCGAGCGCGCGCTCGCGCAGCTCGCTGATCGACCGGTGATGCCGCGACCGCGTCCGACATCGGCTCCATCGCTACCGGCTGCACCGCCGGCCGGCCGCCGCGGGCTGTGGGCCCGGCTGACCGGCAAGGACACGTAGCGATGCCGTTCCGGCGCCACGGGCTACGAGGGAGTGTCGATCCCCGCCGGTGACGACCGCGACCGTCATGGGGTTGGTCGAGCTGCAGCCACCGGTGCAGCCGATGGTCGCGCGCGCGGGCGAGCAGCTGCCCGACGCTGACGGGGCGGGCCAGTTGTCGTTCGAGCCGAAGATGGACGGGTTCCTTCAGTAACATCTGGGCATGGCTTCCAGCACCGGCAAGCGGCCCGCCACCAGCGAAGATGCCGGCACCCCGGGTGCTGTGTCTGGCGTTCGTCGGGGTCGGCGCGGTCGCGCCGGCGGCTTCAACTGCGGAGTGCGCAGGCCCCAAGGCTAGAGCCGATCCAGCCTGGCCCAATCGGCGAACTTCACCGCGTCCGGCAGAGACGATGTGTAGTCATTCAAATCAATGCTGTCGCCCACCTTGTTCCTGGCGTCAAGGAAGTATCCGTGCTCCGGGCTATACCACACCTCGACGATCACGGTATGCGCTGTATCGTCTATGGGTCGGTGGCGATGCAGCTTGAAGGTCCTCATCAGTTCGTACGCTTCGTCCGCCCTGGACAGCGCCGCAACCTGCGCCAGCAGGTGGTCCGTGTCGACGTATTCCATCAGCGAAGGAACCGCAGGAGCCGGGCTTCGAGTATGTCCGCCTCGGCACGGTCGACGCAACCGAAAGCCATCCAGCTCAAATACCGCTTGCGGGAGGCCTGGAGGCCGGCGAATTGATGGGCACAGCGATTCGTTCCGCGCACGTAGATCGGATGGGTGTCGGCGTCGAACAGTACGTACACGACGCACTGTCCGGTAGGTGGGAACCGCTCACCCCGGTGCAGCGGACAGTGTCCCTGCCACACCTCGCCAACCCCGATCATTTCCCACCTGGCGTTGGCGATCACCTTCTCCGGGCTAACCCCGATGGCGTCCATCCAGCGGGCCTCCAGGCCACGCAGTCTGCCGGCCGCCAGCGTGGCGTGGGCGTCGCGCAGCTCCCGCCACGTGGTGTGACCGGCGTCGCGCTCGCGGCGCAACGCGGCCAGGAATTGCAGCTCGGCGCCCACCAGCGCGTCGGTCAGGGTCTGCCGCTTGTTCTGCAGCAGTCTGATGTGCTGCACGGACACACGTAGCGACTCAGGCAGACGTAAGCCGGGGTCCGACGGACCGGTTCGTTTCTGGTCGGTGCCGAGAGTACTCATGGCGACCTCGGGATTTGCATACTGCCTGCACACAACTGGGACGACCGAGGTCTGGGGTCGTTGATCTTGATCTTACGCCGGGACCACCGCACAAGCTAGGCCCGGCCCGGGCATGTAACTCGCCGCCGAGCCACCTACCGCGCGACGACGACGGGCAGCGCAGCTCTGATCGGCGCCGGGCGGGCTACCGACGACGCCGACCAGCGCCGAACCATCTGAGCGCGACGGGCGCCCGCGCCCGACCCCGTCACGGTCGAGGTCTCGGCTGGGTCACCGGTGTCGCCGGCACGGCGGCGATGACGACGCCGGGGGCGACGACGTCGGCGGCGAGCTCGGACAGGCGCAGGTTGTGGCTTGAGCTCGCGGTCGGGCCAGCCCCAACACCGATCGTCGTAGTTGATCGTCGGTCCACGACCCGGTCCACGAACTGCTGTCGACCCCTGCCCGGAAAGCCCTGCGCAGCACCGGTCGGCCCCTGATGTGCCAGGTCGCCCATCGTGCAGGTCCCGACGCCCCGACTACGGATCAGAAGGTTAGGGGTTCGAATCCCTTCGGGCGCACAGCAGAGAATCTAGCCCTGACCAGCGCGAACGGTTGGGGCTAGATCTTCTCCAGGGCGCACATCGGTCCCTCGTAATGCGTAGGTCTGGGGTTCGACTCCCAACAGCTCGCGCGCCTCAGCGCGTCGGTGCGTCGGCAGGTCATAGAACTGCACTCACCGAGCTTATGACTCCCCTCAGGCGTGCGGCAGGAGCCGGGATCTCGTCGAGGGCCGCCCGAGTTCACGCTCCTCGTCGCGAAGTGGACCTCGAGTCGGTGGGCGAGTTCGGCGAGGTCCGCCTGCAGCGCCGCGAGGTCGTTGTCGACGCCCTACGACGCGGAGCTCGGGCGCGGCTGAGGCGGGTGGGCCGCGTCGTGGCGCACCTTCGCAAGGCGAGACCTGTCGTGTTCCGCGCTGATAGGCTGCGACGCTGGCTGGGGCGGTATCAGGATACCTCCGGTGATCCTCTTCAGACGCGGGAGCGCGCATGAAGGAGTTCGGGCGGTACCAGCTGCATGACCTCGTGGGCCGGGGTGGCGCGGGGGAGGTGTGGCGTGCCTTCGATACCGAGCGGGAGCGCTTCGTCGCGCTGAAGCTGCTGCCGGAGTCCGTTGCCGACGACGCGCAGTTCCGGGAGCGGTTCCGGCGCGAATCCGCGGTAGTGGCACGGCTGCGGGACCCCCATGTCATTCCGATCCACGACTACGGCGAGATCGACGGTCGGCTCTTCCTGGACATGCGCCTCGTCGAGGGCGAGGACCTCGGGCAGATACTCGCCCGCGAGGGGGCGCTGGATGCCGGCCGAGCCGTCGGGGTGCTGTCACAGATCGCGTCGGCGCTGGACGCCGCGCACCTCGAGGGAATCGTCCATCGGGACGTGAAGCCCTCGAACGTCCTGATCGCAGGTGCGGGCCAGACTCGGGCCGACGAGTTCGTCTACCTCGCGGACTTCGGCGTGGCCGCGGCGATCGGCGGAACGTCGATGACCCAGACCGGCGCGGTCGTCGGGTCCATCGCCTACATCGCGCCGGAGCGGATCGCCGGGGACACGATCGGCCAGCAGTCCGACGTGTACAGCCTCGCCTGTCTGTTCTACGAGACCCTCACCGGAGAGCAGCCGTTCCCCACGGAAGACTTCATCGCAACCCTGCAGGCTCACATGAACAGGCCGCCACCGCGGCCGTCTGCGGTCGTGGCGGGCCTTCCTGCGCTGCTCGACCAGGTCGTCGCGTACGGCATGGCGAAGGACGGTGCCGGCCGCTACCAGACCGCCGGTGCGCTGGCGTCCGCGGCGCGTGCCGCCCTGCTGGGGACTCTCGAGACGCCCTCTGGCGCCGACGGGCTTGTTCTCCCCGATCCGCGACCAGAGCCCGGACAGTCCGGGCCGAGCGAGGGTGGGTTCGGGACGACCGGGCCGCCTCCCGCAGCGGTGTCGCCGCGGTCACGGCCCGGTGACGACACGACGGTCCTGCGGCCGCGGCTCGCGCCGGCCGTCCTGGTGCCTCGTCCGGTCCCGCCGAGGACCGGTGGCCCCGCCGCGTTCCCACAGGCCGCACAGCTGCAGGTGCAGCTCCATCCGGCGTTCCGCTATGTCGCGTCCCCTGAACTGCCGGCCGACGGCCCGATCCCCTTCCTGGACAACGAGGTGTCGGTCGACCTGCTCCGCAACCGGATCTGCTGGTCGGACGGCGGGGCCATCCTCGTCACCGGATTCTCGGGGGTCGGCAAGACCACGGTCGTCAATCGCGCGCTCGCGGGCGTGCGCACGGAGTTGGCGGCGGCGGAGGGGGAGTCGCAGCCGCTGATCGAGGTTCGTCTCGACGTCGCCCGCCCGGTCTCCCCGGACGAGCTCATGATCAAGATGATCCGCAACGTCGTCGAGGCCGCGCGGGACTCCGGCATCCTGGCGCGTCTCGCCGGCCCGGTCCGGAGCGAGATGGATCTCGCCTACCGCCGGACGTCGCAGTCCCTGAAGGAGATCCGCGCGCGGACCACCGAGGCGTCGGCCGAGTTCGGCCTGGCAGGGCTCGCGGCGCTGGGCCCACTGGCCGCGCCCACCGGGAAGCTCGGCGGGAAGCGCACGAACACGAGTACGTCGGAGGCCGGGTTCCTCACGTACACGATGGCGGATGCCGAACACGATCTCTCGCGGATCCTGCGCGCCCTCTGCCTGCGCGACACCCCACGGCCGACGCCGTGGTGGGCGCCCTGGCGCAGCCGGCCGTGGGCAGGCCGGGTCGTGGTGATCCTCGACGAGCTCGACAAGCTGACCGCGGCGGCCGAGGGTTGGGCGGCGCTCACGAACCTGATCACGGCGTTGAAGAACGTGTTCTCGACGGCCGGGGCGCACTTCGTGTTCGTCGCCGGACCGGACGTGCTCGACGAGGTCCTCGCCGCCTCCCGGCGGGGCAGCGCGATCTACGACGGCGTCTTCGCGATGCAGCGCTACGTCCCCTGTGTCTCGACCGGGGCGGGCCGGGTGGTCGTGCGGCGGGTGGCGGAGTACGGCGGTGAGGCCGTCGACGTGGTCGCGGACTACCTGGACTACCGCGGCCGCGGCCTGCCGCGGCTGCTGCTGTCCGGGCTCAACGACCTCGTCGGCTACACCGGCCGCACCCCGATCCTGACGATCGGGCCGGAGCAGGCGACCTCGGTCGCCTTCTTCGCGGGCCTACACCGCCGGCTCGCCAACCTGCGCCCGCCGGAACAGGGCCCGCTCTCGCACCCGGTGGACTCGGACCGCTACCGCATGGGCGCCCACCTGCTCACGGACTGGGCGCTGGGGCAGGGCAGCCGCACCTTCACTGCCTCGGACCTCGCCGCCGCCGACGACCGGCCGGACCGCTTCGTGCTGCCGCCCGTCCTCGTTCCGTCGCTGCTGGAGCAGCTCGCGTCCCGCCCCGTCGGGATCCTCGAGCGCCGGGTCGTCGACCGCGCGGACCGCACGCTGCTCGACGTGGGGGCCGCGCAGCCCGAGGAACGCGTCTACGCCCTCGCCGCGGACGTCCTCTACGTGGCCACCGGAGCGCGGAAAGCCCCGGAGGACCTGGGTCGCATCGCTGACCGGTACGCGCTTCTGGACGAGCTGGGGCGCGGTGGGCTGGGCCGCACGTACCTCGCGCGGGACGAGCGGTCCGGGGCGATGGTCGTCGTCAAGCTGCTGGACACGCCGAGCCTGGCCCGCGACGATCTCGCCCGCAGGCGTTTCCAGCGGGAGGCCGAGCTGCTGCTGCGGCTGCGGCATCCCGCCCTCGTCCCTGCCCGTGAGGTCTTCGAGGACGAGGGCGTGCTCGGCATCGTCCTGGACCACGTCGACGGAGAACCGCTGGAGCGGGTGATCACGGCGCCCCAGACGGCCGAGGCCGTGGTCGCCCTCGGGCGGCACCTCGTCGACCTGCTGGGCTACCTGGCCGGGCAGGACGTCGTGCGGCTGGATCTGAAGCCCGCCAACGTCGTCCTCGACGGTCACGGTCTCCCGGTCGTCATCGACCTCGGGCTGGCCCGCCGCCTGGAGCGCGGCGACGGTGACCAGCTCACCAGCGTTGGGGCCATTCTCGGCACGCCGCGCTACGCCGCACCCGAACAGCTCCGCGGCGAGCCCGTCGACGTGCGGGCGGACCTCTACTCGCTCGGCCTGATCCTGATCGAGGCGCTCACCGGGACGCCGGCCCGGGCCGGTCACGGGACGGCCGTGCTGCAGGCCGCCCGGCGCAGCAGCGGGATCGTCGTCGACCGGCTGCCCTGTTCCTCCGCGCTCAAGGCGGTGCTGGCCACGCTCACCGCTCCGGATCCGTCGGAGCGCTACGACTCACCGGACGCGGTGGCCGCCGCTCTCGCCGCGACGCCCGAGGCGCAGGACCAGGTGGAGCAGCCGGGGTGATCCGTGGAGGTGGCTCGACCAACCTTGTGCTGCGCCGCCCGCGGGTGTCGGCGCGACGTCCAGCACGAACCGGGCCACGCCGGCCGGGCGTGGACGAGCCGGCGCAGCGCCGGGGTGGGTCGGCCTCGAGCTGGTAGACGGGTAGGGCTGTGGGCGCCGGGAAGTCCGAAGGTACGGTCTGCGGCCAGGCCGACGGGTTCGGTGCCGAGTCGGTGTCTGGCTGCGCTTGGTGAGGGCGCTCAGGGCCGCGGGGGCCGTGAGAAGTGCTGGTGGACGCCCTGCGGGCGGCGGTCTGTCGGCCCTGTGGAACTCGGCCGTCGCCGACGTGCAACCAGCACGGACGGCTATGGACGTGCGGCGTGTGCCACGACCTCCGCGACCGTGACAACGGCGGGCTGCAGGCCGGCGGCGCGCTGGTTGGCGTCTCAAAGATCGCCACCACCGCGTGCACCAGCGGAGCATGGCACGGGCACGGTCCGTGGGGTAGGGCTCCGCACGTCGAGCAGGCCGGCAGTGCAACCTGACTGCCCTGACGGGCGTGCTGGTCGTCCGCGGTTCGTCCGCGCGGAGTCAGGCGGGCAGCCACCGCGGAAGGCCGAACGTGGCCAGGTGGGACGACTCGAAGCGAGTCAGCGCACAGACCCGGTCGCCGCGGATGGCGAGGACGAACAGGCCTGTCGCGCGGAAGGTCCCGTCCGGGGTGAGCACGTAGACGCCGAAGGCCGGTTGGCAGTTCGCCTCGGTGCCGACGAGACGGTAGCGACGGCCGGTCGCGAAGAACAGCTTGGTGAACTGGCCGACGAGCTCGCGACCGACGTACTCCAGCGGCATCGGGGGCATCGACAGGAACACGTCGTCGGTGAGCAGAGCCAGCAGGCCGTCGAGATCGGACGCCTCGTACGCGCGGGCGAACGAGGCCGCGGTCTTGCGGGCCTCGAGCGACAGATCCCCGTCGTGGGTCGGCAGGACCTCGCCCGCGCGAGCCATACCGGCCCGCGCGCGCTTGAGGGCGCTGTGCACGGCCTGCTCGGTCGTGGCGAGCATGTCGGCAACCTCGGCGGCCGAGAAGCCGAGCAGTTCCCGCAGCAGGAGGACTGCGACCTGGCGGCGCGGGAGGAGCTGCAGCGCGGTCAGGAACGTGAGCGAGATCGTCTCGGCCTGCTCGACGCGCTGGTCCGGGCCGGGCGCGGCCGCGCCGGTGGGCATCGGCTCGAGCCACACGACCTCGCCGAGTTTCGTGGGTTCCGGCGGCAGGAAGTCGGGCACGTTCCACTCCATCTCCCGCCGGCGCAGCATCGATCGGCGGACGTTGAGGCACCGGTTGGTGGTCACCCGGTAGAGCCATGTCCGCACTGAGGACCGGCCCTCGAACTCCGGCAGCCCGCGCCAGGCGGCGACAAGGGCGTCCTGCAGCGCATCCTCGGCGTCCTGCATCGACCCGAGCATGCGGTAGCAGTGCACCAGGAGCTCGCGCCGGTAGGGCTGCACCAGTAGCGCGAATGCCGCGTCGTCCACGGCGACTGATCGATCGGTCATGTCTCGCCTCCACTGATGACGACACCTCGGGGCCTCGAAACTGGGCGCTCGTCGCGCGCCCAATCGGACTGGTCCGTGGTGCCAGTACCTGCGACCAGATCACGAGCGGCAGGAGTCAGCCCATGGGCAGGATCGTCCTCAGTACCAACGTCACCCTCGACGGGGTCTCGCAGGACCCGACCGGCGAGGAGGGATCGAGCGTCGGCGGATGGTTCCTCAACATCAGCGATGGCGACCGCGCCGCCTGGGCGGCTCTGGAGCACGAGGAGGCCAAGAACACGGCGGCCTACCTTGTCGGCGGACGCAGCTACGAGTGGTTCGCAACGCGCTGGCCGGGCCGCGAGGGCGAGTGGGCTGCGGTCCTGAACGGCACGCCGAAGTACGTCGTGCGCTCGCACGCAGGGCGATCGGACTGGGGGCCGACGACCGTGCTCGACGGCGACCTCGAGGCAGCGGTGAAGGACTTGAAGGCCCGCACCGACGGCGACATCGTTGTCTACGCTAGCTATCAGCTGGTCGAGTCGCTGTTCGCCTACGGTCTCGTCGATGAGATCCGCCTGGTCGTCTTCCCCAGCGTCAACGGAGGAGGGGGCCGACTCTTCGACAGCGCACGCGCCCGCCTGTCGCTGCGTGAAGCCCGGCCTCTGGGTAGGTCGCTGGTCTACCTGAACTACGACGTCGAGGTGGCGGCATGAGCACGGCCACGACCGCGCCGTCGACCGGGGTCCGCAGCGGTGCGGTCCTGGCACTCGCCTGCGCCGCACAGTTCGTCGTCGTACTGGACGTGGCCGTGGTGAACGTCGCGCTCCCGTCGATCCGCGCCGATCTCGGATTCGGCACCGCCACGCTGCACTGGGTGATCGTCGCCTACGCACTGATCCTCGGCAGCTTCCTGCTGCTCGGTGGGCGGATCTGCGACGTCTTCGGCCGTCGTACGGCGCTCTCCATCGGGCTGGCGCTCTTCACGTTGTCGTCCGCCGCGGCGGGTCTGGCAACGAACGCGGGGATGCTGCTCGGCGCACGCGCCGCGCAGGGGCTCGGCGCCGCGTTGATCCCGCCCGCCGCGCTCGCCACGATCGCGATCACCTTCCCCGACCCGGGCGCACGGGGGCGCGCTCTCGGTCTGTACGGTGCCGTGACCGGTATGTCCGCCTCGGTCGGC
>Ga0207641_10001928_pt1 | contig 19901 bp, 23 predicted proteins | sample KBSSwiS62_FD_184306 | JGI IMG/M metagenome (GOLD analysis project Ga0207641, IMG submission 184306) | Switchgrass rhizosphere microbial communities from Kellogg Biological Station, Michigan, USA - KBS Switchgrass S6-2 (SPAdes) (version 2) | ecosystem: Host-associated > Plants > Roots >... | reverse complement strand
CCTTGACGTCTTGAACGAGATACGGCTGCATCGTCAGCCCGCCGTTGGCGATTGTCGCGGCGATCATCGCATTCTGCAACGGCGTGAGCGCAACGTCCTTCTGCCCGATGCTCGTAATGCCGAGCGCGGCGGCATCGCTAATCGGGCCCAGCCTCGATTCGGCGACCTGAAGCGGGATCGGCTCTGGGGCTGCATCGAGACCAAAGGCCCGTGCGGCGTTGCGCACCGCGTCGGTCCCGGTGTCGATGCCGAGCTGGACGAAGGCGGTGTTGCACGATTTCGCGAACGCGACCTTCAATGGCACCGTCGGCCCGTCTCCGCACGCGGCCCCGCCGTAGTTCTCCAGCGTTGCGGTGCTGTCCGGCAACGGAATTCGCGCTGCGGACGTGACCAAGGTGTCGGGCGTCGCACCCGCTTGCAAGGCGGCGGCCGTGGTGATCACCTTGAACGTCGAGCCGGGGGGATAGGTTTCGGCGATGGCTCGGTTGACCAACGGCGAGTTCGGATCGTCGCGGAAACGCTGCCACGCGGCGGACTGCTCCTCGGCGTCATGCGATGCAAGCAGATTGGGGTCGTACGACGGCGCCGACACCATCGCGAGGATCTTTCCCGTCGACGGTTCCAGCGCGACGACCGAGCCCTTGCACGGCCCGTTGCAGCCACTGGCCAGGGCTTCCCACGCGGCCTGCTGTACCTGTGGGTTGAGCGTGGTCTCGACGTTGCCGCCGCGCGGGTCGCGGCCGGTGAAGAAGTCCGCGATGCGTCGTCCGAACAGTCTTTCGTCGGACCCGTTGAGAATCGAGTCCTCCGCGCGCTCTAGCCCAGTGCTCGAATACTGGAGCGAATAGAAGCCGGTCACAGGGGCATACATCTGCGGTTCGGGGTACACCCGCAGAAAGCGGAAGCGGCCGTTGGTCGACACCGAGTAGGCCAGCAACTGACCGCCCGCCGAGATCTGGCCGCGTTGGCGGGAGTACTCGTCGAGGAGGACTCGCTGGTTGCGCGGGTCGCTTCGGAGTCCGCCTGCTGTGAAGACCTGTGTCAGCGTTGCGTTGGCCAGCAGGAGAACGACCAGGGCCATGATCGTGACGGAAATTCTGCGCAGGGAGGTGTTCATACCTTCTGAATGACCTCGGTGCTTGCCGATGCGATCGGCGTGGGGTTCGGCGGCGGGGAGGTGATGGGCTTGCGGGCCGAGTGCGAGATGCGGATCAGGATCGCGAGCAGGACGTAGTTCGCCAGCAGCGACGACCCGCCGTAGGACATCCACGGTGTCGTGAGCCCCGTCAGAGGAATCAGCTTCGTCACGCCGCCGACCACGATGAACAGCTGGATCGCCAGCGTGGATGCCAGCCCTGCGGCCAGCAGCTTGCCGAAGCTGTCACGCACCGCCAGCGCGGTTCGGAGGCCGCGGATCAGCAGGATCGTGTACAGCATCAGCACGCCGGCAACGCCGACCAGGCCGAGTTCCTCGCCGATCGCTGCGATGATGAAGTCCGTGGATGCGGCTGGAACGGTGAAGGGTTGCCCATTGCCGAGGCCGGTGCCGAAGATGCCACCCGTGGCGAAGCTGAACAGCGCCTGCACCATCTGATATCCGGAACCGTCGGGGTCGGCGAACGGGTCCAGCCAGTTCTGCACGCGGACTTGTACGTGCGAGAAGGCGTAGTAGGCCACCACGCTTCCCGCCGCGAACAGGGTCAGGCCGAGCAGGACCCAGCTGAGCCGGTTCGTGGCGATGTAGACGAGCACCAGGAACGACGAGTACAGCAGCAGCGAGGTGCCGAGGTCCTTCTCGAAGACCATCACCCCGACGGAGGCGATCCAGGCGACGAGCAGCGGCGCCAGGTCTCTTGGCCGCGGTAGGTCCATGCCGAAGATGTGTTGGCCGGCGCTGGTGAACAGGTTGCGCTTGGCAACGAGGACGGACGCGAAGAAGATCAGAAGCAGAATCTTGGAGAACTCGGCGGGCTGAATCGAGAAGCCGGGCAACCGAATCCAGATCTTGGCCCCGTTCTGCTCGGACATTGACCGCGGCAGGACCGCAGGGATCACCAGCAGGATCAGACCCGTCAGACCGCAGACGTAGCCGTAGCGAGCCAGGATGCGATGGTCGCCGAGGAAGATCAGAACCAGGGAGAAGGCGACGACGCCGACGAGCGTCCACAGCATCTGCTGGGTGGCGCTCGGCCCGTCTGAGCCACCTGCGGCGAGGGGTCCCGCTGCAAGGTCGAGGCGATGGATCATCACCAGGCCAAGGCCGTTCAACAGGGCTACCACCGGCAGCAGCAGCGGATCAGCGTATGGCGCGAAGCGCCGCACCGCGAGATGCGCGACACCGAACAGCCCGACGTAGCCCACCGCGTACTTGGCCAGGTCCCAGCTCAGGCCCTGTTCCTGGTTCGCCTCGACGATGAGCAGCGCCACCATCGTGATGACCGCCGCGAAGCCAAGCAGGTACAACTCGGAGTTGCGCCGGGTTGGCATCGGAGGCACCAGGGTCACGGGTGCCTGCGGTTCTGTGTTCACGCGGCCGTCCGGCACTGCTTCTTACCCTCCGGCTGGGCGGCAGGTGGCTCGGTCGACGTCGGGCCCGGAGAGGCCGACGACGAGGGTGGCGGCGACGACACCGGTGGAGGAGTCTGCGCAGGAGGTGTCAATCCCGGCGGGGTTTGGGCCGGAGGTTGTCCCGCAACGGGCGGGACGGTCGTTGGCGCGTTGTTGGGGGCATCGGGCGGCTCGTGTGGTTGCTCGCGCGGCTCGACGCGGGTCGGATCCTCCGGTGCGGGCCCCGCGGGGGCCTCCGAGGGCGGAATTGGCGACGGCAGCTCTGGCGCCCGCGGCGCTGGCGGGCAGACCGGCAACAGTGACGTGTGGATCAGGTCCTTGAGCGACTGGCGCGCGTGGTCGACGCTGCCGCCCTGCAAGCCGGTCTTCACCTGCTGCTGGCCGGAGCCGTCTAGGTCGTCGACCTTCAACACCCGGCAGCCGTCCCGCGGGTCACCGACGGAGATGAAGCGGACGTCGCCGCGGTCGTTTTCGAGACATGCGATTTCAGACGGATCGGCCAGCGTGACGTTCAGTAGCGAACCCGGGAGCCCGCGCATGAGGTAGACGATGTTGTCGTCGCCTGCCCGCTGGGCGACGTAGTAGTTGCTTCGCACGAAGTAGTAGCCAGCTCCGAGCGCCGCGACGAGCAAGAGCACCACCAAGATGGCCGCGAAGACGTACCGGCGGCCCGATCGACGCTTGGCCGGCGGGGGAGCGGGCTCCACCGAAGGCTTGGGCGGGGCGTTGCGGCGCGGGTTGAACGCCGATGCGCGGCCGGCCGCGGTGTTGGGGGGCGCGGTCTGGTCGTCGATGCCAGAAACCGCGCCGAGCAGGATCGGTACGGTCTGGGCGATCGCGGAGTCGATCACTTCGGCGACGACGACGGTGACGTTGTCTGGCCCGCCGCCCTTTAGCGCCATCTCGATGAGCTTGTCGGCGGCCTTCTCGACGTCCGGGATGCGCATGACGTCCTGGATGGTCTCGAAGCTGACCGGATCGGAAAGGCCGTCAGAGCACAACAGATAGCGGTCGCCGACGAGAGCCTCGCGCATCGTCAGCGTCGGATCGACCTCGTGGCCCGTCAGCGCCCGCATGATCAGCGACCGCTGCGGATGGCTGTGCGCCTCCTCGGCGGTGATCCGGCCTTCGTCGACGAGCGTCTGGACGAAGGTGTCGTCCTTGGTGATCTGCGTGAGCTCGCCGTCGCGGAGCAGATAACCGCGCGAGTCACCGATGTGGACGAGCCCAAGCCTGTTGCCCGCGAACAGGATTGCGGTGAGCGTCGTGCCCATGCCGTCCAGTGCGGGATCAGTCTCGACCTGCGCCGCGATGGTGGCGTTGCCCTGGTGGACCGCGGCGTTGAGCTGGCTGAGCATGTCACCGCTTGGCTCGTCGTTGTCGAGGGGAGCGAGGGCGCCGATCACCAGTTGAGAGGCGACCTCGCCAGCCGCGTGGCCGCCCATTCCGTCGGCGAGGGCAAGCAGCCGCGGACCCGCATACACCGAGTCTTCGTTGTTTGCCCGCACGAGGCCACGATCACTGCGTGCGGCGTACCGGAGCGCAAGTGTCATGGCCGCAGCTCGATTACCGTCTTGCCGACTCTCACCGGCGTACCCATGGGAACTCTTACCGCCGTTGTCACCTTCGCCCTGTCAAGGTATGTGCCGTTGGTCGATCCTAGGTCTTCTACGTACCATTCGGAGCCTCGCTGCGATAGCCGGGCGTGCCGAGTCGATGCGTAATCGTCGGTGAGGACCAACGTGGAGTCGTCGGCTCTGCCGATCAAAACGGGCTGAGAACCCAACGTGATGCGAGTGCCGGTCAGGGCGCCCTCGGTTACCACCAGCTGACGCGCGGTGTTGCGGCCTTGCCGGCTCGGAAGCAGCGTGCCGCGCAACGTTAGCCCGCGCCGCACCATCACGGTTCCGGTGGGTGCGTAGATGTCGGTTCGCAGGATCCGCAGCACAGACCAGATGAAGAGCCACAGCAGCATCAGGAAGCCGACGCGCGTCAGCTGCAGAACTAGCCCCTGCATCTGACGTCCTCTCCATCACCTTCCGGATGCCCTTGCGCCGACGCCAGACCCCTCGCGAGCGGCCTTCGGCAACGTCACGATACTTCGGCGGTGTTCGCCGTGCGGGCGAAGCGGCGACCTGCAGTCCGCCCGTGATCGGGACGAGACTTAGGCCAAAACCTCAATGCACGCGAACGATGATCTCGGAATGGCCCAGCCGAATCACGTCGCCGTTCGCAAGCTCCCACGTCTCGACGGGCGCTCCGTTGACCGTGGTGCCGTTGGTCGAGTTGAGGTCGGAGAGCAGCGCCATCGCGCCGTCCCACCGGATCTCGACGTGCCGACGCGACACCCCGGTGTCCGGTAGCCGGAACTGAGCGTCCTGACCTCGGCCGATGACGTTGGCGCCTTCGCGAAGTTCGTACGTCCGGCCGCTGCCGTCGTCGAGCTCCAGCGTGATCGTCGCGCCAGCACCGCCGTAGCCGGGGCCGTAGCTCGGGGCGGCGGGTTGCGCGGGGGGCTGGCCGTAGTCGTAGCCGCCTGCGGGCTGGCCATAACCGGCGTCGGCCGGCTGACCGTAACCGGGATCGGCATAGCCGGGTTGGCCGCCGCCGTAGTCGTAGCCAGCTGGCTGCGCGTAATCCTGGCGACCATAGGCCTGGGCGCCGTAACCACCCTGGTCGGGGTAGCCGGCGTCGGGATAGCCGCCGCCCTGACCGGGGTAGGCAGGCCTGCCGTACTCGTCGGCGGGTGCTGGCTGACGGCCGTAGTCGTATTCCCCTGCGGGCGGCTGTCCGTAGCCGCCAGGGGCGGGTTGGCCGTAACCGCCAGGCGCGGGCTGTCCATAACCGCCCTGTGCCGGCTGGCCGTAGCCGCCGGGCGGGTAACCCTGATCGGGATAGCCGCCAGGCGCGGGCTGGCCGTAGCCGCCCTGTGCAGGCTGGCCGTAGCCGCCTGGGGGTGGGTAGCCCTGATCGGGGTAGCCGCCACCCTGCTCGTAGCCGCCTTGCGGTGCAGGCGGATACGCGGGCGTGCCGGAGCGCGGCGGTGGGTAGCCGCCCTGGTCAGGCGGATACTGGCCGCGCGGATCCTGGCGGCCGTAGTCGTAGTAGTCGTCGCCAGGCTGCCCTTGTCCCTGGCCGCGGTAGCTCGGGTTGTCGCTCATCGGAGGTACTCCTGGTTCTGCGGTGTGTGCGCGTCCGTGTGTGGTCCCGGCTGAATCGCCGCTGGTCGAGTCAGGGTCAACCGCTCCACGTGCGCGGAACTGGCCGGTGTGCAGAGTCGGTGACGAGTCGAATCTGACGACCACCTCACCATACGTTTGCCATCCTTGGTCATGGATGAATCCCTCCAGGTATCTGGCAAAAGTGTTCGAAGTGAGGGCTGAATCGGCACTCAGCTTCTGTTGGTCGGGCACACTGAGGGTAATGACGTAGGCGTTCGGTGCCAAAATGCGGCCGCCCGCGACTTCTCGTGCGCCTGCCTCGGCTTCGCGCTGAAGGAGGGCCTCGACTTCTTCAGGAACTATGGACCCACCGAAAACGCGCGCGAAGACGTCTCCGACGCCGGCCTCCAGGCGGCGTTCGATGCGGTCGACCAGACCCATGCGTTCGCTCACCTGCCTCACGGTTCTCGTAGGTCACAGCGCACCCGCGTGTCGCGCAACCGCACTACCTGCACCCATGGTATCGGCCAAACGTCGAGACATCGCACCCTCAGAACGCTAAGAATCGGATCGAGGCTGGTCAGCGGCAGATCGCGATGACTACCGGCACCAGCTACGGAGTTTGGAGGGACCGCCGTGGTGCGTGATAGGCTCCCCCGGTTGTTGGGGCGAGTGGCGGAATGGCAGACGCGCTGGCTTCAGGTGCCAGTGTCCTTCGGGACGTGGGGGTTCAAGTCCCCCTTCGCCCACAATGAGCGGTTTTACGAACTCCAGGCATGAAGGTCACGAACCAGAAATGGTTCGTGACCTTTATGTTTGGTGGGTGTGCGCCGCCAGGGTCAGACTTTCCATCGAACCCGGGAGTTTGTCGCGCCGGTCCCCATAATGGTTGGAGCGCGTCTGATCGACCGGGGTCGGGCCGGGGCTACAAAGGGGCTGCACGGGGCGTGGCGACGAACCTCATCTCCCATGTCACGCGCCGCAAGATCTTCGACACGATCAGCCTGTCGAAGATGTTGTGGGAGGGAAGGTTGGAAGAGCCGGACTTCTTGGCGCGAATCTACGACTTAGATTCGATGCCGAGCACTGATTCGAGGTACAAGTCCGCGGCCGGTGACATTTGGCAGCATCGCGTCAACAACCCTCAAGATTGGCCAGACGACTGGATATTCACCGACAGCCGCTTTGGACTGCTACACGGCGAAGATGAACTTGTCCTGCGATTCCTCGCAGAGACCCTGCACCCGGTCGTCAGGTCTGATGAAGAGGAAGTTGCCGAACTCCTACGGTCGTACAACGAAGCATTGGCGCGGGACGGCTATGAGCTCTACCCGGCTGACTGGATCAGTGGCCATGCCGTCTACGGATGGCGCCGGCGCGACTCCTTCCACGGCGCAAGCCCGGACCTTCGGCTCGGCGAACGAGAACTCCTGACCGACCCGGTGGTGCTGGAAGAGCACCTTGTTCGCATCCGAGACAATCTCAGCTCAGATCCGGCCGCTGCGATCTCGTCGTCGAAGAACCTAGTCGAGAGCGTGTTCAGGATCATTCTCGACCACTCCGGCGTGGCGTACGGGCAGCGGGAGGACATTCCTCAGCTCTATCGGTACGTCGCTGATCTGCTTGAGCTGCAAGCAGATTCGGTTCCGCAGAGCGCGAAGGGAAGTAAGTCTGCGCAACAGATCTTGCGCACGCTTGTCACCACAATCCAGTCGCTCGCCGAACTGCGTAACGAGCTCGGTATCGGCCATGGGCAATCGACACGGAGCGTCGCCCTCGCGAGGCACGCGCGACTGGCGTTAAATGCAACGGTCACGGTCACAGAGTTTGTGCTCGATACTTGGCAGGCACGTGTGGCCGCCGGACGTCTCAAAGCTGAAGACTGAAGCCGGACTCTCCGGTAAATGCCCCAGCCGGACGCTGATTAGCAGATGGCACCCAAACTTCGGGGCTCTGCTGAGCGCTGCAAGGTCGAGACGGGAGAGGCACCGCTCTTCCGTTTCGCAGTGGAAGCCTTCGGCCGTTGGGAGCGTCGCTACGTTCGCGGATTTTGTGTTACCGGCGACGAGGGCGAGTACCGTATCGCCTGGATACGGCGCTCGTGGAGGTTGGACTTGTGGCGGTGACGATGGGGGTGAACGTTGCGGGTGGCACCGCGTTTGTTGCGCTCGTCGAGGACTCCCAGCTTCTTGATAAACCGCCGTACATTCTGGCGCCGTCGGAAATCCACGGTGCAGTCGCAGGTTTGTCAAAGTTCGAAGAAGACGTCTCCCGTCAACTGAATCTCTGGGACGTGCGCAAGCTGGTAGTGCTTGAGCCCGAAACCAGCTACAAAGCCCCCTACAGCGGCTTCGTCGACCGGATAGGTGTCGAGTCGCGACAAGCAGGTAGGCCTTCGGCTACCCCTGGCGATCGACCAGCGCCTCGACGCGCTTATGGCTCGGGCGGTTGATGCTGGCGAGAGGACAACCCGCCGCGAGCTCCTCGCCGCGATCATCCTGGAGGCGGAACATACCGGCGATGAGCTGGGTGTGCTTCTAAAGAAATATCGGCGGGCAAAGGTGGCTGATGGGATTTTGGATGCCGAGCCAACCAACGTCGCTTACATAAGCCATAAGCCGGGCCCACGTGTTGTCCGTTGATCTGTCGTTCCGGTACGCGCCGCCGCCCCGACTCCGGCCGTTCTTAGCCCAGGCGCTCACTTCTTATCTTCCGCAGCGACAGCCTTAGTAGCGAAAAGTTTGACATGAGTAGTCGGGAGGAGTTCTTCGGGACTCGCATATAGCGGCAGTGAGTTCGGGCCTTTGCGCCACAGTCCCGCAAACGACGGTTTTCCGAGACGGCAGGGAAGTTGTGTGGCGCCTCGACCAGACGACACACGGCGGACTTCCTGTCAACGTGTCCGATCGCAGTCGTATCGTGCCGATATGCCGTCCCCGGAGCCTGAGTTCGACGTCGCGTTGTCATTCGCCGGCGAGCAGCGCGATTACGTAAGAGCTGTCGAGTCCGAGCTTACGAAGGCCGGCGTCAGCGTCTTCTTCGACGAAAACGAGGCCGTCGAGATATCGCTATGGGGCAAAAACCTCGCCGAGGAACTACAACGGGTTTATATGACGGCCTCGAACGTCGTCGTAATGTTCATTTCCGAGGACTACGCGAATAAGGCATGGCCCACGCACGAGCGCCGGTCAGCAATCACCAAAGCGATCGATCTGCGGCGCGAGTACATCTTGCCCGTCAGGTTTGACGACGCGGTTCTACCTGGGCTCGATCCGAGCATGAGCTACCTACCGCTAAAAGATCGACCACCGACCAAGCTCGCGCAGAACATCATCGCGAAACTCGTCCAGCTGGGAGGCAAGGTTGTGCCCCCGAAGCCAGCCTTTCGGGCGGGACAACCGGGCGATGCCGAACGAAAAGTCTGCGTCGTCAGCGTTCACGACGAACACGGCGTACCTGTCGCGTCGGCCAAAGTGGTCTCGGTGGCCACGAACGGGACGACCAGTGAAGGTCTGACCGATACGCTCGGCAACGCTGAGGTGCCTGCGACGGTCAGGCGTAACGTCGCCATTTTTGTGGCGCACGCCGAGCACCGGGCCGCCTACCACCGCGAGCACGACAATGGCACCGACCTTCACGTGACACTGCCCGCTGGCGCCGGTACACACAGCGTCATCTTTGGCAGCACGGGGCATTTCCCAGGCTTCAATCCGCGCCTGAACCCAATAGGCGACTATCACACAGCAGAGGGAGTGCCGCGGCGGACGTATATGTACGTCACAAACGGATCGGTGGACGGCAAGGCCGACCAACCGTTTCATTTCCAGGTCGGTACACCGATGATCGTCGAAGATGGCGAGGGGAACCAGGTTCGCGCCACGTGCGTCGGCTTCGTAGGGCGCAGCTCGGTATGGGAATACGAATACCCCTGAGTGAAGGGACCCGCAGAAATCCAACTCCACTACTAGTTTCAGCGTTAAGCACATGAAAGCTGTGGGTGGCAAACGGATATTAGAGAGCGGTGTGTGACTGTCGGTGCCGCGACGGTGTCCAATTTTTAACTGCCCGGCACCGAGGACCGAGCGGAACGTGCGGGACCAGGAAACCTAGGGAGCATGGTGGAACCAGTGCCAGATGTGATCGGCGATAGACCCCGTTCCTGGGGATGTAAACAGCAGCGTCACCGTCGCGATAATGAGGCTCAGCCCTGCGACGAGTAGTGCAAGTAGCCCAACGCGGTGAGTGTCGCGGGCAGCGCCGAGTGAGGCGACCGTTGCCAGGATGTCGCGGATGGTGTGGTCAGCCTCGGCGAGGGCGGCCAAGTCGGCCGTGTGGTCGGTTTGGAGTCGCTCGGTGACGTCGAATTCGAGCTTCAGCTCCTCGTCAGGCACGCCGTCGGAGGTGTGGCGGTTGAGGTAGAAGAATCCGAATTGGGCGATGTCCTGCGCGGCACGCTCCCACCATGCTGGAACGTCGACTTTGCACGATGCGACGTCGATGCTCAGCGTCAGCAGGTTTTGGCGTAGCAACTTGAGGTACCGCGACGAAAACGAAGCATGTTGCCGCCGTGCAGTATCACGCACTTTTGCGTACTGCGACTGCAGCGTTTCAATCATCTCTGTCACCGACATCGCGACCAGGAAGTCACGGATGTCGTCGTTGACAGCACGCCCAATTGCGCCTGGGATGTCCGACTTTCCGCCATACATCGACAGATCGGATCGTGCTTGGGCGACCTCAGCGCGGTTTCCCCATAACGCCCATGATCGGGACGTACCTAGAGTCGGACATAGGCCTGGATCTGTCCGGCTCACGGCCAGCTGCGGAACGTGCGGGGACGCGATCAGATAATGATGCGTGGTAAGGCCAAGAGCACGTAGCGCTGAAGTGGCGGGGCGCGAGGGTCGCTGGCCTAGCTTGTGCTCATCCACGATGAGCAGGTCCATCAGGGGCTGCGGTTCGCATGCCGCGTCGAAAACGCCAGGGCAGTGTCGGCTCATCCACTGGCGAGCCAAGTCATGAGTGTGCCTTCGCACGTGCTGGGTGTGGCTGTAGGCGCTCCACTCCCGATCCTCGGTCGCTAGGCGTCTGCCTTGCCGACGGATCCGGGGTTCGTGATCGCGATGCCACTCGCGGTCCAGGTCAGTGGCCGCGGACTTAGTGAGATGAAACTGTGCTACCACGGCTGTGAGGCCCGTTCCGAGTTGTAATGCCGTTAGCTCGACCAACCAGAAGGGGTCGGGCAGTCGTTGCGTGCGGCTTTCCGGGACGATCGCCGAGGAGTGAGATGCCTTCACTGATGCCAGCCGGAACCAGCTGTAGCCCTGTCCTGCGCGGGATTCCGAGAGAACGGTCTCTGCCGTGGAGTCACCCAGGACGCGGATGTCGGCATCGAAGGTCTTGACTACCCTCCGCAGCTCGGCAGCCACGCTGGGCGGGAACAGTTCCACAACCCACAGGGTCGGGACAGTGACATGTTCGGCATCGGAGACGGTTACGTTGTGGCTGGGATCGTCGCGGCTCCAGGCTTTATAGCGATCGTGGGTGTTGAACAGATGGATGAAGTTGATGAGCTTGACGATGCGCAGGCGCATCCAGCGCGGAAGTAAGCGGCGCCGTCCTCCGCCCGCACACCAGCGCAGCACCACGTATGGCAGGTCGTACCAGCGTGTCCATCGTTCACCGGGGGCGGGCACCGCGGCGAATGCGGCCTTGAGATGGCTGTTGTCATACCAGGAGGGCAAGACCAGGCCGGACTGCGCGGTTTCCTTGCTCAGAGGTCTTTCCTCTGACGACTGAGGAGTTCGAGATGGTGCGCTGTCTTCACAAGTCGATCCACCGTTCTCGGCTGATTCCTCGTTAGTGTCGTCCACTGCTGGGTCAGGCATCTTGTTGCCTCTCTTCACGATTGGTGAGATATCGGTAAGCGGTCGCTCGGCTAATCCCGAAAGCGGCAGCGAGCTCGGCGACTGGCTCACCCGTAGCTGCCAAACGACGAAGTTGGCCCTGTCGTTCGCGGTTGAGCTTGGGAGGCTTTGTGGCCGGTAATTGGCGATCGCGGCGCGACGCGCGTGATGCGGAGCGGCGTTCGCGGCCAAGTTCGAGTTCGAGTTCAGCCAGAGTCGCCATGATTCCCGCCACCGCACGCCCCGTCGGTGTAGCGGTGTCAATTCCTTCTCGTAAGGCGCGCAATAGAATTCGACGGTTGCCGAGGTCGGCGATGGTGCGGGTGACTTCGGCGGCTGACCGCCCTAGGCGGTCGATCGCGGCCACCACGACGATATCTCCGGCCCGGGCGTGGTCCAGCAGTGCGGCTAGGCCGGGGCGCTGGGTGCCAACGGCGCCAGATAGCTCATCAGTAAACAGCCGATCGGGATCGACGCCGGCGGTCGCCAATGCGGCACATTGGGCGTTGAGGTCTTGGCCGGTGGTGCTGACGCGGGCATAGCCCAAGATCGCTGCCATACCCGGAACTGTCTCACTCCTCACCGACAGCGCAGATCTGAGACACGCGGTGTGGGACAAGAAATAAGACCCTGTGACCTGGAGCTACTTGCGGGGAGTAGCCCCGCTTTTTATGTGTCTCGTTTCTCTAGATGTGAGACACGTTCTGCGTTCATGCCTCGATTTGGTCGTGGCTCAGCGGACCCGCTGCTTAGCCGTTCAAGAACTGTAGGGTTTCGTCGGCGATCCTTGCGAGCGCTGCGTCGCGATCGAACTCGCTGTTCTCCACCACTCCCGGAGGGAGCGCGTGCATGAAGCTGAAATGCCCCGCCTTCGGGATTACGCGCAGGTCGACAGGGACAGGCGCGTTCTTCAGCAGCTCGACCTCTTCGGCCGGGGTGACGGTATCCAGTTCCGCGGCGTAGACGAGCATCGGGGCGCTCACATCGCTTAGCGCGCCTGGAGCGGCAAACCAACCCGCAGCTGGCGCCATTAGCACCAGCCGGCTCAGGCGCGGCTCCCGTGGGACATCGATCCGATGACCGTTCCTCCCAACGGGTTTCCCACCCGCCAGGCATAAAATTGCCCAGCCGCCAATGGAGTGGCCAACGGCCACGACAGGCACATCGGACGAGGATCGCTCCTGTAGCGCTTCGATCAATCCATTCGGGCGCGCGAGCAACTCGTCTTGGTTGGCTTCCGGTCCAGATAGCCGCTCAAAGTAAGGAGCCACCACCTCGCACCCGCCGACTGCCAGATACTCGAGCAGGGGTAGGTGGCGCTCGGGATCCCCGCCGGCTCCCGGCGCGAAGAGGACAACTCTCTCGGGTCGCGTCGGACACAATGTCAAGACCTTCACCGGCTCACGCTAGCGGCTTTCGCGGCGGCGAGGACAGGATGTGGACCGTCCAAAATCTTTACATTTGAGACACGTCTGGGTCGTTAGCTCCTTCGAGATGCGTTTCGGCTGGATAGTCCAGGCCGCCCACGTAAATCGTTTCGCCTGGTGAGGGATCGGACACGGCGTCGGCAATCGCTTGCGCGAATTCGGTGATAGTTGGCAGATGGCCAGCCGCGGCGCGGCGTGCCGCTGTGGCGCCGGGTTGTTGCCGTTCGAGCAGTCTGACAATGATCGTGCCGTCGATCATGTCTCCGGAGACAACGACGAGCTTGATGTCGCGCCGGTCGAGCGCGGGACGCATCTGCCTCAAGGCGTCTTCTCCGGCTCGCTTGCTCGCGGCGATCGGTAGATAGAGGGGCGGAAGCGGGTTTCTTGCCGTGGAAATGGGCTTGGTGGCTGGTGACGAATACGATGCGTCCGTCTACAGGCATCAGCGGTAGCGCCAAGCGGGAGAGTTGCAGTTGGGCGTCGTGGTTGAGCTGCTGGGCATAGTTGGGATCGGCGCCTCGCTCCAGGCCACCAGATGCGTTGAGCACCAGTGCGTCCAGTCGGCCAAAGCGGTCAGCGATGTCGGCGAACATCGACTCGACGGCATCGGCGTTGACGAGATCAGCCTGCATTGCGGTCGCTGAGCCGCCGGCACGGCGAATGGCCTCGGCAATAGCGTTGGCTCGCTTAGCTTTCTCTCGATAGTTGATGAGGACGTGATAGCCCAGTGCCCCGAGCTGTGTAGCGACTTCGGCGCCGATTCCCCGCGATCCCCCGGTGACCAACGCTCAGCGCTATGACCGAAGGAAGATGGATCGGGCACACCGCCCGACTGGTCCGATCGACCAAAGTCCCGATCTCCGAACGGCTGTGCTTACCGACGATTAAGTCACCCTCCCAGTCGCCGATCCGCGTGCGGGTCTCGACGATCGGCGGTCGACGATGGATCAACAGCGCCGGAGCGATGAAGCGCGGTGTGCGTTCGGCGGCTTTACGGCGCCGCTTTCGCAGCGGCCGACCGGTGCGCAGCTTGGCCGTCAACGATCTGCTCCACCCCCCTTGTGGCCGAGATACAGTGCCTGGTAGATCGTTTCGTGACAGATGTGCCACTGGGGGCGATCGGGATACTCCGAGCGCAGCCAGGCGCTGATCTGTTTTTTTACTCCCAAACTCCAAGTAGGAGAACGTCACCGGAAAGTCGATGGCGGGCGCAATGTTCGATCCGTTCCAGATGCGCGCAACGATGTCGTACTCCGTCGCCGGTGACAACGACGACGAGTTGACGACAACGCCGTTGCGTTCCAGATGGATGTCCGGATTGTCCCACGTAACCGCGAGCCCCTGACTACCGAGGAACGGCTGCGAATAGATCATGGGGTCGGGCCGCTTGTACACCGAATCCTTGATGCGCGCGCAAAGTTCGGGCGACTCCTTTGGCCCCCGATTGGCTGCCCCCTCGGGCGGGACGAATATGCGACACCCGAGCATCGAGAAGCCGGATAGCAGCCAAACCGACGACACCGATGCCGAGCCGCGCGAACAAACCGGAACCACTGCGTGATGCCGCAAACGGCAGCCGCCTTTTGAACCCGCGTCTACCGATTGGCTTCATACGTTTCCTTCGGCCAGACCCGGCCGAGTCCCGGAGCGTCGGCACCAGTGCTGGCCCCATCAGCCGGGTCGGCGTCCGCACGGTGCAGCAGCCCGCGGTGGTCCTGGGGCACTGATGAATTGGCGGCGGGCGAAGACGACCACGTCGGCCACCCATTCTCGACGGGCGAGCCTCCTAGGCAGCTTTCACGGCGCGCACCGTGTACGCGATGAGACGATCTAGGTCCTCCAGCATGAGCGGCGGATCGCCGATTACTCCCTTGACGACGCTGTAGTCGACCCTGCTGGTCACGATTAGTCCGCGAACTTCGGCGATCCGAAGGGCCTGCGTGCCTTCGACACATCGGTCATAGCCCTGAACCTTCTCGACTCGAATCCAGCGCTGGACAATCCGCAGCACGTTCTCACCCTCGGCGACCGCTGAATCCGAGGTCAGCGACTGGTGAAACGGCTGGTAGGCGCACAGCGGCGGGTTGTCAGCTAGATGCGTTGTACAGGTGGTGATCTCACGTCGAATCTGGTCCAGATAATGAACGCCGGGCCGTGACCGGTCGATCGTCACGTACGGCCCAGAGCTAGGCGGTGGTCCCTTCCAGCTCGCCACGCTGTCATGCAGCGGTACCTGCCCATGATCGGCCTGCGGGCACAACAGCCATCCGCTATCGACCGGGCTGCCATGAAGGTCGATGGTCACGTCGGACGCCAAAGGTGGTAGCAGCGTGGAGATCTCGCCCGGACTCCACCGTGCCAACTCTGCGGGCAGCGCTGAGCGCGCGCGGTGGTGGCCTGCGGACTGCAGTATCGCTGCGAGGATGTGATGACGCGACGACGCAGAGGGATCGGGAGTCTCGTAGGCCGCTTGCACGACGACCCCGTTGGCCAGCACCGCGACCGCTGTGTGCGTGACGCCTTGCCAGTTACCGTCCAGATTTCCCGACTCGTATTGCTTGAACCGGTCGGCTGACTCGGCGATCATCCAGCCCAGAAGACGGTCGTCGTTCAACGCCGGAGTGAAGCTCCACATGGGGCACCGGTGAGCCCAGTTGGTCATCGTGGCAGCGATGCCCTCGCCCGTGCCGGCGGCCATGAATCGCACGTTGAAGTACACCCCGTTGGGAAACCGGTCATCGGAGTGCCGCCGGTCCGGATCGGTCACGGGCCGGTAAGCGACGTCGAGCGTCTGGGCGCCTTTGGCGCCCAGATCGGGCAGGTGGCTGCAGTATTGTGGCACGGCACCCCTCGCAGCGGACGACGCGATGAAGCCGAAGCTCTCATCGGCCGGGCCGACCCTCACCATGTCGAACAGGCCGGGCTCGATATCGGCGAGCCCAGGTACGCACCGCACCAATCGATCAGGCGCGCACCCTCCGGCGTCGGGGGTGGGATCGGTGGTCAGGGTGGCCGGCGCTGACACCGGCGTCGGCGCCGGCGGTCCGGTGGGCGCGAGAGTCGGTGTCGTGCATCCGGCCACGATTGTCATGAGCAGCGCCCCCGCGATAGCACTAAAGCGGCGGTGGCCCGGTAACCAGATGGCGATGAGACCACGTGGGCTATTTCGGTTCGGCAAGACTGACCTGCTTCATGGTGTGGGAGACGGGCAACGCACAGTATGCGCAACGCACCATCTCGGCGTCGGCCGCGGTGACTGCGACTACGCGGCGCAGCATCACCGCGGCCTGCCGGGGTGTGGCGGCTAGCGTCATCTCACGTTCTGCTAGCTTACCGTTGCAGACTCCTCCCGGACCAGACGATGCGGAGAGCCGGGAAATGCAAGATACAGGAGCCGTCCCGGCGGCAACGAACAAGACGGCGGCACCGCGTCATCCGGAATCCGCGGGTCACCTCTGCGGCGGGTCGAGTTGGGCGCGGGCGTTTTTGATCAACAGCAGCAGGTGCAGCGGGTCGGTCGGTGAGGGCTCGAAGTCGAAGTGGGCGTAGAACGCCCGCGCCTGATCGTGCAGCGCGTGCACCAGCAGCGCCCCCACGCCGATGATCTCCGCAGCCACCACCGCGCGGGTGATCGCGTCACGCAGCAGCGCAGCGACGAGGCCCCTGCCCTGTTCCTTGCGGTCGATCGCTGCCATCCGGCTGAGCGCCCACAGAGTGAGGAGGAACGGCTACCAGAAACTGTTGATGTAAGGCACTTTTCGTCGGAAAACCGTCAAGAAACGGGAAAAGCCGGGTTGCAGCCCGGCTCTCCGTCCGCCGCAGATTCGCGGCGACTTCGTTCCCTCGGAACCTTCACCAGATCCGCTCAGGAGGAACTTTGTTCCGACGTACGCTGGCGCCAACTCCGCGACCACCTCGGACACGAACCCGCCAAAACACCGCCCCTGACCTGACGAGACCCAACCCGCAGCGGGCCGCGCGAACAACGCGCCGGCCCGCTGCGCCATGTCCGATGCGCCAGATAAATCCCGGCCAAAAATTACCTGTGAGGGGAAGATCGCCGGCAGCGCCGTCTCCCACGGCAGATCCGCAACCCTGCATCGGCGCTGAAACCGCACAAGAAGCCGGTACCTGGCCTCATCAGCCCGCACCGCAGGGTCATCCAGTTCGCGCTACGTGCGCCGGATAAATCGCTGGAGATTCCGCAGAAAACCGCTGGAACCGATTCCGCAAAGGGCGCTCTGAACAGCCGAAACGTTCCCCACACAATGAGCGGTTCTACGAACTGCGGCGCTAAAGGTCACGAACTCAAACGGGTCGTGACCTTTGTGTTTTTGCGACTGTCTACCTCGCTGGCTGTCGAGGCAGTGGCCACGGGAGTTGATCGCGTATGTCCCGAGACGCGGAGCGGTCGACCTACTAAGTGTCGGCACTCGGACGGACACGTGGGTGCCTGCGCGGGGGCGCATACCGCGGCCCACGCCCACAGCGCCGCCCAACCCCGATGTCGACGCACAAACATGCTTCGGCTTCGACGGCTGCTTCAGTGCGCCATCCAGACGATTGAGAGGGATCCGTGTCTGCCCGGAGCTGTCCTGGTCCACGGATTTGGCAGGTGGTGGTGGCTGCCTGCCCTCAGCGAGGAACAACTGGGTAGCCACGGCACGTCCTGCAGGTTGGGCAGCGTGACCCGGAATAGTTGACCTCGCGGCTGCGCCACAATTACCGCCCGCTTCGGCAAGCGATTCCTGTCGCTTGCCAGGGTGATGGGACCACCGTTTGGCCAGAGGCTAGGGACCACCTGTTTGGCTCAGTGGCGATGATCAGTGCTCGGTGACGGACTGTCAACTGAGGGCTTCTGGCGTTGCCGGTAGGAGGGTCCTTCGACGACGAGTTCGTGGGCGGTGGAGGTGAGTCGGTCGACGGCGGATTCGGCGAGCATCGCGTCGCTCATGACGGTCAGCCATTCGTCGGGGCCGCGGTTGGAGGTCACGATGGTCGCGTTGCGTTGGTGGCTTGCGACGACGAGTTCGTAGAAGTCGGCGGTGGCGGTGGCATCCAGCTGGTTGCAGTGCGAAGTCGTCGATGATGAGCAGGCGGACTTGGGCGAGGCGCCGCATCTCGGCTTCGGTGCTGTGGTCGAGTCGAGATGCTCTGAGCCGCTTGAACATTGCATCAGCACGCAGCATGAGGGTGGGGATCCGGCGTCGCACTGCGATGTGGCCGAGTGCGGTGGCGAGGTGGGTCTTGCCGACCCCGACCGCACCCAGGATGACCGCCCCGTGCGCGGCGCCGAGGAACCGCAGACTGGTCAGATCAGTCCACACCGTGCGGTCGTAGCGCACCGTGGCGTGGTCGTCCCAGGTGTCGATGCGCATGGCCGGGTCCAGGCCCGCGGCGCGGGCCCGGCGGGCTGCGGAGCTGGTGTCGCCGCGGGTAGCTTCATCGGCGAGGACCAGTTCGAGGAACGCGGCGCGGGACAGGTGTTGTTGGCGGGCCAGGGCCAGCCTTTCGGGCAGCGTGTCGAGCATGGGTGAGAGTTTGAGTTGTCGGATCACCTTGTTCATGTCCGCCGAGACCGGGTCGGTGAGAGCGTCTTTGGCGGCTTTGTTCACCACGGCCCTTCCTGGGTCTGCTCGTCGGTGGCGCCGCCGTCGATGACCTGCAACCAGTCCGGACGGGCCGATCGGGGCGTGGGCCGGTAGTCGCGGGGGTCTCGGGCGAACCTCGCTGCGCAGCCGCGCGCAGCCCATCGGAATCGGCCCGAGATCTGCGGTCGCCTCGATAGCATCGGGGGTATCGCTGCACGTCGAAGCTACAACGCCCCGCAGCGTCGGCGCGATATCGCCGACGCTGCCATCGTGTTGCTGGGCTCCGATGGCGCTCACGGCTTGAGCCACCCGCGAGTTGATCAGAAGGCAGGTCTGCCGGCCGGAACCACGTCTTATCATTTTCCGACCCGTCAGGCGCTGGTTCACGGAATCGCCGAGCGGATAACCGAACTCGATGTAGCCGATCTGGCGCTGGCAGCTGGGCTGGACGCTGATGGGGACGGCGATGGGCACTTCTCCGGGACGCTGGGTTTCGCACGGTTGGTGATGTTCTCAGCGACCGACCCCGGGCTGACCCGCGCTCGGGCTCGACACGAATTGGCCCTCGCTGCGCGACGCGACCCCGACCTCGCCGCGACCATGTCGAAGGTCACCACTCAGATCTATGGCCTGGCGCGCGATGTCGTAGCAGGCTGGACGGACGACACGCCCCGTGCCGATGCCGAGACCATCGAAGAGCGCGCGGTGATGGTGTTGACCTACGTCAGCGGCGTGATGCTGAGTTTCGTGTATGGCCGGCCGGCCGTGACAGACGCGCACGACCTCGACCGACATATACGGACGATGCTCAGCGGTCTCGCCGCCCCGTAACGCCAGGCATCATCAGAGCGGTCCTGGCCTGCACATACCGCCCATTTCACTAAATTGTTAGCGAAATCCCGCCGCTTTGACCACGCCGTTGTTACTGTCCGGTAATGCGCTGCACTCGGGGGATCTTTGCCGTCCTATTGCTGTGGGGCTCACTGTTCTCGACCGCAGGCCCGGCGTCCGCCGACACCGGAGACGAACCCCAATACGAGGCGTTCTACCTTCCCCCAGACCCCCTGCCGCCGGGCGCCCCGGGTGATCTCATCCGCACCGAACCCTCGCGCTTGGTGCTGGAGCCATCAGGTCAACTTGGCGCGATTATGGCCACCGGGACGCGAATCATGTACCGCAGCACCGATGCTCGCGGAAATCCGGTCGCCGTGACGGGCACCTATTTCGAGCCGTACAACGACTGGCCGG
>Ga0207641_10001927_pt1 | contig 19905 bp, 16 predicted proteins | sample KBSSwiS62_FD_184306 | JGI IMG/M metagenome (GOLD analysis project Ga0207641, IMG submission 184306) | Switchgrass rhizosphere microbial communities from Kellogg Biological Station, Michigan, USA - KBS Switchgrass S6-2 (SPAdes) (version 2) | ecosystem: Host-associated > Plants > Roots >... | reverse complement strand
CGGGCGTGCCCAGCGCCGCGACCGCCTCGCCGCCGCGCAGCAGCAGCGTGGGGCTCAGCGTGGTCCGCGGCCGCCGTCCGGGTTCCAGGCGGGCTGGGGACGCCGGGTCCAGCCAGGTCATCTGCAGCCGGGTGCCCAGGCAGAACCCGTACCCCGGCACCGTCGGCGAGGACTGCAGCCAGCCGCCCGACGGCGTCGCGGCGACCATGGTTCCCCAGCGGTCGACCACGTCCAGATGACACGTGTCACCGCGCGTGCGGCCCGAGCTCTCGACGGTCGGCTCGCCGGTCCCCGCCGCCGGGTCATCCTCGCCCTCGACCCGCAGCGGCGGCGTGAACCCGCCCGCGCCGACCCGGTAGTCCGCGGCGCGCTCGCCCACCAGCGCGGCGCGGCTCGCGTCCAGCAGGTGCCGGACGTCCGCCCCGTCGCCGTAGAACCCCTCGCGGTCGGCGAGCGCGAGCTTGAGCACCTCGAGCACGGTGTGCGCACCCTCCACCGTGGACGGATCGAGGCGGGCCGCGGGGAAGGTGTCCAGCATCACGAGCGCGTGCAGCAGCACCGGCCCCTGGCTCCACGCGCCGGCCTTGGCCACGGTGGTGCCGCGGAAGTCCACGGTGAGCGGCTCCTCGGTCGACGGTCGGAACCCCGCGACGTCCGCCACGGTCAGCACGCCGGCGTGGTCGCGCCCGTCGGAGTGCCGGTGCGGGCGGGCCGCGGCCGCCGCCATCGCCTCGGCGACCTCCCCCTCCTGCCAGACCCGGCGCGCGGCCTCGATCCGGGACGCCCGGTCGGAGCCCCCGGCGTCTCGCAGCAGCCGCAGCGTGCGGGCCCAGTCCGGGTTGGTGTAGGTGTCCCCGTCCTGCAGCCACAGCTCCGCCGAGCTCGGCCAGTGCTCGCGGAACAGCCCCTCGACCGCGGCGACGGTGGCCCGGAGCCGCGGGAGCGCCGGGAAACCGTGGTCCGCGTAGTGGATCGCGTACTCCAGCACGTCCCCCAGCCCCCAGCTCCCGTGCTCGGCGAGCAGCCACAGCCAGGTCGCCGTCGCGCCCGGGACGGCGGCGGCCAAGGCCCCCGCGCCGGGGACGGAGTCGAAGCCCGCGAACCGTTCCCGGGTCGCCCCCGCCGGGGCCGCGCCCTGCCCGCAGACCACCATCGGGTCCCGTCCGCGCGGCGCGACCAGCGCGACGAGGTCCCCGCCCGGCCCGTTCAGGTGCGGCTCCACGACCTGCAGCACGAACGCTCCCGCCACCGCGGCGTCCACCGCGGTGCCGCCGCGTTCGAGCACGGACTGGGCCGAGGCCGTCGCGAGCCAGTGGGTGGAGGCGGACATGCCGAAGGAGCCGCGCAGGGTCGGGCGGGTCGGGCTCGTCGGCCCGGAGCCGGAGCGTGCGGAGGCGACCATCGGCGCGGAGCCGGAGCGTGCGGAGGCGACCATCGGCGCGGAGCCGGAGCGTGCGGAGGCGACCATCGGCGCGGAGCCGGAGCGTGCGGAGGCGACCATCGGTCCACGCTAAATCCGGTGGACGGGCTTCGTACGGTGGAGCCACCAGACACGAGAGGAGTGAGCCCGACATGACGACCGCCGCCCCGCAGGCGGCGCGTGCTCACGCGCCCTCTCGCCCCACCCCGCGCTGATCTCGCGTGGGGTGACCACCCCACGTCTGGAGATCCTCCCGTGCGCATCCGTTTCGACGACGACGACTACGAACCCCCCACCCCCGACCTCCCCCCGGCGGGCGACCGTTGGTCCACCTGGACCGACGCCCGGCACGGCCCCGAGCCGCGCCCGGACTGGGTGGTCACCGCGCACTCCGCGGTGGACACCGAGCTCGGCGTGCTCAAGACCGGCAAGGAGGCGGACGTCCACCTGATCGACCGGGACGGCGTGCGCATGGCCGCGAAGCGGTACCGCACGCACAAGGCCTTCCACCGGGACGCCGCCTACCAGGAGGGCCGCCGCGTCCGCCGGTCCCGGGAGACCCGGGCCATGGCCAACCGCACCGCGTTCGGCCGCGAGCTGCTGGCCGGTCAGTGGGCGGCGGCGGAGTTCGGCGCGCTCGCCACCCTCTGGTCGGCGGGCCTGCCCGTCCCGTACCCCGTCCAGCTCGACGGCACCGAGCTCCTGCTGGAGTTCGTGGGCTCGGGCTCGCAGGCCGCGCCTCGGCTCGCGCAGCTGCGCCCGTCGCCTGCCGAGCTGGCCGATCTGTGGGCGCAGCTCGTGGCGGTCCTGCGCGGCCTCGCCCGGATCGGCTGGGCGCACGGCGACCTGTCCGCCTACAACCTGCTCGTGCACGACGGGCGGCTGGTCCTGATCGACCTGCCGCAGGTCGTGGACCTGGTAGGCAACCCGAACGCCGCGGACTTCCTGATCCGAGACGTCCGGCGGGTCGCGGAGTGGTTCACCGCCCGCGGCCTGGACGACGACGCGGGCGAGATCCTCTTCCACGAGCTGGTCGCGGAGGCGGGCCTGCGCTGACGGAGCGGGCGGGGGTCGGGATCACAGACCCGCACCCGACCCTCGCCCGGGGCCCTCGACTACACTCGGCGTCGAACGTCCGGGCCCGAGGGCCCGGCGCCTACCCAGTACTCACCCGTCGGGCGCACTCCCCATCCGCGCCCGGGCTCGTCCGAACGCGAAGGCCGCGCAGCGTCGCCGCGCCGCTCCGTGTGACGTGCCACCGTCCACGGAGGTCTCGTGACCAGCCCGTCCCGCCGCCCTGCCCGCGTCCAGCGTCCGGCAGGCCCGCCCCGCGCCGAGTTCCGCTCGGTGCCGCAGAGCGGCCAGTCCCGCACCGACCGCGGGTCCGCCCCGTCGCGCGCCGACCGCGGCGCGCCCACCGGCGGCTCCCGCGGCGACCGCACCGGCGCGCCCCGCCCCGAGGGCGCCCGCCGTGCGCGCGGCGGCTCCCGCAAGCGCACCGGCGCCCCCGCCGTCCCGCCGAAGCCCGCGACGCCGGCGGAGGTCCTCTGGACCCCGCCCGCGAGTGGCTTCCCCACCTTCGCCGCGCTCGGCCTCCCCGAGCCGGTGCTCGAGGCCCTGGCGAACGAGGGCTTCACCGAGCCCCGCCCGATCCAGGCGGCCACGCTTCCGGAGACGCTGCGGGGCCACGACCTGCTCGGCCGCGGCCAGACCGGCTCGGGCAAGACCCTCGCCTTCGGCCTCGCCCTGGTCTCCCGGCTCGCCGGGCAGCGCGCACAGCCGAAGCGTCCCCGCGGCCTCGTCCTCGTGCCCACCCGTGAGCTCGCGCAGCAGGTCGTGGACGCCATCGAGCCGTTCGCGAAGGCGCTGGGGCTGCGGCAGGCCGTCGTCGTGGGCGGGCTGTCGATGAACCGGCAGATCGACGCGCTGGCCCGCGGCGTGGACCTGCTCGTCGCCACGCCCGGCCGGCTCGCGGACCATCTCGGGGAGGGCACCTGCGACCTCTCCGCCGTCGAGGTCACCGCGATCGACGAGGCGGACCGCATGTCGGACATGGGCTTCCTGCCCCAGGTCCGCCGCATCCTGGACCGCACCCCGGCGGACGGCCAGCGGCTGCTCTTCTCCGCGACCCTGGACAACGAGGTGTCCACGCTGGTCGACCGCTACCTGCACGACCCGGTGACCCGCGCCGTCGCCTCGGCCGCCGCGCCCGTGGAGACCATGGACCACCATCTGTTCATGGTGGACCGGGACGACAAGAGCCGGATCGTGCACGAGATCGCCGCCCGCGAGGGCCGCACGATGTTCTTCGTGCGCACCAAGCACGGCGCCGACCGCGTGGTGAAGCAGCTGCGCCGCAGCGGCGTGCAGGCCAGCGCGCTGCACGGCGGCAAGGCACAGAACGCCCGCAACCGCGCGATCGACGCGTTCAAGGACGGCAGCATCCCGGTCCTCGTCGCCACGGACGTCGCGGCCCGCGGCATCCACGTGGACGACGTCAGCCTGGTCGTGCACGTGGACCCGCCGGGTGACCCCAAGGACTACCTGCACCGTGCCGGCCGCACCGCGCGCGGCGGCGAGTCCGGCGTGGTCGTCACGCTCGTGACCGCGGACGAGCGCCGGGACGTGGACGTGCTGATGCGCCAGGCGGGGGTGAAGCCCGAGGTCAGCGACGCGCGCCCCGGCTCGGCCACCCTGGTCGAGGTGACCGGTTCCCGCGAGCCCAGCGGCGTCCCCGTCGAGGCCCCGAAGCCCCCGCAGCAGCAGCCCGCCCCCGGCACCGGCCGTCGTCGGCGCACTGGTGGCGGCGGAGGCGCCCAGGTCCGCGGCGGCGGGCAGAGCCGAGGCAACGGCCGCCGCCGCCGCGCCGCCTGACCGAACCCCCGAGCCCCGGGCCGCAGGTCTCCGGGGCGGGGACGGCCACTGCTGTTGCACGTTTCGTGCTCTCAGCGTGGCAAGATCGCCGGTTCCGTGCGCTGAGCGTGGTTCGACCACGCTGACAGCACGCAACCGGTGATCACGCTTTGGCGATGTTCATGATCGCGGGTTGCGTGCTCTCACAGTCACCCGCGCCACGGTGATCGCACACAACTCGTGATCAAGCCACGCTCAGAGCACGAAACGTGCGATCACCGAGCCTGACCCGACCCGACCCGCACCGAGCCCGCCCCGAGCCACACCCACCCCTACTGCAGCCGCTTCGCCGATCTCTTCGCCGCTCGGCGCAGCTGCACGATCCGTGCGGTGCCCGGGATGGCGACCAGCAGGATCCCGGCGATCGCGCCCAGCAGGAGCGCGACGCCGGTGGGCAGCCTGCCGTCCGCGCCCAGGAAGTGGATCGCCACCGGGTCCAGGTTCTGCAGGATGAAGATCAGCAGGAACAGCAGGACCACCGCGGAGAGGATCAGCCCGACCCACATCCCGCTGATCCGCGAGTGCTGCCTCGACCCGCGCCGCGGGGCGGGCGTGGCGGGGAACTCCCTGGTGGGCGGCGGGTCCTCCGGCACAGCGACCGTCCCGCCCGCGCCCGGGTCGGCGGACGGGGCCGCGGGCTCGGTCCCCTTCTCGTCGGTGCTCATCGACAGTCCCTTCTCGTCGCCGGACACGGCCGTCCCGCGTGGGCGCAGTATCGCGCAGAGTGCAGGCCCGCGCCCGTCACTCGACCCGGTGCTCCCGCGCGGTCCGCAGGCGCAGCGAATAGCCTGACCACGTGCCCCATCACGATCTCGTCGTCATCGGTACCGGCTCCGGCAACACCTTCGTCGACGAGCGGTTCGCGGACTGGGACGTGGCGTTCGTCGAGCACGGCGTGTTCGGGGGGACCTGCCTGAACGTCGGGTGCATCCCGACGAAGATGTACGTGTGGGCGGCGGACGTGGCCGAGGCCGTCCGCACCTCGGCCCGCTACGGCGTGGACGCGAGCATCGACAAGGTGCGCTGGGCGGACATCCGCGACCGGATCTTCGGCCGGATCGACCCGATCTCGGCGGGTGGGCGCGAGTACCGGATCGAGCGCTCCCCCAACGTCACCGTCTACGAGGGGCACGCCGCCTTCACCGGCCCCCGGACCCTCAGCGTCGACGGGACCACGGAGCTCACCGCCGACCAGGTCGTCGTCGCGGCCGGGGGCAGGCCCGCGGTCCCGCGCGCGATCATCGAGTCCGGCCTCCCGTACGAGACCTCGGACACGGTCATGCGGCTGGACACGCAGCCGGAACGGCTGGTCATCGTGGGCGGCGGGTACATCGCGGCGGAGTTCGCGCACGTCTTCTCCGCCCTCGGCACCCAGGTCACGGTCGTCGTGCGGGGCAGCCGGATGCTGCGCTCGCACGACGAGACGATCTCCACCGCCTACACCGAGCTGATCTCCCAGCGGCTCGACGTCCGGCTGGCCACCCAGGTCCGGGAGGTCACCGGCAGGCCCGGCGCCCTGCGGGTCGCGCTGGACGACGGCAGCGAGGTCGCGGCGGACACCCTCCTCGTCGCCACGGGCCGCATCCCCAACGGCGACCGGATGAACCTCGGAGCCGCGGGCATCGCGACCCACTCCGACGGCCGGATCGAGGTCGACCGCTTCCAGCGCACGAGCGCCGACGGGGTGTGGGCGCTGGGGGACGTCAGCTCGCCGTGGGCGCTCAAGCACGTCGCGAACCGCGAGGCGAAGGTGGTGGGGCACAACCTCACCCACCCCGACGACCTCGTCGAGACCGACCACCGCCACGTCCCGTCGGCGGTCTTCACCGAGCCCCAGGTCGCGAGCGTGGGCAAGACCGAGGACATGGTCCGGATGTCCGGCCTGGACTACACGGTGAAGATCCAGCGCTACGGGGACGTGGCGTTCGGCTGGGCCATGGAGGACACCACCGGGCTGTGCAAGGTCATCGCGGAGCGGGCCACCGGGCGCCTGCTGGGGGCGCACCTGATGGGCCCCCAGGCGTCCTCGCTGATCCAGCCACTGATCCAGGCGATGTCCTTCGGGCTGGGCGCCCGGGAGATGGCCACGGGCCAGTACTGGATCCATCCCGCGCTGCCCGAGGTGGTCGAGAACGCGCTCCTCGGCCTGGAGATCTCTTAGCATGTCCTCATGACCCTGGCCGCCGACCCGCCCCGTTCCGGCAAGCCCGTCCTCGCCGGGACCCGCGCGCTGCCCCAGCAGATCGGCGTGTACGTCTTCGTGTTCACGCCCCTGGCCGCCCTGCTCGCCGCGATCCCGCTCGCCGTGACGGTGGGGTTCCTGGGCTGGGTGGACGTCGTGATCGGCGTCGTGTTCTACGCGGTCACGTGCCTGGGGATCACCGTCGGCTACCACCGCTACTTCACGCACGGCTCGTTCAAGGCGAACCGGGGGCTGAAGATCGCCCTGGCGCTCGCGGGCTCGCTCGCCATGCAGGGACCGGTGATCAAGTGGGTGGCGGACCACCGCCGCCACCACGCCTTCTCGGACAAGGAGGGGGACCCGCACTCCCCCTGGCTGTTCGGCACCGGTCCGAAGGCGCTGGCCAAGGGCTTCTGGCACTCCCACACCGGCTGGCTCTTCGACCGGGACCTCACCAACGAGGAGCGCTTCACGCCGGACCTGCTGCGAGACACCGACCTGCGCCGGGTGGACGCGCTGTTCGGCCTGTGGTCCGCGCTGACGCTGCTGGTCCCGGCCCTGCTCGGCGGCCTGCTCACCTGGTCCTGGTGGGGCGCGCTCACGGCCCTGTTCTGGGCCGGGCTGGTCCGCGTCGCGCTGCTGCACCACGTGACCTGGTCGATCAACTCGATCTGCCACATCTGGGGCGCCCGCCCCTTCGCCGCCCGGGACCGCAGCGCCAACGTGTGGTGGCTCGCCCTGTTCTCCGCGGGCGAGTCCTGGCACAACCTCCACCACGCCGACCCCACGTGCGCGCGGCACGGCGTCCAGAAGGGCCAGGTCGACCTGTCCGCGGTCGCCATCCGCGGCTTCGAGAGGCTCGGCTGGGCCACGGCGGTCCGCTGGCCCACCACGAAGCGCATGGAGCGGCTCGCCGCGGACTGACGCGACAGGTGGTGTACATGCCCACCGGACGCCGCGCTCCGCTGGGCCGAACAGCCCAACATCACCACGGGCAGGCGTAGCCGGGGACGCGCCGGGTATCCGGTTGCACCTGCACGCACCCGGCGTGCCCCGCACTGGAGCGTCACATGATCATTCTCGGGCTGATCCTGCTGGTGGTCGGCTTCCTGACCGGCCTGTCGCTGCTGTACTACCTCGGCGGCATCCTGCTCGTGGTGGGTCTGGTGTTCCTCGTCCTCGGCCGCACCGGCCGCGCGGTCGGTGGGCGCAAGGTCTGGTACTAGGAGCGACCGGACCCCGGCGAGCTCGAGGACTCGGGCCCGCCGGGGTCCCGGACCGAGCGCCCGGCTTCAGCGCTCCGACCGCCCCCCGCGTCCCGGACGGTCCTGCCGGCGCCGGCGCAGCCACCAGCCCGCGCCCGCGATCCCGAGCGCGGCCAGCCCGGGCAGCACGACGTCGGCGGCCCCGGCCAGGCTCCCGAGCACGAACAGGACCAGCCCGAGCACCGCGGCGGCGGCGAGCAGCACCCGCAGCCCGCCCGAGGTGCGGTCCGCACGGTCGACCACGGCCATCCGGCTACGGAACCGGCGGACGAACCGCGGGTCGTCCGCGAGCATGTGCCGCTCGATGGCGGCGAGCCTGCGCCGGTCCTCCTGGCTCATCATCGCGGGGCCTCACGGCGTCCGGCGGACCGACACGACCTGCAGGCCCAAGGACTGGATGAGGAACAGCACATCCTGGACGCCACCGCTCTCCGACAGCGTGCCGGAGATGATCGTCTCGGCGGGAACCTCCCGGACCTCCATGTCCGGGAACGCGTCGCGGGCCCGCTCCGACAGGCGCCCGACCACCCGGAACTCATAGTGCCCCTCCGGCACGCCCTTGGTCCACGAGTCCATCGCCGGCCCTCCGCGCCTCGCTGCCCGATCCGTCCCCACGGTGGCGTCACGGGCGCGCGACCACGTCACCCCGTCGAGGTGAACAGCGGGCGATCACGGCAGGAGGTCCCGCTCGCGGGCGCGCGCGACCGCGTCCCGCCTGCTGCTCACGCCGAGCTTCGTGTAGATCGACCGGATGTGGGTCTTCACGGTGTTGACCGACACGGTGAGCTCGTCCGCGATCTCCGCGGCGCTGAGCAGGGACGGGAGCAGCGCCAGCACCGCGCGCTCGCGGTCGGACAGGACCGTGCGCGGTCGGCGCCGCACCACGGCGCGGGCGGCGACGATCCGCTCGTACAGGCGCGGATCGGTCCCCTCCCCGGCGACGGACTCGACGAGCTCGCCGAGCGCGCCGTCCGCGAGCGCGGCGGGTCGCAGGACCTCGAGCCGGGAGGTGTCCGCGAGCGCGGCGACGACCTCGGCCCGGGCCCGCTCGGCGTCCTCGCGGTGCAGCGCGCACTCGGCCAGGACCAGCCGGGCCTCGACCGGCGTGTGCGCGACGAGGGCCCGGCCGGGCCCGGCGAGCGCCGCCTCGGCCGCCTCGCCCGCGGCGTCGTGGCGGCCCGCGGCCAGGTGTGCCCACGCCTCGGTGAGCCGGACCTCGGCGACCGGCCCGACACGCTCCCGCAGCCACTCGGTGGTGCGCGCGGCGCCGGTGACCCCGGTGTGCGCGAGCGCGACCCGGTGTTCCAGCACGGCGACGGCGGCGAGGACGGCGGCGGGCGCGTCGAGCTCCACGAGCGCGGAGCGGCACCGGGCGAGCCGGGTCACCGGCTCGCCGAGGTCGCTGCGGGCCACGGCGTGCAGCACCCGCAGCACCCGCTCGCCGTCGCCCCCGGGCTGCGCGCCCAACGCCGCGGCGGCCCGGTCGCGGGCGGCGAGCGGGTCCGCCGCGAGCAGATCCGCGTACGTCGCCACCGCGGCGACCGCGGCGGCGACGTACTCGGGGTGGCCGTGGATCGTCGCCGCGGTGAGGGCCGAGCGCGCCGCGAGCGCCATCGCCCGGTAGCGGCCCGCGGCGTGCTCGAGGACCGCCAGCAGCATCCACGCCCAGGCCTCGAAGCAGCCGAACCCGTGCTCGCGGGCCCCCAGGACCAGCTGCTCCAGCTCCGGGCGCACCCGGTCGGGGGCCAGGTCCGGGCGGGCGACCGTGACGGCCGCGCGGCACAGCGCCGCCAGCTGCGCCTGCTCCGGGGTCTCGCCTGCGGGACCCGGGTCCGGCGTGCTCGCGTGCCCGGTGAGCAGCAGCTCCAGCGAGTGGCGCAGCCGGGCCAACGCGGGCTCCGGCTCCGCAGGCCAGCCGCGTCCGGCCTGCTCCAGGGCGGCGCGTGCCGCCCGCCCCGAGCCCTGGTGGTACTCGACGACGGCCTCCAGCAGCAGCGCCCACGGGCCCATCGGGCCGCTCGTGCCGCGCGCCCCGTCGAGCAGCCTGCGCACCGCGGCGAACCCGCCGGTCGCGACCAGCCGAAGGCCGACGGCGGGCAGGAGGGACTCCCCGAGCTCCGGTTCCCCGGCCCGCTCGGCGTGCTGCAGCGCGTGCGCGGGGTCGCCCGCGGCGAGCCACCACCACGCCGCGGTGATGTGCGCCTGCCGGAAGCGGGCGGGCAGGTGGCGTTCCAGCTCGGTGCCCAGGTACGAGCGCAGCAGCGGATGGACGCGGTAGGTGGTGGCGTCGAGGCGGTCCGCCAGCCCGGTGGCGCCCGCCAGCTCGTCGAGCAGCTCGGCGGCGTCCTGCCGCCCGGACAACGCGATCGCCAGCCCCACCGGGAGCTGGGCGCACACCGACCCGACCCGCAGCAGGTCCCGCGAGCCCGCGGGCAGACTCGCCATGACCTCGCCCGCCAGGTAGTCCGCCATCGACTGCTCGCTGCCGGAGAACCGGTCGACGAACCGCTGCGGGTCGTCGGCCGAGCGCAGCGCCGTCGCCGCGAACCGCAGCCCGGCGACCCATCCGCCGGTGCGCGTCTGCAGCGCCGCCAGCTGCCGGGGCGTGAGGTCCAGGCCCGAGGCCCGCATCAGCGTCTTCGTCTCGGCCGGGGTGAACCGCAGGTGCTCGGCCCGCAGCTCGTGGGTCCGGCCCTCCGCGCGCAGCCGGGCCACCGGCAGCGGCGGGTCCCGCCGCCCGGCGAGGACCAGCCGCAGGCCGGCGGGCCTGCGCCGGACCAGGCGCTCCAGGTCCAGCAAGGCCTCCGGGTCGGTGAGCTCGTGCAGGTCGTCCAGCACGAGCGAGACCGTCGGCCGGACGTCCTCGAGCGCCGCGACGAGCTCGTCGACGTCCGCACCCGCGCCCGCCGGGGTGCGCAGCGGATGGTCGGTGGGCAGGCCGGGGACGGCGGCGAGCGCGGCCCGCAGCGCCGACCGGAAGCGGTCCGCGTCGAACGTGCGGTCCAGCGACACCCACGCCACCCGCGGCTGCGGCACGCTGCGCATCCACTGGGACAGCACCACGGTCTTGCCGTAGCCCGGGGGCGCGACGACCATCACGAGCTTCCCCGGCTCGGCCCGGTCCAGCAGCTCCACGAGGTGGGGGCGGGGTGCGACGGCCGCGGGCAGCTCGGGCAGGGCGATCGTGCTGCTCGGGATCCGCATCGTTCCTCTTCCGCCGACCCGCAGGGTGCTCGGCGCCGAGCGGGACCGCCTCATCCGCGGCGTGTGAGGGGGGCGGGGCGGCGGCGCAGCATCCCGCGCTCGTGCGCGGCCAGCACCGCCCGGCGCCGCGTGCCGACGCCGAGCTTGTCGTAGATCGACCGGACGTGGCTCTTCACGGTGTTGACCGACACCGCCAGGTCGACGGCGATCTCGTCCAGGTTGAGCAGCGACGGCAGCAGCGCCAGGACGTCCTCCTCGCGGGCGGTCAGCGTCGTCGCCCCGGGGTGGCTCCCGGGGCGGGGGGTGACCAGCACCCGGGCCGCGAACCGGCCCCGGACCCCCTCCCCCACCAGCTCGTCGACGAGCAGGGCGCGCACCGGCTCCGACGCGGTGACGAAGGGCCGCACCAGGTCCATCGGGGCGGCCCGGTCGAGCGCGGTGCGCAGTGCGTGGCGGGAGCCGGGGCGGTCCCCGTGTCGCAGGGCGACCTCGGCGACGACCAGCCACGCCTCCACGGGGGTGCCGGGCCGCGCGGGCCGCACCCCCGCGCCGAGCAACGGCTCCACCGTCTGCCGGGCCTCCCGGTGGGCCTCGGCCGCGCCCGCCGCCCAGCCCCGCATCAGCAGCCGCTCGCACCCGACGCCCGCCAGGCCGTCGAGCCTGCCGCCCGCGGCGGCGGCCGCGCGCGTGTAGCCCAACCGCAGCGCGATGCGGTTCTCCAGCAGCGCCCCCGCGGCGGCGAGCACCGGCGGCACGGGACGGCCGGCGCTGTCGGACCGGGTCCGTTGCAGCTCCAGCAGCCCGGCGGCCCGGTCGCCGATGTCGAACAGCGCCGCGCCGCGGGCGACCCCGAGTGCGTACCGCACGACCGGGTCGATCTCCACCTCGTCCGGCGCCACGTCGTCGGCGAGGGCGAGCGCGGCCTCGGGCTGCGCCCGCTCCACGGCGGTCAGCGCGCCGACCGCGCGGGCCACCGCGGCCCACCCGGACGTCGGCCAGCCGCCCGCCGCGGACAGTGCCAACGCCCGGTCGGCGCGCGCCGCCGCCTCCCGCAGGTCCCCGACCGCCCAGGCGGCCGCGCCCAGCAGGCACAGGCACTCCACCTCCAGCAGCGGCAGGTGCCACCGGTGGGCGGTGTCCAGCGCGGCGCGCAGGTCGGCGCGGCCGGTCGGGACGGTGCCCACCGTGCCGGCCAGGACCTCCGCCGCGCCCCGGCCGGCCAGGGCGAACGCGGCCAGCGCCGGGTCGTCGGGCAGCGGCTCGTGTCCCGGTCGGACGCCGCGGGACAGGCCCGCCAGCCGAGCGGTCGCGGTGAGCAGGACCGCGGTCTCCGACCCCGCCGTGGGCGGCCCCTCCCGACGGGCGCGGCGCACGTCCTCCGCGACGGCCCGCCGGTCCCCGCGCAGCAGGTTGTCCTGAGCGGACAGCGCGGCGGACCACATCCGGGCCTCGGCGGTGCTCCCGGTGACGCGCAGCGCGTCCCGCAGCACGTCCCGTTCGCCCTCGCCCGCCAGCCGGGCGCCGCAGCGGACCAGCATGCCGCCGAGGAACGCGGGGTCGCCCGCCCGGCTGCCGTGCCGCATCGCCTCGACGGGCCTGCCCTGGGCCTCCCACCAGAGCGCCGCGCGGCGGTGCAGGGCGGCCGCGCCTGCGCGGCCGCGGCGGTGCAGGTCGGCCTCCAGGTAGGAGCGCAGCAGCTCCTGGACCCGGTAGTCGGCCCGGTCGGTGGCCACGCTGATCAGCCCGGTCTCGTGGCCGAGCTCGTCGAGGACGTCGGCGGCGTCCTCCCGTCCGCACAGCTCGACGGCGAGCGCGGCGGGCACGGGATCGGCGATGCTGACCCGACGCAGCACCTCGCGGCGGTCCTCGGGGATCCCGGCCAGCACCTCCCCGACGAGGAAGTCCGCGACCGAGCGCTCGTCGCCGGAGAACTCCGCCAGGAAGCGTTCGGGATCGCGCCTGCACGCCGGCGAGCACGCCGCCAGCCGCACGCCCGCGACCCAGCCGCCGGTGCGCTCGTGCAGCAAGGCCGCCTGCCGCGGGGTCAGCCGCAGCCCGGTCCGGTGCAGGAGCTGCTCGGTCTCCCGTGGGCTCAGCCGCAGCCGGTCGGTGCGCAGCTCGCACAGCTCGCCCGCCAGGCGCATCCGGGCGAGCGGCAGCGGCGGGTCCATCCGGCTCGCCAGCACGAGCTGGACGGCCGGGCCCCGGTCCCGTACGAGCGCCCGCAGGTGCTCCGCGGTCTCCGCGCCGCGCAGGTGGTGGGCGTCGTCGAGGACCAGCCGGATCGGCCGGGGCAGCGCGGCGAGGCCGGCGAGCACGTCGTCGCGCGGGTCGGGGTGGCTCGCCGGGATCCTGCGCAGCACGCTCGTCGGGGGGACGGCCGGGCAGGCGCGCAGCGCCGCCAGCACCGCCGCCCACAGCCCGGCCGGGACGTTCTGCGCCCGGGTCAGCGACACCCACGCCGTCGCGGTCTCGGTGCACCGCCGCGCCCAGTCCGCCAGCACCAGGGACTTGCCGAACCCGGGCGGGGCGCAGACCAGGGTCAACGCCCGGTCGGCGCCGGAGTCGAGCTCGGCGCGCAGCGCGGGCCGGGACACCAGGTCGCGGGGCAGCGGCGGCGGGGCCAGCGTGGATCGATGGACGTCGGTCACGGCCACCTCCTTCTTCCGATGTCATCCCCGAGGGGGGAGGACGGCGGCGGCGGGGGCGGGGCACCATCCCGTCCGGTGGCACTGGGAGGTGCGATGACCCCGACGATGTACGAGTTCCGCGTGGACGGACGTGTTCCCGAGCCCGCTCTCGACGACTTCGGCGACCTCCGGATCGAGGAGGTCCCGCCGGGCCTGATCCTGCGAGGCGAGGTGATCGACGAGTCCCACCTGCACGCGATCATGGCCCGCTTCCGCACCCTCGGGCTCCGGCTCGTCTGGGCCGAGCCGCTCGATCCCCCGCGGCGCTGAGCGGGCTCAGCCGTTGCGGAGCCGGGTGGCCAGCGCGTAGATGATCGCGACGTCGATCGCGATCATCACGATCGACCACAGCGGGTAGTGCGGGAGGAACAGGAAGTTCGCGATCAGGCTCAGCACGGCGACCGCGATGCCCGCCACCATCCCCCACGCCATCCTCCGCGTGACGGCGACACCGACGCCGATCACGATCACGCCCAGGACGAGATGGGTCCAGCCCCAGGCGGTGAGGTCGAACGAGTACGTGTAGTTGGGCGTGGCGACGTAGACCGTGTCCTTCAGGATCGCGGACACGCCGCTCAGCGCGTGGTACACGCCGCCGACGATCAGCATGATCCCCGCGAAGAGCACGAGCCCCTCGCGGGTGGTGGAGGTGTCGACGGGCGACGCCGTCGTATGGGTGTCCTCGGTGTGCGTGGTCATGGTTCCCCCTCCTCGACTCCGGTCACAGGACCATGGCCTGCTTCCGCGCGACCCGAGCCACCCCCAGCGGGTGAGACCCAGTCGTAGACGACGACGCTGCCGACCAGCAGGTCCTGGACCGAACGGCGGCGCCGACCCACGGCCGACCAGGCGAGCCCGGGTGGGAACGCGACACACAGCGCCGCCCGCAGCGCCGCCCGGAACCACCCCAGCCGCGCACCGCCGACCGACCGCACCCGCAGCCCGAGGACGGCCGCGCCCGCGGTGCGCCCGGAGGTCGCCCAGGCCGCGGTGAGGTACCCGACGGCGAGCAGCCCGGCCGCGGCCAGCGACTGCGCCCAGCTGGGGGCGGGCCAGCTGAAGCCGACCGGCGAGACGAGGAAGCGCACGCCCGCGACGGCGAGGAACGCCGTCCCCATGAGCACCAGCACGACCACGACGTCGACGATCGCGGCGAGGGTGCGGGTGACGATCCCGGCGGTGCCGGCCGGGCTCACGTCCGGCCCGTGGGTCACGGGAGGACCGGGGGCCGCGGGGCGGGCGGCGGGGCGCCCCGGCGCAGGAGCCGGTCCATGGCCCCGGCCACCACGCCGTCGGCGTTCATCGCCTCGCTGCGCACCGTGCGCACGGTGTCGGAGGTCAGGGCGCCGGTGGAGCTGCGGATGATCCCGGGCAGGTCGAGGGCGTCCACCACCTCGCGGGCGATCCCGACCAGGTCGAGGCGCCGGACCACGGCGTCGAGGTCCAGCCGGGCGGCGACCCGGTCGACGTCCAGGCCCGCGGCCACCGAGTCGAGGTCGACCCGGCGCACCACGGCCTCGACGTCCACCCGCTCCACGGCCCGGTCCAGGTCCAGCCTGCGCACGATCGCGTCCAGGTCCACCCGGCGCACGGCGGCGTCGAGGTCCACCCTGGCGACGATCGCGTCGACGTCCACCCGGGCGGCGACGGCGTCGACGTCCAGCCCGGCGGCCACCTCGTCGAGCGCCACGTGCTCGCGGACCAGCGCGGTGAGGTCGACGGTCCGCAGCAGCGCGTCGACGACAAGCGCGACGACCTCGCGGAGCAGCCGGTCCACCCAGCGGGCCAGCAGGACCCGCTCCCGCCGCCCGCGCCGGACCAGCGCCGCGACGGTGCCGGGGGACACCCGGTCCAGCACGGCCACGCCGCCGCGCAGCAGGCCTGCCGACGCCGCGCGCACCGGCGCCCCCGCCCGCCACACCAGCTCCGCCGCACCGCTGCCCGCCCCGAGCAGCAGCCTCGCCGTCGTCGGGTCCACCGCGGCCTCCCCGCTCCACCGAACCAGGGGCTCAGGCTGCGCGCCCGGTGGGGCCCCGACCTCATCCCCGGCAGGTGAGGCGCGCCCGGCGGCGCGGGCCGACCCTCCCGCCAGGATCTCGTGGAGGAGGACCCCATGGCCGACGAGCGCGCCCGTCGGATCGCCGAGTTCATCGAGCCGCTGCGGGTGCCGCCGGGCCGGACCGTGCGGCTGCACGAGGACTACGACCCCCGCGCCCGGTCGAAGACGGTGCGCCGCAAGAAGGACGGCCGCGAGCTGCTGCGGACCGGGATCACCCTGCTCGCCGACTACCAGGCGCGGCTCGCCGCCCAGGACACCTACGGCGTGCTGCTGTGCCTGCAGGCGCTCGACGCGGGCGGCAAGGACGGCACGATCCGGCACGTGATGAGCGGGGTGAACCCGCAGGGCGTGCACGTGGCGGGCTTCAAGGTGCCCTCCGCCGAGGAGCTCGACCACGACTATCTGTGGCGCTACGCGGCGAAGCTCCCCGCCCGCGGGGACATCGGGATCTTCAACCGCTCGCACTACGAGGAGGTCCTGGTGGTGCGGGTGCACCCGGAGCTGCTGGACCGGCAGAAGCTGCCGCCGGAGAGCCGGAAGAAGATCTGGCAGCGCCGCTACCGGGAGATCAACGACTGGGAGCGCTACCTCACCGACAACGGCTTGCGGGTGCTCAAGGTCTTCCTCAACCTCTCCTACGAAGAACAGCGGCAGCGCTTCCTGCGCCGGATCGACGAGCCGGACCGGAACTGGAAGTTCTCCCCGGCGGACGTCCTGGAGCGCCGCCGCTGGGACGAGTACCAGGACGCGTTCTCCGCGATGCTGTCCCACACCAGCACGGCCTGGGCGCCCTGGTACGTGGTGCCCGCGGACCGGAAGTGGTTCGCCCGGATCTGCACCGGCGCGATCCTGGCGCACACCCTCATCGAGCTGGACCCGCAGTTCCCCACCGTCGGCGCGGACATGCTCGCCCGCCTCGCGGACGCGCGGACCGAGCTCATGGCCCAGGCACCGGAGTCGAGCAACGGCCACGCGAAACGGCACCACGCGAAACGGCACGAGGCGGCGGTCTAGGTGCAGACCGACCAGCGGACCCCGGACGCGGCCGGCCCGCGAGGGCGGTGGACCGCGCTCACCGCGGACGACGTGGCACGGGCGCTCGGCGTCCATCCCGGCGGCGGGCTCACCGCGGCCGAGGCGGCCGAGCGGCTGCGGCGCAACGGCCCCAACGCCCTGCCCCAGGAGGCCCCCGAACCGGGCTGGCGGCGGTTCCTCGACGAGTACCGCAGCTACATGCAGATCATCCTGCTGGCGGCGGCGGTGGTGTCGGCGGTCGTCGCGGAGTGGGGCACCGCCGTGCTGCTGCTCGTGCTGACCGTGCTCAACGCCGTGATCGGGCTGCGCCAGAAGGGCAAGGCGATGAGCGCGATGAACGCGCTCCGCTCGCTGATGCAGACCACGGCCCGGGTCCGCCGGGACGGCAGCGACCGCGCCGTCCCGGCCGCCGAGGTGGTGGTCGGGGACGTCGTGCTGGTCTCGGCGGGCGACCAGGTGCCCGCCGACGGGCGGCTCGCGCACGCCTCCGCGCTGCAGATCGACGAGTCCGCGCTGACCGGCGAGAGCACCCCCGTCGGCAAGCACGCCGCACCGCTGGAGAAGCCGCCGACGAGCCCCGCCGACGAGCGCAACATGGCCTTCATGAACACGCCGGTGACCCACGGCAGCGGGACGCTGCTGGTCACCGCCACCGGCGGGGACACCGAGGTCGGCCGGATCTCGGCGATGCTCTCCCGCACGGCCGTCGAGAAGACCCCGCTGACCCGCGAGCTGGACCGGCTGACGCTGTGGATCGCCGCCGCGGCCGGGCTGACCATGGTCGTGATGTTCGCGCTCGGACGCAGCCGCGGCGAGGCCTGGGACGTGCTGTTCGTCAGCGCCGTCGCGCTGGCGATCGCGGCGGTCCCCGAAGCGCTGCCCACCGTCACGCAGATGATCCTGTCCCTGGGCGGGACGGACCTGGCGAAGCGCAACGCGATCGTCAAGGAGCTGCCGTCGGTGGAGACGCTGGCCTTCACCTCGGCGATCAACTCCGACAAGACCGGCACGCTCACGATGAACCAGATGACCGCCGTCGAGGTGGTCACGCCGACGGACCGCTACACGGTCTCCGGGTCCGGCTACGAGCTCGAGGGGCAGGTCCGGCACACGGTCGGCGCCGCCCCGTCGATCACCGACGCGATCCTGCCCTTCGTGCTGGCGAACGACGCGACGCTCGTCGACGGCAGGGTCGTCGGCGACCCGACGGAGGGCGCGCTGCTGGTGCTGGGGCACAAGGCGGGGCTGGACGTCGAGTCGAGCCGCGAGCGGCTCCCCCGGCTCGCCACCCTGCCCTTCGACCCGGTGTACAAGCTGATGGCGACCTTCCACGCGGCCACCGACGCCGACGGACGCCCGGTGGTCCGGTGCTTCGTCAAGGGCGCGGGACCCGCCGTCGTCGGGCGGTCGGTGGACGCGCTCACCCCGGCGGGCGCGGCCCCACTCGACGGTCCCCGGACGGGCGCACACCGGGAGCGGATGGAGTCCGACGGCAAGCGGGTCATGGCCGCCGCGGTCCGCGACCTCGCCCCCGAGGCCTTCGACCCGAACGGGGACCTGCTCGCGCTGGTCACCGAGCTGCGGCTGACCAGCCTCGTCGGGATGGTGGACCCGCCGCGGGCCGAGTCCCGGGATGCGGTGGCCGCGGCGCAGGCCGCGCACGTCCGGGTCCGGATGGTGACCGGGGACGACATGATCACCGGCGCGGCGATCGCCTCCCAGCTGGGGATCCCCGGCCAGGCGATGCTCGGCGCCGACTTCGCCGCCCTGAGCGAGGACGAGCGGCTGCGCCGGATCGACGACATCGGCGTCGTCGGGCGGGTGGCGCCGGAGCACAAGGTGCTGCTCGTGGACACGCTCAAGCGCAAGGGCGAGGTCGTGGCCATGACCGGGGACGGCGTGAACGACGCGCCCGCGATCAAGGCCGCGGACATCGGGATCGCCATGGGCTCGGGCACCGACGTGGCCAAGAACGCGGGCCGGATGGTGCTCTCCGACGACGACTTCGCGACCATCGTGTTCGCCGTCGAACAGGGCCGGAAGATCTTCGACAACCTCACCAAGTACATCCGGTTCGTGCTGATCCTGCTGGTCGTGTTCGTGCTGACCTTCCTCGGCGCGACCCTGCTGAACCTGGCGGGCGGTGAGCCCTTCACCCCGGCGCAGGTGCTGTGGATCCACTTCTTCGTCAACGCGGCGTTCGGCATCGCGCTCGGCTTCGACCGCGAGACCCCGGGGCTCATGAGCAGGCATCCGCGCCCGCGCGGGCAGTCCGTGCTCACCCGGGACCTGGTGGTCACGGTGGGCCTCACCGGCCTGTTGGTGAGCGTCGGGCTGCTCGGGCTGATCGCGGCGGGGCCCGCGCTGTTCGGGGACGCCGCGATCGGGCAGTCGGTCGCGTTCACCGCGTTCGCGCTGTGTCTGGTCGTGGCCGCGGTGGAGTGCCGGGACGCCACCGCCACCGCGCTGACGCCCGCCACGTTCGACAGCAGGAACCTGAACTGGACGATCCTCGCCGAGGTCGCGCTCGCGGTGCTGGTCACGCAGATGGACGTGTTCCACAAGCTGCTGGGCACCGTCGACATCACACTCGCGCAGTTCGGCTGGGCCTGCCTGCCCGCGGTCGCCCTGCTGGTCCTCTGGGAGCTGGGCAAGGCCCTCGCCCGAAACGCCGCCCGAACCGCTGCCGGGGGCCCCGCCCGCAGCACCGCTCCGCGTCCCGCACGCCGGTGAGCAGGGTCGCCACCGTCGCACCCGGCCTGGCGAACCTCCTCGCGTACCGGGCGCGCTGGCTCGGCAAGGACGTGACGGCGGGGCTGGTGCTCACCGCGCTGCTGGTGCCGCAGGGCATGGCCTACGCGGAGCTCGCCGGACTGCCGGCGATCACCGGCCTCTACACCTCGATCCTCTGCCTGGTCGGGTACGCCGTGTTCGGGCCGTCCCGGGTGCTGGTGCTCGGGCCGGACTCCTCGCTCGGCCCGCTGATCGCGGCCACGATCCTCCCGCTGGCGGGGGCGGACGGGGACCCGGCGCGGGCGATCGCGCTGGCCTCGGCGCTGGCCCTGCTCACCGGCGCGGTCATGGTCGTCGCCGGGCTGACCGGGCTCGGCTTCGTCGCCGACCTGATCTCCCGGCCC
>Ga0207641_10001925_pt1 | contig 19908 bp, 13 predicted proteins | sample KBSSwiS62_FD_184306 | JGI IMG/M metagenome (GOLD analysis project Ga0207641, IMG submission 184306) | Switchgrass rhizosphere microbial communities from Kellogg Biological Station, Michigan, USA - KBS Switchgrass S6-2 (SPAdes) (version 2) | ecosystem: Host-associated > Plants > Roots >... | reverse complement strand
GCGTTGCCGTGTTCGCCGCTTTCCGTTTGCGCCGACGAGGCGGCATCGGGCGCCGTTTGCGGAAACGGTGCAGCAGAAAATTCAGCGGTACCGATAAAGCTGTAGCCCCTGCGGGGAATCGTCTCGATATAAGTCGGTTTTTCTGTGGATTCGCCGAGCGCCTGGCGGAGCTTGTTCACCGTGGTGTTGACGTTGGCGTCGTAATTGACGTGAGTGTCGGCCGGCCAAAGCGCCTGCTTGAGCTGCTCGCGGCTGACGACTTCGCCCTGACTGTGGATGAGGACTAGCAGTACCTGGTAGACCTTGCCCTGCAAGCGCAATTTGCTGCCACCGCGATAGACCTGCTGGCGTTGACGATCGATCTGAAAGGGGCCAAACCGCACGTAGCGCGGTAGCGAAGCGATTTCCTGTAGCGACTCAGTGTCCATGAGAGGGTCCACGGAGGGAATGAGATTCGGAGTCATACACACGCCCTTAATAAGGGTAGACGTAAAAGACACAAAATCGTTTTAAACCTGATATACGGAACAGGAACGAAGATTGTTTCCGGTTAATCTGCAAAGGCAAATAATAGTCGCGAAGGATCGGAATTCTACGCAAGATGGGATGAAGTTTGAAAAAACCGTAGAAACGGGCGGGGCAGGCAGCTGCGCGATTCTAAAAACTATGTAATTAGCCTGATGATTTCCTTCCTTTTAGGTCTTGGCCACCCCACAAACCCCTGCTCGGTGAGCCATTTAAGGTCTGAGACGAACCAGAGACAAAATTGAGGGACAAATTGGCTCTGCTGGCCGCAGAGGTGCCATTCCTTCGGTACCCAACCTGTGCGGCGGAGTAGTGCGGGGGATCCGGTGATAAGCCAGCCAAAGCCGCCATGCACGGGTGAAATCCTGAAGGAGAGAAAGCAAATGCGCAGACTGACAGTCATAGCACTGGCGGCAATGCTGTGTGTATTGCTAAGCAGTGCAGCCCGGGCGCAGAGATTGGACGGCACGCTACGCGTAACCGTCACGGATCACAGCCAGGCAAGTATTGAGGACGGCAAGGTAACGGCAGAAAATGAAGCCACCGGAGTTGCGACCACAACGTCGGCCTCCAGCGCGGGAACGTACGTGTTTCCGAATTTGCTGGTAGGGACGTACACAGTGAGCGTGGAAAAGGAGGGCTTTAAGAAGGCGGTGCAGAAAGGGATCGCGGTCAGCTCGAACCAAGTAACGGAAGCGAAAGTGGAGCTAGAGGTGGGCTCGGTATCTGCCGTGGTAGAGGTTGAAGCAGGGGCCGACCTGATAAAAACTGAATCTTCGACGCTGGAAGCGACGTTCAGTGGCCGTACGGTGCAGGAAGTTCCCATCGCCACGACGGGCGGAGACGTGAAGGAGTTCGCGGTTTATGTTCCTGGGACCACGACGCAACAGGGCGGGGTGGCGGGTTCGGGAGGATCCATCGGAGGAACGCGGCCACGGTTCAACGGTTTTTCGATCGACGGCGTTGACGATAACAAGATTGACACGAACGGTCCGACGCAGCCGGTCATACAAGAGTCGGTTGCGGAATTCACCTTGCTGACGAATCAATTCTCGGCGGAGAACGGGCATTCCGCTGGCGGACAATTCAACATCGTGACCAAGTCTGGAACCAACAACTGGCACGGCGCAGGCTGGGGATACAACCGCAATCGCAATTACGACGCGTTCGACAACCTGCAAAAAGATCGCGGAGTGAAAGATCGATTTGACTACAACCGAGCCGGAGCGAGCGCAGGCGGGCCGATCATCCATAACAAGCTGTTCGTTTACGGCGCGTACGAGTTCCAAAACAATGGACTGGCAAGTTCGAGCCCGAGCTTCAATTCTCCGACCGCGGATGGGATGGCAACGCTGGTATCGTTGGCACACGACAGCGCCGTCACCGATATATTGAGCCAATTTCCGTTAGCGGCAACACAGAACCCCTGCTCGGCGACAACCACGTGCACGGTCACAGTCAACGGACAAGCCATTCCCGTTGGGACGATTCAGTCGCTGGCGCCGAATTTTGCGAATCAGCATGATTTCAACGTGAATACGGACTTGAATCTTGGGAAACATCAGCTGCGGGGGCGGTTCCTGTACGACCGATTCCGCGCGCCGGACTTCAATCCGTCGCAGCCACAAACACAATTTCTTGGAACCAATAGCTCGGACGCGCGTAAGGTCATCTTCACGGACGCCTGGTCAATATCGAACACCGTGATTAACGATTTCCGCGCGTCGTATTCGCGGCTGAACGGTCCTAACCTCATCGTGCCCGGCGAGTTTACCAATTTCCCGAACGTCGAAATCGATGAACTGGGAAGCAATCTGGGGCCGAATGGATTGGCACCGCAAGGATACGCGCAGAACGTATACCAGTGGATAGACAACATTTCCTACATCCGCGGCAAGCACACCTTTAAGGTCGGAGCGGAAGTTCGCAAATACATTTCGCCAACCAACAACCTGCCGCGTGCACGCGGAGAGTGGGACTATGGGACGCTCGACCAGTTTATCAACGACTTCGTTCCGACCGGAGCGAACGGCGCCCTACGCGGAGCGGGTTCCGGCAGCGTAGCGGAAAACTACAACGCGTTTTACTGGTTCGTACAAGATGACTGGAAGATTACACCCAAACTGACTCTGAATGTTGGTTTGCGCTATGAATATAGTGGCGTTCCCCGCGACGAGAACCTGCAGGCAATCAATGGAGTGTCGGACGATCCGGCTCTCGGGTTGATATTCCGCGCGCCTAAACCGGACGTCAACAACTTTGCTCCGCGGTTAGGCTTTGCCTGGGATCCGCGCGGCAACGGCAAATGGGCAATTCGCGGCGGCGCGGGCCTAGCCTACGACGTCGTGCCGAACAACTTTGCCATCAACAGCCTCCCGCCACAGCTGCAATCGGAACAGAATCCGAGCCTGACCTGCGTGTTAGCGGGAGCGCCGCAGTGGTGCGCCACATTTGATCCAGCACATCCGAAGAGCCCGACTGCGGGCCAGGGTTTCCTGCAATTCGGCGGCTTGCTGCAGGAAAATGTTCCGCCAATCACCCAAGCAGACGCGCGGGCCGCGACGCAGTCGCTCATCCCGGACCACATCTCTCCTAAAGTCATCACTTGGACCCTGGGAGTGCAGCACGAACTTTTCCGCAACTCCAGTGTGGAAGTTCGCTACGTTGGTACACGCAGCCTCGAGTTGCCGGTACAGCAGAGGCTAAATTCGTCGTCCGCGTTCGATCCCAATTTCCCGGGTGGTGGAATTGCACCTCTTCCGACCTATTTGAGCGCAGGCGACGTGCCCGCGGCGGTGGTCGCCCCGGGCAGCACGTTGCAGAGCTTTGACAATTACAACCCGCTTCCGCTGTCCGCCGACGGATTCTTCGGAAGCATGACAACATTTCCCCCGATCGGCTCCGGGACTTACCACGCGGCTTCGGTGGATTTCATGCACCGTTTCGCGCGCGGAATATACCTGCGAGCAAACTACACGTACGCCAAGAACATCGACAACTCGACAAACGAGTTGTTCACCAGTCGTGTGAATCCCCGGCGCGCGCAGGACGGATTTGATTTCGCAAACGAGCGTGGACTTTCGGCCTTGGACATCCGGCACAAGTTCGCGTTGTCGTTCCTCTATGAGATTCCCAACGTGCACACGGAGCACGGATTTGTCCGTACTTTGGCGCATGGTTGGGAATGGGGCGGAACGTATCTCGCGGAGTCAGGCCAGCCAGTTACTCCACTATCCGGAGTTGACTCTAACGCGAACGGAGACTCCGCCGGCGATCGTACGATTATCAACGCGGCGGGACTTAAGAGCGTCGGGACCAGCGTCAACGCAGTCTGCAATGCGGGTCCAGGCGGAGCGACATCTATCGTTGGGATAGACGCCGCGACTGGAGCGTGGCAGTGCGGTGCTGAGGATGACGCCAATATCGTAGGCTACGTGGTTGCGCCCGCTTCTATCGGAGACGACTCGGGCCCGATCAACACCAACGCCCGCTTCGTGCAGGCGGGCGTCGGCGCTTTCGCAAATGCGGGCCGTAATACGGTTTCCACGCCGGGCTTGAACATCTGGAATATGTCGTTGATCAAGAATACCCGGATTACCGAACGCTTCTCACTGCAGTTCCGCGCGGAGACGTATAACACTTTTAACCATCGGAACTTCAGCATTGGACTGCCAACGAATAATGGCACCATCGACCAGACAACCAACGCAAATCCACTGAGTGCTGGCTATATCTTCGTAACTTCTGGAAATCTGTTCCTCAACAATCATCAGTTCAACGGCGGCAGCAGAACGATGCAGCTTGGCTTACGGCTGACCTGGTAAACGAGGAAAAAATACAAGGGCGAGGAGATCGTTCCGGTCTCCTCGCTTTTTTCTTGGCGTAGCTATCTGGCGCAAAACTTAGATCAAAGCAGAGGCCCGCAACGATGACCAAACGTCGCCGCACATTGCGGCTTTGTCGGAACCGGGCTGTTCGTGTACAGCGTTTGTCTGGCCATTTGTCTGGGCGTCATGCTGTGTCTCAGCGGACAGGACGCCGCTAACGCCCAGAAGGAAGATGATTAACAAGGTAATTTGTGGCGCAGTATTCTGCGGAACGCCTTTAATGGTTGCGACGGACATTTGAATCGTTCTCCTGTTTGTTCCTGCGAAGTAACGTTAGAAGTACTGTGGCAGTCGGTGGTTCAAAGGGCACAGGGGATAGGTTAGAGCAAACCTGCCCTATTACGTCACTTCCGGCGGTTTTCTAATGTGCGATAAACGGTTCTACCTACTAGCGTTAAGCGTTGTATCATCGGCTCTGTGATAGGGGCGATCTCCTAATCATCACGGAGAAATCTCGCAGCATATTGAATGCTGAAGCCATCTATTCATGTCCAGAAGTAAAGTTACCGCGTACATACCCGCATTCAATGTTGCTCGATTTCTACCCGGTTGCGTAGAGAGTCTTCTCACGCAAACTCTCACTCCGGCCGAGATTCTCGTGATCGATGATGGTTCAGCCGACAATTCAGCCGAAATCGCGTGCCGTTATCCGGGAGTAAAACTGATACGACACGACCGAAATCGTGGTTTGGCCGCCGCCCGCAACACCGCCTTTCGTTCTGCCGAGTGTGACCTCGTCGCTTCTCTTGACGCCGACTGCGTCGCCGAACCTTCATGGCTGGCTAACCTCACTCAACACATGCAGGATTTGGAGGTAGCGGGAGTTGGCGGATTCCTTCAGGAAGGTATTCAGGTCTCTCTTTGGCCGATCGTTGGCTGCCCACATGCCCCAAGAATGGGGATCAGAATTGATTCGTAATCCCAAGTTTCTATTCGGCTGCAACAACATTTTTCGCAAGTCCGCGGTACTTGAAGTTGGTGGGTACGATGAATCGATGCGGACCAACGGAGAGGATTGCGACCTTTACGGTCGGTTGCGGACAAAAAACTGGCAGTTCATCTACGATCCAGCTGCCCGAGCAACGCATCGCCGCTCGGACACCGTGAGGTCAATCTTAGATAACTACTGGCGCTGGTGGAAATCGGGTGTGAATGCCTATTCTGGAGGCATCTCCCTTCGCTCCGTTCTCGGCCATGCCTTATTTGTTCACCTTCGCTATTCGTTTATGGAAACCGTTTCGCATGACCTAGCGGCGCGAAGGATCGCACTTCTCCCCCTCGACTTTGCCCTGCTGTGCTACCTTCCGTATAGAGACTTCCGGTTATGGCTGGATTCGCGGTTAACCCACAGTAATTAGAGCCGACTTGTAATCCCTATTCCGCCCAAGAGCTACAACATGTATAACTCCGCTCTCTAGCGCTGGGAGCAATATTGGGTGGACAACAGCGCGGGCAACATCTTCACCTACACGCGCAGGAAATAGAGGCGGCTGCTTACTTGCCGTTCGGCAGAACCATAACTTCCACGCTAGAGGGATGCTCTTTCGAGCGATAAATCGTTTGTGTGGCTTTCTGGTAATCGGATTCTTTGGCTGCAAAGATATTCGGCACGAATTTTTGCGGATTGCGGTCGTAAAGCGGAAACCACGTGCTCTGTACCTGGACCATGATGCGATGGCCTTTTTTGAAAACGTGATTCGTGGAGTGCAAGTCCACGGTAAATGGCGTGACTTGATTCGGCGAAATGGCTTCGGGCTTATCGAACGAATTGCGATAGCGGCCGCGGAAAATTTCGTCGGCGACCATCAGTTCGAAGCCGGACAGCTTCCAGTCTTCTTCCACTTTTTCGGGATACACGTCGATCAGCTTCACCACCCAGTCGGCGTCGCTGCCGGTGGTTGACGCAAACAACTTTGCCACCACGCTGCCGGCGACGGTGACGTCGTCTTTTAACGGGTCGGTCTGCCAGGTCAAAACGTCTGGGCGGCCGTCCACAAAGCGCTGATCTTGAACCAGCCACGTAAACCAACTGCCAGGATGATCCTGCGGGTAGGTCATGTCTACCGGCCGACGGCGGTAAGGCACCGGATGTGCAGGATCGCTAAGGTAGCTGTCGGTTGCATCTTTCGAATCCGTCACGGGGGCGTCGAAGGAAAGCTTGCCATCTTCGCGGAAATACAAATGTTTGGTTTGCGCTTCTTTTGGCGGCCAGGAATCGTAGCTGGTCCAGGTATCGCTGCCGGTCTGGAACGTGGTGGCTTCCTTCACGGGCAGTGTTCCCTTGTCGTGCAACCAGTAGGCGAACCACGGCGCTTCAATTTTTTGGCGGAAATAAACGCCGGTATCGTTGTGGAAAGGAATGTCCCCGAGCGTAGAGCCTTTGCCACCGGCCCATCCGCCGTGATTCCACGGGCCTACTACCAGGAAATTGTTGTTTTTCTTATCGGTCTTTTCCAGGCGCCCGTAGGTCATGATGGGCCCGAAGAAGTCTTCCTGATCCCACCAGCCCGCCACGTTCAGGTTGGGGACAGTCGGTTCGTGCAGCGTGTAAGACACAGCGTGGCGCTTCCAGAAATCGTCGTAGCTGCTGTGCGCGACAAAGTTGTTCCACGTGGGAATTTTTCCATGGAAATACTTCTCGTTGGCGTTGGAGAGCGGGCCCAGGCGCAAGTACCACTCGAACATGTCGAAGCGGTCGAACGGAAAGCTGACATTTTCATTAGAACTTTCCAACAGCGCTGTGTATTCGAAGCCGTAGCTCAGGCGGAAGGCACCGTTGTGAAAGTAGTCGTCGCCGAGCCAGGTGTCGCCCATGCAGGCCTGTTCGGAAACCGCTTTCAGTGCTGGATGCGGATTCACCATGCCCATGGTGACCAGATAACCCGGATAAGAAATGCCGTTCATGCCGACGCGGCCGTTGTTCTTTGGCACATTTTTAACCAGCCATTCGATGGTGTCGTAGGTATCGGTGCTTTCGTTCACGCCCTTTGCATCCGGCGCGGTGTGCAACATTTCGAATTTGCCTTCGGAGCCGTAGCGCCCACGAATATCCTGGAACACAAAAATGTAGGCGTCGGAAAACATCTCCGAGTAGCGGAGGAGATGGGCGCTCATCCCCTTGTCGGCAGCCGAAATGCCGTAAGGTGTGCGCTCCAAAAGAAACGGCAGCGGCTCCTTAGCGTCTTTCACAGTGTAAATTTCCGTGTGTAACTTCACCCCGTCGCGAACTGGAATCATGACCTCGCGCTTGTCAAACATCTGCGCTAGTTCTGCCCGGCGATCCTGTTGCGCATTGGCGCCAGCTACCCAGGTGAGTAGAAGGGCTACGATGGCCGCTGCACACATTCGCCGAGAGGTGTTGTTTCGTAAAGACATGCGCGAGCCTCCAAAACCAAGGGAAAGCAGCGGAAAAGAATAGCACGGAGCATGCGAAGCAAAGCACAAAGCTGGGCGCCAGCTGGTGCATCTGTTAAACTAATAAAGCACGGCCACACCTGAGATTTCCTGTTGTCCCTGATCCGAGTTCGACCGGATCCCGACTATCAGAGGAGATTCGCACGGCTGCTGGTTGTATCAGCAGCCACTTTTGTCGCCGTTCGTGTCGCCACGGCGCGTGAAGGTATAGATGAACGCAGACTATGAGCCAAAATATTCGTAATATTGCCATCATTGCCCACGTGGACCACGGCAAGACCACGCTGGTGGACGCCATGCTCAAACAGAGCGGTATTTTTCGCGCCAACCAGGAAGTTGCCGACCGCGTGATGGATTCCAACGACTTGGAACGTGAGCGCGGCATCACCATCCTTGCCAAGAACACCGCGCTTTTCTTCCACGACACAAAAATCAACATTGTCGATACGCCGGGCCACAGCGATTTTGGCGGCGAAGTGGAACGCGCGCTGCGCATGGTAGACGGGGTGGTGATGCTGGTGGACGCCAGCGAAGGTCCGCTGCCGCAGACGCGCTATGTTTTGCAGAAGGCGCTGGCGGCGAAGCTGCCTCCCGTCGTGGTGCTCAATAAAATTGACCGCACCGACGCTCGCGCCAAGGAAGTGCTGGACGAAATTTACGATCTTTTTATCGATCTGGACGCGACCGAAGATCAGCTCGACTTTCCCATCATCTACACCAACGCCCGCGAAGGCGTCGCGCATCGTACGCCTGATGACGATTCCAAAGATTTGCTTCCGCTGTTTGAAACCATCGTGGACCGAATTCCGCCTCCGCCGGGCGATCCGGCAGCTACGCTGCAATTGCAGGTGATGAACCTGGATTACAGTGAATTTCTCGGACGCATTGCTATCGCTCGCGTCTTCAACGGAACGCTGAAACGCGGAACCGACGTGGGTATCGTCAAGCTAGGCGGCAGGTTGCAACCGACCAGAATTACCAAGCTATTTACCTTCCGCGGTCTCGAGCGCGACGAAGCGGAAGAGGTGCACGCGGGAGACGTCGTTGCCATTGCCGGTGTGGAAGGTATTCAGATCGGCGAAAGCATCACCGATTTGGCCGATCCGCAACCGCTTGAACCGCTCATCATCGACGAGCCGACGCTGGCGATGATTTTTACGGTTAACTCCAGCCCGCTTTCCGGCCGCGAAGGCAGCTATCTGACTTCCCGCGATTTGCGGGACCGCTTGCAGCGAGAATTGCTGACCAACGTTTCCATCCGCGTGGAAGACACCGACACGCCGGAATCGTTCCGCGTGCTGGGTCGCGGCGAATTGCAGCTGGCCATCTTAATTGAAACCATGCGCCGCGAAGGCTTTGAGCTGATGGTAGGCAAGCCGGAAATCGTGGTGCGCAACGAGAACGGCAAGAAACTGGAGCCGGTCGAGCGACTGGTGGTGGACATTCCGGAGAATTTCATCGGCATCATTCTGGAAACACTGGGCAGCCGGCGCGGCGAAATGCTCAAGATGAACAATCACGGGTCCGGCCGCGTGCGCATGGATTTCAAAATTCCCTCGCGCGGATTGATCGGCTTGCGCAGTCAGCTGCTGACGGACACCCGCGGCACGGCGCTGCTGCACTCTATTTTTGATGGTTGGGTCGAGTATGGCGGCGAAATGGCGCTGCGACCCACCGGTGCGCTGGTTGCTGACCGCCCAGGCGTGTCCACAGCGTATGCATTGTGGGGCATTCAGGAGCGCGGCGAGCTTTTCGTGGGCCCCAGCATTGACGTTTATGAAGGTATGATCATTGGGGAAAATTCGCGCGAGCAGGATATGGAAGTTAACGCTACGCGCGAAAAGAAGCTTACCAATATGCGCTCCTCCAGCGCTGACGACGCCATCCGCCTGATCCCGCACCGCGAACTCAGCCTGGAGCAGGCCATTGAATTCATTGCCGACGACGAATATGTCGAAATCACGCCGAAATCGATCCGCCTGCGCAAGAAGGTGTTGCAGTATAACAAGCGCCCGCGTCGCTGGCAGGAAATTCGCGCCAGCCAGGAAACCGCCGGCTAGTCAGGCTCCTGACAATTACTTTGCAGTTTGTTCCAGCAACTCAGAGAGCTGCTGCTTCCACAGCACTGCCCAGGTATGTGAACCGTGCCCGTGCGTCTGCTCGCTGGCAGGAATCAACAGAAACTTTCCTCTTTTTAGCCGCGCCGATTCGCGCTGTGCGATGCCTAGCTCCGGCGGATTGATGAAGTCATCTCCGGAATTGATCCACATGACGCGCGCAGTGATCTTTTCCAATTGCGGGGATGGATCGTAGTTTCTCGATGCATTCACCTGGTAGAGCAGATCGTTCACGTCCAGGCTGCTTGCCTGCGACTTGAAGTAGTCATCCAGAAATTTGTCCGCAGCGTCGCGTGTGGAAAAGGACTTTTGCATCGGAAGAGGCGCGCTGCCCGCGATAATCAGAAAATCCAGCGCGATGCGAACCGCTTGCTTTGGCTCTTCCTGGTATTCACCGCCGTTCCACTCAGGGTCGCTCCGAATTCCGTCCATCACCATCTTGCGCCACACTCGGTTGCGTCCTGCAATCTGCACCGGCAGACAGGCCATGGGCATGAGCGCGTCCATGAAATCGGGATAAGCCTCTCCCCATACGAAGGAATGCATGCAACCCATCGACGTGCCAAAGACTAAGCGTAGATGGTCGACGCCAAGCCCGTTGGTCAGCAGCAGGTAATGGGCAGCAACCATGTCGTTGTAATCGTATGAAGGAAAATGTGCGTGCATGCCATTGCTCGGCTTCGATGATTTTCCGTGACCGATGCCATCCGGCAAAATTATAAAATATTTCCCGGTGTCGAGCGGCTGGCCTGGGCCGTAGAGCTCGTTGGCAAATTGCGGCGCAAGAAATTGCGCGCCGGTCCCTCCCGTGCCATGAAGGATCAGCACCGCATTGCTGACCCGGCCCCGCGCATCGCGTGCGGCTTTGCCAAGTGTGCGGTAGTGCAGCCTAAGTTCGGGCAGAGTTTCGCCAGAAGCAAACTTGAAGTCCTTCGCAACATAGTCGCCTTCGCGGGCCGCGAAGCTCGTCGTGCCTTGTGCGTGGCTGACCGTCGCAAATGCAATCAGCAAGGTAAGAGTTGCAATCCAAGGAACCGTCAGAGCCTTCATTTTTCTCTCTCCACGTTGCGCTAGATTCCAGCGCGCTTACGGCAATAAAGTCTTTCCGTCGGCGCTGGGCAATGACATTCCAATCAGATGGGCTAGCGTTGGAGCGATGCTACGCATATCAATCAACCCAAGGTCGTTGCCGGCGGGCACACCGCTGCCGACCACGAAGAACGACGCGCGCAGCTCGGGGAGGTCCGGCAGCTCGCCGTGCGTGCCAAGCGTCTTTGCGGTTTTGCTGACCACCGGCCCGGTCAGCGACGAAACCGTTTTCCAGCCTGTCTTCAGTCCCACAAAAAAAGACGCGTTAGGATATCCGCCGTGTTCATGCAACTGGTCTGCGTTTAGCACGCGGTCGATACCGCTCGCCGGATCGGCCGCAAGCTTGGCCAACAAATCCCCCACGGCCGTCAGCGTAACCTGATCATTTGGATCCTTCAGTACAATCGCAGCCGACCCGCCGGTTTCCCACGGCATAGCCTTCCAGTCGGTAATTTTCCCCTTATCGTTCACCGTGAAAAGCTTGGCCTCCAAGAAGGCCGCGAAAAGATTGAGCTGCGAATCTACCTTGGCGAATCCGTGGTCGGAAACCACGGCGATATAGGCGCGGCCCGGCGCCACTTTTTCCGCGACAGCCCGCAACGAACCGATCACTGCGTCGAGTTGCTCCAGCACCGCAATCGACTGCGGGCTGAACGGCCCGGAGTCGTGTTCCTCGTGATCGAGGCCGAGCAGATGCAGCGTCAGAATTCCCGGATGCTTTTTCTGCAGAATCCATTCCGCGTACTTGCCGCGCAGTGCGTCGGCTTCCGGCGTCGAGTCGAATCCGCCTCGATATACGCCGAGTTCCGGAGTAATTTCGGCCAGCAGTCCCGGCGTGCACAACGCGCGTAGCAACTTCCCGTCCTCCGGCGTACCGGCGCGCCAGATTTCCGGAATCAGCCAATCGATGGACGCCCCAACGGTAACTGGCCATTGCACGCTGGCCGTTTTCCTGCCTGCTTTCGCGGCGGCATCCCATAACGTCGGCGCGTGCAAATCCTCGTTGTACCAATACCAGCCATCTGCATTTTTCTGCAGCGGATCGAACGTCGCGTTGGAATAAATCCCGTGTTTCGCCGGCCACACTCCAGTTACCAGCGTCGTGTGACTTGGATAAGTGACGGTCGGCACGACGCCTTGCACTCCATCGGCGTACGCGCCCTCTTTCATGAATCGCCGCAGGTTCGGCACCTTCGCGCCATGCGCGTCGGCCTCGGTAATGTAATCTGGCCGCATACCATCCACGGAAATCATCACCAGCAATGGTTCATTGTTTTGCTGCGCGCCGGCGTTGGCTGCGCAAACCCATGCAAAGAGCAATAATCCAAGCGCAGTTCTTAAATAATCAAAATGCTGGCGGTTCATCCTCGAGATTCTCATCATAAGGCAGTCATCTTACAGCGCAAAAATCCGTTTTTCGCGGTTGTAAAGAAAAATCATATGCCATTCGATGAAAGCGACATACGTGCCTGTGTTGATGCACATGCCGCGCTTCCACTGGCAAAACTCTGCATCTCGACTCAGAATAGGGTAGAGTCTATCGAGTTCATCCGCTTCTCACTACGCGCCCAGGGGAATTTGGACAGAATGGAATCTTCCAACTTTTATGCTTCACCGTGTTTTGTCGTCGCCACGGCCACTGCGTTGCCTCCTCATGTCATCACTCGCGATGATGTGAAATATTACATGGGCCGCGTTTTTGAGATTCCCGAGCGGCGGCTCGAAGCCATGATGTCCATCGTTGACAACGCTCAAGTCCACCAGCGCCACGTTATTTTCCCCATCGATTACACCGTCGAGCCGCGCTCCCTCGAAAAAACCAATCAGGAATACATGGACCACGCCATTCAGCTCGGCCAGAGTGCCGCGGAACAGTGCTTGGAACGCGCCGGAATGCGCGCCGACGAGATCGATCTCATCATTACCGTGTCCTGTACGGGCTTCATGATTCCTTCGCTCGACGCGCACCTCATCAATCGCATGGGCTTTCGCTCCAATGTGCGCCGCATGCCTTTCACCGAACTGGGCTGCGCTGCAGGGGCCATGGCCATGGGCCGCGCCAGCGATTACCTGCAGGCCTATCCTGGCGGAAACGTTCTGGTCATCTCGGTCGAACTCCCCTCGCTTACCTTTCAGCGCAAAGACATTTCGCAAGCCAACCTGATTTCCTCGATTTTGTTCGGCGACGGAGCCGCCGCCGTCATCATCAGCAGTAAGCCGAACGGACGCAATCCCCGCATCCTCACATCTGAAACTTACACTTTCCCTGATTCGCTGGGAGCGATGGGCTTCGATTTGAAGGATTCCGGTTTCCACATCCTTCTTTCCAAAGACGTTCCCGAAATGATCGGCGCCAAAATCGAAGAGCTGGTCGACGGCTTCCTTTCTCGCCATGGCCAGTCGCGCGAAAACATTCGCGGCTGGATTCTCCACCCCGGCGGCTCCCGCCTGCTCGGCAATGTGCAGGAAGCGCTCGGCCTGAACAACTGCGACACCAAGCCTTCTTGGGACATTCTGGGCAACGTCGGCAATCTTTCGAGCGCCACCATTCTTTTCATTCTTCAGGAGTGGCTCGAAAAGCGCCCCCTTAAAAAAGACGAGATCGCCATGGCCGCCGCCTTCGGCCCCGGCTTCAGCGCGGAATTCCTCCTCCTGCAATGGAATTGAAGATGCCGCTGAGCGTCATGCTGTTTCTTGCATTGCTGCTCGCCGTTGCCGCGCTGCGCATTTTCGAATTGCGCATTTCGAAGCGCCACCAGCAGCGCATGACTTCCCGCGGCGCCGCCAAGGTCAAGGATCCGTACTTCCGCTGGATGGCCATGTTTCATACGCTGGTCCTCATCGGTGCCGCCGCCGAAGTGGTCTTTCTTCGCCGGCCGTTGCTTCCCGCGCTCGCCGCTCCCATGGTCGTTCTGTTCCTCGCCGCCAATCTAGTTCGCTGGTGGGTCATTCGAACGCTCGGTGAACACTGGAACGTTCAGGTCGTCGACTCCACGAAACTCGGCTTCGTCGCGTCTGGACCATTCCGCTATGTGCGCCATCCCAACTACGCCGCCGTGTTTGTGGAGATGATCGCGCTGCCACTCATCCATGCCGCATGGATCACCGCCCTGGCCGGCGCCGTCGCGCACATCATAGTTCTTTCGCTGCGCCTCTCCGTGGAAGACCCGGTGCTGCTTTCCAATCCCGACTACGCCGCCACCATGGGTTCCAAGCCCCGCTTCCTGCCTGGCTTGTTCTGATTCCGGTAGCACAGACGTCAGTCTGTGCCCGCTATATCTGCCCGCTGTCCTATAATGCCTGCGCACTCTCGCATCGCGGGCGGTATCGGAGCCTAACTCGTGTTCAAAAATAACCTGCTCGAGGGCCGCGCCATCTTTTTGAGCGGCGGCGGCTCCGGCCTCGGCCGCTCCATGGCCATTCACTTCGCGTCTCTCGGCGCAAAGTTGTTTGTCATAGGCCGCCGCGAAGAACCGCTGCAAGAAACTTGCCGAGCAATCCAGCAGGCCGGAGGCACCGCGGCCCACGCGACCTGTGATGTCCGCGATTTCGCCGCCGTGGAAGCTGCTGCGGACAAAGCTGACTCCGCCCTCGGCCCGATCGACACCGTCATCAACAACGCCGCCGGCAACTTCATGGCCCGTACCGAAAAACTTTCCCCCAACGCCTTCAACACCGTCGTCAGCATTGTGCTCAACGGCTCGTTTCATTGCACGCAAGCCTTCGCCCGCCGCTGGATCGCCGCCAAAAAACCAGGCAACGTGCTGAGCATCACCACCACGTACGCCGCTGCCAATTGCGGCTCTGCATTTGTCGTGCCCTCTTCCTGTGCCAAAGCTGGCGTTCTCGCCATGACCACTTCCCTCGCCGTTGAATGGGCCAAATACAAAATCCGCCTCAACGCCATTGCGCCCGGCCCATTTCCCACCGAAGGCGCCTGGTCGCGCCTGGTTCCCTCCAAGGAATTCGACGATCGCGCGCGAGAATCTCATCCCATGAAGCGCTACGGCCGCCACCAAGAACTCACCAACCTAGCGGCATTTTTGATCAGCGATATGTCGGAATACATCAATGGCGAATGCGTAGTGATTGATGGCGCACAATGGCTGCGCGGCGCCGGCGAATTCAACGATCTGCTCGAACTCCCCGAATCCGCCTGGGAGCAGATGGAAGCCGCCCGCTCAAAAAAGTAAGTCGACCGCACGGCCTGCGCCGTAATCTAAGCGAGAATCGTCATTCCGGGTCCACCAGCGGACGAGGAATCTTTCATGCTTGTGACGGCTACTGCGCCAGCGCGCTTGCCCGCAAGGCCACCTTCAGTCGCACTTCGCCCAGCGGGCCGCGCGCTGCGGATCCCCGCACAACTACTTCTTGCGTGGCGGCAGACTTTTTCAATTCCTCTTTGCTTAATTCTGGCGTTGCAATCTCGACCGACAAGTCCGTGCGATCTTCTTCCGGTAAGCGGACCTTTCCGCTGCCACGCGTAAGTTTCCATCCATCAGGCAAGACGACATCAACCTGTACGTCGAGTGGTTTGCCGTTCGGGTGGTCGACGACGAGCGGAATCACCAGGCTTGAACCGGCTTTGATAGCAATTTCGGGCCCGGCGCCTTTTTGCAGCTTCACTAGCTGGTGCCCGGCGCAAAAACGCTCGTAGTATCTCCACGGTCCAGCCAGCGACAACCTAGCGGACATTGATCCGTCGACAGCCACGCTTGGAAACGACCGTTCAATGCGATTGAATGGTGCTCCTGCATCGGGCATCTCCTTTCCCAGCGTCAAAGTCATCGGCTCAGGCCAAAACATGTTGTTCGGATCTTCCATGAACTTCTTCAGTTGCTCGTCGGTCATTTTCTGCAATTCTTGCGCTTGGGGAAATTGCGTGAGATGTGGTGCCGCCGCTTCGAGTGCCAGCTGCCAGTATGATTTCTTCTGCGAAGGCGAAATCTCCTTGATCGAATACGCCGGCCCTGTGCCATCAAACTGCTTCTGATCCTCCGCGTCGCTAAAAAAATAGAGTTTCTTCGGCTGCCATGGCGTCAAATTCTCCAGATACACTTCCAGGCGCCTCGTCGACCCCGCCACTTGCGCCGGAAACGCCGTCGGATCATTCGCCAAGTCAAACCCCTCCGTCGCCAGCACTCCCGCTGCCTGGTGGTCACCGTGATTCTCGCCAATAAAAATCCCGGGTAACCAAGTAATGATCACTTCCGGCCGAGTCAGCCGCACGATCCGTACCAGGGCTTCCAGGTTCGCTCCGTGCCCCCAATTTGCCAGTGAATTCAGCACGTTCTGCGAAGCCGTATCCTTGCCCTCCAAAAACCACACATTCGTAATCCCCAACTTCGCGCAAGCTGCGCGCGCTTCCTGCTCGCGAATATCCGCCAACGCCGGCCCGTGTTCCCGCGAATAGTCGTTTCCGCCGCTCCCGCCCCGCGTGGCAAATACCACAGCCACGCGCTTATGCTCGTCGTAAATCGCCCGCGCCAGGTACGGCGTCACGCCGCCTTCATCGTCCGGATGCGCCACAACCACCAAAATGTCCGTTTTAAACCGCTCGTCCGGCCCTTTCACCGCTTGGACGGGCGCCGCCGTCTGCGCACACAGCGAACCGGACCCCACCACTGACAAAACAAAAGCGACGATACTCAAAACGAGCAGACGTTTCATTCCACACCCTTCCACGCGGCAACCGTCTCAAAAGAATAGAGATTGTACCTGCTCCCATGCCGAGTCTCCATCCACCGCGCCCAATGCTTTCTACTTCCCGCGTCTATACTTATCGAATGCAGCGAATGGTTCTGGCCGCGTTCCTCTTGACCATCAGCTCAATGGCTTCGCTGTCCCTAGCGCAAACCGAAAGCACTTCACTGCTCCCGCTGGGCGCAGTGATTCCGCGTGTCGCGGCCGCCCAAGACCCGCAACAAACCTACGCCCTCTACCTTCCAAAGCGCTATTCGCAAGAAACCCGCTGGCCCGTTGTCTATATTTTCGATCCTCTCGCCCGCGGTGAGCTGGCTCTTCGTCAATTCGAACATGCGGCCGAACTCAACGGATTCATCGTCGCCGCCTCCAACAATTCGCGCAATGGCCCGGCGGCGCCGCAAATCGCGGCCGCGCAAGCTATGGTCGACGATACGCAGCAGCGATTTTCCGTCGACACCCAGCGTATCTACTTTGCAGGTTTTTCCGGTGGCGCACGCGTTTCCTCGCAATTGGCCGTGCTTTGCAAATGCGCCGCAGGAGTCTTATTGAGCGGCGCGGGCTTCCCGGTCAGGTCGCGGCCGACGCCGGACGTCAAGTTCGCCGTCTTTTCGGCAGTTGGCAATGCCGATTTCAACTACAGCGAGGTCGTTCCTCTCCAGGAGCAGCTGGAGAAAGCTGCTCTGCCTTCCTGGCTACGCGTTTTCGACGGTCCGCACGAATGGCCGCCCGCGGAGGTAATGGACGAAGCACTCGCCTGGTTCCGGGTGCAAGCCATGAAATCGAAACTGCAGCCGCGCGACAATATCTTCATCGCTGCACAGTTCGCTGCTGCAAACCAGCGCGCCGCCTCACAGGAGCAGTCTGGCGACTTGCTCTCCGCCTGGCGCGAGTATCGCCAAGCCGCTGGCACTTTCGATTCGCTGATGGATGTGGCGGCGGACCGCGCGAACGCGGAATCCCTGGCCAAGGATAAAGTAGTTCGCGATCGACTGAAACGTGAGCGCGCTGACTTCGAGGAACAATCTCGCCTGAGCGACGACGTGCTTTCCGCCGCCTTTCGCCTCGCGGCCTCCAGCACAAACTCTGATCCATCCGTACCGGCACAATCGGCGGCGCAGTTGGCCCGTGATCTTCGAAAACGCTCTCTCGCCGAAAAGAAACCCGACCGCGCCCTGATCTTCAAACGAGCTCTCGGCGGTGTTTTTATCGGCTCTATCGAAGCCGGTAATGCCGCGCTTGAGAAAAAGGACAACGCTATGGCCGTCCAGTATTTTGCCTGCGCTGCCGAAGCCAATCCGGAGTCCGAATGGGTCTTCCGTCAACTGGCTATCGCCCGCGCTCTTTCCGGCGACCATAAAGGTGCGATCGAAGCCCTTCGCTCCGCCCACAAACTCTCCAAGGATCTGACCGTTTTTTCGAATTGGCTCGACACGGAGCCGAACCTGACCTCCGTACGAGCAATGTCGGAGTTCAAGGCTCTTAGGGCTAACTAAGCCTGAGCTGTTGAGGCAGTAATTGTCGCGGACGTTATTTTACCGACGGCAGGGTCAAGGACGCTTTCGAGGTTCCCAAGGACGAGACTGCGGAGGGCGCTTTTTTCTTCGCAATCCAACTCCACAGCCGCCATGCCAACAGAATCGCCACCAGCGCGCCATAAAACAACGGCTTGCGAATATCCGACTTGACCAGCCAATAATAGTGAATCACGCCCAGCACCGCGCTCGCATACACCGCCCGGTGCAGCATTTGCCAGCGCTTACCTCCCAGACGGCGAATCCAACCCGCGGTCGACGTGAGGGCCAGCGGAATCAGTAGCAGGAAGGCGGCAAAGCCCACCGTAATAAACGGCCGCTTCGCCACATCCTTCAGCATTCCTGAAAAGGAAAAACTCTGATCTGGCCCGAGATAAGTCAAAAAGTGGAGCGACACATAAAAGAATGCGAAAAGCCCCAGCATTCGCCGGAACCGGATCAACTCCGGCAAATTAAATATTCTTCGCAATGGCGTGATGCACAGCGTGAAGACCAGAAACCGCAGAGTCCAGTCGCCCGTTTGGTGCTGGTAAAACTCCACAGGATTCGCGGTCAGTTCGCCACGGTAGGTTTTCCAGCCGATCCAGAGGAATGGCGCGAGTGAAAGCGCGAAGACCACAACCTTAGCCCATTTGCTGGCAAGAGATTTCCGCACGGCCGCGCTTTTCCTCAGTGGAACTTTTTCAGGTCCATACCCGCATACAGCGACGCCACCTGGTCCTCGTAGCCGTTGAACATCAGCGTTTTGTGCATGAAGACTTCTCCCAGCCGCCGCTCGGTAGCCTGGCTCCAGCGTGGATGCTCCACGTTCGGATTCACGTTGGAATAAAACCCATACTCGTTCGGAGCCTGCCGGTTCCACGATGTCGGCGGCTCGGATCCCACCAATTTAATTTTCACCATGGACTTGATGCTCTTATAGCCATACTTCCACGGAATCACCATGCGCACAGGCGCGCCATCCTGATTCGGCAGCGTTTCGCCGTACATCCCGACGCACAGCAGCGCCAGCGGATGCATCGCCTCATCCAGCCGTAATCCTTCCACATACGGATATTCAAGCCCGGTGTACTTCGAGTCCGGCATTTCGTTGTGATCGTAAAAACTCTGGAAGGCCACGTACTTCGCTTTCGGCGTCGGCTCCACCATTTTCAAAATTGTGTTCAGCGAATATCCGATCCACGGCACCACGATCGACCACCGCTCCACGCAGCGATGCCGGTAAATCCGTTCCTCCAGCGGCGCCAGTTTCAGAATTTCGTCCATGGAGAACTTCCGCGGCGTCTTCACTTCCCCCTCGACCGCAACCGTCCACGGTGACGTGCGAAACTTCTGCGCGTTCTTGGCAGGATCGCCCTTGTCCGTCCCAAACTCATAAAAATTGTTGTAGTGCGTCACATCGTCCATCGAGGAGATCTTCTCATTCACCGTGTAGCCGCTCTTCACGGTCGTCAGCTTAGTTCCTGCATACGCCACCCGCGGCGCTAAGGCCGAGTACAATCCCCCGCCGGCCGCTGCACCGGCAATTCCCAGCCCCTGCAGGAACTTCCGCCGGTTCAAATACAAGCCCTTGGGCGTAATATCCGCATACCCGAGTTCGGATTTCGGTTTAATGAGCATCTGTTTTGTTTGGAACCG
>Ga0207641_10001924_pt1 | contig 19910 bp, 34 predicted proteins | sample KBSSwiS62_FD_184306 | JGI IMG/M metagenome (GOLD analysis project Ga0207641, IMG submission 184306) | Switchgrass rhizosphere microbial communities from Kellogg Biological Station, Michigan, USA - KBS Switchgrass S6-2 (SPAdes) (version 2) | ecosystem: Host-associated > Plants > Roots >... | reverse complement strand
CACGTCAAAGCAGATCCGACTGAGGTCTATATTGACCTACGAGTTCATAATGATCTCACGATTTTACATTGGGCCGATTTTATTCCGCCTTACGGGGACGCGGCTGTTGCGGATGGGACATGGTCAAGTGGGACGGGCTACCAAACAACCTTCACAGCGGTTCATGGCGGCGGAACAATTGACGCTCAATATCTCTATGTGCAAATTCCCGATCTGGGTGGCGCGTTAGAGGCCAGCCTCGAAAACGTCACACAACTCACCGTGTATACAGACGGTATCGGGCTATCGGGCTATGAGGATTTGGGCGGCGGCGGCCATGCGCCGGACTTTTCCGCGGCTGATGGGTCGGGGCGCGGCACGACCGGCTACGTATGGACAAGCATTAGTAATTTCGGTGGGGCCCGCTTTTGGTCGTCCTATGCCGCCTCCTCAACTCAGTATACTTGGATCACCGGCATTGCTTGGGAGTATGACTGTACGGAGGATTGCGGCGGAGGTACGCTGACGAGGCCGCTGACCAGTGATGATGAGATTGACACCAACCCGCTTTACGACCAAACTGCTATTTTTGAGAATCCCGTCTCCAGAGAGTTGTTCCCGGTTCTCAATAACGGCGGCATTCAAACGGTAAGCGCGTGGAGCGACGCACCCGGCGCAAAGGTACATGCAGCGGATGCGGGTTCTATTGTCAGTGTTCACCCGCTCACTTGGGAGGATTGCGGCATTGCCTACGCCAGTCCGACCAGTGTTGAGGATGATACGCCAGTTTATGTGCCTTTTGGCAATGAACAGGAGCAGCCCTGCCTTGTGGGCTACTGGCCGGATTTGGAAAGCGCGCTGGTTTTTAATACCTATTGGTTGGACGTGAGCAATGCATCCATTGTCACTCTGCAAATAGGTAGCGGTGAGAAGATTCAATATTTGGTTCGCAATGCCGATGATTATGTGGTGGTGGGCGATACGGTGGATGTCGGCTGTGTTTTAGGTGAGACTATCCCCTCAACTAGCAGTCCTACAGCCGCCATCAATTTTAAGGGTATCGCTGTTGGTTCGGCTGCGGTCGGTACTTTTACTGGCGTCTTCTTTTTTACCGCCCTTGGTGCAGCCGCTGCTATTATCGACCATTTTTTTCCGCCAGCTCCGCCAGCGCCAAATCCTCACGGCTATACCTCGCTCAGTCTATATGCCGAGGATGATTCAATTGAGGAACTCGCATCTCAGTTGACTGTAGAGCCAACCAATACTGACAACTGTAACAATACCGGCGAGTTTGCCAACTGCCTTGCCTTTAACCCACGCTTTACAAATCAAGGCAACGGCTGGGTAGCCAGTGGCAATGTCGAATGGACAGAACCGGGTGTCATCTTAGACCCCGGCGAATCTATTACGGCCACAATCAATTTAAGTTCGACTGGCGACTATACGGCTACCGCTTTCGCGCAGAGCGAGAATGGCTTACCGGGCCAGCTTCGGATTTATCTCGGCTCTCATACCGACCGCTATGCAGCTCCGTTGGAATGGACAAGTTTGCAATTGGCGGCTGAGCCAGTAGGCGAGCCTGATGCAGGGACGTTTTATAGTGTGGGTGTTCAGAACACCGGCACAAGCCGAGTAGAAGTGATGAGCCTCTGTGTGACGGATGGCGCGCCTGACACCGGGCCGAACTCTTGCTACTTCAACAACCAAAGTTTTGTAGAGGGGATTAGCGGCTGGACAGTGAGCGAGGGTGTGGAGGAAAGTGACGAGGCGCTCAATGTGCCTGATGACGGAATTATCTCGCAGAATGTCCACCTTTTTCCACAGTCGGGCGGCCCGGCCACTTATAAGTTGCTGGTGCGTGGCGATTGGTGGTACACCGGCACCGACACACCCTCCAGCGCTGAGGCTATCGCTTCGGTCAAATACGAATACCCGGACGGCACCGGCTATCATGACATGGTGCCGATCAATATCACGGCCAACCTCGCCTATGGCGCGGGCCAGCTCGCTTATATCGCTGAGATTGAAGTCTCAAGCGAGACAGACGACCTGATAAACATTAAAGTTCAGACCACCGACGCCGGCGATTTTGGTGTACTCGGTATTCGCTTAACGGACGCTTGTTTATCCACAATGAACGGCGGCGGTTTTCCGGGGCAAAGTGGCGACGGCGCGCCGCCTCCGATTGATGTGAACTGCACCTACGTATCAAGGCCACAGAATAACGACCCAGCCGCGTGGCTCAACTGGCACTGGGCCAAAAGCGAGCAGTTTTTTAACTGTAAGCTGATGGTGCTCCTCAACAAAATGTACGTGCTCGGTCAGCAGTCCTATACCTTGGCGGGCTGGCAAGCGCGTTATGCACAGTCCACCATGAAAATGTGGAGTAGCTGGCTCGGCAGTCAGTTCTTTCCTTGGCTTGGTGGGCACTTTAGAAACATGGCTATCGGGCAAGTGACCACGATTTACAGCGACGCTGGGCCGTGTTCCAATCTTTTCTGTGTGTTGGAGGCCGCTATCAATGGTCTGATTACACCGCTGAACAACATCGTGAATGCGCTGCTCGGTATCTTGGGCAACGTCACCGGCATTCTGTTTGATGTGATTCGGGCCATCATCATCTTAGTCATTAGTTTTATTACGCAAGCCTTGAATTTGCTCCTGTTGGCACAGCAGCTCCTAGGCTCGCTCATCGCGGCCTACAACAGCGCCACGCCCGTGGCTGTGCCCGGCTTACCAACCTGCAACCTTGACCCGCGCTCCAGTCCGTTTTGTATGGGGATCTGGGTTTTGGACAACACCATCTTTAGCGGCACCGGCTCAGCCATCATTCCGGCGCTGGTGGCAGTCTTTAGTATTCACATCCTGCTCTGGGTGATCGCCGAGATTAAGCGAACTGTTCTTGGCGTGGGGAGCGCAGCAACATGAAGTGGCGAGCGCTTTTCTTAACGGCTGCCTCGATGCTTATGTTGAGCGCGGCGGTGCGAGCTGGCGAATGTGGCAACGGCTTGCCGTGCGGATCAATCCCGTGGCCTCAACCTAACCCGCCACAGCTCCAATCGCCTACCCCCATGCCCACCATTGCATTGACTCAAATACCACCTACACAAACACCGGGCGGCCCGACCGCAACCCCTGCCCCAACCAACACGCCACCGGTGAATGTCGGCGATATTAACGACCAAGTAGCCACATTGGGCGCGGTCATTCAAAGCACACCGATGGGCGTGAATGACATCAACGGCACACCCGTAGACACCGATGCGACCTTTGCCGAGCTGGGCAGCAATGCCGGGACTTTTTTTGGCTACGTGCGAACCATGAGTGAGGTTGGATTTGGTCAGCTTACACCCTTAGTGGCGCTCGGCTTTTTGGCGCTGGCCGTGGTCATTAGCGTCAAGCTGATTACCTTCCTGTTGCCGATTGCATCTGTGTTCTTTGGCATTCTCCAGAGCGTCATATCACTGGTGAGGAATTTGATTCCCTTATGACCCCAACACCCACGCCTGTTCCTTGGGCCACGCTCACGCCTTATCCGACCAGTGCGGCCACCGCGCCGGTGCAATTGGTCGGGGTCAATGAGGACATGGCTGAAAAGCTGGTACAGGGCTACGGCATAGCCAACGGCGCGGGCGCGATGGATATGCTCTTTTTTGCCATCCTGCTCTTTATTGTGGTCGGTGGTGTCTGGAGTATCATTAAGCGGTTGCAAAATCTATGAAGGCTCGCATTGAACATTTTGCGCCGGGCTATGATCCAACGCAGGACATGATTCCGCCGCGACAAGCGAAACTGGGGCCGCTGGTCATCACCGGCGTGGTCTTTCTCTTTGTGGCCTGCGGCTGTGGCGCGCTTGCCAGCCAGATGTTAGGGCGCAAGAGCGCCGTCGTGACACCCACCGCTGAGGCGACGGCTGAGGCAACCCTAGACGCGATGGGTATTACCAGCACCGCTGATTATTTCTTGACCTTAACCGGCACGGCGACCGAAACACCCACACCCACACCAACCTCCACCGGCAGCGTCACACCCGATCTGCCTGCCAGCATGACCGCGATTTACATCACGCTGCAATCGGTGCAGACGGAATCAACTGGGGAAGTCACCGCTCAAGTCCCCAACAGGCCGACCAACAGGCCCAGACCGAAGCCCACCGTCCGTCCGGCCCCTGCACCGAACTTGCCACCACAGCCCACGCCGCGCCCGCAAACCATCCCGGTTCCCGTGCCTGTGACACGCATTGTCCCGCGTCAAGTTACACGCATTGTTCCGGTGCCGGTGGTCGTGACAGCCACGCCGCGCCCGGAGGCCACTGCCGAGGCGACCGCTACCGTTTTCCCGTCGGCGACTTTTTTTGTTTTGCCGAGCGAGACGCCAACGCTCCCAAGTCCTACACCGAGCGAAACGCCCACCGATTTACCGACGGTAACGAATACGCCCACCGCCACTGAAACCGCTACTGAGCTGCCCACTGCCACTTTTACCGATCTTCCCACTTGGACACTGGAGCCGACTTGGATGCCCACGCCGAGCGAGACACCGACTGAATTACCAACTGATGTTCCTACGGAGGTTTTGCCATCGTGACTGTGATTCAACTTGCCGCCCTGCTTGCATTGGCTGCCATCGGTCTTGGCATGGTTATTAGCGCGTCCATGCTGGTTTCAGCTTTTGTGCAGTTTCGCCGGGAACAAACCCGGCGTAAGAGTTTAATCGAACGATTGGAGAAAAAGCATGAATGATGAGGCATTTATTCAGCACAGTATTAGACTAGCTCGGCTTTGGAATCTACATGCCATCTGGCTTAGAAGCTTGGATTCGTTTTGGTTTATTTTCGGCCTTGGCGACATGATGCTGTTACTCGGTTTGATTGCGGGGATGGAACAGGGGATAACGCCCGTTAGCTTTAAACTCGCTCTCTATTTGACGATTTGCTGGATTCCCGCGTCTTTTCTAGGCGCTGTTTTAGGTGATTTTGTAGATATGTGGTTTTTCCCTCGAGTTGAGGAGCGACTTGATTTAATTGTTCAGTCTGTTAAACGTCAACATTCAGTAAAGGAGTCTCAGCATGAAGGGTAACGGTTTGATCTTCGGTGTGGTCATTGCGGTGGCCGTCGCGGCGGTCATTTTCGCCCTGACCAAGAGTCAGGTAGACGCGCTCATTTTCGGGTGTGGCTGTATGGTGGGCCTGATGGCTTACCGGATGTGGTTTGTTCCTCGCAAACCGACCATAGTGCATAAATCCGAGATGAGCAGTCACGAGGGCTAAATCATGTTGCGGGTCATTCGGGATATTTTCAAGCGCACCGTGCGCGAAAAGCTGCCGAAGCTCGAAAACACATTGACCAGTCCTTACGACAAACGAACCCTCACATCGGATGAGGAATTGATTATGCTGGCGGGTGTGGTCAAAGACCCGCTTGAGGCGCGCCGGCTGATGATTGAGTATGGCACCACCAACGCCACAGAGCTGTTGAAAATCCTGCCCAAACGTAAGATCAACTGGCGGCGTCGTTTGAAGGCTTATCTCCAAGGTCTTGAGGGCAGCACCACGAATGACCCGTTTCCTGATTTGCTGTGGCCGAATGGCGACGGCAGAAACCGCCTTGATTAGACTGATTTATGGGGAGGTATCGCCGAATGATTTTCATCGCTTTTGCTTTAGGCGTCATTGTCGGTGCGGTTGCATTGCTTATCTTTGGCGGGTTTCTCTTAATGCGCGGGAGTGAGCGCCGGCCTTGGCAAGAAAAGTATTGGACGGATGAGGATGAGAAGTGATTCTGATAATCCTCCCCGCGCTCGCTCTCTTTCTATTCCAATGCACCATGGCGATGCACTATCTCATCAAGCATTACCGGGAAGACTGGCAGCTTGTGAATGCTTATCTGGAGCCGGTGCGCTTGCGGAACCGCTATGTCATTGGTTATGAGTGGGCCTTAGTGTGGGTGTTCTTCTTTTTGTGGCTCCTCAGCGGTGAGCAGGGTTTTAACGACCTTGCCATCATTTCGTTTTGGTGCTTGATGGTGGCGGTTGCGGTTCAGTTACTCATCAAGTTTTTGTATCACCAAGTCCCCCAAAATTAGGGCTGAAATAAGTCTTGTAAAGATGAAGTGTCATTACTTATCTATTGTCGTGCAGCCATCGGGTGATAGGAGCATTTCAGGGTCTATCCGACCGGGATCGTCACAATTAAGTCGGGTGATGATACTTGTATTAAGGCAGCTATTTGTAGAGGCTTTCACTGTAGCTCTGGCTTGCAGCGTAATGTGGACACTTCCAGCGATTGATGTAAATCCAGCCTCACGCAGCGCGCATACCGCATAAGGCAATCTACTTAAATACACGTCCTTATTGAGGTCGTTGCTCTGATAGGTGTACTGGATATAAAACTCTCCACGCCTAAATGGGAATATGACCAGAGAATTTTGTACACCTCGTTGTTCTATCTTCATTTCACGGTTGATAATTTCCAGAGCCAATGAGCCTTTTATAAGTCCCTCTAAGCGCTCAATACCCAACTGATGTGCATATTCAAGCTCACTGGGTGAAAGTGTTCCAAACGCCTTCCAGTCCAGTAGTTGATTTTGCATATCTGCTTCAAATGTTGTTTCTGCTTGGGGGCTATTAAACGCTCTTGTCAATTCGACTTGCACTGTAGAAATCGGTGGTATCAGTGTGAATGTCGGCAAAGGAGTTTCTTCCGGTGGGGCCGAGCTCGGAAGTGATGCAACCGTGGGTAGGGCTGAGGCACTTTCCCCATTTGCTAAAGAACATGACACAAAAAATAAGGTAGTGATGGCAAGTAGAATATATTTTTTTGTTCGCATAAAGCCCCCTCGAAAGAAGTATATGAATCAATAGTAACCTTTTGTGAAATGCCATTTCATAAAGGTTTCGACTGATGGTTATGGATTGGTAGTTATGCGGGTAAGAACCGGGGAGTATTTTGAAAACAACTTAACTAAATCGCAGGGTAGCTATCTATTGATTAATATTTTCATGGCTGCTTTATCATCCCCGCGCCGCATCGCAGCTAATACAGCGCGCTCGTCATCCGAGAGATTATCTATTTTCATATGCGGACTGGGATCGTCTGTAAGCCCTAAGAGGTAGTCGGTGCTTGTATCAAGCGTTTTAGCCATAAGGGCAGTTATTTCACTAGCAGGGTCATTTTCGCCATGAATCCACCGACGAACTTGTCTCTCGGATACGCCTAAAATTTCCCCCATTGATGTAGTGTTGTGTCCATTTTTGTCCATCAAATCCCGCAACCTATCTTTACGCATTTCACAAATTCCTCACTTATTTCAAACCTAATTTTAACTGAAATGGAATTGCATTTCATGGACAGTTACGTCATAATTGGACATATCCGTCCGGTCATTTTTTTCGCTAAGTTCGGACGTATTTGTCCGAAGAAAAGGACGAAAATGTCACAGAATCAATTACCCGAATCCCCCACGCAGGAAGTCGTCGCAAAAGTCAACCAACTTGGTTTGACCAAGGCAGCCAAAGCGCTCGGCACATCCCCAGCGAGCCTATCGCGTTGGCTAAATCGCAATGGCTACTTCTCTAAACCACAGTACGTGAGAAAGGAGAAACCAACCCATAAGTTCCAGCCCGCATAACAGATTGGAACATTCCCGCAAGAGCTACTCGAAACGACCGAATTAATTTAACTAAGCAAAGGAAAACAAGAATCATGATTAAGCGCGGAAGTCAACTACCGACCATTGCCCTCAATTTCGAACATCCGAAATTGCCGGGTGTCACGATGGCACAGGTAGCAGCCGATAGTCAAACCGTCGTGGTGGCTTACCTCAACCACCTCGGCAATGCCCTCGACGTGCGGGAGTTCGCGGTCTCGGAACACCCGGAACTGAGAGACATTGTGAAGTTCACTTACTTTGATGATGTTTGGGATTTGGACATGCTGGTTGCGCTGGTGGATTTTCCAGACCCGGAGGAGCCGTGCGGCGAGCTTGCGCCCTTAGTCCCGGCCTACTTGCAGTCTTTACAGGCGGCTGTCTAAATGGCTACCACACCGACGCGCCCTATTGAAGATACGGTCTTATTCAGCCGGCGCAATTTGGAGGCCATCAGTGAGCGGGCCGCCGCTCACATCATGATGCGGAAGATGGATCCGACCGAGGCATGGAAGCAAGCTGTAGAAGATGAGGCTCAACTGATTCAATACAAGCTCGAACTCATGCATGAGGGCATTGTCAAATGGGATTGGTCATCCGAGCAATTGGAGGCCATGCGGCTGGGCTTGCAGTTTGTGGAGGCCGTTGAGCGCATAGACCCCACACCAGAGCCAACCTAAATCAAAACCCACCGGGCAGGGCTGCAAGGTGGGTTTCGGAAACAACAAATATATAAGTGAGGACACATATGATTATATCACCTGTGACGGGCGAGCAATCGCCCGTTCGACCTATTTCCCCTCAGCAGCGGGCTGAGCATGATTACTGGCTCCATTGGTATCGCCTCGAATCCCGCAGGCGTCTCTACTCCCCTGTCGTGCCGTTACCGGCTGAGGCACAGGCCAAAGTCTCGGCCTATTGGGCGGATCTGTTTAAGGCCGAGCGCGCCGCGCTTGACGCGCAATGGGCCGAGCCAAATCCTCCGGTGCTCATCACCGACCTATCTATGAGTGAGGAGGCTCCTGATGTTCGGAACGAACAAGCCTGCTGAACTGAGCGCCCTCGATTTATGGGCTATTTCGCAAACCTATCATGGCAAAAAGGTACCGGGCGATTTGGCTTTAGGCGAGGAGATGTATCAATTCTTGAGAAACCTCTCCGAAGTGGCCCCGAATTGGCGCACCACCACCGTTGCCAGCGCTCTCGGCCCGGTGGCGCTGGGGCGAATCATTTCGCTCTCCGAACATGCCCCGATGCCTGCCAATCTCAAAAGCGCCCGCGCCCAAGAATACATGCAGCCCGCCTCAATTATCGGACAGCCATCGAAACGCGAGAGCTATCTAATCCTCGCCGATGAACTCAAGAACTTACCGACGCCGGTCTATGGCCTTGATGACTATCCGGTCTATATGAAATGCCTGAATGCCTTGGTCGGGCCTTCCGGTTCGGGCAAGAGCTTTGTGGCGGTGGACGTGGGCGGCAAGCTCGCCAGCAAAGGGGCGGTGGTGGAATACATTGCCGCTGAGGGCGTATTCGGTTATGCCGACCGCTGGGAGGTCTGGAAAGCCCATAACCGAATTAAAGATAGTAAGAATTTTCATTTCTATACCCGCGCCCTCAATATGATGGACGAACAAGCCGTTCAAAACTTCATGGAGGACATCAGCAAGCATAAGCCGGACTTCCTGATAATCGACACGGTAGCGCGCTGCATGTTGGGAGCTGACGAAAACTCCACACGCGATATGGGTTTATTTGTCTCGGCCTGCGATTCAATCATTCATGCGCTGGGCGTGGGTGTGCTGGCTATCCACCACACCGGGAAAGACGGCAAGATGCGCGGTTCTAGCGCTTTGTTTGGAGCCTGCGATTCGGTGATGTTTCTCCAGCGCTCGGAAAACTCGCTCACCGTGTTCAATTCATTGGATCAAGGCGGCAAGAACAAATACAGCGAGGAGGCCAAGCCGAAATATCTGATGTTCATGAAGCAGTCGGCCATAGTCGGTGAGCGCATGTTTGAAAGTGTGGTGCTGATGCCTGCTCAAAATATCGACCTCAACAAAAAGGAGGATACCTTGACCACCAACCAACGAATCATCTTGGAAGCACTAGATGGATACGAGGAGGGTCTAAAGGCCTCTCAAATTCATGAGATGACTCAAATACCCTTAAGTAGCGTTTTCCGCACCGTCGCCCAAATGAAAAGATGGGATTGGTTAACAGCCCAAGACGATAAGTATCTCATTACGGAGGACGGCCATAAAACCCTACAAGATTGACTCTCACTCTCACTATCACCGGGTCTTTTCGCGCGTGCGCGCGCGCGGGGACACCCTTGAGAGTCGTGAGAGTCATGAGAGTGACTAGTCCATTAAAGGTCTTTGCGGTTCACTACGGCTTACTGAGAGTTTTATTACTATCATATTACGGGTGATAGTATGTGAGAGCGGTAATAGCCGAAGTGAGAGTGAATGGTCATTCACTCTCATTCAACTATTCTCAAATGAGAGTCGTGAGAGTCAACGTGAGAGTCAAATTTGAAAGGAGTAAAAACCGATGCCCATGAATAGAGCGCTCTACCCGGGCAACTGGAAAGAAATTGCCGCCGAGCGCAAGGCCGCTGCGGGCTATAAGTGCGAGGAGTGCGGCGCGCCCAGTGGTGAGTGGATTGTGCGCCATTTAACTGACCGTATGAAATACCTCACGATAGCTGATGAGGAAGAAATGTATTGGCACGCGGAGGAATACGAGGATAAGGAGGTTCTGGTACAGCTTGGCGTGGCCCACCTTGACCAGAACCCCGGCAACAACGACCTGTCTAATTTGCGCGTGCTGTGCCGGCGCTGCCATCTGGTCTACGACCTGCCATTTCATATAGAGAAGGCCAAACGGACGCGCCTCAACAAAAAGGATCAGGCCAAAATCATGGCCGGTCAACTGCGATTGTTTAAGGAGCAATTATGAACCTATCTGATCTGCGACAACTCACCACACTGCAATTTGACGAATGCCGTGATAAGGCCATCAAGCGCGTCCAGCGTCACTTGGGCGAGCGGCCTACCCGTGCCAAGTTCCAACGGGAGCTGGGGCGGCTGTGGACAATCTTGGATGTGCTGGCGGTGATTGTCTTTATCCCGGCGCTCCTCATCTCCTCGATTCACATCGTCACGCATGTGGGCGCCTTGTCCGGTGGTGCCTTTGACAGTCTCGCTCAAGCCTCCTCCGGCACGGTCATTCAAAAGGATTTGTTTGTGGCGGCCCATCAGTGGCTGCTCATCCCGTTGGCTGAGGGCAGCATGATTTTATTCTTGGTGATGTTCGGGGTGACCAAAGACGGTTGGCGGCGCTGGGTCTACTTTGCCTTAGCGGTGCTGGCGGTCGTGTTTGTCCTGACCTCCAACCTCTCTAGCGGGCTGGGCTGGCTGGAGTCGGCCCTCGCCCCGGCCTTTACCATCGGTATTGGTCTGAAGCTGGAGCTCCTGATTTTGCAGCAGCTCAAGCGCTCGCGGGAAGTCACTGACAAATACCTCCAAGCGCTTTCCATTTGGGAAGCGGCCAGTGAGGACGCGACCCAGCATCCGAACTTCCGCCCGTACTTCATGAATGAGATTTGGACAGCCCTCATGAAACCCAAAGGTAATCAGTGGGCGATTGAGGCCCAACCCGGTTTCAAACGGGCCGCGGTTGAGCGGGAACTATCGCGCGAAAACTGGACAGACGGCGCGGCTGAGCCGGTGGCAGTGATTGAGGCGCCGGAGAGCGAGGAGGTGCAACCGGTAAAGGTGGCCATCCCTTTTGGGAGTTCAGTCCGCGAACTGGCAGGAGCCGAATCCATGCTAATGACCGCGAGCGTAAACGGGCATGGTGGCGAGCTCATTACGGAAAAGTAACCAAAACTAGACGGATTAAAAGGAGCCTAGAGAAAAATGTTACCCGGTGAAATTAAACGACTCCGCAATATTGCCCGCTTGACAATGGTTGTCGTGCGAGCCAATCAGATCATCGAAGGCGCTCAAAACAAGCGCTTTTCAGCCCGCGCGGTGGAGGCTCAAAGGCGACGTACTCTAGCCTTAGAGCAGCTCAAGCGCCTCGGCCCGTGGCCCGTGTTTACGGAGGATAACCATGATGCCGCTGTGGATTGATTTGGGCGAGCTTACGGACGATGAAGACCTACCAGCTATAAATGAGAACTGCCCTTGGTGCGGTGCGATTTTGAGCATGGATGAAATTGACCGTGGTCGCTGTGCATCCTGTGGTTCTGTTTTTGATAGTTCGCAATATTTAGACGACGAAAGCGAGGATGAGGATGAGTAGGATGTTTGGGTTTGACTTAAAAGACCGGGTTGCTATGTGGAAAGCCTTCACCGACTCCATTCAGGGCTGGGGCTTCCATATCGCCAACGCCCGCCTGTTCGCCCTCAGTCAGATGATTGAGGGTCACTTAAACCATTCGTATTGGAACGATGAGGAGCAATTTCGCACCCAACTAGAGCAAATCTTGATGCTCATCGATTCAGCAAAGGAGGCCACCAAAAACGAAAAGCAAATTTACCTTTTCACCGTCTCAGAGTGGCTCGGCAAGATCATTGAAACCATCGAAGAAGCCGAGCGCCAGAAGAAGCGTCAGCAAGAATGGGAGCATGAGGAGGCGTTAGCTACGCAGAAAGCTATTGAGGCATCGGAGAACCATCAAGAGAAGATCGAATCCGATGCCATGGGAGATATACCATTTTGATCGCAAATCTCGGTCTTAAAGTTGCCATGCCTCAACTGCCACCGCCTCCGAGCCAACGATTGTTGCCTGAATATTTACCGATGACCGAACTCGGTATTGGCGACTGGGATTGGGAAGATGGCCCACCACCTGAGCCGTTCGTTTGTGATAAATGTGGCTGCCACTCACCAGCATTTGCGGGTGGGGATAGCATCATGCATCTAGCATCGGGGATGGTTCATTATACCTTCTGGCGCTGCCTTAATCCGGACTGTAACCATTGGTGGATGCTTGGGGACGGGGATGAAGAATGACCACGGTTCAAAGCGCCGTCGCTGAGTTTCTCCTAGCACAAAAAGCAGATGGCTCCAGTCTGACTACCATCAAGTGGTATGACTGGATGCTGACCGCCTATGCCAATCAGCATATCGGCTATGGGGTAGAGCAAGTGACGGCTCATGACATTCGCGAATACATCACCGGAACTACTGCCGAATGGCAGGAGGAGAGCATCAAAGGGCTGAGGCGAGCGCTGCACAAATTTTGGAAGTGGGCCAGTGTCGAATACGGCATGGTTAACCCCATGCGAAACATCGCCTATCCCAAACAACCGAAGCCCAACCCGCAGCCGGCTCGCATGGAAGATGTGCGGCTGCTGTTTACTAATGCGGGGCAGGGCATCTACGGCATTCGCAACCGGGCGATTATGGCCCTCTTGTTAGACACCGGCAGCCGCCGCAATGAAATCTCTCAAATGAATGTAGGTGATGTTCGCTTAGAGAGCAATACCATCATGGTCATGCGCGGGAAGGGGAATAAGATTCGCGCGGTCAAGTTTACAGAATTCACCCACGAGATTTTGGGTGAGTGGCTGGAGGCGCGAGAGCCGGTGGACGCGCTCTTTTATGACCCGGACAGTCTAGGGCGCTTGCTGGGCAACGGCATTGGGCAGATGCTCAGACGCATTGCCTTCAGGGTAGGGGTGGAGGGCCGCATCAGCGCCCACCGCTGGCGGGATCTGTTCGCCACTCAGTACATCTTGAATGGTGGCGATTTGGTGACGCTCTCAAAACTGCTGGGGCACAAGAGCATCAACACGACGGTGGATCATTACATCGCCTTCACTGACCTCCAAATCTCGGAGGCCCACAACAAATACAGTCCGATGGGGCAGCTCATCAATCAAGTGAAAAGGGAGAAGCTAAAGGAGATTCAAAATGCCAAAGCTCAACATGGAAGTTAGTAAAATCAAAGGGCAGGGGATTTATGTCCAGCGCGTGATTGACAACCTCAAACAGATGAAATGCGAGCTGGAGGCGCTCGGCTGCAAAGTTCAAATCAAGGTCGAAGGAACCGAGTTAGCGGGTAACGGGACTCGAACCCGTGACATTTTGCTTGGGAAAAATAGTGTCATGATTGAGGGAGAAAGTGACTCGACCTCCGAGCCGGAAGGGCAGGTGGTCAAATGATCTATCAACCGGGTATTGTGAATTGGTTGGATAATCGCCAATTGGCTGGTCTAATCCTCTCCTTTATGATGCATTTCGGCTTGGAATGGATAATTGAGCCGTCCCCGGAATGGTATCCTGCGGGCTGGGACTGGCAAATAGACCGCTTTGAAGGCCAAGCTATGTGGCTTGTGGCAATGGGGCATGGTCTGTGCCGGATTGCTTTTCTGCGTTGCGGAAATTTAGTATTTGAGCCTAATTGGAAATTTGAATCATTGCCTCCCAAATCCCATGATTTGGTTTACGATCAAAAGCGCATAAATCATTTTCTCTCAAGATGGAAGGATGATTTTAGAGGCGAGAGCGAAGCGGTCAATTAAGGAAAGTACAAAGGTGAGAGCTGGCAGCTACCGGCGGTAACAATTCTAAATTCAGTCAAGCCCCCATTTTGTGGGGGCTTTTGATTTACCCTAGTGTGTCCGGCATACGCCGCTCAGTGCGCTGGGTGCGATTCACCGGCACTGGCTGAATAACCGCACGCTCCCTGCGGCTAATGGTTAATTCGGTGGTGGCCCGTCCCAGTGTTGCCCCTAAAACCAGCATAAAGAGTGGAAATAGGCACAGAAGCCCTAAGATCAGCAAGAAGGGCGCATTGGACGCAAATCCCATGATGAGCGATCCCAAAACCGCTACAAACAGCAATCCCGCCCCAATCGCCAGTGATTTATACATGTGTTTCCTCCAAAGTTTGGTCTAAAGTTTCCAAAGAAGATTCCTGCGAAGTTTCCTGTATGGGGATATTGTCACCTTCAGGCATCTTGGAATCTTCGGTTAATTGCTCTACTAAATAACGTGCGCCGCCCCTCCGCTTTTGAATGACATAGATCTTGTCGTTGTGAGTGATGGGCGACATAGCCCAAATCGCCTCAACAAGATTGTTGGCCTGCATTCTGCTGAGCGCTTCGTCCCCTATCGACTCATGTACACGCCGCCCGCTTACTAAACCATCTAAATGGGTGAGCGAGAAATCGATAATCATTTCGGGTGTCCACTGTTGGCTGATGACTCGCTTAATCTCGCCAACCGCCAGCGGTTCCGGCGTTGGGAAGGACTTGGCAATTTTGAGCGCCGCAGCGATGGCCTCCATATCAATGTGGGGAGTCTGAACGGGAATGGGATCAGGCCCATCCTGAAGCATCATGCGCCCGGCAATGGCCGCGAGGTTGGCGGCGCTGGAGTTCCCTAAGACCGTCACCGAGGCGCTAGAGGTCGGCATACGACCGCTGAGGGTCAAGTTCATGTTGGTTTTGATGCCGCCCTCAATCACCTTGACGTTGGGCTGCTGCGTACACAGGTCAGTATGAATGCCCACCGCGCGGCCCAGACGAGTGAGGGAAAGAATGCTCGCCACAATCTGCTTAGTCAGGTTGCCGTGGCCTTGAATACTCGCCACCTCATCAAACATACACAGGATATGAGGCATCGGTTCGCCCGGTCGTTTGAGGTTATAGGTGGTGATGTCTTTCGCCACGCCGCGCATTTTCTTAAAGCGCGCTTCCATGATGGCCTCCAGCTCGGCCAGTTTGTCGGCCACATCGGAGATCTCGGTGACAATCTTGCCGTGCAAATGCGGGATACCCTCATACAAATCAAACTCCAGACCGCCTTTCAGGTCGATCAGCACGAGGCGCAGCTCTTTCGGGCTTTGGGTCATGATGAGCGAGCAAACCTTGACGTTGACAATGTTCGATTTGCCGCTGCCGGTGTAGCCACCGATCAGCCAATTGTTCCACTGGATGATATTTTGAAAGCGGATCTCCCGGTTGTAGGTTACGCCGACCGGCACTACCATCTTGTGGCGGTCTTGTTCCGGGTAGCGCTCCATCACATCTTTAAACGACACGTAATTCATGAGGCCATCCACCGACTCCAGCCGGTGCACAATCACCCACGCGCCATTGGCGTTGTATTCGCCGGTGACCTGCTTCTGGCAGGTGATGGAGAGTTCGCTTAAGGTTTCGGGTGCCAAGAGCTGCTTGGCAATGAACACGCCCTCCGGCACATCGCTATCCCAGTTGTTGAAGGCGGTCTTGTGGGAGGCGGATATTTTGTAATAAATCGCGTCCAACGTAATGCTGATGCGGGAGAATTTGACCACATCGGTTTTCTCCTTGCCTTTCTCGGTGTAGCGGTGGCAGTAACCGAGGCGCGTCCAGCGCGTGATGATGAGGCGCTCGTAAATCTTGGCCTCCTTTTCCATCTCCTGTCGGAGGCGCTTCTCTTCCTTCAGACGCGCGGTGGCAATCGGATGATCGTCGAGCTTGACTTGTAAAGTGTTTCGCTCGCGTGCGACGTGTTTAAGGGGCTCCAGTTGAGCGCGCACCACCCGCATCCGGTCGATTTGCGGCTCCAGTTCAGTTTGATAGTACGCGAAATAATCAGCAGCCTGCTGGTCATCAGGATGCGATTCAACATGCGTTTTAAGCTGGTTGTAGGCTTCCATCAGTGGCGCGAGATCATCTTTAAGCGCGGCCTCTACCCGTTGCAAATCCTCATATTGCTGCGCGGTCAGATAGTCCGTAAGTCGTTTAATTTGCGCCTTGATATTGAGTCGCTCTCGCAGGGTCAGCGGCTCGGCCCGTTTGTGGCGCGCCTCGGTGGCGATATTTTCAGGGCTGACCACCCGCACCGTGAGCGATTTGAGGGGCTCCGGCGCGGCGTGTTCAAACTGACTGCTCACTGAAACACTCTCCCGTAATGCGTCAGGCCATACAGCATTAGATTATCTGAGCGTTGGAGGCTCGGATCTACTGAATAGGCCGCCTGCATATCGCCATCGTGAGCGGCCCGTAAATAATTAATCTGATAGAGCCGGTTGTCCGGGTCTAAGAGCAGCGCCTCTTGGGCCGCAAAGTAGCTGCCACTCGCAAGCGAACGCTCATAAGCGATTTGTGCGCGGTCGTATTTGAGCATGAAGAAGGCCCCGAAAGCCACTACCGCAAGCGCTGCGTAACGGGTTCTGCGCGGAAATGAGAAGTTGGGCTGCCACCCAGAGAGGACATGAGCCAAATACAGCGAGGTCAGAAAGGTAAAGCCCTGCGACGGGTAATTATCGACCATCATATGCGCCGCAATCCCACAGAGGGCTGCAAGGCTGGCGTTTTGCTGCAACGTGCGCTTCTGGCTGAGGAGGCCATAGACAATCGCAAGGGCCATCACCGCGCCACTGGCTAAACCCGGGCCGCCCAGCTCCGCGGCAATCGTCAAATAGAGATTGTGCGCGCCGGTGAAACGGAACTCATCGCCCGCGCCAAGCGCTTGGTAGGCTTGACCGAATAGACCGGGGCCAACCCCCAGCGGGTGAGTCTCGAAGAGCGCTTCCGCCACGCGCCACAGATCCAGACGCACCGTGTCCCCGGCTGCATGACCGGGCTGAGTGGACATGGTGAGCACAGCCGCGCCACCCACGACCAGCGGGAAACCGACCGCCACAAGGCGGATGACCTTGCGCGTCCAGCGCTTGTATAAGCTACTGGTTAAGAATAGGAAGACGGCTAAGGCCACAAACACCGACAGAATCGCGCCACGACTGCCATTCAGGTAAATAGCAATCCCAACTAAGCCGAGCAGCACCCCATACAGCCCAAAACGCTTAAGAAGGCCATTCTGGATCGTCCAGACGGCCAATGGCAAAAGACTTGCTCCGAGATATGCCCCGGCCAGATTGATATTAAAGAGCGCGCCGCCGGGCCGTGTGCCATAAAGCAACCCTTGGATAACGCAAGTGGCAGCGATAAAGCCGCTGGTTAAAAACTGAGCCCGCCAAAGTTCGCTTTCGCGCTCCTGCCTAAACCACTCGGTTGCCATGAGGAGCAGCAGGCCGTTGGTGACCCAGTGCCACGCATACTCTAAAGCCATGCGTTTATCTTCCGCGCCCGCAATCGAGAGTACGACCGAGGCCCACACCGCCAAGAGCGGCCAGAGCAGGTGGGAGCGCGGGATACCGTATTTGAGAAACCAGAAAATCAGAATGAGCGAGATAAAGACATGGTGAAAAATCCGAATCGGCAAGACCATGCTGTAAAGCAAATAATTGCCACCGGCCATGGCCATATAAGGCACGAACCACTTAATCCAACCGAGTTTAGGCGTCATGTTTGATGACCTTGTACTGAACGGGTTTTCGGCCACTTTTGCCATGCATTTCAATGCGACCTGCTGAGGCGAGGCGCTTTGTGGAATTGACAACAGTATTGCGGTGACAATTAGCGAGTTCGGCGATGTGCTCGTAGCTTAATTCGCCACTTCCTGAAGGGAGCGCCCTCACAATAATTTTGTAGATATGGTCATCCGTGAGCACCATGTCAATCCTGAGGAGATTAGCCGCCACGTTATCCCCCTAACTATAGGCGAGTGCTGGTTTAATAATAGTACAATTTCTGTTCTATTTAATTATATCGTACAAAACTTATACTTTTAATGTGACTCTAATCTCGTGATAATCAGGATATGCGAATAAAATTTCTCCTATCCACACTCTGTCTTGCCTTGCTCACGCTGTTCGGTGTGGGCCTTGCTTTGCCGAGCGGCCAAGTAAAGGCGGATTGTTCATGGGCGAAAACGTTTGATTTCACAGCTAGTAATTATGACTTTGATTACGCTTGGGGTGTTTATACGCCGAGTGTCGGTATTGTGAGTGAGGGCGGCCCACCGGAACAAGTGGCCTTCAATAGCCCAGTATGGGATCCCACCGTCACACTGACGCAAATCCTTTATGCCTATACGATTAGCGACCCTGCTAATGTGAGCAACGGCATTAGTATTTTGATTGGCGAGGGTGGACAGGATTTCACAGGCACGGATTCTGAAGACGCTGGGTATCATGTTTTCGATACCGGCCCCATTGTCGATGGGGCAAATGTCTCTGGAATTAGTTTTTATGTGTCACTTGATACCGGCTCCTTTACCTTAACCACCATCGAACTTCATGGCGAAGGCGCTAACCCTTGGGGATTAGGCGAGGGTTGCGATGCGACCGCCACTCCCACCCCATCAGGCGGTGGCGGTTCCATTGTGATTACGGTCGTGGTCGTTTATCCAACCCCCTCCCCCACCATCACGCCGGGCGGCCCGACGCTGACCCCCACAGCCAATTACATTGTGCGGGCCACTCAAGCGACGGACGGCGAGGGTGGCTATCAGGATTATGCCCTCATCTACACCGTGGATGCCGGGCAAGTCATGATCGGTTTCTTGCTGGCGCTCATCTTTGGCACGCTGGTGGTCGGGATGTGGTTACAAGCGAGGCGTAAATGAGCGAGGTTGTGCTGAATATCTTTTTGATGTTTTTCGGTGGCGCGATTGTGGTTTACATCCTCGCTATCCTTTTTGACGCGATTATTGCCCTTGGCAACTGGATAACCGACCGATGAGTCTTGACCCGCTTTTCTATGCCCTGTGGCAAATCTTCGGTCAGCCGCTGACGTATGCGGCAGCTCTTACAACGTGTTTAGGCGTGGGATTGGCTTTTATTGCGGCCATCTCGCGCATAGGCAAATCCTCGAACAATAGTGGTCAGGAAGGAGGTTAATTAAATGAGCCTTGATGTCGATGTCAGTCCGATCTGGGACGCGGTCAATCAGTTCTTCCCGGTCTTTTTCCCGATTCTGGCGATTGGTGGCGGTATCGGGATCGCGCTCAAGCTGGGCAGTTTCTTGATTAACAAGATCCAGAGCGCTTTCTAAGGCGCGCCCAGCCGTCCGGAGTCATGAGTTCATGCAGAAAGGAGAAAGCACATGAGCCTTGATATTGATGTCCAACCGGTATTTGATGCCATCAATCAGTTCTTCCCGGTGTTGTTCCCGATCCTCGCCATCGGCGGCGGTATCGGGATCGCCCTCCGACTAGGCAGCTTCTTAATCGACAAGATCCAGAGCGCCTTTTAGTTCTGCTCATTCCAGTCCAGAGGGCGGAAGTGCGATTGCCCCCCCAAATCGCGCTTGCGTCCTCTCGAATGAATTTTTGCTTTTCAATGAGGGTTTGTGATGCGTCGTTCGCTCCTGCGCCTAATTCCCTTACTACTCGTGGCCCTCTTGGTCGGCCTAAAGCTGCCCCACGTCAAAG
>Ga0207641_10001918_pt1 | contig 19950 bp, 25 predicted proteins | sample KBSSwiS62_FD_184306 | JGI IMG/M metagenome (GOLD analysis project Ga0207641, IMG submission 184306) | Switchgrass rhizosphere microbial communities from Kellogg Biological Station, Michigan, USA - KBS Switchgrass S6-2 (SPAdes) (version 2) | ecosystem: Host-associated > Plants > Roots >... | reverse complement strand
CGCGGGCAGCTTCGAGCCGCAGTTGATCCCGAAGCACCAGCGACGTTTTACGGGCTTCGACGAGAAGATCGTGGCGATGTACGCGCGTGGGATGACGGTGCGGGAGATCCAGGCGTTCCTGCTCGAGATGTACGACACCGAGGTCAGTCCGGATTTCATCAGCACGGTGACGGACGCGGTGCTGGCGGAGGTGATGGCGTGGCAGAGCCGCCCGCTGGATCCGATGTATCCGGTGGTGTTTTTCGACGCACTGCGGGTGAAGATCCGCGAGGACGCGGTGGTTCGGAATAAAGCGATCTATCTCGCGCTGGGGGTTCAGGCCGACGGAGCGCGGGACATTCTCGGGCTGTGGATCGAGAACACCGAAGGCGCGAAGTTCTGGATGAAGAGCCTGCCCCGGCGAAGGCCGGGGTGTTCAACGATCTCAAGACGCGCGGTGTCGGGGATATCCTGATCGCGGTGACCGACGGGCTGAAAGGCATGGGCGAGGCGCTGGGCGCGGTCTTCCCGGCCACCACGCTCCAGACGTGCATCGTCCACCTGATCCGCAACAGCCTGGATTATGCAGGCTGGAAAGACCGCAAGGCGCTCGCCGCGGCGATCCGGCCGATCTACACCGCCGTCAGCGCGGAGGCCGCCGAGGCCGCCCTGGACGCGTTCGAGCAGGGCACATGGGGCCGGAAATTCCCCACCGTGGTGGCCGCCTGGCGCCGGGCGTGGGACCGGGTGATCCCGTTCTTCGCCTTTCCGCCTGAGGTCCGCCGGGTGATCTACACGACCAACGCGATCGAGAGCGTCAACGCCCAGGTCCGCAAGATCATCAAGACCCGCGGGCATTTCCCCAGCGACGACGCGGCCAGCAAGCTGATCTGGCTGGCCCTGCGCAACATCACCGCCGACTGGGGCAGGCCGGTCAGGCACTGGAAGGAGGCGATGAACCAGTTCGCGATTCTCTATGCCGACCGTTTCACCGGCAGGCCCGACTGACATGCACAGCAACGATTGCACGCCCTCGTCTCGGCCCCTACAGTCGGCTACGCCTCCTTTCGGGGCCGAGACGAGGGCGACCTACAACAAGCCCTCGCACACAAAAATTCTGACAGCTCCGCTGGGGGGGGCGGCAGCAACGGCTCACGCGTACGTCTGTGGAAGATCGAACTTCAGGCTTTCGCCACCGAACTCGATATCGACATCACCGTCTGCCATCTGCCGCCCGGCACCAGCAAATGGAACAGGATCGAGCATCGTCTCTTCTCCTACATCACCCAGAACTGGCGTGGCCGACCGCTCGTCAGCCACCAGACCATCGTCCAACTGATCGCAGCCACGACCACCAAGGCCGGCCTCACCGTTCGCAGCGAACTCGACACCAACGTCTATCCAAAGGGCCGAAAGGTCGACGACGCCGAACTCGATGCAATCAATCTCCATCGCCACGACTTCCATGGCGAATGGAACTATACCATCAAATCTCAAAGCGACGCTGTAATTTGTTGACAGACCCTAAACGTGTAAACCGCTCGCGGCCGATCAAGCAGCGTGGATAGCCTTGGTGGAACCATTCGGGCAGGATCGGCGCGCCCATCACGCCACCTCCCGCTTCTCTTCCTCGCCCAGCGCGAGACAATCGAGAAGATACGCCCGCCGAAGCCGCCCACATGAAGGCGCGAGCCGAGCTGCTTTCGGCCTTGAAGACGTACCTTCATGGGGGATGTCGCAAGAGGCGGCCGCCACGCGGCTCGGCATCACGCGTTTCCAGCTCAACGATTTGATGCGCGGCAAGCTGGGTAATTCTCGCTCGATGCCTGGTAATCTAACCTCGGCTGCAGGCCTCGTGGTGTAAATTATGATCGCTGATGCGGCATGGCGATCGCCGTCGAATCCCTCACCGAGCACGAGTTCAAGGATATTCTCGTCCTAACTATTCGCGCCGGCGGTGCCGCAGCGGTTGCAGCGCTGAAGGCACTTCCAGCCGGATCGTCATAAACCGATAGCGCCGCCCAATGGGCGACCCTGCGACGAGCATGGCGAAGCCACGCGCAGGAGGCCGGTGCCCCCTTTTCCGGCACCGCATCGCCGGGCGACGGACCCGGCACAGCCGGGTCCCTGAGCCCGGCGATCCCTGCTCCGAAACAAGAAAGGCCGACGTGAGGACGCCTCCACGCCGGCCTTATCCCGTCCCTCCGCCGCGATGACGACAGGCGCCATCACGTCGCCTGTCGTCACCATGCGATCCGCTCCGCACGCGTGGCGTTCGCGAGCCACAGGCGAGAATCAAAGCGACTTGGCGGCCTGATCGAGCGGATCAGGACGCTGGGAATCGACGAAGTCGAGAGGCGACTGGCGGCTTGAGCTCCCGCCGCGACGAACGTCGCGGCACGGGCATGAGGGGCTCGATGCCCTCATGCCCGAATTCCCAGGCAGCAAAGAAGGGGGAGAGGCGCGAGGCCCCTCCCCTGTCGTTTCAGTATTCGTCGGCCATCCTGCCGGTGACCGTGTAGACCACCCGGTCGATGAGCGGCGTCGGCAGGGCGCCATAGTCGCCTTCGTCGATCGAGATGTAGCCGATGTCGTCGTCCTCGATGACGTGCTGGTCGAAGAAGCTGTGGAATGCGCGGCGCTCGGCGCAAGCGACGGCGGCGAGATAAGCGGCGGTGTCGGATCCGGCGGTGGTCGAGATGATCTGCATGTGAACCTCCTGCTGTCTTGAATGACAGCGGAGTGGCCGTCGTTGAGGGCGGCGCCGGGTCAGGGACGCGGGCGCAGCCCGCGCCGCGAAGCGGGGAGTGGGGGTGCCGATTTTGTCGTGGTTGGAGTGGAGCGCAGCGGAGCGGAGGCCACGGCAAAATTGGGGGCACCGCTCATCCTTGACGCGGCGCCGCCCTCAACGACAGACTGGGAATTCTGTGAGAGATTGTATTGCTCCAAAGGTGGGGCCAGGCACCCCTCGGCGGCGGGCGGCAGCACCGCTGTCGTCATGACATGTCGCAGGCGATTGTCCCTGTCAGCGCCATGTCCGGCACGCCGCTCATCCGGGGTCGATTGCGCCATGGTCGAGCAGCGAGTCCGCGCAAACGTCGCCGTCCACAGAACGGCGAGCCTGATCGATGATGACAATTATACGAACATGCCTTCGTCGCGCTGGACGTTGACGCGGCGGCAACGAATCTGGTCCTCTTCGACGACGCTGATCACGGCGGCATCCAACCCGAAGGCGCGCGTCACGCTGGCGAGCGCCAGCGGGTAGACCCGTGCTTCGAACCTGTAGGCCAGGAATGCATCGTCGGCCGCGTCCGGGTCGAGCAGGACGGTATTTGTACGGATGCTCTCCGCGCGCAGGAACGTCCGAAACGCTGCGAGCTAGCGGGCGGTTATGATTGCGGCTGGACCCTGCCGATCGTCGGCGTCGGTGGCGATGCGAAACACGATGGACATCTTGTCCTCCCTCGTTGAACCGCCCGGCAGCTCCCCCTCCCGTTTTGGCGCGGTGCGGACGCGCCCGAGCAGCGAACGCAACCGGAACGGTCAGTCGCCGCGGCGCGAGGGCGGCGGCCCGCCGATTGCCGCAGGCAGGCGGTCGAAGGGCCCCTGAGTGCCGCATCCCGACGCAGGAAGAGAGGAGATGCCCCGGTCTGAGCCGGAGCCGAGGCGTCTTCCTCCCGACCCTCGATCCGCTTCGCGACGACGTGGAAACCGTTGGCAAAGCCCCATGCGAGGTCGGCTGCATAGACGTCCATCCTGGTGTCGCGCAGCACGTCGAACATCGTGGCCATCATCATTTCGACAGCCGCGCGAACCTGTTCGGAATCCGGCATGTCGAGCTTTTCGGCGTCCTCAACAACGCTCATCTTCGCCATTTCCTCATGTTCGAGGAAGGCGCCTTCGTAGGTTTCGATCTGGGCGTCATTGCCTCGAACCGCTGCGACGTAGCTGGCAAGATCGGCGAAGTTGTTGAACTTGTTCATAATAGCCTCCAAGATAAGTCGATCTCTCATCCGGGATTAGATGAAAGATGAAATCTCATCGGATGAGCTGGGGCAGTTTTGTCAGGGACGCGGGCGTAGCCCGCGCCGCGAAGCGGGGAGTGGGGGAACCGATTTTCTCCAGTCCGTAAATGAAGCGCAGCGAAATGTCGGACCCGTGAAAATTGGGGGGCCCCTCATCCTTGACGAAACGGCTTGAAGCTCATCAGACTATGGCGATGAAGCTTGTCTGATACCGAGATGTTAGAGAGAGAATTACGATTTGCCCCGCGTGGAACGCGCAGGTTAACAGCAAATCGGCATTGATCAGGAGAGCAACGCACGACACCCGGCAAGTCGATCGTAACCCGACAGGGCGGAGACCCGCCTGGCGGGGCTCCGGGAGCGAAGCGAGTAGAGCGCCGGTCCCGGCAAAATGCCGGGATGCCCCAATCCTCCAAGCCGCGCCTCGCATGCCGGCAGATCGATCGCTGTGCCTGGTCGTACGGACGACAACAATGTCGTGACGAGGCGCGACGAGGCCGCTCGTGCTGCCAAGGCGTTGATCAATTTCAGCTGCGACCATCTGCGCAGGCACCAGCCAATCGTCGAGGGCCGACCGGGTGCGCTTCAGTCGCGAATTCGCCACGGGGGCCGAGCAGGAGCAATCTGTCGTCGGAGCGCTCCCAACTTTCGCCAAGCCTCCGTTGGCATCGTCAAGTCCGTAGCTGGTGTCTGGAGAACGGGCGCCGCTGTGTGTGGGCGGGCGGGCGCAATATCGGCGGTCGGCCTCATGGTCGCGCACGCCCTGCCCCATCGCTTTGAGCCGTGGTCAGCGCACGCAAAAAAAGGGCGGCGCGTCAGCGCCGCCCCAATGCTCAGAAGAAGTCGATCCTGTCGGCGATGATCTCGCAGCCGTAGCGGTTGACACCCTGCGAGTCCTGCCAGCGAGAGTAGTGGAGGCGCCCGGTGATCGCGACCACGTCGCCCTTCTCCCGGGATGACGCCGCCTTTCCGAGGCCATTGAAGCAGGTGACCTTGTGGAACTCGGTTTCCTTGGCGGTGTAGCCGGTAGCCTCGTCGACGAAGGTCTTGCCCTCCTTGAGCTTCACGCGATCGGTGGCGACGATCAGGGTCACGACGTTGTTGCGGGTCTCGGGATCCTTGGCGACCCGGCCGGTGATGTGGACGTTGTTCATGGGTTTTGCTCCTGGTTGGTTCCGGCGGCCTCCCCGCCGGTGACACCAAATGGCGGCGTGCGGTCGCGCATCACACCGGAGCGTCAGCGAAGGGGAACCCCGCAAGGGAGCTGGCGCGGGCAGCCGCGCAGCGGCAACTCGGGCGACCTGAAGGGGTTGTGATGCGCGGCCGTCTCGCCGCAGGTGTCACTGGAACGGCGAAGGGAGGGCGCTGGAGCCAACCGAGATCAGGCACCCTGGAACGTCCAACCTGCTCTGTCGTACCGGGCGACGGTCGGAGACCCGCGTGCGTCGCCAACCCTGTTCGCCTCGCCGCTCGGCGTGAGGCTGGAGGCAATCCGACGGCGTGAGGGAACACCGCCTGGGAGAGAGGAACAGGGGCAATGGCAGGGCCGCGGCAGGCAGGCGGCGTCACGGGAGGGCACGGCGGTCGCGATCAGGGCACTGCCCAAGCGACAGGGTGATCGCGGTGGCGACTTGCCGAAGCCGGATCGCCGATCCTGACGGATTCTCGGCGAGGGGGTAGTGGCAGCGCTGTCCGTTGCGTCAGAGTAATTGGCGGCGCCGGCCATCCACCCGGCGATTGCGCAAACGCCCGGGCTTGCGCCGTCAATCTCTGGAGAGCGGCTTTACATAGAGGCAGGCATCGAGCGCAGTAGCAGATCGGGCCAGATGTCCGGGGGCTTGGCAGGTCACGCGACGGCTTCACCTGCCGCGCACTTGCCTATAGCCACGCCGATGCGCCTGCCAGTTCGCCCAGGTTCGTGACTGTTCCGAACGACCACTCCATCGTCCGCCTCGTCCGCACTTTCATGCTCGAACAAAATGACGAGTGGATCGTCGGCCGCCGCTGCATGAGCCTTAAAAGTCTCGCTCCCGTAAGCGAAAATCCCCACATCAGACTGCCCGGCATGGCCGCCTGACCAACCCCGCCCTCTCACGAGGACCTGCGCTGTTACACCACGCAGCGGGACACGATCCCGGCGTTGGGTATGCCCCGAAAGGACGGCACGAAGCCATCAACCGCGGTGCATGCATCAGAGCATGTGCATATCACACCGCGTCTGCAGACCACGGGGAACGAATCGCAGTAGCGTCAAAAATAAGCGAGGATCGCCGCAAGATTGTATTTTGATATCGGTCGTCCCAATCCAGTATCATTCCAATCGGCGTGCCGTGCTGATACACGCCCTCCTTGAGCTTCACGTGGCCGGCGGCTGCCATCAGGATATACAAGGATTGGAGAGCACGAGACGAGACTCGTTGAAGTGCGGGACAAATCGTCCGACCAGTCCGCCTTTTTCGGCAACGCGCTGGCGGATCACGTGCCTCGGACGTTGGTCCGCCCCATTAGCTGGTTCGCAACCGATCCTTTCACGCTGGTGCGCTCGCTGCGGGACGAGGCGCCGATGATATACACCCTGCGCAACCCGATGCTGGGGCAAAGCTGGGACCGACGCGCGGATCGATCCTCCGGGAGATCGCGTTGAATCCGACATTATTCTCCAGCGCCGAACAATCCGGCTTCGCGAAGCTGATCGGCGAGACCTGGCTGCTCAATCCGCTCGAACTCGATCCGCCAGTGCATGGCCAGTTCCGCCGGATTCTCGAGCCGTGGTTCTCTCCCAAGAGGCTCGCCAAGATGACCGCTCAAGTGGCCGAACGCGCGCGCCTCGGGGTGGAAGGCTGGCAAGTAAGAGCGGGTGTGAGTTCATCTCCGAATTTGCGGAGCTCTTCCCGATTTCAGTGTTCCTCGATCTCATGGCATGGCCGCACGAAATGTTCGATCGATTTCGGGAGTGGAATTTCACACTGATCCATGGAGAGGATCCAGAGGTTCGCGCCAGGCAGCTTCGGGAGATTACACGCTACCTGCGCGGACTCATTGCCGAGCGCAGGGGCGTTGTGACGGACGACTTGACTTCGGTGATCGTCAACGCTCAAGTGGATGGCTGGCCGCTGACCGATGATGAATGCTTGGGCATGCTGATCCTGCTGTTCGGCGGCGGCCTTGACACCGTCACTGCGGTGCTCGGGCTTCATTTCGCCCATCTTGCGAGGCATCCGGAACTGCAGGATCACCTGCGCAAACACCCCGAAGACATCTCAGCCACGATCGACGAGCTGCTGCGCTTTCTACGCACCGGCTACGAACACCCGCCGGGCCACGGCCGACACTGAGATCGCCGGTGTCACGATCAAGAAGGGCGATTGGGTCACTCTGATTTGGGCGATCGCAAGCTTTGACCCCGAGGAGCATGAAATTCCGGATGTCATCGACGTGAACCGATCCAGAAAGACTCACATGGCCGTTGTTTATGGCCGCATTTCTGCGTCGGGACCAAGTTGGCCAAGCGCGAACTGCAGCACGCCTACCAAGAGGTATTGACCCGGCTCCCTTCCTTCCGGCTTGCTGATCCCGATGCGGTCGAGGTCAAGCCGGGAATGACTGCAGGGCTGGAACGCCTCGACCTCGTGTGGGGCTGACTCTTCCCGACGCTGAGCCAAAAAAGCACCCACGCCACCGGCGTGAGTGCTTGAACCGCCATCACGGATCGATTGAGTTCACGCCGGACTCACAGGATTATCGTCATCCGCGATCAAATAGATCAAGAAGCCTGCCGCAAGGAGCGCCGCAATGATGGCCGCGAGAGGGATCGGGCCATTTAGCGCCTGACTGTCGCCCATCGGAGCGTTCGCGCCCACACCAATCAAACTCCCTGCATCAACGCGCGCCACGCCCGGGGTCACCTTCACCGCCGCCGGTCGGATCGGAGCAGCCACCGCTGCAGTCGAGCCGGCCATAAATGCTCCCAAGGCAGCCCCAATAATGAGCTTCTTCAACATTCTACGCCTCCTCGGCTAAAGTTCCAAAGGCGTGCCGCATCTGCCACAAATTGCGACCCATGCACCAAGCCTCTTTGCTCCGATGCCACAACCCAGCGGATTCGCCAAGCCCCTAAACGCAGCATTCTAGATGCCAATTTTGCACTCGCAGCACTCATGCTATCGACCGTACGATAAGACAGCTAATTCGAAAACACGATTGACCGTTTTGCAATCATGCGCATAAATCTTGATTAGACGATTCTTGCTGTCTGCCGGACGTTTCGCATTAAGGCTTATGGATTGACATCATTATCGACGCCCACCCCCGGCCCGGCCGGCCTTGCCGCTCAGGGTTCCAGCTCCATCCCAGCGGATTGGAAAGACGCGTTTGTTCCCTGCACTTTATTGGTCGTTACCTTCGCGCTCGGAGGGACCAGCGGCAGCATTCCAATCCGGGGTGGCGTCATCGAGCTACTGGCAATCTTGGCGATCATTTACTCACTGACGAACTGGCGTGCACCACGCCCTCACTTGATTGCAATTATTGCAACAGTGGTAATCGTCATGCTGCCGATCATCCAGCTTGTTCCCCTTCCTCCTGGAATCTGGACACAGCTGCCGGGACGCGAGCTTGCGGCGGACATCGCGCGCCTAGGCGAATCATCGCCATGGCGCCCGATCAGTCTCGATTCGGCGGCGACGCTTATCGGAGGCCTCAGCCTCCTTGCACCCGTCGGCATGTTCCTGGCCGTTCTGCAGACGACATCGCAGCAACGGATGATGCTCATCGCGACCCATGCCTGCCTCGCGGGGCTCAGCCTGTTGCTGGGGGCGATCCAGGTGACCACCGGTGCCCTTTATCTCTATGTCGTAAAGGTACCCGTCCTTCTACCGACAGGGTTCTTCTCGAATAGAAATCACCAAGCGTTATTCCTCGTCACTGGCGCACTTTCCGCCATGATCATGGCCAGCCGCGTTCCTAGATCGAGACGAGCGAAATTCATTTGGTTCGGATTGGCTATCACGCTAGCGACCGGAACCTTCGCCACTGCGTCCCGTGCCGGCATGGCTCTTCTCATCCTGCCGGCGATCTTGGCCGTTATAATGGTGAGATCAGACAAACTCAAATGGACCCATGCAGTCTCGGGACTTGTGGGCATTCTATTACTAGGTTTGGTACTGTCACGCAGTAGCGTCGTGTCGCATGCGATCGAACGGTTCGCGGGCCTCGAGACGGGACGATACACATTCTGGCCCGAAGTCTGGTATTCGGTAAAATCATATTTCCCCGTTGGTGCCGGAATTGGCACGTTCGAGCGAACCTATCAGGCAACAGAAAATCTGGATACGGTAGGCAAATATTATGTGAACCGCGCTCACAATGATTACCTTGAGCTGCTTCTGGAGGTTGGCGCTGCCGCGCCAGTTATATTTACGGTGATTGGCGCATTTATTGCGTTAAGCGCGAGACGCATTTTAACACTTGCGCCCCGTTCCGATGATAGGATGGCTGTGACACTCGCGCTTTTCGGACTCGTCGCCTGCGCGTTACACTCACTCGTTGATTATCCGCTCCGTTCATTCGCTCATCTCACGTATTTCGCAATGCTTCTTGGTTTTCTGTGTCTGCCCTACGAACGGCCACTTCCTGCAACGACGCGATGAGGCAAGTTCATTCAATCATGGCCCACCTCGGGCACAACCGGCGCATCCTTTTGGGCCTGATGGTCGGCACAGCCGGCCTGGCACTGGCGGCCAAGGTCGTTCTCGTCGCCGCATCCGGTGCAGCGCTCGAAAGGTCAAACCCTTTGCTGGCATCACGGCTCTGGGAGGGCTCGTCGGACGCCGCGGAGAGCGCCGCCGCCTTGTTCGCCACGGCAAAAAACGCCAAGGAAGCCCGAGAAAGAGGACGCACGGCGTTGCGGCTATCACCCTTTCGACCAGGTGCGCTGCGCGCTGTCGCCTGGAGCGCTCAGGCATCGGGTGAGCCCGTAGCCGCAGACACGGCATTGGCCCTCGCGGCACGACTCGGCTGGCGAGATGGACCGACGCAGCGTTGGATTCTCGTCAAAGCATACCTGGCTGGCGATGATGTCACGGCCGCACGTGCCGGTGATGCAATGTATCGAATTACATACGAGCCCCAGATTGCTCGAGCGCTGTTTCAGAAGCTGATCGTCTCGGAGAGCGGGAGAACTGCTCTCGCCGAGCGCATCGCGGCGGGTGCGCTCTGGAGCAAATCGTTCATGCGCGAGCAGTGCTCGAGAAACAACGCCAGCTGGCGAGCGTTACCCGACCTTCTCGCAAAGGTTGATCGCCTCACCCCCCCGCCAGGAACGAAAGACTTCGACTGCTTCGTCGACCATCTGTCGTCCAACGACGAACTGGCCCAACTGTGGCGGCTGCATCAGTTGCGCCATCCGGACGCGACTGGCAATCCCACCTTACAGATTATCGACGGGGATTTTGCGTCGCTTTCCAGGGATACCGCTGCACGGGGTCCCTTTGGCTGGCGTAGCATAAAATCACGCAATATCGATATGGACCTGACGCTGGGCGACGACACGCCAAGTCGCAATCAAATAACGGTCGAGATTCTCGGTCGGAAAGGAGCGCTTGCCCTGACACAGCTTCTTGCTTTGCGGCCAGGTCGATATTCGATTCGTTTCGAAGAACGTTTTGACGAGCCCGAACCGGTCACTCCCTTCCTATGGACATTAATTTGCAACCGGACGGGAACTCTACTAACAAGTACCGACAATGAAGCAGCAGCGACCGAATGGAAGGAACGCAACCTTGAATTCACTGTTCCAGTGGAGGGATGTTTCAGCCAAACGCTGAGCCTCAGCACCAATCGCAGACCGAAACAGGGCGCGACCGCTCATTATCGCTCGATGCGGCTTGCCGCTACCCCTTCTCCGCACGAGGCAACCCAATGAAGGTTCTACATATCGCTCAGATGTTGAAAGGCGGTGTCGGGGCCTATTTATGTGAGATTCTACCGCCCCAAATTGTACGCTTGGGAGCTGAGAGCATCGTGATCCTCGTTGCCGAGGATCAGGTACCATTTCTTCCACCGGTACCCCGGGAAACCATTAGAACATTCGATACTTCGAAGCGGACGCCGTGGGCACTGATAAAGATGGCGATCGATGCCCGTCGCCTCATGATGCGCGAAAAGGTCGACATCGTGCATCTCCACAGCACTTTTGCGGGAGCGATCGTTCGCCTGGCGCTACTTGTGCCACCGTGGCGCCGGCCTAAGCTCGTCTACTGCTCGCACGGCTGGGCGTTCAACATGCGCGTCTCGTCAATTCGGCGATTTCTTTACAGCGCAATGGAGCTTCTCCTTTCGCCCTTGGCAGACCGCATCCTTTGCATATCACAATTCGAGCTGGACGCGGCGGCGAAACGCGGCCTGAGCAACCGCAGACTGCGCTTGGTCTACAATGGCGTCGCGCGCCAGGTGCCGGCCTCGTCCGCGACGATCGTGGAGTTCGACGACGACAAGCTCAATTTGCTGTTTATCGGCAGGCAGGACAAGCAAAAGGGATTCCCTGTCCTGGCCGAAGCGATGAAGCGACTCGAGAGCTTTCCAATCCACCTGCACGCCATCGGCGCGCCGGTCGTGAAGGATGAGTCGGTAACCACTGACCAAGCCCCGAATATCACTCAGCACGGCTGGCAATCCCGCGAGCGGATCCCACAGTTTATCTCAGCGTCCGACGCGATCGTTGTTCCGTCCCTCTGGGAGGGCTTCGGCCTAGCGGCGATAGAGGCCATGCGCCAAGGCAAAGCGGTTTGCGCGAGCGCGGTTGACGCGCTCCCGGAAGTCGTGCTCGACGGGGTGTCGGGAAGACTGTTCCCGCCGGAGGATCCGGTGGCGCTGGCGCAATTGCTCTCTTCGCTCGACAAAGCCGAACTGTCCCGCCTCGGCGCAAATGGCGCCAACATTTTCTTCGACCGCTTCACCGCCGAGCGAATGAACGAGGAGATCCTCGGTATCTATTTCGAACTCCTCAAGCTCGCTTCGGTAGAAATGCACGAAAGAATTGACGTGTCAGCGCCGCACGGCCAATTTTTCAATCGCGCAAACCGCCGCGCCGATTGACGACTCTCGATCAAGGTCCGTCGTATCGATCAAGAGTGCGTCGACTGCTGGCTTCAACGGAGAGGCCGCGCGCCCCATATCCCGAACATCGCGATCACGAATCGCCAACAATATCTCATCAAAATCGACATCCATGCCCGCAGTGATCAGCTCACGGTATCGACGATGAGCTCTTACGTCAGCTGACGCAGTGATGAAGAGCTTAACCGTAGCGTCAGGAGCAATGACAGTGCCAATATCCCGGCCGTCAAGCACAGCGCCACCAGGACGATTCGCAAAGTCTCGCTGGCGCTGACGAAGCGCCAAACGGACGGCCGCGTGTGCGGAAATAACTGACGCCATCCTTCCGACCGCCTCGGTCCGCAACATCGGATCGTCAAGCAGGTCATCGTCAAAATTGCATCCCAAAAGGGCATCACTCTCGCTATGTGGGTCGCTGGTTCCGGCCATGACCGAGTGGGCGACAGCGCGATAGAGTAGCCCGGTGTCAAGATGCGGCAACTCATAACGAAGTGCTATTGCCCTGGCGATCGTCCCTTTTCCGCTCGCGGCAGGTCCATCGACAGCAATAATCACGACCTCACCCCTTCAATTAAACAAAGGTGCAGACTTCCTATCACATCAAAGCACAATGATCCCGATCAAGATTCCTGTCAACTGCTTGCATCCTTACTGGCGTCAATCTTTGATCCATAGCTATAATAGCTGGTCATATATTCATAAGAGTAGCCAATGTTCGCCCTCGCGGCATCGAATTTTGTCAAGACCACGCCCAAGATCGGGCTACGCGACTGCTGCAGTCGATGAAGCGCGCGGCGAATGACTGTACGGCGCCGCTTATTCGCTTCGATAACGATAATGGTGCCTTGGACGGCATCGGCAAGCAGGGGCGCGTCTGCCAGGCCGATAATCGGCGGGCCATCGAGCACAACGATATCGTATCCAGCCTCGAACTCCTTCAACCTGGGACGCAGGCCCGTCGACAGGAGAAGTGCCGGGTTTGGCGGCAAAGGACCAACTGTAATAACATCGAAACCGAGGTCGCTCGCCGAATTAACGGCTTGGGCGAAGGGCACTTCAGCGGCCAACACATTAGAGAATCCCAGCTTACTGGAGATGCCGAGCACATTGTGGATGGTCGGTTTGCGAAGGTCCGCATCGACGAGCAAGACCTTCTTCCCTTGATCCGCGAGACTTTTCGCTAAGGCGATCGATGTTGTCGATTTTCCCTCACCCATTCCGGCACTTGTCACCAGCAAGGACCGAGGGAGCTCGTTCGCGCTCAGCAGATTCAACGCGGTCTGAACGGAAAAATACGCCTCGGAAAGTGCGGATCGGCGATCCCTGATCTGCGTTATTGCAAACTCACCTTGCGGGAATTTAGGAGCAAGCCCCAGCAAGGGTAAGCGCAATTTTCTCTCGACATCTTCAGGTTGCTTGAGCGTGTCGTCGAGGAATTCGAGCATGACCGCCAAACCAAGGCCAAGCGCAAGCCCCACGAGCATCGCGAGGGTCAAGTTCAGCCAGAGGATAGGACGTGACGGAGTCCCTGGAATGCGCGCCCGGTCGATTACCGATACATTGTTGGCTCCGCTGCCTCCCGATACGCCGATCTCCTTGAACCGCTGCAGCAGAGCATCATAAAGTGCTCGATTCGTATCGACTTCGCGACGCAATATGGTGTATTTAATATTGCGATTCTGGAATCCGACAACGGACTCCTTCAGCTTTTCCATTTCAGCGTCCAGCAGCTTCTCCTTGCTCACGGACAATCCGTAGGAAGCCCTTAGCGACCGCAGAATTTGTCCCTCGACTGCCGCAATCTGGCCGCGGAGTTGACCTATCCTTGAACTGAGCTGTACGAGGTCGGGGAAGGTCGGCTTGAATATCTTGACCTTCTGACTATACTCGCTCTGGGCTTGGGCGAGCTGTGTACGCAATGCCACTAACTCGGCATTGTCCATGACTTGCGGCAACGTCCGCCCTCCCGCACCTTGTGCCGCACTCCAGTTCGCCTCGGCAACCAGCCGATCGGCCCGAGCCTGCGCCAAATTCTGATTCAATGCAGCGAGTACCGCCGAGTCGAGCGACTGGGCTTCCGACTTTCCGTCAGAAACAGACAGGATGTGCTGAGTCTCGGCGTACCGTACGAGTTCGCGCTCCGAATTTTCCAAGCGGACCTTCATCTCGTTCAAGCGACGCTCGAGAAAATTTCGCGCGTAAAGCGAAGCGTCGAACTTTCGTCGGATCGAGCTTTCGATGAATTCATCTACCGCTGCGTTCGCGATCGCCGCCGTCAATTTCGGGTCATTTCCCTGGCTCGTAATCTGTATCAATGACGATTTATCGACGGCAGCGACCGTGATTTGTGATGCGGCTTTGGCGATCGCCGCATTGCGCAATCCTTCTCTGGCGCTGGCCGACACTGCGCCCGTAAGCAGATCGTTCCTCGCCAAAAACGTAGTGTTACGATCGAGACGAAGCCGATCGACGATACCCTCCGCCGTCGCTCGGCTTTTGATCAGCGCAAACTGCGTGGCCATGAAGGCATCGTCGCTCCCCCCTTGATCAGTCTCCAAGGCATTCACATCGAGAGCCTTCGGCGTTTCACGCTGCACTTCGAAGGTGGCCCGCGCGACGTAGACCTTGTCAGTTAACAATGTGAAAAGGAGCGCAGGCAGGACCATAAGCACGGTTAGGGTGAGGATGAGCCAATAGCGCTTGCGTATCGCCGCGATGATGTCGCCGATAACCGAATATTCATCGTCGCCGCCGAGAGGTGGAACACCGCCTTCGACGTGCGCCGTTTCCCAAACATCGCCCGCACCAAAACGTCTGGGTCGATCGATCACCGTGTCTGACGGGGCCTGCGTTAACGACTGTCTCATGATGCCCCATCAATCTCGTTTTGCTAGAGAGCTATCGAAGTATACCCGTAGGCCTAAAACTGGGAGACGGTACGGAACACGCCGAGCAACGGCAGTGTTCCGATCACATCGCGCAATAGCACTTTACCGCGGGATTGCTCAACGACGATGACGTCGTTGCCATAGACGGGCGGGTCTGCCAGCTCGCCGCGACGGATCATCTTGAGATCGAATACGGCCGCCATTCGTTGACCATCGACCGTACGAAAAATCGCGACGACCCTTTCGTTCGCGACCGTATTGGTTCCCCTTGCCAGCGAGACCGCTTGCAGCAAGGTGATGCGGCCCGGTAACGGGTAAATGCCGGGCAACGCGACAGCCCCTTCGATCGTCACTCTCCGACTGGCGGCATTCGCTACGGAAACTGTTACATCGGGATTCTGCAAAAAATCCTGGGCCAGCCGATCAGCTATCTCTGCCTTGACCTGGGTCGCAGTCTTGCCCGCAACCTTGATTGCGCCGACGAAAGGCAGATTGATTTCACCAGCCGAATCGACTTCGACCGTGCGCGTCATGTCAGGCAATTGATAGACAAATGTATCAATCTTATCGCTTGGTCCGATGTAGTACGCTTCTTCGAGCGGCACAGAGAGACGTGGATCGGGATTCGGAAGATCCGCAACCGGCGTCACAGCGACGGCTGTTCCGTCCTTGATGGCATTAGGCGTGGCGCAGCCATTCGCGGCCAGGAGCACGGCAAGCGGCAAAGCGCGCCACGCCGTGGCAGTTGAAAGACAATATCGCGAATCGCTCATGCGCGTAACCGACTCACATTCCAATCGCACAGGCACTCCTAGGAACGCCCTGCGCGGCCCCCGACCCTGCTATTGAGCGGCAGGCATCGCCCGCCATCGGCAGATGAGGGCCATCAACATCTGCCCGACCACATAAGCTTTACAGTCTCGACGGCGGCGGTCAAACGATTTAAGCGGCAGTGCAGCATAATCTGTAGATCGATGCTGTGCCGCAAAAGCCGCTCCGGGATGGGACCAACCAAATGATGAACGGAATCTTGGCGATCATTCCGGCGAGAGGGGGTTCAAAGGGTATCCCCCGAAAGAACGTCCTGCCGCTCGCCGGCAAACCCCTGATCGCCTATGCTATTGAAGCTGCAAGGGAATCTCGACACATCGACCGCGTCGTCGTTTCGACCGATGATGTCGAGATCGGAGAAGTGGCTTCCCAATACGGTGCCGAGGTGGTCTGGCGACCCGCTGCCTTGGCGTCGGATATCGCCAGATCGGAAGACGCGCTCTTGCATGTGCTCGAGCATCTCGAATCGACCGAGAGCTACGCTCCGGAACTCGTAGTTTTTTTGCAGTGCACCTCACCTTTGACAACCGCTTCGGACATAGATGGAACCATCGACGCCCTGCTCAGCAATGAAGCGGACAGCGCGCTGGCAGTGACGGATTTCCATTATTTTCTGTGGAAGAAGGACGGCCACGGGTCGGCGGTCGGGGTCAATCATGACAAATCGGCCAGGCTCATGCGACAGCAACGCGAAGCGGAATATCTCGAAACCGGCGCCGTATACGTGATGAAGACGAGCGGGTTCCTGTCCGCGCGCCATCGTTTTTTCGGCCGCACCGTGATCCATGCAACGCCTGTCGAGCGCAGGCTAGAGATTGACGAACCAGAAGATTTTCGGATCGCCGAGGAGCGAATCGCTCGACTTTGCCGACCGCAACTTGCTCAGGGTCTGCCCGCCTCGATCAGCGCGCTGATCTTCGATTTTGACGGCGTCTTCACTGACGATCGCGTGTTCGTCGATCAGGATGGCAAGGAATCCGTCGCCTGCTCGCGCCGGGATGGCATGGGTATCGAGCGTCTCAGACTGCTGGGCGTGCCTATGGTGGTCGTCTCCAAGGAGACTAATCCGGTGGTTGCCGCGCGATGCGCCAAACTCCGCTTGCCAGTGCATTTCGGGATTGAGGATAAGCTCACCCTCGTAAAAAGCTGGCTTCTAGAAAATGGCTTCGCGCCGGATCGGGCAGTCTATGTTGGAAATGATATTAACGATGTTCCGTGCATGCGGTTCGTGGGCTGCGCGGCCGCGCCGCGCGACGCTCATCAGGCGGCGCTGGATGTCGCCGACATCATACTCGATGCCGATGGGGGGCGCGGCGCCTTGCGACTGCTTGCCGATCTCATTGATCGGTCGGACGGCGCGGCGTGAGGCATATGCCCCCTCCGAGTCCCACCGCGGCGCTGCTACCGCAACTACAGGGCCAGAATCTGGGTAAGCAGTACGCGAGCGAGGCGGACTAATCGCGCCGAGCAGGAGTCAGACGTCATGTTGATTGCGATCGATGGACCTGCGGTATCGGGAAAAGGCAGGATCGGGCGGGCATTGGCCGCTAATCTCGCGCTGCCGCACCTCGACCCCGGGCGGCTCTTTCGCGTGTTGCGCTACACATTCTCGTGCGGCGGACTCAATACCGCTTCGCACGAACGTACGATGTCGGCCTGCCATTTCGACGCAGCAGTGCCGGAAACGCCAGCAGCGAAGCGGTCGGACGGCTGGCGTTGGTGGTGGTGTCGAACTCGCACGTGCGGGCCAAGCTGCTCGATCAAGAGCGTGATTTCGCAGCCACACCGTGCGGCGCAGTGATTGAGGGGCGGGTCATTGGGACCGTCGTGGCGCCCCAAGTGTCGGTGAAGATTTGTGTAAGTGCCGAGGAAGCGGTGCGTCGAGCGCCGTTATGGCGATATGCCGATATTCAGGAGGTGAGCTATCACGATGTGCTGGCAGCGCTGGTGGCGGGCGATTCGCGCGACAACTGGCGGGCCGTAGAGCCGATCAAAATTGCCGGGGATGCCGTGACAATAGACATATCCGAACTGTCGGCCGAAACGCGCGCGATCAAGCTGGTCGATACGGCGCGCGGCCGCTTAACGCGCGGAGCAGGCCCGCGATGATGAACGTGGCGATCTCAGGTTATGAGGCGGCAAAGGATTGGCTCGTACCGTCCAGTCAGGACGAGCGTTCGTTGCTGCATATCCATCTTGGGATGGGGATATTCATGGCTGGCGTGGTCTTCTCCAAGCGCTGGCTGCGTTCGGGCCGCGCCGTGCTGTTATTGCTAACGCTGGAACTGTTGAACGAAACCGCGGACATCGCGAGCGCCTGGCCGGATATCAGACGATGGCGGATCATCGACACAGCCAGCGACATATTCAATACGATGCTGTGGCCATCAATCCTCTGGGCGGCCGCCAATATCCGCCATGGGGAAACCGCGAGAGATCCCGAGGATCAGGTCGCGGAAGATCCGACCGGAGATGCGGAGGCAGGCGCGGCGGGACTGTCCGAGTCGTCCGAGGACGGCGGCGCAGGCTTGACGGGCTGTTCGTAGAGCGCCGGCAAAGGCTGTGGCGTCAACGTTCTGCCCTTCGCGTCCTGATTGGACTGGGCGACAACATACTCAGGATATTGCGCCAGGATCGCATCCGCCAGGTTCGCGCGGAGCATCACGGAATTCGCTCTGGCCAGGTCGCCGCGGATGACGATCGGGAATGCCCCTTTCGCGGAGGCTACGCGGTTGCGCTCGATCATGGCACGTTGGCGTGGAACGAGGTTCCGCACGAGCAGAGCAATCGACCCTTCCGGAAGTGCCGCCTGGCAGGTGATTTCATTGTCGCGGATCGCGATGTCGACAGCCGAGGTGCTAATCGCCACCAGCGGCGTGTCCGCAGCGCGATCGAAGCTCAGGCGGTTGTCCGTCATGACGAGCCGGCCGGTGTGTACGTAGCTGGTCGGGCACAGCACATTGTCGAAGATGTTGCGCTCCATCGTCAGGCTGCTGAAATAGCTTGGCACCAACGTGCCAAGACCTGCCGGGCCGCGCCACACGAGATGGTTGTCGAGCAACGACACAGTGATCGCGCCGGGCGCAACTGAAAAACCCCCGCTGCGCATCGCGAATAGCGCGCGGCCCTGCATCGCCCCATATTTCCTGCCGAAGCGCAAGTGCAGGTTCGTCGCCGAGCCGTCCTGCAGCCCGAAATTGTCACGGAAGACGATGTTCTTGGCAGCAAAGAAGGTGGCGTAGCAGAAATTGCCGACATTCCTGACGACGTTGTGATGCGCCACTGCGTTGAAGCAGCCTTCGAAGTCGATGCCCACGTCCATCATCAGGCTGATCTCGTTATGTGCGACCAGAATGCCGTCACCGCAATTGCCGTAGATCCCGCCATTGGCGCCCATGAGACGATTGTGGGTGATATGGACGTCCCGTACCCGGCGCATCGCATCCATCATCCCGCCGCGATCCTTTTTCGCTCCGCCGCCCCTCCAGCTTATATTTGCGAAGCGGCCGGTGTTGCCGACGACCGCGACTTTCCTAGCATAGGTGAACACCGCGACAGTTGCGTGATAGCTGCCGCCATCGACGCGATTGTCGTATACGAGGATGAGCTCGTTGAGATCATTGGCTTCATGCGCCGAGAAGCCCGCGGCGACCGCCGGATCGGTGAGGCCACGCGGGACTTTGTCGACGGCGTTTATCCGCAGGTGATGCACCATCAGCGTGCCCATCCCGCTCGTCGAGCAGCGCGTGACCGACACGTCCCGCAGATTGCTGCCGCCCAGCACGACATTCTTGGGCGGGTGGCCGGCGGAGCGAACGACGCGCAGGCGATCGACATGGATGCCGCTCAGGAAGGTCGCGGGGTCTCCCGATTCGGGCACCGCGTTGAACAGGTCTCCCTCGCCCTCCCACTTGATCACCGATTTGTCGCCAACGCCAATGATCGCGATCGGCCGGCGCAGCTCGATCGTCCTGGTTACCCGCACCGCGCCGCCGGGAGGCATGGCCGGGACCAGTATCGCCTCGGCACCGGACGCGATCGCGGCTTCCAGCGCAGGAGTGTCGTCGCTCGTCCCGTCGAGCCTGGCGCCGAACCCGAGCGGATCCGGC
>Ga0207641_10001913_pt1 | contig 19979 bp, 21 predicted proteins | sample KBSSwiS62_FD_184306 | JGI IMG/M metagenome (GOLD analysis project Ga0207641, IMG submission 184306) | Switchgrass rhizosphere microbial communities from Kellogg Biological Station, Michigan, USA - KBS Switchgrass S6-2 (SPAdes) (version 2) | ecosystem: Host-associated > Plants > Roots >... | reverse complement strand
TGGGCGGGCTCGCCGGCCTCCTTGGTCGCTTCGGAGTTGGTCCCGGAAAGTTCCACCGGCGGGACGGGGGACAGAGCCACCGCATCGGCGAACGCGTCATTGCCCGGGGCGGCCGCGGCCAGCGGCACGAAGAGGAGCAGCGCCGCAAGCGACGCCGCGAAGATGAGGGCCATGCGCCCCTGCCGCGATCCGTTCCCCAGCACCGATCCCCACCCCCTGCGTCGAGTTCTACGTTCGAGTTCGCCGCAGCCTACGCGAGAAACGCTGAGCGGCGAACGAATTTCGTTCTTCGCAGTCAACCTGCCCGCTTGCGCAAAGATGCGGCGGTGAGCAGCTTCAAGATCGTCGTCCTCGCCTCCGGCAGCGGCACCAACCTGCAGGCGATCCTCGACACGCTGCACCGGCGCGAGGGGATCGAGGTGGTCGGGGTCGGGACCGACAAGCCCGATGCCTGGGCGCTGGAGCGGGCCCAGGTCGAAAGCGTGCCGACGGCGGTCTTCGCCGCCGACAGGTACGAGGACCGGACCGCGCGCGACGCCGACATGGCGGAGTGGATCGAGTCGCGGGGCGCCGACCTAGTCGTGCTCGCCGGCTACATGCAGCTGCTCAGCGACGGCTTCGTCGCCCGCTTCCGCGACCGCATCGTCAACGTCCACCCCGCCCTGCTGCCGGCCTTCCCCGGGCTCGACGCGATCGGGCAGGCGCTGGCCGCCGGGGTCGAGACGACCGGGGTGACCGTGCACTTCGTCGACGAGGGGGTCGACACCGGGCCGCCGATCCTCCAGCGCGAGGTGGCGGTGCCGGCGGGCGGCGATCGCGAGGCCCTGGAGAAGGCGGTCCACGCGGTCGAGCACCGGCTCTACCCGGAGGCGATCCGCATGATCGCGGAGGGCCGGGTTAGGATCGACCCCGACGATCCCCGGACCGTCGTGATCGATGACTGAGGCCGCAGCCGACACCCGCGACGAGAGCGCCAGCGACGGCGCGATCCGGGTGCGCCGGGCGCTGATCTCGGTCTCCGACAAGACCGGCGTCGCCGACTTCGCCAAGAGCCTGGCCGCGCTCGGGGTCGAGATCCTCTCCACCGGCGGCACCGCCAGCGCCCTGCGCGAAGCGGGCCTGACCGTGACCGACGTCTCCGAGTTCACCGGCCAGGAGGAGATCCTCGACGGCCGCGTGAAGACGCTGCACCCGCGGCTGCACGCGGCGCTGCTGGCGCGGCGCGAGGACCCCGAGCACATGGCGACGCTGGCGCGCGAGGGGATCGAGCCGATCGACCTCGTCGCCGTCAACCTCTACCCCTTCGAGCAGACCGTCTCCGGTGCCGAGGTCGCGCCCGAGGTGGCGATCGAGAACATCGACATCGGCGGGCCGACGATGATCCGCGCCGCCGCCAAGAACCACGAAGGCGTCGCCGTCGTCGTCAAGCCCGAGGCCTACGACGCGGTCTGCGCCGAGCTGGAGGAGTCCGGCGGCACGATCTCGGCCACGACCCGGCACTGGCTGGCCAACGAGGCCTTCGCCCAGACCGCCCGCTACGACGCCGCTATCAGCCGCTGGTTCTCGACCGAGTACGAGGACTTCCCGGAACACCTGGCGGTCGCCTACGAGAAGGTGCTCGACCTCTCCTACGGCGAGAACCCGCACCAGCGGGCGGCGCTCTACGCCGACGTCGGAGCCCGCAGCCACATCCTCTCGCGGGTCTCGAAGCTGCACGGCAAGGCGCTTTCCTTCAACAACGTGCTCGACCTCGACGCCGCCCGCGGGCTGGTCGACGACTTCGAGCAGCCGGCCTGCGTGATCGTCAAGCACAACAACCCCTGCGGGGTGGCGATCGGGGTGGACGGGCTCGAGGCCTACCTGAAGGCACTCGCCTGCGACCCGCTCTCCGCCTACGGCGGCGTGATCGCACTCAACCGCCCGGTCAGCAGCGAGCTGGCGGAGGAGCTGCACAAGAACTTCGTCGAGGTGCTGAGCGCGCCCGACTACGAGCACGGGGCGCTGGCGGTGCTGCAGCAGAAGGAGTCGATCCGGATCCTCTGCGAGGAGGAGCGGCGCCAGGCCGACCCCGGCGAGCGCGACGTCAAACGCGTCCACGGCGGGCTGCTGATCCAGGACCGCGACGGCGACCCCGAGCCGCGCGAGCTGATGGAGGTGGTAACCGGGACGCAGCCGAGCGAGGAGCAGTGGGCCGACATGCTCTTCGCCTGGACCGTCTGCCGCCGCGTCCGCTCCAACGCGATCGTGATCGCCAAGGGCGGGGCGACCCTCGGCATCGGCGCCGGCCAGATGTCCCGCGTCGACTCGGTCCGGCTCGCGGTCGAGAAGTGCCGCGACGCCCGCGGCGAGGACGCCGAGGCCCTACTGGCCGGCTCCGCCGTCGCCTCCGACGCCTTCTTCCCCTTCGCCGACGGCCCCGAGCTGGCGATCCAGGCCGGCTCCAACTGCGTGATCCAGCCTGGTGGCTCCAAACGCGACGGCGAGGTGATCGCCGCCTGCGACGGGGGAGGCGTGGCGATGGTCTTCACCAAGCACCGCCACTTTCGGCACTGAGGCGGGGTTCCGCCCTTTGGGGTCACCGCCTTCGGTGATGCTGAGGAGGACGACGACGGTCAGGACCACGATCCCGAAGATCGCCGAGACGAACCAGCCCCGCGCCGCCTTCAACCGCGCCACTTTCCGGTCGGCGATCACCGAGGTCCGGTACTGAGCGACGAAGAGGGCGGCGATGCGGGCCCGCCGCAGGTCCTCCTCCGCCTTCTCGAGGCGCTCTTCGAGCCGGGGGACGTTGTCGGGGGGAAGCCGGGTGAAGGTCGTCATCGTCGCCTGCAGGGCGCGGAGGCCGGCGGCGGTCGTGCAGAGGCTGGCGAAGCCGAGGACGATCGCGGCCGGAATCAGCCAGCGCTCGTCGAGCTTGTCGGATCCGAGCAGGAGCCCGGCGTTGGTGAGGACCAGCGAGGTCGCCAGCCCGGCGGCGGCGAGGAAGAAGTTCGCTCGCTGCTCGATTCCGCGCACCCGCTCGCGCTGGTGCTCATAGCCGAGCAGCGCCTCCTCCTCGAGCTGGACCGGCGCCCTTGCCGCACTCAAGCGGGCGCGCTCACAGTTCCGCTGGCGCTGCGCGATCTTGTTGATTTTGCGGCGTTTCGCGCCACCTCTGAGCGGAGGGTCGATCCAGCGCCCCGTCGCCCCCCGGTCCAGGCGCCGCCGCAGGTGCTTCCGCTGCCAGCCGATGCACGGGGCGCCGAGGTCGGCGATCAGGTAGCGGCCCGCGTGCCAGCGCAGCGCCCCCACCCCCAGTGGCTCCCAGACCGACTCGTCGTCGAACTTCCGCGGGGCGCGTACCCGGATCCAGAACCCGTCGACCAGGCGTTCCAGGCCCAGCTCCGGCTCATCCTTCGACCTTCTGACCAGAACGCGCTCGCGGCGGTGGCGCCAGAACTCGTATCTGCTCGCGGCGGCGGCGATCATCGCCGAGAAGGCGAGCTGAGAATCCTCTTGAGCGGTCACGAGCGGACCCTAACGCGCCCGCTCGCGACTCAGGTAAGTCGTTTCTGCCGCTCGCTGGCGCGGCGAACGTGGTCGCAGACTTCGTCTGGGGTGTCGGCGGTGACCAGCAGCTCTTTGTCGGCGGGGCCGATCATGCCGTCGTCCTCGAGCGAGTCGTCGATCCAGTCCAGCAGGGGCTTCCAGTGGGCGGAGTCGACGAGGATCGTCGGGAAGTGCTGGATCCGGTTGGTCTGGATCAGGGTCAGGCTCTCGAACATCTCGTCCAGGGTGCCGAAGCCGCCCGGCATGATCACGAAGGCGCGGGCGTAGCGGACGAACATCAGCTTGCGGGCGAAGAAGTAGTGGAAGTTGAGGCTGCGGTCGAGGTACGGGTTGGAGTGCTGCTCGTGCGGCAGCTCGATGTTGAGGCCGACCGAGAGGCCGCCGCCCTCCTGGGCGCCGCGGTTGGCCGCCTCCATCAGGCCGGGGCCGCCGCCGGTGATCACGGTGAAGCCGTGCTGGGCGAGGCAGGCCGCAGTCTCGCGGCAGAGCTCGTACCAGCGATGCCCCTCCGGGATGCGGGCGGAGCCGAAGACGGAGACGCCGTCGTCGATGTCGCGGAGGGCGTCGAAGCCGGCGTCGATCTCGGTGCGGATGCGGTCGAGGCGGAGGTCGTCCTGACCCTCGGCGTCGGCGGGCACGCGAAGCAGATGCTCGTCGTGCGCCTCCCACCTGCTCCTGTTTATCCCCGGCAAAGTGCCCCCGGCGGGACTCGAACCCGCGACGCGCGGCTTAAAAGGCCACCGCTCTAACCAGCTGAGCTACAGGGGCGAAGTGCCCATGGTAGAGGGGTGCCGCTCAGGTCGTCGTTTGTCGCGATATAGCCGAGGAACGACGAACGGAACCGCGTCAGGAGAGGTCCGGCAGTCCCTGATAGGGGGTTGAGGCCTCGGCGTGGGTGCGCTGGGGGATGCGGCCGGCGCGGCGGGCGGTGTGGCCGGCGTCGACGGCGGCGCGCAGGGCCCGGGCCATCGCCGCCGGCTCCCCGGCGCCGAAGATGGCGCTGGCGGCGAGCACGGCGTCGCAGCCGAGCTCCATCGCCAGGGCGGCGTCGGAGGCGGTGCCGATGCCGGCGTCGAGGATGACCGGGACGGTGGCGCGCTCGGCGATGATCGCGACGTTGTAGGGGTTGCGGATGCCGGCGCCGGAGCCGATCGGCGAGCCCAGCGGCATCACCGCGGCGCAGCCGGCCTCCTCGAGGCGGCGGGCGAGGATCGGGTCGTCGTTGGTGTAGGGGAGGACGGTGAAGCCGTCGGCGACCAGCTGTTCGGCGGCGTCGAGCAGCTCGACCGCGTCCGGATAGAGAGTGCGGTCGTCGCCGATCACCTCGAGCTTGACCCACTCGGTCTGGAAAGCCTCGCGGGCGAGCTTGGCGGTGCGGACCGCGTCGCGGGCGGTGAAGCAGCCGGCGGTGTTGGGCAGGGCGAAGAGGCCGAGGCGGTCGATCACGTCGAGGACCGAGCCGGTGGCGGTGGGGTTAATCCGGCGCAGGGCGACGGTGACGATCTCGGTGCCGGCGGCGAGCAGCGCCGCCTCCATCTGCTCCAGCGAGCGGAAGCCGCCGGTGCCGGCGATCAGGCGGGAGGACCACTGGCGCCCGCCCAGCTCCCAGGCATCGGCGCCGCCCTGGATCGCGGCGAGGATCTCGACGCTCTGGCCCTCGCGCAGCGCCGTCGCCTCCCACTCCCCGCGCGGCACCACCTCGCCGTCGAGGGCGGCGGCGACGCCACGGGTCGTGTCGACGCCGGCCGGGCCCCCCGCGCCGGCCTCTCGTGCCGCGTCGGCCAGCGTCGCCGCCTCCGGCAGCTCGCGCCGCTCCCCGTTCAGCTCGATCCTCATCGCGGCTCCTCGGCGGCGCGCTCCGCCGCTTCCGCTGCTTCGGCGAGAGCCGCACCGCGCGCCGCAAGTTCCGCGGCGCGGTCCGTGGGGGCATCTGGTCCCGAACTGGAGACAGTGCGCATGTCCTTTGTCACCCTCTGGGTTACAAAGGACATGCGCGCCGGGTGAGCGGGGGCGACCGCTTCCGGCAGCTGCTCGCCAGCGAGGACGGCGGCGATCGCCGTGGCGGTCAGCGGTGCCAGCAGGATGCCGTTGCGATAGTGGCCGGTCGCCAGGACCAGGCCCTCGATCGCGCCGGGGCCGATCAGCGGCAGGTTGTCGGGAGTGCCAGGCCGCAGCCCCGCCAGCGAGTCGACCAGCTCCATCTCGGCGACGTCGGGGAGCAGTCGGTAGGCCTCGCGCAGGAGCTCGTGGACACCGCCGGCGGTGACCGCGGTGTCGAATCCCTGCTCTTCGGAGGTGGCGCCGACGATCAGGCGGCCGTCGGGGCGCGGGACCAGGTACACGCGCTCGGAAGCGACGATCCGCTCGCAGGGCGGCTCGCCGTCGCGGCCGCGCAGCTCGACGATCTGGCCCTTGACCGGGCGCACCGGCGGCCGGGCGTGCTCGGGCAGCCACCCGGCCTGGCCCGACCAGGCGCCGGCGGCGAGCACCGTCGTCTCGGCCCGCAGCTCCTCGCCGGCGGCGGTCCGCACCCCGAGCAGGCGCTCGCCTTCGAAGATCCCGTCGACCACCTCGGCTGCGCTCCGCACCTCCGCTCCGGCCTCGCGCAGCGCGGCCAGCAGCGCCCGGGTCAGCGCCCGTGGGTCGACCGCCGCCTCGCCCGGCGCGTGCACGCCGCCGTTGAAGGACGGGGTCAGGCCCGGCTCCAGCTCGCGGCAGCGGCGCGGCGGCAGCCACTCGGCCTCGAGCCCGAGCGAACGCTGCAGGTCGTGGACCCGGCGCAGCTCCGCCGCCTCGTCGCGATCGAGGGCAATGTGGAGGGCGCCCTGCTGCGCGTAGCCGGTCGTCTCCCCACTCGCGGCCTCCAGCTCGGCCACGAACTCCGGGTAGAGCGCGGCCGAGGCCAGGGTCATCTCCAGCAGCTCCGGCTCGCCGAAGGCGAGCTCGCCGACCGGGGCCAGCATCCCGGCCGCGACCCGGGTGGCACCGGCCGGCGGCGCGGCGCGGTCGAGCACCGCCACCCGCGCCCCATCGCGGGCGGCGCGCCAGGCGCAGCTGAGGCCGATCACCCCACCGCCTACGAATATCGCGTCGAAACCGCGTTGCTCGGTCAAGCCATTGCCTCCGCCGGCATTACCCGGATCAGGTTCAGACGGTCGGTGGCCTCGTTGCCACCCTCTCAGCCCTCGCGGGCTCCCGTTACTCCTCCTAGGCTACCCGCCCGGCGCGGCCCGCAAGCCGGGCGCGGGCGCGGCGCGCTTCATAATCGAGGAATGAGCTTCGCCACCCCCGAGTCAGCCGGCCCGCTGCGGCGCGAGCGCCTGCGCACCGCGCGCCTCTACTTCGTCTGCGACGCCCGCCCCCGCGGCGAAGACCCGGAAGCGCTGCTGCGGGCTGCGCTGAGCGGCGGCGCCGACATCGTCCAGCTGCGCGAGAAGGAGCTGGGACGGGCGGAGATCGAGCGGGCGGCGGGGACCTTCCGGCGCGTCTGCGACGGCTACAGCGCCCTCTTCATCGTCAACGACGATCCCGACCTGGCCCGCTCCTGCGATGCCGACGGAGTCCACGTCGGCCAAGACGACATCGCCGCCGAGCAGGCGCGGGAGCTGCTCGGGCCCGACGCGATCATCGGCCTCTCGACCCACTCCGAGGAGCAGATCGCCGCCTCCGCCGGGCGCCCGGTCGACCACATCAGCGTCGGCCCGATCTGGGAGACGCCGACGAAAGCCGGCCGGCCCGGGGTCGGGCTGGAGCTGATCTCCCACGCCGCCGAGCACGCCCCCCACCCCTTCTTCGCGATCGGCGGGGTCGACGCCGGCAACGCCGGCGAGGTCGTCGCCGCCGGGGCGGAGCGGCTCTGCGTGGTGCGGGCGATCCGCGACGCCGCCGACCCGGCCGCGGCGGCGGCAGAGCTGCGGCGCAGCATGGGAGTCGCGCCCGGTGGCTGACGCGCGCCCACCGAGCGAGGAGGCGCCCGAGCCGGGGAGCATTCCCCAGACCGAGCTGCCCCGCAAGCGCAAGCAGCGCGGCGGCGCCGACCGCATGAAACAGGGCTACGCCAAGGCCGAGGAACGCAACCAGGCGGCGCGGGAAGCGCTGGAGCCGCTGGCCGAGGGCGAACGGCCGCGGGTGGTGACGATCGGGGCCGTCGTCGCCGGGCTGATCGCGCTCTCGATCGTCGCCGGCTACCTGGCAGGCGTCAAGGTCAACGGCGAAACGCCGAAAATCCCGCAGATCGTCGCCCCGGCCGGGATCCTCGGGATCATGGCCTGGGGCATGTGGCGCGCCCGCTACTGGGCCGTGCTCGGCTTCCAGCTGATCCTCGTCTTCCTGATCTTCAGCGCCGTCTTCGGCCTCGCCGTGCAAGCGGCGACCGTGGCCCAGTTCGCCGCCACCCTCGGCCTGCTCGCCGTCTCCGGCACCTTCTTCTTCTTCATGGTCAAGGCGATGGCGCGGATCCAGATGCCCGAACGAGTTCCGCGAGACTGATGCGATGACCCCGCTCGGCCTCCCCTCCCTCGACAAGATCTCGGCCCTGCCGACCGACGTGCTGTCGGCGCTGCGAACGATCCCGGAGATCGTCGAGAACACCCGGGCGATGAAGGAGCACACCGCGCAGCTGAGCCGGGTCGCCGACGCGCTCGACCGGGTCGCGGCCGACACCTCGGCCCTGCCGCTCCTGCGCGACGACTTGGTCGTGCTCAACCACCTGCCCGAGACCCTGGAGCGGCTCGACAAGGGGATCGAAGGTCTGGATGCCGGAATCGACCAGCTGAGCGAGCTGATGGAGCGGATCCTGACCGCCGTCGCCGGCCTCAACCAGAGCGTCGAGACCCTGCAGGGAGCGGTCGGGCCGATGGGGCGAATCGCCTCCCGGCTGCCGGGCCAGAAGAAGGACTAAGCCGTTCTATAGGCTCAGGCCCATGGCTGATTCCTTCGATGTGATCGTGATCGGCGGCGGGCCCGGCGGCTACGTCGCGGCCATCCGCGCTGCCCAGCTGGGTAAGAAAACCGCCGTGGTCGAGCGCGACAAGGCGGGCGGGCGCTGCCTCAACTACGCCTGCATCCCCGCCAAGACGATCCTGCGCACGGCGGAGATCTACACCGAGGCGCGCGAGAGCGCTGACCTCGGGGTCGTCGCCAACGACGTCTCGCTCGACTGGGACGCCGTCGGCAAGCGCCGCGCCGCCGTCTCCGAGTCGCTCTCGGGCGGAGTGAAGATGCTCTGGGACAAAAACAAAGTCACCGTGATCGAGGGTGAGGGCTCGCTCACCGCCGAGGGCAACGTCAAGGTCGGCGAGGAGACCTACGAGGCCGGCGCCGTGATCCTCGCCACCGGCTCGGTCGCCTCCCCCATCCCCGGGGTCGAGTTCGGCGAGCGCATCGTCGACACCTGGGGCGGCTGGTCGCTGCCGGAGGTGCCGAAGAAGATCGCCGTCGTCGGCGCCGGCGCTTCGGGCTGTGAGATTGCCTCCGCCTACGGCCGCTTCGGGACCGAGGTGCTGCTGCTGGAGATGCTGCCGCAGATCCTCCCGGCCGAGGACAAGGACGTGGTCCGGGTCGTCGAGCGCGCCTTCAAGAAGCAGAACATCACCGTCGCCACCGGCAACCCGGTCGAGAACGTCGAGGCCGGCGGCGACTCCGTCAAGTTCACCTACGGCGGCGAGTCGGCCGAGGTCGACTACCTCTGCGTCGCCGGTGGCCGCCGCGCCGACACCGAGGGCCTGGGCCTGGCCGAGGCCGGGGTCGAGCTGGAGGAGAACGGCAAGGTCAAGGTCGACGCGCTGCAGCGGACCACGAACGCCAAGGTCTACGCGATCGGCGATCTGGTCAACGCCAAGGCGCTCGCCCACAAGGCCTCCGAGGAGGGCGTCGTCGCGGCGGAGGCCGCGGCCGGGGTCGAGACCCACGGGGTCGACCAGAAGCTGATCGCCGGCGCCACCTTCAGCCACCCGCAGGTCGCCAGCGTCGGGCTCACCGAGGCCGCCGCCAAGGAGGCCGGCAACGACGTCAAGGTCGGCAAGTTCAAGCTCGGCGGCGTCGGCGGGGCGACCGTCTACGACGACAAAGAAGGCCTGGTCAAGGTCGTCGCCGACTCCAAGTACGGCGAGATCCTCGGCGTCCACATCGTCGGTAACCGCGCCTGCGACATGATCGCCGAGCTGGTGGCGACGATGGCGCTGGAGGGCGGCTACCAGGAGCTGGCGCGGATCGTCCATCCCCACCCGACGATCTCCGAGGCGATCTTCGAAGCCGCCCGCGCCGTGGATGGCTGGGCAACGCACGCCTAGTCGATGACGTCGGTCACGGACCGGCGCCCGCACCATCCATAGAGTCGTCCCGTGGCCGAGCGCGCGACCTTCTACTTCGACCTCGGCTCTCCCTACGCGTACCTCGCCGCCGAGCGGGTCAGCGGGCTGTTCACCGAAGCCGGGCTGGAGCAGCCGGAGTGGGTGCCGGTCCTGCTCGGGGGGCTGTTTCACCGCTTCGAGCGCGGCTCTTGGTCGCAGACGCCAGCCCGGGCCGAGGGCATGGCCGAGGTCGAGCGGCGCGCCCTCGCCTACGGGCTGCCGCCGATCCAGTGGCCCGACCCCTGGCCCGGCAACATGCTGACCGCGATGCGGGTCGCGACCTTCGCCAAGCAGACCGGCCGCACCGTCTCCTTCTCGCTCGCCGCCTTCCGCCAGGCCTTCGCCGCCGGCCGCGACCTCAGCGATCCCGACAACGTCGTCATCGCCGGCGCCGCCTGCGAGCTGCACCCGCGGGCGCTGCTGAAAGCGGTGCAAACGGAGATCGTCAAGAGCGCGCTGAAGGAGGCGACCGCGGCGGCCGGCGAGCGCGGCGTCGAAGGCGTGCCGGCGCTGGTCGTCGGCGACCAGGTCTTCTGGGGGGATGACAGGCTCAACGAAGCGGTCGAAGCAGCCGCGGCCTGACGCGTTCTGTCGAGTTGTCATCGCCAGGGGGTCATCAACTCGACAGAAGCGGGGAGCGGCCGAGTTTCCAGGCGTAAACGCATCGCTAAGGTGAGGTCGATGGCCGATCTGCCCGACGCCGCCGCCTGTTACGAGCTACTCGCGCGCATGGCCCTGATTCGCCGTTTCGAGGAGGAGGCCGGCCGCCAGTACCAGCGCGCCAAAGCCGGCGGCTTCCTGCATCTGGCGATCGGCGAGGAGGCGACGATCGTCGGCACCACCTCGGTGATGCGCGACGAAGACTTCCTGATCGGCACCTACCGCACCCACGGCCACGCGATCGCCCGCGGCACCGAGCCGAAGCGGGTGATGGCGGAGCTGTTCGGACGCGTCGACGGCACCAGCGGCGGCCGCGGCGGCTCGATGCACATCTTCGACGCCGAGAAGCGCTTCATGGGCGGCTACGGGATCGTCGGCGGCAACCTCCCGATCGCCGCCGGGCTCGCCCTCTCCTCCCAGTACAAGGGGGAAGACGCGGTCACCGTCTGCATGTTCGGCGACGGCGCCTCCAACACCGGCAACTTCGGCGAGACGATGAACCTGGCCGCCCTCTGGAAGCTGCCGGTCTTCTTCCTGGTCGAGAACAACCTCTACGGGATGGGGACCGCGGTCGAGCGCCACTCGGCCCAGACCGACCTCTCGAAGAAGGCCGAGGGCTACGGCGTCCCCGGCGCCCGGGCCGACGGCATGGACGTGATCGCCGTGCGCGAGGCCGTCGCCGCCGGGATCGAGGAGGCGCGGGAAGAGTCCCGGCCGACCCTGCTCGAGGTCGTCACCTACCGCTACCGCGGCCACTCCGCCGCCGACCCGGAGGTCTACCGGGAGCGCGAGGAGGTCGAGCAGTGGCGCGAGAAAGACCCGATCGAGAGCTTCGCCCGGCGCTGCGTCGAGGCCGGGGTGCTGGGCGAGCGCGAGGTCCAGCAGGCGCGCGACGCGGCCGAGGCGACGGTGGTCGAGGCGACCGAGTTCGCCGAGGCCTCGCCGGAGCCGGCGCTGGACACGATGTACGAGAACCTCTACGCGCTCGACGATCCCGGCGGCTGGTACGCGGTCGACGAGCGCAGCCCGGAGCCGCACCGGGGCGAGCGCGAGGGAACGATGCCTGAGGCGGCACGGGAGCTGGCCGAGGCCGGTGCGGCCTACGCCGAGCAGGAGGAGACCGAGCCGCGGCGCAACCCGGCGGTCCAGGGCGACGCGCAAGAGGGCGGGACCGATGCCTGAGATGCGGATGCGCGAGGCGCTGCGGGACGCGATGGCGGAGGAGATGCGCCGCGACGAGGCCGTCCTCGTGATGGGCGAGGACGTCGCCGTCTTCCAGGGCGCCTTCAAGGTGACCGAGGGGCTGATCGACGAGTTCGGCGAGCGCCGCGTCCGCGACACGCCGATCTCCGAGAACACGATCGTCGGCGCCGGGGTCGGCGCGGCGATGGGCGGGCTGCGGCCGGTGGTCGAGCTGATGACGGTGAACTTCTCGCTGCTGGCGCTGGACCAGATCGTCAACCACGCCGCCGCGATCCCCTACATGTTCAACGGCCAGGCCCGGGTGCCGATGGTGATCCGGATGCCGGGCGGTGGCGGCCACCAGCTCGGGCCGACCCACTCGCACAGCTTCGAGGCGCTGTTCCTGCAGGTGCCCGGCCTGCTCGTCGCCTGCCCCTCGACCCCGGCCGACGGCAAGGCGCTGCTGAAGGCGGCGATCCGCGACGACAACCCGGTCATCTTCATCGAGCACGAGAGTCTCTATGGGGTTAAAGGCGAGGTGCCGGACGAGGAAGACGGGGACGGCGTGCTGCGCTTCGGCGAAGCAGCGGTGCGGCGCGAGGGCGGCGACGTGACCATCGTCGGGGTGCTGAAGATGGCCCAGGTGGCGGAGCGGGCGGCGGCGGTGCTGGCCGAGGAGCACGGGGTCGAGGCCGAGGTGATCGACCCCCGCACCCTGCGCCCGCTCGACCTCGACACGATCCTCGAGTCGGTCCGCAAGACCAACCGCGCGGTGATCGTCGAGGAGGGCTGGCCGCACGGCGGCGTCGGGGCAAACCTGGCGACGCTGATCACCGAGCAGGCCTTCGACGACCTCGACGCACCGGTGCAGCGGGTGACCGGCGCCGACGTCCACATGCCCTACTCGAAACGACTGGAGCAGGCGGCGATCCCCCACGAGGAGCACGTGGTCAGCGCCGCCCTGGCGACCCTGGAGGGGACGATCTGATGGCCGACATCGTGATGCCACGCCTGTCCGACTCGATGGAGGAGGGGACGATCCTGACCTGGATGAAGGAGGTTGGGGATGAGATCGCGGTCGGGGACGAGATCGTGGAAATCGAGACGGATAAGGCGAACATGGCTTACGAGAGCGACGTGGCGGGGACGTTGACGGAGATCCTGGCGCTGGAGGGTGAGACGTTGGCGATTGGCAGTCCTATAGCGCGGGTTGGCGATTCGGACAAGGGTTCAGACCGCTCAACCGCGGGGCCTGTCACCGCAGGGGACCCCCCATCCCCTCCGGTAGCTAAAGCTTCCTCGGGGATGGGCCCCCCTACGGTGCCACCCGCGGGTGACCCGTCTGATTCCACGGACGATTCCGACCGCATAAAAGCGTCCCCGGTCGCGCGCCGGATAGCTAAGGAGAAAGGCGTGGACCTGGCGAGCATCCAGGGTTCCGGCCCGGGGGGACGCATCGTCAAGAAGGATGTGAAGCAAGCCGCTGCCTCCGCGGGTGACGGGGGGGCGGGGGTCCCCCGCGGCGCGCAGGCTGCGGAGCAGCCGAGCACCGTGGGGGATGCCCACCCGGCAGGACCCGCGGCCGCACCGGCTGGTCCTGCGTCCATCTCCCCTGAGACCGCCAAGGGCCAGACCACCTACGAGGATCTGTCGAAGCTCCAGTCCACTATCGCTCGGCGCATGTCGGAGTCGAAGGCGACGGCTCCGCACTTCTATCTGGAAGCGGAGATCGACATGTCGCGGGCGGTGGAGGCGCGGGCGCGGTTGAAGGCGACGGCCGCAGAGGGAGACGTCGTGCCGTCGTTCAACGACATGATCGTCAAGGCCTGCGCGCTGGCGCTGCGCGAGCACCCGCGGGCCAACGGCGCCTACCGCGACGGCCGCTTCGAGCTCTACTCGCGGGTCAACGTCGGGGTCGCGGTCGCCGCCGAGGACGCGCTCGTCGTCCCCACCGTCTTCGACGCCGACCGCAAGGGCCTACGGCAGATCGCGACCGAGTCGCGGGCGCTGGCCCAGAAAGTCCGCGACGGTCAGGTGACGCCGCCGGAGCTCTCGGGCGGCACCTTCACCGTCTCCAACCTGGGGATGTACGGGATCGACAACTTCAACGCCGTGATCAACACCCCGCAGGCGGCGATCCTCGCGGTCGGCGCGATCAAGCAGCGGCCGATCGTCCGCGACGGGGAGATAGTCCCCGCCCACATGCTCGGCGTCACCCTCGCCTGCGACCACCGCATCCTCTACGGCGCCCCCGCCGCCGAGTTCCTCGCCCGGGTGCGAACCCTGCTGGAAGAGCCACTCTCGCTGGCGCTTTAACCCTCACCTTTTGAAAACGCTTGTGTAGTCAGGAAACGTCTGAGAAGGTGCGCCCATGTTCGCGCACATCGCGGGTATCCCGGTCGAGGAGACGGCGCTGAGCCTGGCGCCGGTCGTGGTGGCCACGGGTGGGATCGCGAGTCTGAAACTGCGCGAGCGGACGGTGTGGCGCCGGGCGCGCAGAAGACGGAGCCCGAGTGTGTCCAGGCGGCGCCGATGAGCGGGGCGTCCCCTCCCACCACTCGGCTGGCGCCGCGGGCGCTGCGCCACCGGCGCAGCGCCCGGCGCCTCACCCAGGGACAGCAGGAAGACTTCCGTCAGGCGATAAGCGGTGCGCAGGGAGTTGGTGACGATCGCGGCTACCAGTACTGGGCCGGGATCCACGGGCTGCCGCTGCCGATCTCCTGCGTCCACCACCGCGAGCTGTTCCTCCCCTGGCACCGCGCCTACCTCTACTTCTTCGAGAAGGCGCTGCAGGACCAGGTCGCGGGCGTGACCCTGCCCTGGTGGGACTGGACCAACCACGCCGAGGGGGTGCCGGGACCGTACGCGCGGCGCAAAGTGAACGGCAGGAAAAACCCACTCTTCGACTCGCCGATCCAGACGTCGGGCCGGGAATCGCCCGGACAGACGCGAACCACCCGCGCTCCCGGCGACCCGAGCCGGCTGCCCTCGGCAGCGGCGGTCGAGGCGGTGCTCGAGAACCGTGACTTCTTCACCTTCCAGACCCAGCTCGAGAGCATCCACGACGGCGTTCACGTCTGGGTCGCGGGGACGATGTCCAGCATCGCCACCTCCGCCTACGACCCGCTGTTCTGGGCGCACCACACGATGATCGACCGCCTCTGGTACCTCTGGCCGCTGCGCCACCCGGGGGCGGGGGTACCCGCCTCTCTGCTCGACCGGGCGCTGGCCCCGTTCCCGATGACGGTGCGCGACACGCTCGAGGTCTCCCAGCTCGGTTACGACTACGCGGCGGCGCAGGGGCCCGGCCATGGTTGAGAAATTCACCACCGAGCCGATCGAGCTGCCACCCCTGGACCACAGCTTCGAGCGCTGCGACCTGATCTTCTACGGCCTCGACCACTCCGGCGCCTCCTTCGAGGCCCGGGTCTTCATGGACGCGCGCGGGGTCAGCCGCGACGCCGGCGACGACCACCGCGCCTACGTCGGCTCCTTCTTCATCCTCGGCCACGGCGGCTGCTTCGGCGACGTCGGTCACTGCGACATCCCCGCCGAGCGCGACCCCTTCGACCTCCGCCCCGCCCACCAACTGGAGCCGGCGATCCGCATCCTCACTGTCACCGACGCGGTCCGCGCTCTGCTCGAGCACGACGTCAAGGCGGCGAAGGTGACGGTGGTCGCCCAGACCGAGGGCCGCGCCGTGAACGACGTGCTCGCCTTCGAGCGGGTCCGGCTGGCGACCTATGCCTAGCGTCGCCAGCGGGCGCTGAGCCGCGCCGGCGCGCGGAGCCCGATGGCGACGAAGCTGGAGCAGATCGCGGGCGCGGTGACGAAGCCCGAGGCGAACAGGCTCGGGCTGGCCGGGGTCTTCGGCCTGGTCGCGCCGCTGGCCGCCACGCTCGCGCTGTTCAAGGCGTCGGGCTCGATCGGGCGGATCCAGCGCGACGACTCCGAGCGGCTCTGGATCGCGATCGGGCTGGTCCTGATCGCCGGGACGATGCTGACGATCGCCACCTTCCTCGGTGGCGAAGGCGAGAGCGCCAGGGCGAAGCGCTGGCAGCGCTGGCTCTTCTTCGGCGCCGTGGCCTTCACCGCCGTCGGCTTCGGCCTCGCGCTGCGCCTCGTCTTCGCCAACGCCGGGGTCGAGTCGCGGCCGCAGATCAGCGCCACGCTCAATCCTGCCCAGTCACAGCTGAAGGCGCACGTGACCGCGTCGCACCTGCGGACCGATCACCGCCTCGCGGTCAAGGTCGACCTCGCCACCGTCGCTCCCGGCAAATCCGTCGACAGCCTGCACCCGTTCCTGAAATACGGCTCGCTGCCCCTCGAGCGTGCCTACATGGGGCCCGACGGCGACGGCGACGTCGACCAGCGGATCACGCTGACGATCCCGCCTGGGGGCGCCTACACCAACGTCGTGATCAAGGCCTACACCGGGGCGACGAACCAGTCCTGCCGGGAACTGGCGGCCGGGGCCGACCCCGGGACCGCCTGCACGATCCTCGCCCTGGACCGCGATCGCGGCGGGCGCTGAGGCAGCCCGTCGCGGGCCCTCCTCAGCAGGTCTTTCTCGCGCCGGTGACCGCGTTCCAGGCTCGGCCCAGGGAGAAGTCGGCGGCGACGCGGAAGACGCCGGGATGGGAGGCGCGGGCGACCGTCCAGTCGCCGCGGCGGAGGATGCAGCCGGCGCCGCGGGCGATCGACCAGTACGGGGTGAAGCTGACGCGGACGAGGAACTCGCCCGGGTGGGTGACGTCGAGGGAGAAGCCCTGGCGGCCGACCGAGAGCGTGCGTGCCCGCGCCGCCCCGAGCGGCGCCACCAGCGGCTTGGCGCCGCGCACCGCGTAGATCCGCCAGTGGGGGGAGCGGTAGCGCAGGCTCAGGTACGGCGGTGCGGCGAGGATCAGCCGGCGCTCCACCGCCGAGGAGTAGTCGAGCGGGGCGTCGGGCAGGGCGACGTAGGAGATCGCGTTGCGGCGCAGCCAGGCGCCGTAGGTGGCGTCGGTCAGCTCGCCCTGGTCGTAGAAGACGTCGTCGCGGGTGGTGTCGAGCTGGCGCAGCCAGCCACGGGCGAGCTCGAACTTCGGCGCCAGGTAGGCCGACTCCCAGTGGTTGGCGGTCGGCGGCACCTCGATCCGGGCGCCCTCCCCCCCGTGCGCGCGCAGCCAGCTCGCCGCGGGCTGGAAGTAGGCAGAGGAGGTGGCGGGATCGTCGACGCTGCGGGCGATCTGGTTGACGCTCGCCGTGAACTGCCAGTAGAGACCGCCGGCCAGGGCCAGGGCCAGGAACCAGGGCGCCACCCGCGGCCGGCGCGAGAGCACCACCGCGGCCAGGACCGGGCCGCCGAAGAGGGCGCCGAGGCGTACCGCGTTGCCGCCCATCGCGTTCGGCACCAGCCAGATCAGCGTCGCCGCCAGCACGTAGCCGACGAGGACCCGGCGCAGCTGCCGCTCCTCGGGCAGATCGCGGATGACGAAGAGGGCGCCGCCGCAGAAGAGCGGGATCGCGATGAAGGAGGAGAACTCGAAGGGGAAGGTGCCCGGTTCCGGGAAGGCGAGGTTGGGGGCGACGGTCAGCGCCAGCGCCAGCCCGGCGACGGCGAGCGCGGCGCGGCCGGCGCGGCTCCCCCACTCCACCATCCCGGCGAGGACGACCCCGGCGAGGAAGGCGGCGGCGACCGGGCTGGCCAGGGCGCAGGCCGCGGCGGCGACCAGGGCCAGCGGCGAGCGGCCGGTCTGCAGGGCGCGCAGCGACCCAAGGCCGAAGGCGACGCCGAGCGCGAAGGTGAGCTGGCCGTCGGCCAGCAGCGTGACCACGCCGGCGGCGAACCAGAGGGTGGCCCAGCGCGCCTCGGCCCCCCAGCGGTCGCGGACCAGGCGGTCGAAGAGGTAGGAGGAAGAGACGACCGCCAGCCCGCCGACGAGCTGCGGTCCCAGCAGCGCCGCCAGTGGCGGGAAGAGGACGCTGTAGGTGAGGGTGTAGTGGCCGCCGTACCAGCTGCCGTTCCAGATCGCCAGACCCGCCTGCTTGAACAGCTCGGTGCGGAAGACCTGCGCGGCGAGGTCGCCGACGGGCGGGCTCCAGAGCAGCATCGCCAGCGCCAGCAGGGAGCTGAGGGCGACGGCCGGGAGCCATTCAGGGCGGAGTGGCTTTGACTGGACCATCAGGAGGGACGCAAAGGATACGGGCGCGTCCTGCAACGATTTCAAGGGTGAGCGCCGAGATCCTGGTTGTCCGCTGCGGAATCGTCCCCTATGAGGAGGCGCGCGAGGCGCAGTTGCGCCTGGCCGAGCGCCGCCAGCGCGGGGAGATCGCCGACGTCCTGCTACTGCTCGAGCACCCGCCGGTCTACACCCGCGGCCGCCGCTCCGGCCCCGAGGAGCTGCCGATGGGGGCGCAGTGGTACGAGATGCAGGGGATCGAAGTGCGCGACACCGACCGCGGCGGCCGCGTCACCTACCACGGCCCCGGCCAGCTGGTCGCCTACCCGATCGTCAGCCTCCGCCCCTACGGCGACGACGTGCTCGCGTACGTGCGGCGCCTGGAGCGGGTGATGATCGAGGCGCTGGCCGAGCACGGGGTCGAGGCGGGCCTGATCGAGGGGCTGACCGGCGTCTGGGTGACCCCTCCCACCACTTGCGGCAGTCCTTTGGGTCGCTATCCGGACCAAAGGACTGCCGCAAGCGCCGAGGCGGACCAGGGCGCGCGCAAGATCGGCTCGATCGGGGTCCACGTCAGCCGCGGCGTCACCACCCACGGGCTGGCGGTCAACGTCAGCAACGACCTGCAGCCGTTCGAGTGGATCGTGCCGTGCGGGATCGAGGGGGTGGCGATGACCTCGCTCTCGCGCGAGCTCGAGGCCGAGCAGGACCTGGGCGCTTTCACCGACACCGTCGCGGCCCGCTTCGGCGCCGTTTACGACCGCGCGCCGCGTGCCGCCGAGCCGGCCGATCTGGGCCTGGAGCTGCCGGCCGCTACGCTCGGTATCACCCGATGAGCGAGACGATCGAGCAGACCGGAGCGGCCCCGGCCGAGGCGGCGCCCAGCGAGCGCATCCACGTCACCCGCTCCCGCGCCAAGCCGGGCGGCACCGCCAGCGACGCCGACGGCACCGTCCCCTTCAAGCGCGCCCGCAAGCCGCCGTGGCTGAAGGTGCCGGCCCCGGGCGGGCCCAACTACCGGCGCCTGAAGGCGACGATCGGCTCCGACAACCTGCACACGGTCTGCGAGGAGGCCAACTGCCCCAACGTCGGCGAGTGCTGGGAGCGCGGCACCGCGACCTTCATGATCCTCGGCGACGTCTGCACCCGCCGCTGCGGCTTCTGCAACGTGCAGACGGGGAAACCGACCTGGAACGACCCGCTGGAGCCGCTGCGCGTCGCCAACCAGGTGAAGGCGATGGGGCTGCGCCACGCCGTCGTCACCTCGGTCGACCGCGACGATCTGCCCGATTACGGGGCGAGCGCCTTCGTCGGCGTGATCCGCTCGATCCGGATGCTGGCGCCGAGCTGCAAGGTCGAGATCCTCACCCCCGACTTCCGCGGCCAGGAGATGCCGCTGGCCAAGGTCGTGCACGAGAAGCCCGACGTCTTCAACCACAACGTCGAGACCGTGCCGCGCCTCTACCCGGTGGCGCGCCGCGGCTCCCAGTTCCTCCGCTCCGCCCGCGTCCTGCGGATGGCGAAGGAGATGGGCGGCCCCGACGTCGTCACCAAGTCCGGCCTGATGGTCGGCCTCGGCGAGAGCTTCGAGGAGATGGTCGAGACCTTCGGCCTGCTGCGCGAGCACCGCGTCCAGGTCCTCACCGTCGGCCAGTACCTGCGCCCGACCGAGAACCACCTCCCGGTCGTCCGCTACTGGCACCCAGACGAGTTCGCGGCCCTGGAGAAGGCCGCCTACGACCTCGGCTTCGAGTCCGTCGCCGCCGGCCCCCTGGTCCGCAGCAGCTACCACGCCGACCAGAACCTGCCGGAGGGCAAGCGAGCCGAGAGTCTGATCGCTTAGTCCAGGATCGTTAACCGCGGCGGCGCAGCAACCGGCCAAGGCCGCTCTTCGCTCCCTGGGCCAGACCGGGAGGCTTCGGCAAGGGCGGCGGCGTCCGCGCCTCACGCCCCGTCTCCACCCCGGCTTCGCGCAGAAACGGGCTCGGCCGTTTGCGATCGAAGTGGAGGTCGAGGCGCTCTTGGGCGCGGGTGAAAGCGACGTAAGCGAGCCGACGCTCACCCTCGATCCCCTCCC
>Ga0207641_10001905_pt1 | contig 20030 bp, 24 predicted proteins | sample KBSSwiS62_FD_184306 | JGI IMG/M metagenome (GOLD analysis project Ga0207641, IMG submission 184306) | Switchgrass rhizosphere microbial communities from Kellogg Biological Station, Michigan, USA - KBS Switchgrass S6-2 (SPAdes) (version 2) | ecosystem: Host-associated > Plants > Roots >... | reverse complement strand
CTGCCCGGCGCTCCCGCACTGCCCGGCGCTCCCGCACTGCCCGGCGCTCCCGCACTGCCCGGCGCTCCCGCACTGCCGGGCGCTCCCGCACTGCCGGGCGCTCCCGCGGACGCTTCGGCAGCCGTCCCCGCGGCGGGTGCCGCGCCTGCCACCGGCGCGGCGGGCGCGCTGCCCGGCGTGGCCGTCACACCCGGCCCAGCCCCGGTCCCGCCGGTCGCGACACCCTGACCCCGTCCCCGGCGCCTGCTGATCACGGCCGTGTGTGATCAGCAGGCGCTGAGCCGCATCCGGGATCAGGCGGTGCGGGTCTTGCCGAAGCCGTCCTCGAGGGCCCGGAGCACCCCGTCGAGCAGGGTGCGCAGGTCGGCCTCCTCGGACTCGAGCCACTGCTCGTAGGCCGCCAGCGCCGCGCCGAGGCACAGGTACCCCAGCGTGCGAGGCACGAGCGCGGTGGAGGGCTGGCCCAGCCGCTCCCCCGCGTAGTCCGCGACCACCCGCCGCCACTCGGCGTACCGGAGGGCGGAGTGGGCCTGCAACGCGGGCGTCTCGAGGATCAGCCGCAGCCGCCGCCGGTGCCAGGGCTGCTCGGCGACCGGGATGTCGTTGAAGTCCAGGACCGTCTCGCGGATCCCCGCCATCAACGGGATGTCGTCGGGCAGCGCGGCGAAGTGCGCCCGCATCCGCTCCAGCATCTCGTCGAACGCGCCCCACGGGACGTCGTTCTTCGACGCGTAGTAGCGGAAGAACGTGCGCCTGCCGATCCCGGCGGCCTGCGCGACGTCGTCCACGGTGGTGGTGTCGAAGCCGCGCTCGCTGAACAGCTCCAGCGCGATGTGCTCGATCTCGGCCCGGCTCGTCACCGGACGCCGGCCTGCCCGGCGCGCACCGGTGGCTGCGGACATCGACCCTTCCTCCGCCCGGTGATCTCGGGCTACCGTCGAGGGACCGGTCACCCGGTCGTGATCGCATCCTAGGACGGCGGCCGCGGCCGAACATCTAACGATCGGTTGGCAGATGGCAACGACGCCGGGAGGAGCACCCCATGGGTAATCGTGTCGAAGGGAAGGTCGCGTTCGTGACCGGGGCCGCGCGCAGCCAGGGCCGTAGCCACGCGCTGCGGCTCGCGCAGGAGGGCGCGGACATCATCGCCGTGGACCTGTGCGGGCCGGTCGCGAGCATCGAGATGTACGCGCCCGCGACCGAGGAGGACCTCGCCGAGACGGTGCGGCAGGTCGAGGCGCTGGACCGGCGGATCGTCAGCACGAAGGCGGACGTGCGGGACTCCGGCGCCCTGCGCGCCGCGGTCGACGCCGGCGTGGCCGAGCTGGGACGGCTGGACATCGTGTGTGCCAACGCCGGTGTCTTCGAGATCGCGCCCGCGCTCGAGCTCACCGACGCCGCCTGGCAGGAGATGATCGACATCAACCTGACGGGGGTGTGGAACACCTGCCGCGCCGCCCTGCCCCACCTGCAGGAACGCGGCGGGTCGATCGTCATCACCAGCTCGACGGCGGGCCTGAAGGGCACCCCGAACACGGTGCACTACACGGCGGCCAAGCACGGCGTCGTCGGGATCATGCGGACCATCGCCACCGAGTTCGCCGCCCAGTCCATCCGCTGCAACACCGTGCACCCCACCGGCGTGGACACGGTGATGATCCAGAACGAGAAGACCTGGGGACTGTTCGAGCCGGACAACCCGCACCCCACCCGGGAGTCCGCAGCTCCGATCTTCGCGACGACCAACGCGCTGCCCGTCCCGTGGGTCGAGCCGGTCGACATCTCCAACGCCATCCTCTTCCTCGCCTCGGACGAGGCCCGCTACATCACGGGCGTGACGCTGCCGGTCGACGCGGGCTACACCGTCAAGTGACCGCGGAGTACGCCCTCCGATCCGGCCGCCGGCCGTCGGATCCGGACTGGTCGGCGCATCGGCACTGATTTTGTCGGTGGCCCACGGCACACTGTGGGCACCACGATCCGACCATCTGGGGGGATGCACGGGATGAGCGCGCCCGCGACCGCACCGACCCGCGAGCAGCTCGAGCCACAGCTCGAGCAGTTCCGGGCGGAGTTGACCGGCTACAGCTACCGCATGCTCGGCTCGTCGTTCGAGGCCGAGGACGCCGTCCAGGAGACGATGATCCGGGCCTGGCGAGCCCTGGACAAGTTCGACGGGCGCTCCTCGCTGCGGTCCTGGCTGTACCGGATCGCCACCAACGTCTGCATCGACGCGCTGAACGGGCGCAAGCGCCGGGCCACGCCGATGGACTTCGGCGGTCCGTCCGAGCCGCGCGGCGAGCTCCTGCGCGAGCCCCTTCCGGACGACACCTGGCTCGAGCCGATGCCGGATGCGCGCGTCACCCCGTCGCACAGCGACCCCGCGGAGACCGCGGTCGCCCGGGAGTCGATCCGACTGGCGTTCGTGGCCGCCCTGCAGCATCTGCCCCCACGGCAGCGGGTCGTGCTGATCCTGCGCGAGGTCCTGTGCTGGAAGGCCGCCGAGGTCGCCGAGCTGCTCGGCACGTCCGTGGCCTCGGTGAACAGCGCCCTGCAGCGCGCCAGGGCCACGCTGGACGAGCGGGGCATCGGCAGCGTGGAGGACACCCCGGCCGGGCCACCGCCCGAGGAGCACCTCGAGCTGCTGGCCAAGTACGTGGCCGCGTTCGAGTCCTTCGACATGGACGCCCTGGTGGCGCTGCTGCACGAGGACTGCGAGCAGAACATGCCGCCGCTGGAGCTGTGGCTGCGCGGCCGAGAGGACGTGCTGGCCTGGATGCAGGGCGCGGGCATCGGCTGCAAGGGCTCGCGGATGCTGCCCACCGCGGCGAACGGCGCGCCCGCCTTCGGTCAGTACCGCCTCGGAGAGGACGGGGTGCACCGCCCGTGGGGCCTGCAGGTGCTGCGGATCGAGGGCGACCGGATCACCGGGATCACCAATTTCCTGGACACGAAACTGTTCGCGTTGTTCGGCCTGCCCGCCGAGCTGCGGCCCGAATCCTGACGATTTCCTCGACCGGACGAGAAATAGTCCGGAAAACAGGGACGCACCGGACCCGCGACACGGGCCCGGTGCGTCATCCCCGGTGGAGCGCTCTCGCGCTCAGCTCACTTCTGGTAGATGGAGTTCGAGTCGCCGGTGCCGCTGCAGTCGGTGACGTTCGGGGCGGCGTTGTTGGTCGACTGGCCGCCCAGGATGCCCAGGACGCTCAGCGCCGCGTCGACGTCCACGCCGCAGACGTTGACGTTCTTGAGAACCTCGGCGTCGTTCAGGGCGTTCACGGCGACCAGGCCGTTCGCGCTCGACGCGCCGCCGTCCGAGATCAGGCCGACGTTCTTCGGGCCGTGGCCGGCCTCGTGGCCGCCGTGCCCGTGACCCTCACCGGCGAACGCGAGCGGGGACACCGCAACGAGGGACGCGGCGACACCGGCGGTGATGATCCCAGCCTTCTTCAGCACAGTGCTTCTCCTGTTACGTACGGGGATCCGAATCCGAACCCATCGTGTTTCAGCGTGTGACTTGGGGAGCCCCGCTGATGACAGAAAAGCTATCCGGCCCCCGACCGATCTACCCAGTCATCTACCACGATCGTGTGTATGGGATTACTCGCCGTGAGGTTATTGCTCTCATCAGGCATGCTCGGGGGCGCTGGTCAACCCCTTTCGCTCGGAAGTCGACACACAATGTAGTGATGGGCTACCCGTTCGGCCGCATATCCTTCGCTCGTGTCACGCTTCGTGATCAGCGCCCCCCGACACGGGGATTGCGTCGCCACGATCGGGCCCGACCGCCTCTCCGCGAAACGGTGATGCGGGCCCCGGTCGAGGCCCGCTCGAGAAGGTGATGCGATCACCCAGGGCGACCGGGGGCCAGCTCGCCTTCACGGTGGCCCTGGTCCTGCTGCCAGTCGCCGTCGCCGGCCGTACGGCTACCACCGGGACGAGCTCTACCTCCTCGCCGCGGTACAGCACCTGAGCTGGGATCACGTCGACCAGGCCGCTCACTCCCGCGGTCTCGGCGATCCTGCTGCAGGGCCGGACTGTGGCAGTGCGGGCCGCCCGGTGGCCGTGGGCGGTGTGGCCGCATCTCAGCTGGATCGGCTGACCCGGCCGCGGGGCTTCGCCACGGAGAGCGCGGTCGCCACGACGAGCGCGGTCGTCGACACGATCGGGGGCATGTAGAGGCGCGGCACCTCCGCGGTCGGCACCTCGCCCGCCGCGAGGGCGCGGCCGACCTCCCCCGCCGCGTCCAGCCCCGGCGCGAGCAGCAGCGCGATCAGCACGATCAGCACCAGGTTGGCCGCGAGCTTGATCGCGACCCACCAGTGCCGCACCAGTCCCCACCGCGTGACGAGCCCGAGCGCCACCCCGCTGAGCAGGCTCAGCAGCGAGACGGTGACCAGGGGCCAGAACAGCAGCGGCAGCACCTGGAAGCACACCTGCGTCCACTGCGGGTCCGTCATGGGGACGACCACGAGCAGGCCGAGGGCCACGTCGAGCCCGATCCACACGGCCGTCGTGAGGATGTGGACGGTCAGCAGCGTGGTCCGCGCGGGCCGGGGCACCGACAGACGGATCGGATCACGCACGGCGGTCATGGGCTCCCCCTCGGTTCGACCCGACGAGCGTGCCGGAGCCGCGCCGCGGACGAATCGGGCGAGCGCAGACACCTGCCGTACTCCGCACGACGACGGATGGGCCCGCGCCCCTACTCCCCCCGTGGTACGTCCGCCGTCGGCCGGAGCCGCGCTGTCGCGCTACGGCTCGACCTGCGCGAGCCGAGCCCGCAACGCCGCCGTCACGTCCCGCGCGGGAGTCGCTGCACCGAGCTCACGCGCTGATGTGCGGCGCCGACTCGTCCCACGGCAGGCCGGCGATGTCCGCCGGGTAGTCGGCCTGGTCCGCCGGGTAGTCGGCCTGGTCCGCCCCGACCCACGCGACGTGCCCGTCCGGCCGCAGCAGGACGGCGGGCACGTCGAGGTCGTCGCTCGTGTCCACGACGTGGGTGACGCCCCGCCCCGGGGCGCGCAGGCCGGTCTGGTCGAGGAGGAGCCAGCGCCCGTCGCGCAGGTGCTCGTAGAGCCGGCCGTTCGACAGCGGGATGTCCCGCAACCGCCTCCCGACCAGCGGATGTGTGCCGCCCAGGTCGTAGCGGACGTCGATCCCGATGATCTTCCCGATCAGGTACCGGTTCACCTCCGGGAAGTCCATCAGCTCGGTCAGCAGCCTGCGCATCGCCTGCGGGCCGGGTTCGAGGGCCATCAGCGCGCCCTGCGCGAGCGTGTTGTCGAGCACCGCGGCGGCGACCGGGTGCCGCTCGGCCTGGTAGCTGTCGAGCAGGTCCTCCTGACCGTGGACCGCCGCGGCCAGCTTCCAGCCCAGGTTGAAGGCGTCCTGGATCCCCAGGTTGAGGCCCTGTCCACCCAGCGGCGGGTGCACGTGCGCCGCGTCCCCGGCGAGCAGGACCCGGTCGACGCGGTACCGCTCGGCCTGCCGGGTCGCGTCCCCGAACCGGGAGAGCCACCGCGGCGAGTGCGCGCCGAAGTCGGTGCCCGCGATCGCGCGCATCCGCTCGGTCAGCTCGTCGAGGGTCGGCGCTTCGGCGCTGTGCTCGACGGCGGGCGCCACGACCCGGAACCGCCCGTTCCCCGCGGGCCCCACCCCGAACCAGAGGTTGGTCCGGCGGATCTCCGCCACTCGCTCGGTCACCTCGGCGAGCGGCGCGGTCAGCTCCAGCTCGGCGAGCAGCCACTGGTTCCGCGCGGGGATCCCGGGGAACCCGACGCCCAGCAGCTTGCGGATCGTGCTCCGCCCGCCATCGCACCCGACGAGATAGCTCGCCCGCTCCGGGCCGCCGGTGGTCTCGACGCTCACCCCGTCCTCGTCCTGGCTCACGGCGACGACCTCGGTCCCCCGCCGGATCTCGACCCCCAGCTCGAGGGCGTGCTCGGTCAGCAGACGCAGCGTCGTGGGCTGCGGGATGCCGAGGGTGTAGGGATGGCTCGTGTCCAGCCCCTCGGGCGTGCCCTTCGTGATCCCGGCGAAGAAGCCGCCGAGCGGATGCCGCGTCCCGTGCTCGAGGAAGCGCTCCAGCAGCCCCCGCTGGTCCAGGATCTCGATGCTGCGGGCATGCATCCCCAGCGACCGCACCACCTCCGTCGGCTCCCGGTCCCGTTCCAGCACGAGGACGTCCACCCCCTGCAACCGGAGCTCGCCCGCCAGCATCATCCCGGTCGGCCCACCCCCGACGACGATCACGTCGACCACAGATCCCCCCTCGTTCGCGCAGGTAGGGGGCAGTGTGAAGCAGGGCGGGGGCCTTGCCGCAAGCCCCCACACCCGCTATACGTTGAGAGTGGCGGGGGAGCGTCCGCGCGATCGACGTTCCGCCCGCGAGGTCACCGTCTCCTGGCTCCTCCGCCGCCGGAGTCGAAGTCGGGCCCGGCCGCGCCTTTTGCCACATCACCGTTGCGACAGCGGTAGCTACAGCTTCAGGGCGACGAGTGGGAATCGATGAACTCGACCAGCGTGGCATTGACCGTGCTGCCGTGCTCGAACCCGGGGCCGTGTCCGACGCCGGCGAGCACACGGACCTCGGCCGTGGGCAGCAGCTCGTGTATCCGCTGCGCCGCCGTTCGCGAGTCGACCAGCGGGCTGTGCTCGCCGAGGAGCACCAGCAACGGTACCGAGCACGCTTGCAGCTCGACGTCGGTCAGCGGCAGCGGCGCCGGTATACGGGTCCGGAACGTACTCGCACCTGCCAGCAGGACCCGACGAAGCTCGGGCACGACGAGGACCGGGTTGTCCAGCCACGCCGCAACCCTCGTCCGCAGCTGACCGGGCAGGAGCCCGGCAAGCCCGTTGAGGTAGAGGTAGGCGAAGAACCGCCAGCCAACCTTCTGCAAGCCGCCCGGGTCGAGCGCGCTCACCGACAGCAGCCGCTGCGGAGACCGCGTCGCCTGGTTGAGCACGAGCCACCCGCCACGGGAGTGACCCACGAGATGCACCCGCTCGATGCCCAGCCCGTCGAAGACCTCGTCCAGCCACGCGGCGCTGTCCGCAGGCTCGTGGATCGCCGTGCGTGCGACGCTGCGACTGGGATCCCCGAGCGTGTCGACGGCGAACACCGGGTGCCCGGCCCCGAGTACCTCGACGAATGGGTACCACTGGACGGCGTTCGAGTTGGCGCCGTGCAGGAGCACGACCGGATCACCCTGCTCGGCACCCGAGCGGTGGACGTGGGTCGTTCCGAACCGCGTCTCGACATCCAGCTCGACCCTCGTCATCGGCCACAACGCCTCGAACGCCTGGTCGTAAGCGCGCAGGAAGCGCTCCCGCGCCGCCGCGTTCCTGAACTGACCGGCCTCCAACTGAGCGTTCATGGTACCGTTGTACCATAAAGGAGGTTCCCGATGCCGAAACGTGTCGACCACGCCCAGCGCCGCCGCGAGATCGCCGACGCCCTGCTGCGGGCCGCCCGCACGGCGGGACTGCACGCCACCGGCGTCCGCGAGGTCGCCGCGGAGGCCGGAGTGTCTGTGCGCCTCGTGCAGTACTACTTCGACACCAAGGCGACGCTGCTGCTCGGCGGTCTGCATCGGGTGGGCGAGCTCATCGCCGAGCGGATGTCCGAGCACACCGCCGCACTCCCGGCGACAGCGAGCAGCCGGGACCGCGTCGAGGCCGTCCTCGCGGCGCTGCTCCCGGCCGACCAGCTCACCAAAGACCTCTACGCAGTGCACGCCCAGTACGCCGCGCTCGCACTCACGGATCCCAGCCTCGCTACTCAGCCCTACGGCGACGGCGCCTCCAACCTCCAAACCGAGATCACGAGGACGATCCGCGAAGCACAGGGGGCCGGAGAAGTCGATCCGCGACGAGACCCCGAGCTTGCCGCGCTGGCGCTCGTCGCCTTGACAACCGGCCTCGCCGCGGGGGTCATCGCCGGCCACAACAATCTGTCGGTGGCGAGAGCCGCGCTGCGAGAGCAGCTCGGTTGCATGTTCACCACCGGAGAAGCGAGACCGAGCCTTGCTCAGGTCTCCCCCTAGCTCGTCGTCCTGACCGCCTCATCGACCGGCTCGGGCATGTCAAGGCTGGAACACCGCGGCGCCGGCCCCGCGCCCATCGCCATGATGTCCCGGACGATCCCGCCGACGCCGGTCGCGGTTAGGAGCAGTCCTCGCTCCACATCACCGAGTACATCGCGAGCTCGGCGTCCGTGGGGCGCCGGCCGAGGATCTCCCGGATGCGGAGGTACTCGTCCTCCTTCAGGCCCAGCTCGCGCCACGGCTGCGGCTGGTCGGGGGTGTCGGCGGCGTGGGACACGGTGTCGGCGACGGTGCGGGCGTCGAGCTCGGTCACGCACACCGGCGTAAACGTCCGCCGGGCGGGCAGCCGGAGGGCGCAACCCCGGGCCCGGGATCGCGGTACGGTCGAAGGCGTGTCGAAGGTGGTGCTGCGGGTCGCGCAGGTCGTCGGGGTGCTGGTGCTCGCCGGCATCGCCATCTCGGTGGTCGCCGGCCTCCTCCAGTGGATCGTCGGGCTGGCGATCCTCGTCGCGATCCCGGTCGGCGGCTACTGGATCTACAAGCGGGTGTCCGGCCCCACGAAGCCGCCGGCCCCGGTCGTCCCGGCCCCGAAGGCCAAGCCGGCGCTGACCGGCGGCCCGATGGACCGCAAGGCGCAGCTCGAGTCCCGGGCGGTGATCGACGCCTCGGGCCGCTGCGGCTGGTGCGGGGCGACCGAGCTGCACAAGGACCAGTACGGCTTCCCCACCACGCCGCTGCAGTACCACCGCGCCGAGATCGACGCGATGCTCTGAGGGGCGCGGACGGTGACGGCGGTCGCCCAGCCGGTCAGACCGGGTCCGGCGAGATCGCGCGGACGAGCAGGCCGGGCGCCGCGGTCGCCGGGGCCTCCCACCGGGTCGCGTAGTGGTCCAGGAAGACCTGTCCGACCAGCTCGCCCCGGCTGCGCACGCCGGTCTTGTCGAAGATCGACTTGAGATGGTCCTGCACGGTGTACGGCGACAGGGACAGCGCGCGGGCGATCTCCTTCGTCACCCGGCCCTGGAGGCACTGCATGGCCACGTGGCATTCCCGCTCGGTCAGGCCGTAGGACAGGGCGATCACCGGTGCGATGTCCTGCGGGGTGGCGGGATGGATGATCACCGCGGTCCGCCCGACGGGGTCCCCGCTGAGGCGCGTGCCGTACAGCAGGAGCCAGGCGCCGGAGCGCGTGCGGACCCGGGCCCGGGCCGCCAGCTCCAGCGGGTCGGTGCCGGGTGCGATGGTCCGGGCGCGGGCCGCGACGGCCTGCACCGCCTTCGACTCGCTCGGCGTGGCGGGCGGAGGCTCCTCGATCAACTCGCCGATCCAGCGCTCCGCGGCAGCGGAGATCGACTCCGGCTCGCCGTGCTCGTCGAAGACGACGACCCCCGGGCCGTGATCGCCGGGGCTGCCGGCGCTCGGCGAGACCGGGGGTGCCAGGAGGGCGCGCCGCAGGCCGGCCGCGACAGCGGGGGCCAGCGTGACCAGTGTCTGTACCTCGGCCTCGGTGAACCAGGACTCGTCGGCATGGCGCAGGAAGGCCGCCGCCCCCCAGTAGACGCCGTCGAGGGTGAAGGACACCCGCAGCTCGTCTCCGAAGCCGTAGGACTGCTGAGACCGGTGCCGGGTCGAGCGGGACAGATCGCCGTGGGTGTCGATGCTCGTCGCCCCGGCGATCCGGCCGCTGTGCGCCAGGAAGGACCACTTGTTGATGTCCTCGACGACGTACTCGTGGTGGGCCAGCCACGACCCGGAGCAGCCGACGTTCCGGTTGACGCTGCCGGTGAACAGGATCGTTCCCGGATCGACGGTGTGGCAGCACCAGCCCTGGAACGGGATGACGGTCGCGAGCACCTCCGCGACGGCGGCGCTGAAGTCCACCCACGTCAGTTCCCGGGCGCGCAGCCGCTCGATCGCGTCGCGAGCTCGCGGTACCAGCGCTTCGGCCACGCGTCGACGGTACGGCGGCCCGGTGCGGGCCGGCACCCCCAGAATCCTGGGATGGCGACCGCGCGCGGCCGCCGCCCAGGCTGAGGCCATGACGACCACACCTGAAGCACCGGCCGGGCCGGCCACCGACGTCGTGACGCCTGATCGCATCTTCGAGATCGCGCAGGGCTTCATGGCCAGCAAGCACCTGTTCGCGGCGAGCGAGCTCGGCCTGTTCGAGGCCCTCGGCGAGGGTCCGGCGGACCTCGACGGACTCGCCGCCCGCACCGGACTCACCCGGCGTACGGCACGCATCAGCGCGGACGCCATGGTCGCGATCGGCCTGCTGGACAGGCACGGCGACCGCTACGCGAACAGCCCGGTCTCCGCCACGTTCCTGTCCGGCGGGACCCCGGCCGACCTCCGTCCCCTGCTCAGGTTCTGGGACCGCCTCAGCTACCCCGCCTGGGAGGACCTCGCCGGAGCCCTCGGCCGCGGCAGGCCCGCCCACGAGATCGTCGAGATCGATGACGAGCTGGTGCCGGTCATGTCGGCCGGCATCGCGGCCGCCACCGCGGCCGCCGCCCGGGCCCTGCCCGAGGTGGCCGGGCTGCCGGCGGGGAGCCGGGTGCTCGACGTCGGCGGCGGCACCGGCTCCTGGTCGCTCGCCCTGGCTGAAGTCGACCCGGCCCTCACCGCGACGGTGCTCGAGCTCGCCGACGTCGCTCGCGTCGCCCGGGAACACCTGCGTGCGACGGAGTTCTCCGACCGCGTCGACGTCCACGTCGGCGACGTCCTGGCCGACGACCTGCCGCGGGGCCACGACACCTTCCTGGTCGCCAACCTGGTGCACTACTTCACACCGGAGCGGAACCGGGCGCTCCTGCACCGGCTCCGTCTGGCGGCCGAACCCGGGGCCCGCCTGCTGCTCGCCGACTTCTGGACCGACCCGACCCACACCCGGCCGCTCCCGGCCGCGCTCATGGCCGGCGAGTTCGCGATCCACATCGACGGCGGCGACGTCTACAGCGCCGAGGAGGCGGCGGCCTGGCTCGGGGCGACCGGCTGGAGGCCGACGGGGCACGAGCCGCTCGCCGGCCCCTTCAGCCTCGTGAAGGCCGAAGCGGTGTGACCCGCCCGCCCTGCCCTGGCCGCGGTGGAGGGGCCTGCGCACCGAGTGCGAGCTGCGCCGGATCGGATACGTGCTCGGAATCGGCTGCGACCGCCGCATCCGGACCGCCGCCGGGCTGCTGCGCGCCGACGAGATCACCGCCGGACTCCCGAAACGGGCCTGGCAACGGCTCTCCGCGGGCGCCGGGGCGAAGGGGCAGCGCTTCTACGACTGGGCCCTGATCGCCCACCCCGACCCCGCCGGCACCGAAGACAATCCGGCCGGGACCGAGTGCTGGTGGCTGCTCGTGCGACGCCACCGCCACACCGGTGAGCCGGCGTTCTACCGCTGCGACTCACCCGAACCGGTCCCGCTACGCGAGCTGGTCCGCGTCGCCGGCAGACGGTGGACCGTGGAGGAGTCCTTCCAGGCCGGCAGGGCCTGGCCGGGCTCGACGAACACCAGGTCCGCCGCTGGATCTCCTGGCAGCGCTGGACCCTGCTCGCCATGGCCGCACATGCCCTGCTCGCCGTCATCGCCGCCCACGAACACAGCCTTCAGGCAGCACCGGACGGGCTGGCTGACCTGCAACGAGATCCGCTGCCTGTTCGTCCGATTCGTCATCGAGCCCAGCAGAGCCCTCGCCTGCCCACAGGCCTGGTCACAGTGGAGACGACGCCACCAACACCGCTCCCGCACCAGCCACTACCAGCGCCGAGACGACCTCCAACCATGGACATAACGATCTCCGGCTGGAGTACCAGTGGTGCGCTACGCGGACTTTCCCCTCGGAGGTTCCGACGCCAGCGTGATCGCCATCGCCGAGCGACTCTCGATCACCACGATCATGACGACGGACCGCCGCCACTTCGCCGCCGTACGCCCGTCCCACGTCGAGGCGTTCACTCTGCTTCCGTGACCGCCCGCCGCGTCATGGTTGCCGTCAACCGAGGAGAGCGGGACGGCGCCGAGCGGGGAATCCGCTGGTGAGAAGGTGTGGCAGGGGCGGGGTCGAACCCCCAACCTTCGCTTTTCAGCGCGTATGCATTGCTGGCCACGCCCCTCGCGAATCCTCACGCGCCACCCACTCGCATCCCAGCTTCTCTCATCACATGTAGGTAGTTCCGAGTCACCATGTCCTGAATTCTGTCGACTATCCATACGGCGAACCTCGGCATTCGCCAGCTCGGCATCGAGGTCGCACGGATATGGAAGGTCACTTCTCCGTCCGGCCGTCGAGCAACAACGAACGTCTCTCGACCTCTTTCTGGATGACCCTCAAGTGTGGCGTAGCGAAACCCTGCGGTCGTGTCTCGGGCCCACACGAGTTCCACTTTGCAGGGCGCCGACACCGGAGGTAGAGGGAGCCGAGGCCTAAGAATCACCACGGCGTTCATGTGTACACCCGCCGATTGTCCGAGGACATTTATCCCAGCCGCTCGATGCATTTCCCAACTCATGAGCTGCTGAACACACGACTGAAAGACGACTTCGCCCCGACCCAACCCGATGTCGACAATTGTCTGTCGATGGCGAGATGTGCCCCGAATAGACCGCATCGAGCGAAAGTTGCACCCAGCCGTTCGGGCGGAAGCCAGCAACCGTTCATTTCGTCGCATCCGGTCTTCTTTCAACACACACGCCTTCGCTCTTCAAGTCTGCGGCGGAAACGACTGAACGCGCCCTGCGCCAGGCCCGCCGGGACCCGCGCCGCGCCGAGCTCCACGACACCGGCCCGGAAGAGCCGGAGCACGACAACGACAACGAGACCACAGTCGTCATCAACTCGCTCGCCTTCGCCGGATCGGCTGGCACACCACCGCCGACGCCCTGCTCGCCAACACCGCGGCGGCCAAGGCTCGCGCGCAACGGCTCACCGCCCACGAGGAACTGTCCATCACCAGCTGATCGAGGCAGGAGAGAACCGTGGAACCTGTGTTCCTGACCGTCCAGGAGGCGGGTCGGACGCTGCAGATCAGCCGGACCCGGGTCTACGACCTGGTCCGGACGCAGCAGCTCCGTTCGCGCAAGATCGGCCGCGTCCGCCGCATCCCGGTCGACGCGATCCGCGAGTTCGTCGCTCAGGCCGACGAGGAGGTCGCCTGATGCCGCCGCCTCGGCGGGCCCGGAAGCGGCGAACGGAGAGGGCACGATCTACCCGCGAGCTGACGGGCGTTACGAGGGCGCGGCCTACGTGCTCATGTCCGACGGCTCGCGGCGGCGCCAGCGCGTCTACGGCAAGACCCGTGACGGGGTGTTCGAGAAGCTCTCGGAGCTCCAGCGGCTGTCTCGCCAGGGCATCCCGATGCCGTCGGAGTCCTGGACCGTCGACCACTACCTCGAGTACTGGGTCGAGCACGTCGTCCGGCCGACCGCGAAGCCCAAGAACCACCAGGGCTACGAGGTCGTGGTGCCGGTGCATATCGTGCCGGTGCTCGGCCGCAAGCGGCTCAAGGGCCTCCGGGCCGCGGACGTGCGCCGGCTCCTGGCCGTCGGTCGAGCACCGATGCAGCTGCTGCGCCGAGGGGATCGACGCCCGGCGGCCGGATAAGAAGCGGAAGTGCTGCGCGGTCGGTGACCGCTGCGAGTCCTTCCCGTCCGTCCACGCCCTGTACGTCCTGACGCTCTACCTGGGGATCGTCCAGACCTTGCAGCGGGTCGACGGGGACCTCCGGTTCGTGCCGGCCAAGACGCTGAGCTCGGAGCGCACCGTTCCGCTGATCGGGTTGTGCGTCGAGGCGCTGAAGGCACACAAGGCGAAGCAGGCGTGGGGCGAGCCAGGCCGGCGAGGGCCGCTGGACCGACAGCGGGCTCGTCACCTCGACCGTGGGCACACCTATCGAGCCGGACAACCTGCGTCGGAGCTGGCACCCGCTCCGCGCCTCGCTCGGGCTGGGGCCGGTCAGGTTCCACGACCTGCGCCACACCTGCGTGAGTCTGCTGCTCGATCTCGGGGTGCCGCCGCACATCGTCCGGGAGAACGTCGGGCACGCGGACATCGGCGTGACGATGAACATCTACGCCCACGCCCCGCTGGCCGAGAAGCGCGCTGCGCTGCTGAAACTGGACGAGAGGCTCCGGTGACGTTGCCGTCACGGTTGCCGTCAACCGGGGAGATCGGGACGGTGCCGAGCGGAGAACCCGCTGGTGAGAAGGTGTGGCCAGGGGCGGGGTCGAACCGCCGACCTTCCGCTTTTCAGGCGGACGCTCGTACCAACTGAGCTACCTGGCCCCGGCTCCACGAGGAACCTGGAGAGTGAAGCGACCCAGACGGGACTCGAACCCGCGACCTTCGCCGTGACAGGGCGACGCGCTAACCAACTGCGCCACTGGGCCTTGCTCTGAACTTCTCAGTACCCCCCACGGGATTCGAACCCGCGCTGCCGCCTTGAAAGGGCGGAGTCCTAGGCCGCTAGACGATGGGGGCTCGGCCAACCCGGAAGCCGACCTTCACCTCCAACGGCTGTCCGTTGGGAGCGACGAAAGCTTACGACACGCCCTCTCGTCCACCCAAATCGGGCCCTCCTAACCCCATCGCCGCAGGTCAGGCACGAGAAACAGGCCCGGATCGGCCCCCGACGCCGATCCGGGCGCTGGCATGAGGTGCGCCACGGTCAGCGACTGACCGGGGGCGGCAGGTCGGGGTTGCTCGAGACCAGGCCGAGCATGTCCAGGAGCTGCCGGAGGTCGTCCGGGCTCTCGGAGTTGTCGGCGACCACGCGGCGGGCGCGCTGCACCTCGTCGTCGGAGACCCGGTAGGCGTCGGCGGCGTTGCGTGGGCTCGGGATCGAGCCACGCTCCTCGTCCGCGCCAGTCACCACGGTTCCCCTCACGCTGTCGATGCTCAACGACGTCTCCCCTCGGTCGTGACCCCGGCGCGCTCCCCGGGGCGTACGCAGGGCACGACGAGGCCCGCGGCCTCCTGTTCCCCAACCGGCGGCCACGTGCGGCTCCCTGCAGCCACCCCGGTGGCCGTGGCCGGAACGTTACCTAGCCGAGACCGGCTGCGCACGCCCCTTCCCGGGTGAGGGCGACGACCGTGCGTCACGCAGCCGATACCCCCCGGCGGACCGGGTCGGCCGGGCTCCTGTACCCCCACGGGGTATGCTCGCTCCTGGAGCGAACGACGACCGGACCCGGGAGGCCGCATGCACGGATACTCCGACAGCCGTGAGGCCCACCTGCGCCGGTTGCGCCGGATCGAGGGCCAGATCCGGGGCCTGCAGCGCATGGTGGACGACGACGTCTACTGCATCGACGTGCTGACCCAGGTCTCGGCGGCGACCCGCGCGCTGCAGTCGTTCGCTCTGGAGCTGCTCGAGGAGCACATGTCGGGATGCGTCGTCGACGCCGCCCGGCAGTCCCCCGAGGAGGGCGCGGCGAAGGTCAAGGAGGCCGCAGACGCCATCGCCCGGCTCGTGAAGTCCTGATCGCTCCCCCATCCCGAGAGGCAGATCGATGAGCGTCGAGACCCCGTTCCGCACCACCGTGACCGTCGTCGGCATGACCTGCGGGCACTGCACCAGCTCGGTCCAGGAGGAGGTCGGCGAGATCGCCGGCGTCCGCTCCGTGGACGTCGAGCTGGCCAGCGGCGCGGTCACCATCACCGCTGAGCGCGCGCTGAGCCGCTCGGAGATCGAGGCCGCCGTCGTCGAGGCGGGCTACACCCTGGCCTGAGTACCGTCCGGGGCATGGCCCGCCGCGCGTCCGGACACGGAGTGCGTCGGGCCGTGCCCGAGCTCGAACGGCACGACCCGGAGCTGGACTCCCACCTCGCCGCGCCCGGCCCCCGACCCGAGCGCGACGGGAGCCTCGGGAGTGGAGCGGAACGGTCGCCGAGCGAGCGGCTCGCGGGAGATCAGCCCGAGACCACGACACGCGCCGTGTCGTCCGCCAGGCACGGGCTCCCCGTGAGCCGGCCGACGTCCACGGCCGAGGCGAGCGCCCGGTACCCGGCGGGCGAGAGGTGCAGCCCGTCCCCGGCGTCGTAGGCGGCGGCGAGCCGTGTCGGATCGGCGGGATCGGCCACGGCGGCGGCGAAGTCGAACACCCCGTCCGCGTGCAGGGGGCCGTCGGTGAGGACCCAGCGGTTGACCAGGTTCCGTTGCGCCACCACGGAGGGCGCCCCGTGCGGGCCGGCCGTGGCCGGCGTGACCGTGGTGAGGAAGATCCGCCTGCCGTCCGCGTGCGCCCGGTCGGCGTAGGCGACCAGCCCGGCGATCACCTCGGCGGCGGTGCGGCCGGCGGCGAGGTCGTTGGTCCCGATCTGCAGCACGACGTCCGTGGCTCCCGGCACGTCGTCGACGTCCGTGCCGTACCGCGCGGCAGGCGCCTGCCCGACCACGCCCGCCACCAGCTGGTTCGCCGCGATCCCGGCGTTGAGCACCGGCATGGTGAGCGAGCCGGTCAGTCTGCCCGCGAGGGCGTCCGACCAGCGCTGTCCGGCCACCGAGCCCACGCCGTCGGTGATCGAGTCCCCCACCAGGACGACGGCGTGCTCGGCCCGCGGCGTGAGCACGTCCACCCCGGAGAGCACCGCCCAGGACGAGACGGGGGTGGTGAACGGGACCCCGGAGACGTCGTCCACGGAGTCCCCGGGCGCGGAGACGTAGGAGGTCGACAACGCGACGGGGTGCACCGACACCGCGTCCGGCGCGGACGGCAGGTAGAGGCTGACGGCGAGGGGGCGACCGCGCTCGGCCACGAACGGCACCGGGTCCCCGGTGAGCTCCTCGCCGGGCGGCACGACGACCGCCGGAGCGCCCCCGAAGGTCACCGGGTGCGCCCCCCCGAGCAGGTCAGCGCCTGCGCCTGCGATGCCGACCGAGGCGGCCTCGACCGCGAGCGGGGTGGCGCCGAACCGGTTCGAGACCCGAATCCGCACCTCGCTGCCGGTGGCCTGCGGCGTGACGATCATGCGCAGCGTGCGCCCGGCCAGCTCCGCGCCGGGCCCGGGCTGCGGACTGGCCCGCCAGCCACCCACCCAGCCGGGTCGGCAGTCCGTCCGCGGGGCGGCCGCGGCCGCGGCAGGTGCCCCGGAGGGCAGCACCGCGACGACGACCCCCAGCACCGCCATGACGCCGACGAGGCTCGCCACCACCCAGCGACCGCGCACGCGTACCCCTTCCGAGGGATGAATCTTCACCCGGACGAACGACTCCGCACGCCCCACCGCCTATCGGCCATCCGGGTGGTGACGTTACGTATATGCTCAGCGACTTCCCGTGATCACCTCCGCGGCTAGGGTCGAGCGAACGGACGTCGAGGTCAGGAGGCGAAGTGGGCGCGTACGAGGACGTGTTCCGGGCCGCGGTGCAGGACCGGGAGGGGTTCTGGCTGCAGGCGGCCCAAGCGCTGGAGTGGGAGACCGCGCCGACCACGGCGCTCGACGAGTCGAACCCGCCCTTCTACCAGTGGTTCCCCGACGGTGTGCTGAACGTGGCCCACAACGCCCTCGACCGGCACGTCGCCGCAGGTCGGGGCGACCAGGCGGCGTTGGTCTACGACTCGCCGGTGACGGGGACCACGCGCACCTACACCTACGCACAGCTGACCGACGAGGTGGCGACCTTCGCGGGAGTCCTCCGCGAGCTCGGGGTGACCACGGGCGACCGGGTGGTCGTCTACATGCCGATGGTGCCCGAGGCCGCGATCGCGATGCTCGCCTGCGCGCGGCTCGGCGCGGTGCACTCGGTGGTGTTCGGCGGGTTCGCCGCGAAGGAGCTCGCCGTCCGCATCGACGACGCCCGGCCCACCGTGATCGTCTCCGCCTCCTGCGGCATCGAGGGCAACCGGGTCATCGAGTACAAGCCGTTGCTGGACAAGGCGATCGAGCTCGCCACGCACAAGCCGAACACGCGCGTGATCCTGCAGCGCCCGCAGGCCGAGGCGCGGATGGGGCCCGACGACGTCGACTGGGCCGCCGCCGTCGCGAAGGCCACGAAGGCCGATCCGGTGCCGGTCCGTTCCACCGACCCGCTCTACGTGCTCTACACCTCCGGCACCACCGGCAAGCCCAAGGGCGTCGTGCGGGACGGCGGCGGCTACGCGACCGCGCTGGCCTGGTCCATGTCGAACGTCTACGACGTCGGCCCCGGCCAGACGATCTTCACTGCGTCCGACGTGGGCTGGGTCGTCGGGCACTCCTACATCGTCTACGCGCCGCTGCTGGTCGGCGCCACGACCGTGCTCTACGAGGGCAAACCGGTCGGCACCCCGGACGCCGGGCAGTTCTGGCGGGTCTGCGCCGAGCACGGTGTGCGGTCGCTGTTCACCGCCCCCACCGCGTTCCGGGCCCTGAAGAAGGAGGACCCGGAGGGCGACTACGCACGCAAGTACGACCTCTCGCAGCTGAGGTACCTGTTCCTGGCCGGTGAGCGGCTGGACCCCGAGACCTACCGCTGGGCCTCGGCGCTGCTGGACATCCCGGTGATCGACCACTGGTGGCAGACCGAGACGGGCTGGCCGATCGTCGCCGACCCGGCCGGCATCGAGCTGCTCCCGATCAAGGCGGGCTCGCCCACCAAGCCGCTGCCCGGCTGGGACGTCCAGGTCGTCGACGCGGGCGGCAAGCCCGTCCCCGCCGGGGAGGACGGCGCGATCGTGGTCAAGCTGCCGCTGCCGCCCGGCGCGTTCCCGACCCTGTGGAACGACGACGACCGCTTCGTGCAGTCCTACATGTCCGCGTTCGACGGCTACTACCTCACGGGAGACGGCGGGCGGATCGACGAGGACGGCTACGTCTTCGTCATGGGCCGCACCGACGACGTCATCAACGTCGCCGGGCACCGCCTGTCCACCGGCGGCATGGAGGAGGTGCTCGCGAGCCACCCCGACGTCGCCGAATGCGCGGTCATCGGCGTGGCCGACCAGATGAAGGGTCAGGTCCCGCGCGGCTTCGTGGTGCTCAAGGCGGGCGCCGACCCCGATCCGGAGCAGCTGCGCGCCGAGCTCGTCCAGATGGTGCGGGACCAGGTGGGCGCCGTGGCCTCGCTCAAGGAGATCGCCGTGGTGCCTGCGCTGCCGAAGACCCGCAGCGGCAAGATCCTGCGCAAGACCATGCGCGGCATCGCCGACGGGGTGGACGAGCCGGTGCCGTCCACCATCGAGAGCGTGGACGTGCTGGACGCGCTGCGGCCGGTGCTCCGCAGGGAGTAGTCGTCTACGCCCGGCTGAGCGGGACCGCCTGAGAGCGGCCCCCGTTCGTGTAACGCGTAGGTCCCTCACCCGATGAGGGAACGACGGTCCGCTCCCCGGCCGTCGCTCCCCGCTCGAAGAAGGACCCGATGTCCCGCTCCCGAACCCGGGTGGTCGTGGTGTCCGCGGCGGCGCTGGGCCTGGTCGTGGCCGGCGGGCTGGCTGCGGTCGCCGTCGGCCTGCCCCCGGTCCCCGCCCCCGCCCGGCTCGTGCTGCCCACGGCCGCTCCGCCCTCGCTGCCGCTGCACCGCGCCATGCCGGTGACCACCCCGCCCGCCCCCGCCCCGTGGGCGCTCGCCGAGGCGGCCCGTGCCGCGGCCTCGGCCACGCCGGTCCCGGCGTGCGCCACCACGCGCCCGGTCGTCCCGGCCCCCGCCTCGGGCGACCCCACCGCCGTGACCGGCGACGACGCCCAGGAAGGGTGTCCTCAGTCGCGCGGCGGCGCGCTGACTGGCGCACTATGGGGCCCATGAAGGTGACGGTGGATTTCGACCTCTGCGAGAGCAACGCGCTGTGCATGGCCGCGGCGCCCGAGGTCTTCGAGGTTCGCGACGACGACTTCCTGTACATCCTCGACGAGAACCCGCCGGAGACGCTGCGGGCGAAGGTCGAGGAGGCGGTCCGGACCTGCCCGAAGGCCGCGATCACGCTGGAGGGCTAGTGCGGTGACCACGAACGTTCACCGGTCCTCGCGGGCCCGGGCGGCCCCTCGCGGCGTTGCCCCCGCACCCCGGTACGCCCGG
>Ga0207641_10001904_pt1 | contig 20032 bp, 19 predicted proteins | sample KBSSwiS62_FD_184306 | JGI IMG/M metagenome (GOLD analysis project Ga0207641, IMG submission 184306) | Switchgrass rhizosphere microbial communities from Kellogg Biological Station, Michigan, USA - KBS Switchgrass S6-2 (SPAdes) (version 2) | ecosystem: Host-associated > Plants > Roots >... | reverse complement strand
CTGAGCGTTGTGGATCGTGTGTTCACGCGCATCGGGGCGAGTGACAATCTGGCGCGAGGGCGATCGACGTTCATGGTGGAAATGACGGAGACGGCCGCGATCCTGCACACGGCGACAGCGCGGTCGCTGATCCTGCTGGACGAAGTGGGTCGCGGGACGGCGACTTATGACGGGCTGGCCATTGCGTGGGCCGCGATTGAATATCTGCACGCCAGTACTGCCGGATCGTACAGCCGGACCTCTCTGTATCCTTGCGCGTAATCGGGCCGATATTTGTACAACCACTTCCATGACGGCGGGCGGTCCACATCCAGGTACAGCAAATCGGCTCGAATCGTTGTATTCGGCCGCCGGTCGCGATAGCGGTCCAATACCGTAACCCAATGCCCTGATATGACGATGAAGTCACGGCGGTCCAAGCGTTCCCAATCTGCGAGGCAGGCATCCACCGCAGCAAGGTCGAGGCTCTTGCGGCTATCGGTTGGAACTTTCTGAGATGTGAGAGCCACGAGAAAACTCTCGTGGTACGCCTTGCGGTTCTTCTCGACCATCTCAACTTTTGTAGCTGGCAATAGACTCTCAAACACACCAACGTCTGCAGCCACACCAAGGCGCCGAAGCTTGTCTCGAATCAGCAATCCCGGGATGTAGTGTCCGAGGCCGAACCCCGAGCACAGGATCAGTACGTTCTGCGAACCTCCCATACTCTTTGACCTCTCCCCCGATGACTACCGTTTGTTAGTGAAGGACCCGGACACCGAATTTTGGAAGAGCAGACTCGAAGCGCGCCAACGCGGCACGCTGCTGGTCGGCCGTTTCCCCGACCGCACTGACGTAGAGCCGTCCTCGTGTCGGGGGTGTTGCCGGAGCGCCGGAGCGCTCAAACATCGTTCGGCACGTGAGAGGAATCACTCCGACTGAGTTTCGGCGCGTGTACAGCGCTTCTTCCGCTTCCAGAAGTTCGATCAGCCGGCAGAAGTCCCCCGTTCCCTCGTTGACCCCGGAGACGGACGTAAAACACCCCTTTTGGCCGTGCTTAGCAAGGTGCTCATCGACCGCATGTTTGATCAGGCTCATCGATTTGCGAGCGTTGATTTCGACCAGAGGCGCGAGCGATCCATCCTCAAGAACCATCGAATCGACGCAGACGTCCCCGTAATACCCGTCCGCGTACATTAGAGACCCGACCTCGTTCATCAACCGGAAGTAAGCGTGCCTGTCCAGGAGTTCCATCAATTCCGGTCGCGGCGACCGCGAAGTGCCGAAGGCCTGGCCGTGGTTCTCAAGCTCCTGGATGGAGATCACCTCTACCTTTCCGTCGGCCTCGACTCGGAACTGGCAGGAGAAGTCCGCGCTCTTCCTGAGATACGGCTCCACGATGACCCGGATTCGATTACCTCGAGCGACCTGTGCCGATAAGTGCTGGCCAATGGTCCCCAAGGCTCTCGCGGAGTCGATGCGGAGATTGCCTTTTCCCGAGACGCCGTAATCGTCCTTTGCCAGAAACGGTCCTTGCCTCAACAGCAGCGCCCCTCGGTCCAGAAATGACGCTACGGTTTCAACAGCGACCCCGACGTTGGGGAGCTGCAGACGATCTCGCATCTCGAGGGAGTAGGACTTCGTATTCACCCTCCGGACGATATCGAGCGCAGGAAAGCTCCCGATGAGACCGAACCGGTCCGCGACAGCTGAGGTGCCGGGCAGGACCGCAAAGGGTTCCAGCTGAATCTCTCGCGGAAGAAAACCCGCCAAATTCTCGTGCCCTGCGGCATCCAGCATCCGATCGAAAACACTGAGTGCTGGGACGCCAGCATTGCCGCTCACTTGGTTCGCCGACGACGGCAGATCGAAGCGATTGCGAATGAATTCGAAGCCGATTGAGTGGAGGTAGTCCACATGCGCATTTTCCATGCTCTTCGCCGTGAGAACCCGATCTGTCGGGCCGCAAAATGCGAACAGCAATTCATCCATCGCTTCCACGATCCTTGTGGAACCTCCGTCCGTGATGGCGGGGAGCTTTGCCAAGTCCCGCGGCCTCAAATGCGCCTCAGCTTCGAAAGTTCCGCAGAAGATACGCGGGCTCATGCTCGCGGCAGACCCGAAACATACTGGGTAAAGCGATCGAGCGAGCTCAGATGCTCCACTTGAAAGGAGTCGAAGTCCACCACGACGGAAAACTTGTCTTGTACCTTGAGAATCAGATCGATCATCTGCAATGAATCCAGGTTCAAGTCGTCCACTAGGTGAGACGCGCCCGTCACTCTCTTGGGCAGTGAAGGGTCCTGCTTCACTTCCGCCAAGATCTCAATGATTTGTTGCTGCACAATTCGGCTTCCCTTTTACCAAGACCACGACAAGATCTGTTTGCGGCACAAACAGGTTGTAGTTCGAAACGTGAAGCTGTCGATGACAGGTTACTGACCGAATCCTCAGCCCGGGCGGGAGGCACTCTTTGAGGTGCGCTACGAAGGTCTCCCGCGTAAACCGCCAGATGACCCCATCAATGGATGAATTGCCCATGTACCCGGCCCTGCGACCCTCCCCAGCTGGATCCACAAGCATGACGGGATCCATGATGATGACCTCGCCCCCCTCCCGAACCAGCCGCGCGCACTCCGCAAGAGCTCGCTTGTGGTCTCTGACATGATGGAAACACCGTGCAAACACGACACCATCAAAGGTCTTGTCGGGGAATGGCGTGCGCTTATCGATCGAGGCGTGAACAAACTTCGAATACCGTCGCAGGCGGACCCCAGCCTGGAGAGCCTGCATGTTGGTGTCGAGGTTCGTCAGGCGAACATCTGCTCTTGCTCGGAGAAACCTGTTCAACAGACCCGTGCCGCAGCCCACCTGTAAGACATCACCTGAGATGTGCGGCAAAACGCCATAAACGCGATGCCACGCGGGGAAGTTCTCGACAAATGTCGCCAGTTCGTACAATAACGGATAGGCTTCCTTAATACGAACCAACTTGCTAGTGTAGAAGGGATTTCGTCTCTTCCGCCACGAGAAATCCCAGCGGTTTAAGTAGTAAACAGGACTGAGTAGTACAAACAGGAACACAAACGCAGCGGTCACGATGGAAGCCCGCCACAGACTTGGTTCTGTTGGTGCGGTTGAGTAGTCGCCCGCAGTAGCATCCCCGCGGGCCGCAGAGTGGGCGGTTTTGCCAGCGCCGTTGGATTTCAACCGAGCTTCAGCGCGCTGATGCATAAGTCGTCACCCATTACATCTGCGAGCCCGCGCGGGCCGGAGACGAATCGAAAACTTGGCGTCCGCGCGCACTGGACTCCCCGGAGTCAACTTGAGCGTGAGTGAACCAGAGCGTCGATCCGCGCTGCCAGGTCGCGGATCGACGATGCCTCGAACGGGAGAATCGGGGATAGATCAGTCCCGAATTCCTCTGAGAGATGCCCCATCAAGCGGGTCGCGAGGAGCGAGTCCCCGCCCAGGTCGACGAAGTGCTGGTCCAAGTCGATTTCGTCTGAACGAAGGGAATTCTTGAGAAACGCAGCGACGCGCATCTCTGTGGAGGCCGCATTCTGCGCGGTATCGGCGGTTGGCTCACAGGCACCTTCGGAGATGCGAGTCCCGGACACACTGGCGTTCATGACTGTAAGACCCCAAGTCGCGGTTGCGTGGATGCGGGAGACGTTCTGTGAATGAATTCCGGTAAGCCTTGACCCATCGAATGCTCGTAAACCCTGCTGGCAACACCTGCGTTGTAGGGGATCTGTAGGTTGTCCCGAACTGAGCGCTCCACGGCGTCTCGCAGCTCAACAATTCGCTGGGCACTCAAATGATCGGTGAACACGAACGAGCGGTATCCGCCATGAGGGTTGCCCTTGTAGTAATTTGCTGACAATTCGTAGTCGATCTCATATGCGTGTAGTCGATCGCCCGTCTTCGGATGCGTGTACGTCCAGACGTCCTGGAGGGAGGGGTGGGGCTCAGCAAGGTCGTAGTACGGCGTACCAGGATATGTAGTGATGATCGTGCAGTCGAAATCCTCAACTTCGCACTTGATAAGCCAGTCGCGAATCGCCGCCACGCTCTCCTCCGATTCGCCCGGATGGCCGCAAGACATCAAAGCCTTGGTTTTGAGTCCATGCTTTTTCGCGATATCGACACAACGGTTGTTGTCGTCGAGGGACGCTCGCTTATTGATGTTGACGAGGATCCTGCTGCTCGCCGCTTCGAACCCGCACAGCACCCAGCGGAAGCCGGCCCCGCGCATTGCAATAGCCTGGTCCTCCGTGAAGAGCTCCGACTTGATGAATCCACGCAGCCTGAAGTCAGTGCCGAGAGTGGACTGAAGATCTGCGAGCCCGTTCATCAGTTCGACCATAGTCTTCGAGACGTTCAGCTCATCATCGTAGAACATGAACCCGGTATACCCGTATTCGCGATGGAGCATCTCGATCTCTTGGAGAATGGACGCGACCGATCGGTTTCGAATGCGGCGCAAACTGTTGCTACTTCTTCCGCCACAGAATCCACAGTTGAAAGGACACCCGAGTTGCGCAATCAGACTAGTCGCGGGATTTCCGTCGATCGTGTAGCGGTAGCTCTTTAGATCAACTAAGTGTCGCGCCGGCAGAGGGCTTTCGGTGAACATGCGGTCCGTAAGGAACAAACCACCCTTAGGATCATCTCCATCGATGACCTTAGGTGGATCGGGCCGCAATTCCTCGAAGATCGATAACTCACCGTCGCCAGAGACAAGGACGTCGAAGTGCCGCTCCAGTTGCGCCGCGGCCCGATGCGCCCGGCCAACGAGGGCACGTTTCCTTTCAAGTCTCAGGGCTGAATAGATCAGGGTCACGTGTGGCCCGCCGAGGATGATCTTCAAATCAGGCCGAAGCGCGCGGATCTCCCGAACGATGCTCATGACGGCCGGGAATTGCGGAGTGGTCGCGGTGATCCCAACCGCGCGATCGTCCGAGGTCCGAACGTAGTCAGCTACCGCAGCCAGATAGTTTTCGACTCCTGACAGATCGAGGAAATTAACCCCGTACCGTCGGGCCTCCAGACTTGCGGCGACCTTAAGTACACCGAGGCTGACAAATACGCGTTCGTCCAAGAGGAACGGGGATGGCGGGATCACGAGACAGATAGAACTTGCACGGGCATCGTCTCGAACGGCGATCGTGCTCTCGGAGGAAGCGCGATATGCGACGGTCACGAGTGCGGCGCCCGAGGAGAACGTCCTTTCAGCCTCGCGGCGGGCAGCGTGCGTGGAACGTGCTTTCTTACTGGAGTTGTGCGGGCAGCTGTTTCCGGCGCGGGTTGCATTGGTCAACCTTCAAGTAACTGTGACATGCACGCCATGTCCCACCGAGCGCTGCGGCCACAGGCCGCGCCACGAACCCAAGTGCGACTGAACGCTGTTCAGTGACATGCCATCTACTGAACGGGGTTCGACGGTAGTAAACGCCCAGGCTTATGTCAAGCTGACAACTGTCTTATTCGCAACGTCGTGGCCTCATCACGCCCATGCTGCACTGCATTTGTGGGCCAATAGCGGCACGATCCTTGACACCGATTCATGCCTTACTTTACGGTTTCTTGACTGGGTGAATTTCGTTCATCGAAGGCGGGCGATACGAAACGGCGTTCGAATCGCGCTCGCGCTGCGCACTAAGGGGGACTCTTATCGCTCGACACCGCTCGTGTCGTCACGAGTTCGTCGGGCACAACTTGGACGGTCCTGGGAAGGGGACGGTCCGGCGGTTGGTCGTGGGTTCGGAGAGAATAACAGTCCTACGTGTCCAAAGAGATCCCGCTCATTTCGCCGAGAACAGCAGCGCTGCGCGCTGCCCGGATTGGCATCTGCAGCTCGATACCCAGCGCGTCCGCGGTGGCGGTAATGAGCGCATTGTCGGTATTGGCAGGTTGTGCAGTAGGGCCGAACTTCCGGCCGCCCCTCGCTTTTTGGAGTGACAAAATTCCGGCAGAGGGTATAGCCACTGACACTACTGCGACACCCGCGGGTGGTGAGGTTCAGCGATTCCAGTTGGGGCACGACCTTCCGGGAGAATGGTGGAAGCTCTTCGCGTCACCGAAGCTCAACGAGCTGATGAACGCGGCAATGGCTAACTACCCCGATATTGCCGCTCAACAGGCTGCCTTGCGTGCTGCAATGGAAGAAGTCAGAGCTCAGACGGGCACGCTGTTCCCACAAATTCAGGGGGTCGGCGAAGCCACACGGGAAAAGGTAAGCGGCGCCTCGATCGAGCCGGGTTTTCCCAGTTTCATCACGAACGTGTTCCAAGCGCATGTGGACGTTTCATACGCTTTCGATCTGTTCGGAGGCGAGCGGCGCGCGGTCGAGGGGTTGCAAGCCCAGGCCCTGGTACAGAACTCTCGGCTCGAAGCGAGCTATCTCACTTTAACGACGAATGTTGCGGCGACCGCCATCCACGTCGCTGCAGTCCACGACGAGATAGCTGCGACTGAGGAGATCATTCAGGTTGAGGAGCGGCAGCTACGCATCATTGAGCGCAAGGTGGCGTTGGGCAGTCAGACGCGTGCAGACGTACTTCAGCAGCAATCCATTCTGGCCTCAGCACGCGCGACGCTCCCGACGCTGCGACAAGAGTTCATGGCGGCTGAACACGAGCTGGCAGTGTTAACCGCTGTCGCACCGCAGGATGCGGCTCCCGTTCAGCTGACCCTCGCCGATCTCACCTTGCCGAAAGAGCTTCCGGTCAGCCTTCCAAAACGTAGTGTCCAGCTCGGTGTGCGCGGCGCCGGTGATCAGACAATACTGGGTGGCCTTGAGCCCGGTGCAGTCGTGGCGATTGGGGACCCTGCTAAGTTGCATGACGGAGTACGCGTGCGCGTCACCGAATAGCACGTTCACACAATAGATTCGAATGAAATGAGCGAGGCACAACACCGTGAACACCCTGGTTGAGATTCGAAACGTAAGCAAGGTCTATCAGCGAGGAACTCAACGGGTCGAGGTACTGCATCACGTCAACCTAGACATTCCTAACGGCGCTTTTCTCGCGCTGATGGGGCCCTCAGGCTCGGGAAAGACGACACTTCTCAATTTGATCGGCGGCTTGGACTCCCCAACCGACGGTAGCATCGCGGTGGACGGCAGTCGGATTGACCGGCTGGGCGAGAGCGCTTTGGCGAAGTGGCGCGCTGCTCACGTCGGCTTCGTGTTTCAATTCTACAATCTACTGCCGATGTTATCTGCGCAGAAGAACGTCGAGCTCCCACTCCTGTTAACCGGTCTTTCCGCCTCCGAGCGTAAGCGTAATGCCAGCATCGCCCTGGCGCTCGTCGGGCTCGGTGAGCGCGCTGGGCATAAGCCGACAGAGTTATCGGGCGGCCAGCAGCAACGCGTAGCCATCGCTCGCGCAATCGTGTCAGACCCGACCTTGCTTGTGTGCGATGAACCGACTGGAGATCTCGATCGGCAATCTGCCACGGATATCTTGTCTCTTCTACAGCAACTGAACCGCGATCACGGCAAGACCATCATTATGGTGACGCACGATCCGAAGGCCGCGGAGTACGCCCGCCAGACGTTGCACCTCGACAAGGGCACCCTGGTCGAATCGCAGCAATTGGTCGAGGCCTGAGGGGAGTGGCGGCAATGAAGTACTTCCATCTCGTTTGGGCCGCATTAGCCCGACGTAAGGGGCGGACAATCTTCACCCTCCTGTCGATCTTGATGGCATTCCTCCTGTTCGGATTACTGGATTCCGTACGGAGCGCATTCTCCAACACCGGGCAGGCTGGGAAAGACCGCCTGCTTACGTTCTCGAGCATCAACTGGGGACTGCCTCTTCCGCAGAGTCTGTACGAGCGCATTCGGGCCGTGCCAGGCGTCGGGAAGATCGAGTACGCGAGCGCAATCGGCGGCACTTACCAAGATCCGAACAACTATGTCGGGATTGAAGGTCATGCCGACAGCTTCCTTGACATCTATCCCGAATGGCAGATCGCGCCCGCTGAGCGCGAAGCCTTTCTCCGGACGCGCACGGGAATCATTGCCAGCGAGAGCTACGCCAAGCGATTTCACTGGAAGATTGGCGACAAAATTCCTCTAAAGACAGCTGTTTACAAAAAGGACGGCTCTACCGTCTGGACATTCGACCTCGTTGGGATCTACCGAATCAGTGATTCCAGCATGCAATCGAACGAAAACACTGTGTATGCTCGATGGGACTATCTTAATGAGGCGCGCCAGGAAGGTGGAGGAACCGTTGACTGGTTTGCCGTCGAAGTGCCGGACCTGAGTCAGATTGACCGCGTTTCTCAAGCCATCGATGCCCTTTCAGCCAATTCAGACCATGAGACGAAAACGGAGACTGAGTACGCCTTCTACATTGAGACTTTGAGACAGCTCGGTGATGTCGGTCTCATCGTTGGGTCGATCATGGGCGCCGTGTTCTTTACATTGGTGTTACTCACCGGTAACACGACCGCGCAAACAGTCCGTGAGCGCATACCGGAATTGGCCACCCTCAAAGCGATCGGGTTCTCCCCGAGCAGTGTCCTCGGATTGGTCCTGAGTGAATCCGTGCTAGTCCTGCTCCTGGGTAGCTCGCTGGGCCTCATCGGGGCAGCGGTTATCGTGTACTGGGTGCGCTCGACGATGGGCTCAACCATATTCCTGGCCCCCGTCGGCGAAGATACCTGGTTGCGCGGCCTCGCACTGGCCGTTGTCGTGGGGCTCCTCGTCGCCGTGCTACCGGCCATGCGCGGGATGCGCTTGCGGGTCGTCGACGCACTCTCAGGCCGCTGAGTAGCCCAGGAGGCATCCCATTATGAAAGCACTACAGAAAGCTGGCTTCGCATTGGCTACGCTCGTTGCTGCCCTTGTGCCTGTAGCACTGCTGGCAGTCCTTCCCGGTTGGGCTTTGTTGGCGGTCCTAGCAGTTCTTATCGCGTGGATAGCCTTCACGAGAACGGGCCGCCAGACGTCGGCGGTAGCGACAGTTGCCATCGCCACCCTGCCTCAGCGATTGGGCGCTGCATCCGTCGTCATCATCGGTATCGCCGGCGTAGTCGGTGTGCTTGTGGCACTGCTCGCGATGGGAGCCGGCTTTGAAGCGACGCTTAAGCGAACAGGCACCGACGATACCGTCATCGTCATGGCTTCGGGAGCCCAATCCGAGATCCAATCCCTGCTAAATCGGGACACGGTGGCTGCGGTCGTACAGGCCCCGCAGGTGCGACAGAATGCTTCTGGTGAACCGATCGTGTCCCCGGAACTGGTCGTGACGGCATCGTTCCAAAAGCGAGCTAGCGGCAAGGCGAGTGTGGAGATCCGGGGTGTCGGAGAGCGCGTCTGGGAGCTCCGTCCAAACGTGAAGATCATCGCCGGGCGCCCACTTCGGCCTGGACTGGCGGAACTGATCGTCGGCCGGCGGGTAAGTGAGCGCTTCATCGGTATGATCGTCGGGACCAACTTGGTAGTGAATGGCCAGAGATGGACTGTCGCGGGCATCTTCGATTCTGAAGATGCACACAATTCGGAAATTTGGGCGGATGCCGGCGCCTTGGCATCGCCTTTCCACCGCGGAAGCAATCTCACCTCTGTAACCCTACAGTTGACGCAAGCGGCGGCATTGGATGCGTTCAAGGCCCGGATCGCAAGTGATCCACGGCTCAAGGTCGATGTGCAGACCACGCGGCAATACTACAACGGACAGTCGGAATCGATAGCGCCAATCATTCACACTCTCGGGACGACGGTCGGCGTCATCATGGCGATTGGAGCGATATTCGGCGCGCTCAATACGATGTACGCCGCGATTTCGACCCGCGCGCGTGAGATCGCGACCTTACGCGCCATCGGCTTTCATGGAGGACCGGTCGTAGTATCTGTGTTGCTCGAAACACTGATTCTGGCCCTCTGCGGAGGTGCCCTCGGGGCAACCATTGCATGGGCGCTTTTTGACGGTTTCACTGCTTCGAGCATGGGGATCCTATTCGCGTTCAGAGTTTCACCGACGCTGCTTTGGAATGGCCTCAAGTGGGCTCTCGCGATTGGACTGATAGGCGGGCTGTTTCCGGCGATCCGCGCGGCACGCATGCCGATTACCGCCGGACTACGCGAGACTTGATGTACGCTGCCGATGGATGACATCGTCCATGAACGGGTGCATCGTCTCGCACAGCTCCCGATCCCAAAAGCACTCGGAATATTGTCGTTTCCGCTCGTGATGTCCAATACCCTCTTGACGAGCCATCAGGTCGTCAACACTTTGTGGGTTGGGAAGTTAGGCGCGAAGGCCATAGCAGCCGTCTCGGTCAGTTTTCCCATCATTTTTTTGCTAGTTTCCTTGGGCGGCGGGTTAGCGCTGGCGGGTTCGATTCTCGTCGCTCAATATGCCGGCGCACGCAATACGCCGATGGTCATGCACGTCTCTGCTCAATCACTGTCCCTCGTCATCACCGTCGCAGCCCTCTTTTCCGTTGCGGGTTGGATTTCGGCACAGCCGCTCCTTTGTTTGATAGGCATCGGATCAGACATTCTCTCGGAAGCAACAGTCTATCTTCAAGTGTCATTTCTGGGGCTCGTCTTCGTATTTGCCTTCGAGATATTCCTGTCCATCCTGCGTGGAATAGGAGTGGTCAGGTTGCCGCTCTGCCTGGTGGCATGCAGCGTTGTCCTAAACCTCGCTCTCGATCCACTGCTTATTTTCGGGCTCGGACCCGTACCGGCTCGCGGGGTCGTGGGCGCAGCCTATGCCACTCTGTTGACAGAAGTATTGATGGCAGCCGTGTCGCTTTGGCTCCTGCTGGGCCGCCGCTATGGCGTCTCCCTGAGACCTGCCGATTTCGTGCCGTCGGTTCCTACAATCAAGCGCGTCCTCCTCCTCGGCTTGCCGGGTTGTATCGAACAGTCGGTGGACGCGCTGGGTCTCACGGTTCTCACTGCCATGGTCGCTGGATTTGGGACAACCGCCATTGCCTCGTATGGAGTCGCCTTCAGGCTGCTGGTCATCGTACTCATCCCGGTATTAGGAATTTCGATGGCCACTGCCACCTTGGTCGGTCACAACGTCGGCGCCGGAGACGTAGTACGCGCAAAGAGGAGTGCAACAGTGAGTGCTTGGTGCTCCTTCTGGCTGTTGACGGCAGTTGCTGTGCCCGTCTGGCTAAGTGCCGAATCACTTGTCAGACTATTTGTGCCGCGCGATCCCGCAGTCATTTCGCAAGGCGCTAGCGCGTTGCGTTTGATGGCCGCCTCTTTCGGCCTCATCGGTGTGCAATTCAGCCTCGTCGGCGCACTTCGTGGTGCCGGTGACACGCTGACGCCGATGCTCCTCACGATTGCTGCGGTCTGGATCGTTCAGATTCCCGTCGCCTACTCACTTAGTCATTTCACGTCATTGGGTGCAGTGGGATTGTGGTGCTCGTTTCCCGTCTCTGCCGCTGTTGCGGCGGGGTACGCACTTCGCCAGATGCGCAAGCACCATTGGAGATCTGTCGTATAATTGGGCCATCGGGGCAGACCGGACCTAGCAGCCCGGCGCTTCAGCGCTGCGGCTGAAAAGCCCTACAATGACTACGGATCAGAACGGCGAATCTGACTCCAACACTCGCCTGAACACTCTGCGCAATTCGCCGAGTGCGCGATCTGCGTTCACCAGAACTTGAGGAGTGCTGGGTTGGTCACTCTCCTGCTCCCTGCGTGCCTGAATTGCCTCCAGGATCTCTCGATCTTGCTTCAAAATCGCCTCCCAACCGGATTGAAATGCACGCGGCGCGTCGTGGCCATAGTCTTGGATGTAGGCCCACCACCAATGACAGCGACCAACGCTAATCGGGGTCATGCAGTGCAGCCCCCGGAGACTATAGTTTGAGCTCGTTCTACCCGCGGAGTCGGGATCCTCGAACTCCCATTCTGCGAAGTAGCAAGCGGGCGGAATCGACGTACACCTCCCAAGGCGGTTAACACGCTTTCCAGCGCCGAATCCCATTGCGGCTGCTTCGACAGGTGCCAGCTGCACGTCCATAATCCGCATCACCGTCGTAACACTTCGCTCCGTTGTCTGAATATCGGCTGGAATTGACGGCCACAGATTTGGCCGCTCGCTCCAGTCTACGTGCTGCGGACAGTGAAGGTAGTTGAAGTGCGCGTCATCCATTAGGTTCTCCTGAACCGCGACGTAGCTGCATCGGGCCTCTGCGTATCCTCGCAAACAGAGATAGGCTGGATCGGTTGACCAAGATAGCGCCGGAAGAAGATCGTCACTGGCCCGGGCTGGATCGCCCATCCAGATCCAGATGAAGGGGCCGTGCTCGCGTGCAGGAAACGATCTGACGCTTAGCATTCCCGGAAGGTGCGACTGCGTCGGAACGTGTGTGCACGCGCCAGTCGCGGCGTAGCGAAACCCGTGATAGGGACATGCGATTTCATCGCCAATGAGCCTTCCTCTGGACAAAGGAGCCCATCGATGTGCGCACCTGTCCTCGAGTGCGGTAACCGAATTGCTTTCCGACCGGAAGAGCACCACGGGCTGGCCAAGCAGCACGCGAGAGAGCGGCTTCCGTGCCACTTCATCGCTCGTTGCGGCAACCCACCAACAATTCACCGGATGCCGCTTGAGCAGACCGTCGCCATTGTCGCCTATCATGAGTTACTTCCTAATCCAGGCCAGTCCAATCCAACGTGATGCCGAGATACGGTTCACCCTTCTCGACGATTAGCCGATACATCTCGGGGGCGCGTATATACGGGACTAAATGCGTGATCAAAGGCTTGATGTGCAGCTTCCGGGAGACCATGAGCGCCAGGGCCGACTCGACTCTCTCGCGCGTCCAGTGCAGAACAAAATGAACCGTGAGTTGCCGTTGCTGCAGGAGAGAGAGATCTGCCCACTTTGGATCCGGGTTAAATCCGTTGTAAACGATCTGCCCGGTACCGAGCTCAAGGAGGCCAAGATATTGCTTGAGCGAGGCGAGTGTCTGAACCGAATCGATCACTACCGGAACCGTCTCACACCCAACGATCCTGCGAACGGCAATGGCCACATTGTCCAGGTTGGCGTTGATAACGGCGTCGGCACTGTATTGCAGGGCGATATCCAGCCGATCCCTCCGATGGCCAGCCAATGCCACACGGGCGCCGCGGGCGCGGGCCACTTGTGCGGACAATTGGCCTACCATGCCATCACCACACACCAGCACCCAGTCACCGGACTTACAGTTGCCCCTCGTCGCGGCGCTGTACCCCACTTGCGCCACTACCGCAACTGACCCGTCGAGGTCGTCCACGCCCTCAGGCAGATGATATGCGAACGCCGTAGGAACGTTAGCCAGACCGACATGCGCTCCTAAGGCGCGCTCCACATCCGGAGTCGACCAGATCCCAGTAAGCGCTAACGCGCGATCTCCAATCTGCCATCCCGACACACCGGTCCCAACCGCAGTGACGATACCTGTGCGTTGATATCCTGGGACGCACGGAAAACGAGGTGGTGAAGGTACAAGCATGCCGCGAAGTAGCCAACTCTCCGTCCCGGCACTGATGGTCGAATATCGCGACCGGACTTGGATTTCATGTTTCCGAGGGGGAAGTATCTGCAGATCACAGACCGAAACGGCGTCCTTGTCGGAGAACACAATCGCTGGCGTTTTCATGGCGCAGAGTTTCGGTGATCGTGGTTCGGCCTTCCTGGCTCAAGGCGATCCCCTGGCGAGCAGCCCTGCGCGAGGGGGCCCCACCAGCCAACCACTAGCCATGAACCGCGTTCAGTGGTCTCATATTCAGATGAACCGCGCGGTCACAAGGTAAGTAAGGGAGCAATTGCTGTCAAGGTTCGTGGGGGAGTGACAACGTAGATGGTGCGCCGCGTCTGAGTCCGGTGATCACACAATAATTTTCGAAACAGGTTCGTCAAAACTTCCATGAACCAGACCAGAGCTGATGAGCGCTCCCTATTGAGGCGGGCGGGGGAAAGCACGGCTCATGAGAACCGTCGAAACGCAGAAGTCCGAAGCGTTCAGTCGGCAGCTCTTCACGAGCGCAGTGCGGCAGCATCAACTCGCGCAGCGGAATTCCGGGAGTCATGGCGCATTCTCTGTGTCGGGTTGGTTGGACTTGCAGTGGGGCTGGTACCCGGGTCTGCGGCAGGAGTATTCATACTTCCGCTGTGTCACTACTTCGGTTGGTCTCTTTCGATGATGAGCGCCAGTGCTGTCTTTGGCGGGCTGGGAGCGATCTTTGCGGGACCGCTTCAGGGTCTACTGTTGGACAGATTCGGATTCCGTTGCGTCGTCTTAACCTACATTCCACTCTCGGCTATCTCCGTAGCCGCGACCTGCTTAATAACTCGCAACATCTGGACTCTGTATCTGATCAGTTTCATAGGCAGCTTCGTGGGATCTGGTTGCGTAATGTACTACGTGCGCGCGCTCAGTAGTTGGTTCGAAGCCGGGCGCGGGACAGCGATCGGGCTTGTCTTCGCCGCCGGAGGTCTGGGTTGCACACTTGGGCCTTGCGTCGCGCAGTACATGCTTGATGAATACGGATGGCGATTGGCGTACCTCTCTCTCGCGGCCATTGTCACGTTAGCATGGCCGTTTTCGTTTGCCTGGCTTCGTGATCGAGGACATCTGCTGGCCAACAGGCCAACCGGAATCCAGGCGACAGCCAATGGCTGTACGCGCCGTGATGCGGCCAAGACGCCCGCGTTCTGGCTGATTATCAGCGCGTGCCTTCTCTCAGGACTCGCTGACGGTGGATTGTTCTTTCTGGTACCGTTCTTTAATGAAAACGGCATGAGTCAACGCTCCGCCTCGTATTGTCTATCACTGCTGTTTGCGGCCAGCGGGGTTGTCCAGCCCCTCTTGGGGTTAGTTAATGACCGGTTGTCGGCGCCGTTGGTTGCTGCCAGCGCATATCTTCTCTATGCGGCTGTTTTCGTTGCTTTTGGCCTAGCTGGCAGCCGGTTTGCAGTGCTGGAGTCGATCCTAGCCGGCGTGGCCGTGAGTGGGGTGTCGAACTCATTGTTCAACATCATACCGCGCTTCTTCGGCTTGAAGTCCTTCGGCGAGATCTCGGGGCTGATTCAAGCCATCAGTGCAATAGCCGGCATGATTGGCCCGGTCGCATTTTCTCTCTTACGAGACACCACGGGCAGTTACACCGCTCCCTATCTTGCGGCGAGTACGGTGGCTGCAGGTGCATCCTTTTGCATGATGTTAGCAGCTAGATGGCCGATGTCCGTCAGTTCCTGGAAGCGGTGAACGGTCCATACCCGAAGACATCGCAGAAGCGTCAGGCGGCGCGAATGCGCGATCTATTGCGCTGTGGTTGCCGCCGACATTACCGATTTCTTCGGGGCGCCCGGCTGTGGTTTTCAGTGATACCACTTTGTGCGGAGAAACTCACCTGCTGGCGACCGGGTCGCTCGTGATTGGAGGAGACGCGCTGTTTGGTGTTTCGAGACCGATAGTCCCGTCGAGCGTGCCCGCCTAGCAAACATCCTGGGGCCTCTCGACGTTGCTCCGCGGGACACGGTGAGCAGTTAGGGCGAGCCGGCTTGACTTCGCCGCGAAGCAACATTAGGGCGCCAGCGCGCATGGTCTCGACCAACACCTCCAGGCGGAATTTAGCGCCGAAGCTCGAGAAATCGGAACCGCCGCCTCCGACCGACATGATCCCGCGTCGCGCGAATAAGAGCGCTCAGCAGGATATTGCCAGACGGTGCCGTATCTGAATTCTCCAGCGCAATGATTTTGGCCGGATGGCTGAAGGTAACAGCACCGGCCAGCAGGTCCATCAGTTCAAGCCGAGCCAAGGCAGCTTCGGGTTGCTTTGACCGGTCGGGGCTTGATTCTGCAACATGCGCCCACGAGTACGGAAGCATAAGACGACCCGAGGAAACCAACGCCACGAGCCGTGCACGTGCCTCCAAGGAATCTGGGGTCTGATGTTCAGGATCAGACATCCGCGAGTAATCCCGGCTATCGAGATACCCGACAAGGGGCAGCTGATTTCCGCCCGACAGCCCCTCCTTACGCGCCATATCCTGCCAACATCCCGGTGACCCTAAGTCGGGGATTGCAGCAGTGCTGCGTAGCCGCTCGGCCAGAAGTTCCGGCCGGTGCGCAATGAAGGTGCGGAAGTCCGAAAACGCCAGAAGCGTGGGGTCCGGCAACGAGCGGTCGCTGCAGAATTTCGCCTGGGAGATCTGTTGCCGGTCCGCTTCGCCTATCACCCAGTCCGCCAGCAACGTGTCTTGCTTCGACATGTTCTCATGCGCATCCAGGTGTGCGAGATTCAAAATGCTGTTCCAATTGTTGTCATCCGCATAGAACGCCCAGTCCGAATCGGGAACGCCACTGGCCGCGAGGCGTCGTCTCCCGAACGCCGCCGCCGGATGCAGATGATCGGCGTGGAAGTTGTTACGGTAGTCCAAATTCGGAGCCAACAAAGCGAGAATGGTGAATGCCTGCTTGGCGTCCTTTTGTGTCAACAGCAGTGAGTTAATGAATTCGTCGGTAATCTGCGGATCTTTGCCCTGTCCGCGCAGAATGTGCGTAATGTCCGCAACGGGGAACTGTTGCAGATCCGCCCGGACATATGGCGCTGCGAAGTCCGCTCCTGTGAACGCGCGCCGAATGGCCGCTAATACCGTGTCCGCGCTGCCGGCTCCAATTACGCCTTTGAGCAGCATGGTGTGCAACCAGGCACAAATGGCCTCCCTCTCTGGCCGGAGCGCGACTGAGGATGTAATACTCTCCGCCAATCCTCGATGATGAACCCAGAATACGATCGGCAGCAGCGTATTCTTCGATGTCAGGGATGTGTCGGTGTATCCGAAACCCCGCACCATCTCGAACACGGCCACGATGCTCCCCTGGATGGCCTCGGCTACTTCCTCCCTCCTGAGAGTAAAGCGGTCCGCGACGCATGGCAGAACTCGCAAGTTTGATCCTCGATTCGAAGGGGACGCTAACGTGAGTGCCGCATGCTTGTGAGCCGCAGCCCATCCACCTCTCTTATTGATCAGCGCGCACAGGTTAGCTATGACACATAGCGTGCTCGATCGGCCGCGCGCGCGGCTGCCCTCGCACTGGGAGCGGTCGAAGTGGGGTCATGGGCGGGATACATGCGGCTTGCAGCGCCTGGTCCCACGCGACCGAACTCAGGACTTCACGCGATCGTGCGCTGGTGTTGATGAGTTTCACCGGCACCTTGCGGCGGTCCGAGTTCGTCGCCTAGATGTCGAGCGCGTTGGCCGAGGTGCCAAGAAGATCTTCGGGGGCGGATCGCGAGTTCGAAGACCGACCTCGAAGGCGTGGGGTCAGAACCTCGCCATTGCACGCATGCTCGACTCGAAGATATTTACCAGCCATCTCTATCCATAGCAATCGCTAATCGACCGGTCAGGTTCCAAAAGACTCTCATTCTTGATCACTGTCCAGAAGCCGGCGCTCAGCTACTGATGCGTTTGCGAGCGGTTTTCGAGGATCATGTGGCGGCTGAGAGGGCTAAAAACCTATCGCTATACACGTAAGTCTGGCACATGGCCGTTGTGCGACTAAGACGAGCGCGGTGCATTTCGTTTAGCCCCCGCCTGTTGGCGCAACGCTGTCTGCTGGAATTTCAGAACTGTGCATTCGGTGAATGCGATAGGAGAGCACGATGTTGATTCGGTTGTTTCGGAAAATCCTCGGTCGCGAGAGCGGCAAAACGTTGAGAGCACCGCATCATTCCACGGTGCGATTCGATCGGCCCCTGGACCATACGACTTGGCCGAACCGAATGCCCAAAGGCCGCTTCGTCGACCAAATTTCCTCCACACGATAGGGCGTCACGGGACGGGTGAATTGCGCCTAGCGTAATTGAGCGCCGCACCACGTCAGTTGGTATTGCCTCGACATAGGAAGTTACTTATGCAGGACAGGAAAACTCGCACCATCGCGTCCTTCGTCATGCGCTGTTGCGCGGGCGCGAGCGCGTACACGCTGAAGTCAGGATACGCGTTTGTTACCCGGCCCTCTGCGCACAGGATACTGTTTCCGCCCGCTCGCACGCTTGAAGAGCGGCGCAATGCGAGTGGACGGTGCACTCGGTTCGTGGGTGAGTATCCGGATCGAAGTCGCATCTGCTTCACATACAGCTCAAATGGAGGCGCCACGCTCACCGCGACGCCGCCGCGAGTCTAGGTGGGATTACGTGTTTGCCGGCCACCCGAAGGTCACACGTGATTGGTGAGACAGTCCCAGTTCCGCACCCCGCTGTATATGCGGGGTTTTATCCGCAACGGTCGGCGACAAAGATACCGCTGCCTACACGCCGAGCGACCCTCGATTTTGCAGTGAACCTTTCGGCGGCGGATGTTCTCACATGAAGTTCTCAGTTCCAGCGATTGCAGAAACCATCGCGGAGTTACCGCACGGCTGTTGCGTCATTGATTGTGGATGCTTCGGCTGGCGGCTGGCTGACGCATGTACCGCGCACGATCAGCGCCTCATTGGCCTCGACCGGGTTGAGCCGCCGGGCCGACCGGCAAACGCGGAGTTTGCGCGAATGGAGGGCCCGCTACTGGCTCCCGGATGCAGGCGAGCAGTGGCACTGCCCTACAGCCGCACAACACAACCCGACGAGGGGAAGCAGCTCGAAAGCGTTACGTTGCCTTCCTGGCATGGGATGCACGGGAGCCGCCGCTCGGGAATCCAAGCGCACCGGCTCCCAGTGTCATGGGCGGTCGAATTTGCACAGTGTTGGTGGCGCGGAAACCGCTGGCTGACGTGGAAGTCTTAGTTCAACTCAATGCCGGGTTTCTTTGGGTGCCTTCTTCAGGCTCATGGTCGTTCCATCGGCACCAATGGCGAGGAGCCAGTCCTCCGTGCCGCGCTCCCGGCGCACTTCATAGACATCCCAGCCTAAGTCGTTGAGCTCGCGGAACACAACCGACCGCACTTGCCCGAGGCGAGCGGAACGGGCTTGCAGACTTGGCAATATCCGCTCCAAAGCTGCAGCCAAAGAAGGAAACATTTGCCGAGAGTCGAGTACACCCGTGCGAACGCTCTCAAGGATACGGTATAGGGCAGCTTCGCCGCCGGGCGATGGTGTTTGTCCTCTTACCCGTGCATCAAGGTCGGCTTCCATCTGTCCAGCAACGAGAGAATCGATGCGGGGTGCCGACATCACAATGCCATGTTGGCGCATACGCAACTCGTTTGTAGTTCCGTCGCCGTCACAAATAAAGGCGATCTGCGCGTTCTCACCAGGAACGAATTCTGTTGAACTCTGAGGAAGCATTGGTAACGGGATTCCCTTGGTGCATCGGAAGATCAGCGTATCGCCTTGACGAGTAATCTCATACACACCGAACCTTCCGTTGTACGGCGCATAGAAGCCCACATATCGGTCAAGTATCGTGCTGTCCACGCGTGCTGCATACATACGCTTATTCCAATTTTGTTTGACATGAAAATTGAAACTCGGCGAACGTCGCTGGCCCGCTCGCCTCGCCCCTTCAGCTCGTCTCGTATCGTTCGCGTACCGAGTTTGCACCGCGGTTCGCCGCGAGTGCAAATTCGACCGCCGCTGACACCCAGACCCAAGATTGATCGAATTGAATTCAAGCGGGTAGCCGCATACGGCTCAAAGTCAGGCGACGCTAACGGGCCCGTTTTAGCTGGCCGACGTCGGTTGCTCCGGGATGGTCGCTATACATGCATGCCACTAGGTACTCCCTCGGTGCGTGATGCTCCAAAATCCTGGTGGCCCTGCCCTCGCGTGGGGTCTCCGGCAGCCTTGCGCTGCCGGATTTTTTTGGCATCGTTACGTGATGGGGCTTCAGTTTCGAGCGGCACATCCTTGCTTTGTCGGACGCGCATGCGGCAAACAGGATCAGTGCTCGTCAAGAGATCCCAGATACGAACTGACCGCGATGTGCGCGGACTCTTTGCCGACTTCCTCGAATGTTGTGCACCGCTCTCCCAGACTGTGAAGTCGACCGACGGGTAGTTTGCCGTGAGCCATCCCTGGCAATCCTTTCTCTCGATGGTCGCGGCTCCGCGGTCTCCGACTAGTTGC
>Ga0207641_10001903_pt1 | contig 20033 bp, 19 predicted proteins | sample KBSSwiS62_FD_184306 | JGI IMG/M metagenome (GOLD analysis project Ga0207641, IMG submission 184306) | Switchgrass rhizosphere microbial communities from Kellogg Biological Station, Michigan, USA - KBS Switchgrass S6-2 (SPAdes) (version 2) | ecosystem: Host-associated > Plants > Roots >... | reverse complement strand
CCGACGCCAAACGCGCGCGACCCTCGTCATCAAGTCGCTGGACATAATCCCCCGCCGGGCCGACACCGAATGTGTAGGGCTCCCACCATTCCTCAAAGGTCGGATGAACAACGTCGACCGCTATCGAGTCTTCCTCCACATCGCGCAGCCCCGCGGCGTCGAACAGCTCAGTCAGATGTCCCCTGTGCGCGCCGGAAAGAAGTGCCTCATCTTCGGCATCAGGGTTGATCACGTGAACCGCATCCCAGAACGGCGCCAGGGCACCGGTCGGCCCGTCCCACACGCACGCCGCGACAACGCCGCCGGGCCGGGTCACGCGCGCCATCTGTCCGATCGCCAGCACCGGATCCGTCATGAAGTGCACGACCAACTGCGCGAGAGCGGCGTCGAAAGCCGCAGTGTCGTAAGGCAATTCCTCAGCCGTGCCTCGACGCACCTCGATCTCCGGGAAGCGCGCGCGGATCGCGTCGACGAACGGTGGCGAAGGATCGATGGCCGTGACCTCGGTTGCGCCCGAGAGCAACTCCGCCGTCAACGCACCAGGCCCGCAACCCACGTCGAGCACCTTTCCCCCAGGGCCGATCCCGGCGAATGCCACGAAGACCTTGGCAAGAGGCTCGGCGTACCGGCCCATATAACGCGTGTAGGCGTCCGGCGGCACGACAAAACTCATCGGAAAATCCTACGTCGGTTGGCCTGCTGCTCCAGCCAATACGCTCTGCCGGCAGATAATCGCAGGTCATAGGCCAAAACTGTGTTACGTTGAACACCTACAGAAGTAGGAAAAATGAATAGTCGTCTCAACAATTTCTGGTACGCGATCGAACATCCGCTGGGACCGTCGCGGGAGCTGGGCTCATACGCAAACCACCAGGAGAGCGTGGAGCAATTGATTCGGGAGATGAACGAAAGAGTCCTTCCGACCAATCGGGTGCCTCAACACTCGCCTGACGAATAGCGAATCCGGGCCACTTTGCTGGCCGAGAGCGCTGGACGTAACTCCGCGCTTATGAGGTTGATTACTTACAAATACGCAGGGCAATCAACCCGTTTAGCGTCCTCCCCCCGCGGCTTGCCCTAGACGTTGAAGCGGAACTCGACCACGTCGCCGTCGGTCATCACGTAGTCCTTGCCCTCCATCCGCACTTTGCCCGCGGCCTTGGCTGCCGCCATCGACCCGGCCTCGACAAGGTCGTCGAACGACACGATCTCGGCCTTGATGAAGCCCTTCTCGAAATCGGTGTGGATGACACCTGCCGCCTTAGGCGCGGTGTCGCCCTGGTGAATTGTCCACGCGCGGGCCTCTTTTGGACCCGCCGTCAGATAGGTCTGCAACTTCAAAGTGTGAAAACCCGCCCGCGCCAACGCATCCAGCCCGCGCTCGGTCTGACCGATCGACTCGAGCAGCTCCGCGGCCGATTCGTCGTCGAGCTCCTGCAGTTCGGCCTCGATCTTCGCGTCGAGGAACACCGCATCCGCCGGCGCCACCATCTCCCGCAACGCAGCCACCTTCGCCTCGTCGGTCAGCACCGCCTCGTCGGCGTTGAAGACATAGAGGAACGGCTTGGTTGTGAGCAGGTTCAACTCGCGCAGCAGTGACGTGTCAACCGCCGTGCCCGCCGCGAACAGCGTCGTGCCGCCGTTGAGAATCTCCTGCGCGGCCACGGCGGCCTCGTGCGCCGGCCGCTTGTCCTTGTGCGTTCGGGCCTCCTTCTCCAGCCGGGGCACCGCGCGCTCGAGCGTCTGCAGATCCGCGAGGATCAGCTCGGTCTCGATCACCTCGATATCGGACTTCGGATCGATGCGGCCATCGACGTGGGCGACGTCGTCATCGGTGAACACCCGCACCACCTGACAGATCGCGTCGGCCTCGCGGATGTTGGCCAAGAACTTGTTGCCGAGACCAGCGCCTTCCGACGCACCTTTGACGATTCCGGCAATATCAACGAACGTCACCGGCGCCGGCACGATCTTTTCGGAATCAAACATCTCGGCGAGTTTCGACAGCCGCGGGTCCGGCAGCGGCACCACGCCCTCGTTCGGTTCGATCGTCGCGAACGGATAGTTGGCTGCCAGCACGTTGTTGCGCGTCAGCGCATTGAACAAGGTCGACTTGCCGACATTCGGTAATCCGACGATTCCCAGATTCAGGCCCACAGGCACCAGAGTCTAGGAGAATGTGACAGGCACGCCAGAACCGCGCTGACAGCTACTTTTACGTAGAGCCGGTACGGTCTACCTGTGTCAGCTCAGCGCGCGCGGTCGGCGGTCACGCCCGACCATCGCTCTGCGCACCCCAACATCCCGGGTGTTCCGTGGTGGGGTGCCGTGCTGGTCGCCGTCACACTGACCGCTGTCGGCTTCGCCTACGACGCAGGGTCCGGCGCCAAAGAGCTGGGCATGTTCTTCGCCGCGACATACGTGCTGGGCTGCATCTTCGCTGTGCTGGCCGTTCGTCAGTCCGGCCTCTTCACCGCTGTCATCCAGCCGCCGCTGATTCTGTTCGGCGCCGTCCCGACCGCCTACTTTCTGTTCCACGGCGGCCAGCTCGGTGGCATCAAAGATCTGGCCATCAACTGCGGCTACCCGTTGATCGAGCGGTTCCCGCTGATGTTCTTCACATCGGCTGCCGTCCTGCTCGTCGGCATGGGCCGGTGGTATTACGGCATGTCGTCGCGCCGCGGGACCGGCCGATCCACTTCCAAGGACGGCGGAGAAAAGTCAAGCAGCCGTGTGTCTTCGGTCACATCGAAGATGTCTTCGTTGCTGTCGGGTGAGACGGACGAGTCCGACGACGACGCCGCAGACACCGCAGCGTCGTCGCGCCGCAGGCACACCATCGACCGTCCATCCCGCACGGCCAAGGCCACCAAGCCGGCCGCGGGCAGCACCCGCACCCCCAGAACGAGCAAGCGCGCGGCACCGTCGCGGTCCCGTCACGCCCGTCCGCCCGAGACCGAACTCATCGAACCGGTCACCGAGCGGCCCCGCCGGCCGCGCCCATCGCGGCAGACCGACCAGCCGCCGGTGCCTCCGGCCGAGCCACGCCGGCGCCAGCGCTCGTCATCGACCCGCGAACCCCGCAAGGCGGCGCCGACCGAAAGACGCTCCTCCTACGAGCGGTCCGAGCGGTCCGAGCGTTCCGAGCGGCGCCGTCGCTACGACGACTACCCGCCAAGGGAACCTCGCGTCAGCAACGGAAATGGGACACATCACCCGGTCTCGCGGGTGCGCTACCGCGGCTCCGACGAGGGCGACGACCGCGCAGAGCATCGGTCGCGGCCGCGCGCATCGCGCAGCAGCTGGGAAGCCGACAGCTGGGAGTACGACATCTAGCCCTGCACGATCGTGATCGTGGTCCAGGCACCGACGTGGATGCGGTCGCCGTCTGCAAGCGGGGTCTCTTCACCTTCGGTCAAGCGGTCATTGCTGCCGTTGAGGCTGGTGCCGTTCGTTGAGCCCAGATCGGTGACCGTCAGGCCAGAGTCGCGCAGCCGCAGCACGGCATGTTGCGTCGAGACGCCGCGGTCGGCCGGATGGATGCCGAGATCGATCTCGGGCTCCACCCCCTGCTTCGCATTTCCCCTTCCGATCAGTGTGGTGTCGCTCTGCAGCGCGATTCGGCGTGCGGGGAAGAACTGTGGGAACTCGACGGTGTCGGGGCCACCCTGGGCCAGCACCCGTTCATAGAAGTCCCTGTCGGCGTTCACGACGGCGGTCCAGCCAACCGACTTGACAACGGCGGCAGGCGCGGCGGCCGTCGACGGTTCGGGCAGCGCAGAGTCGTGCCCACACGCCTCGCAGAACCGGCCGCTCACCGGCATTCCGCATGCCGGGCAGGCCTTGGCCTCCACGGATGCCGGCGAATCCGGTTGTGCCGCAGCGCTTCCGATCGGCGCACCGCATACGTCGCAATAGTCGGCGGCCTTCGACGAGTGTCCCTCGACGCAGGTCGGCATCAGGTCTCCTTCCGCACGCGAGCGGTTCTGGTGGACCGGGCGTCGAGTGCCATCTCGTCCGCGGCCGCGACCTCCCGCCGCAGTTGCACCGTGCCGGTCCGCTCGTCGACCTCGACGACCCTTCCGAGCAGCTTGGCCGTGCCGTCGTTGCCCGATTCGACCGCGAGTTCCATCGCGCGTTGCAGTTTGGCGGTCGCGGTTTTGACGTCGCCCACTTTGCGCGCGCTCAACCCCTCCTGAACCGCCTGCGCCAGCTCTGCCTGGCCGGTGTAGTGCGCCACCCGTCGGCTGATCTGGGCCGACAATCCGGTGTCGGCGGTCCATATCGCCTTGACCAGCCCCTCGCCCAACACCTCGTCGCCCGCAACGACGCTCACCCTGGCGGCCAACTTCTCCCGCCCGATCGCCGCAGGCTCCACCTCGACCTGAATGTGGTAGTCGCGGTCCTCGGACCCCCACGAGCCCAACGGGTATTCGCCGCACTGATTTCCGGCCTCGACGCGGCGGTGTGTCAGGTCTTCGACGGTCGGCGCGACTTGTTTGACGAATTCGATGGTCGCCCCGGCCGGCGTCCACAGTCGCAGTGTCAGATCGGGGATCGCCTTGCCCATCGACGTTTTCATCATCGACGCGAAGTCGTCTGCGAGATCTTCCGGGTCGGCGACGATGTCGACGGTGCCCAGCAGCGCGGTCGAGATCGCACGAAGCTCGTCGACCTCCCAGGCGGTGCCGACGCCCCGGCAGTCACACGTGAATTCGCCTTCGCTGAGCCCGATTTCCTGCCCCAGCTCCTCCGGCGTCTCGTGCTCGTCCTTGCCGTCGGTGAGCAGGATCGCGTGCACGATCGCGCCCTTGCGCTGCCCGACGATGCCTCGGACGTGTGCGAGCCAGGTGCCCATCGCGGTGCCGCCGTGGGGCCGAAGGCCGTCGACGGCACGCATGGCCGCGGCCTTGGTCTCCGTACTCGCTCGCGCCAGCCCTTCGTTGGGGTAGACGCTGGCCGCCTTTTCGGTGCCGTCGACGATCGTGAAGTACGTGCCGTCAACGAGTTCCATGATGGCCGCGGCGGTGGCCCGCTTGGCCGCCTCGAACTTCTCGATCGGCGCCTGCATGGACGTCGAGCAGTCGACGATGATGGCCTCGACCCGCTCGGGCGCCGAGGTCGACGCGTCGACATCGGCGGTGATGCTGACGATGGCGTCGACCGTGCCGCTGCCCTCTGCTAGGTAGGGATTGTGATCGACGTCTACGGAAATGCCTTGGTGTTCAGCCGAACTCATGACGTCCCTCCGATCGGGATTATTGCGACGGTGATGTTGTCCTGGCCACCGGCGTTCAGTGCGTATTCGGTCAGCGCCCGCGCCGCGGCGCTCGGCTCGACGCCGATGCAGAACCGGGCGATGTCGGCGGCCTCAGGCAGGTAGTTCCACAGTCCGTCGCTGCACAGCAACAGCGTGCCCGGACCGTCGGCGGTGATGGTCTGCACGCTCGACTCCGACCACGGCTCGGCATCGCTGTCAGCGCCGAGCCAGCGCGTCAGCGTGTGTGCGCCACGGCGGACGGCTTCCGAGTCTGGCGAGGCACCGGCGGTGATCAGCTCCTGTGAGAGCGAGTCGTCGACCGTCAGCTGCTGCGGGGATGCGGGTGGCTCAGGCAGCCAGTACGCCCTGCTGTCACCGACGTTGCCGACGGTGACCTGTGCCGAACCCTCGCCTGGGAGAACGATCGCCGCGGTGTAGGTGCACGACGGCGCCGAGGCGGAGCCGGTGCCCGCCGCAACCGCAGCCTTGGCCGCCGCGTCCAACCCCGCCAGCACAGCCGCACGCGACTTCTTGGTCGCCGCGATCACTGCGAGCATCGAGTCGACCCCCGCGGCCGAAGCGGCGACCGCCGCCTTGTGCGCCTCATCGGAACTGGACACCCCGTCACACACCACGATGGCGATCGCATCAGGTCGCGTTGCGTCGTTGCCCACCAGCATCCCTGCGGCGGCGGCGTCCTCATTGCCTGCGTGTTCGATGCCGCGGTCGGTCATCAGCACCACCGCGCCAAGACTCGCCTCGTCTCGGTCGGGTTGCTCGCGGCGGTGCCCGCAGACGGTGCAGTACTCGTCGAATTGCGCCTCGTTGCCGCAGTCCGTACACGGCGCATCCGTCGAAGGGGGACGCGGGATGGCCACCTTTCGAAGCTGGGACAACGAGCCACCGCAGTCCTCGCAGAACCGGTCAGTGGGCGCAACGGCAGTAGCGCAATGCGGACACCTGCTCACTGAACTGGTCATACGCGTGACCTCGGCCGAATCTTGTTCGCCTTCTCCACCAACGCAATTCTGTCCCACATATCGGGTGTCTCGTGCGCCAACTCGCGGTAGCTGCGTTCCATCCCAGTCCGGATCCGCGGCTCGTCGAACGCCGCACCGAGCAGCCACCCCGCGCTGCTCTTGTGCCCGGCCCCCACCCAGTCCAGCGCCGCGCCGAGCACCCGCAGCCGGATCATCGCGCGCTTGGTGGCCGACTCGATGTTCAGCGCATCGGCGCGCTTGCCCGCGTCGAGCAGAATCTGCTCGTCCAGCTTGTCGGGGGTTCTGCCCTCGAGCAGGATCTCGATCGCGGTCGCGCCGGCCGGCGTGAAATGTGCTGAGTCATTGGGCACCTGGTCGAGCGCGGCGACTGCGCCTGCGCTGTCGCCGGCGTGCACCCGCTGCCGCGCGAGCCCGAATGCGGCGCTGACGTAGCTGCGGTCGGTGCGCCACACCGTCTCGTAGTAACGCGCGGCCACCTCACGGTCGCCGCGCAACTCGGCGGTGGCGGCGATCGCAATCTTCGGCGCGAGTTCGCCGGGCAGTGCCGCCAGCACAGCCTCGAAATCGGCTGCGGCCTTGTCGAATGCGTGCTCCAGCAGCGCGCACTGTCCGCCGTACCAACTCAACCGCCAGTCTCCAGGGATGACCGCCTCCAACTCGGTGAGACGTTTCCTGGCGTTGTCGGGCGCACCGATCTCGAGTGACGCGCGCACCAGGCGCAGCGGCACCTCGATCGAGGACCGATTGGCTTGCTGCGCGCCCGTTCTGGCCAGATTGAGTGCATGCTCCAGCTGGGCCGCAGGTGTGCCGCTGGTGGTGGCGAGCACTGCGGCGCCGGGGTCGGTGGGGTCGACGACGGGGACAGGCAACGCGGCGATCACGTCTTCCGGGTTCACCGCCACCTCGATACCCGCGCCGTAGATGCCGCGTTGCGGACTGAAATATCTCGACATCCGCGGTTGTGGTGTGTCGCGCTCGACGGCCACGATCTCGTGCAGCACGCCGGTCAGCTGGTCGGCCAGCTCTTCCATGGACGCGAACCGGTATCCCGAATCATGTTCGGTGGCACGAAGAATCGCGCGATAGAGCGATTCGTGCTTCGCAAGCATCGGTACGGTCTCAGGGCCGGGCAACTGCTCGACGAAGCGGCCTCGCTCCTGTGGCACATCCATCACGAGCACGGCGAGCGTTCGGCCGACGGTATAGACGTCACTGGCGACTGTCGGGCCGGTCTCGGCGATCTCCGGCGCCTGGTAGCCCATGGTGCCGTAGATCGCGCTCTCTTCGTCGTCCATGCGGATGACGGCGCCGAGGTCGATCAGCTTGACCTGGTCTTCGGTCTGCATTACATTGTCCGGCTTGAAGTCGCAGTAGGCGAGACCTTGTGAATGCAGGTAGCCGAGCGCCGGAATGATCTCAACCATGTAGGCGACCGCCTGATCCGGTGGCAGCGGAGCGTTGAGCTCCTTGCGCATCTGCTTCAGCGACTTGCCGCCGATGAACTCCATCACGATGTAGCCCACCGGAACCCCCGTCGCATCCGGATGCTGGACGAAGTTGTAGATCTGGACGATGTTCGGATGCTGGACCCCGGCGAGCGCGAGAACCTCCGCCTTGGCTACGGCCATCGCCTCGGCATCGCCAGAGTTGAGCAAGCCCTTGAGCACCACCCAGCGGTTCTCGACGTTGCGGTCGGTCGCGAGGTAGATCCAGCCGAGACCGCCGTGCGCGATCGCGCCCCGAACTTCGTACTGGCCGCCGACGACGTCACCGCGAGAAAGCTTGGGAACAAACGAGTATCGCGTGCCACACTCGGGGCAGAAGCCCTCGGTGCGGCCCGGTTGCCCGTCACGCTGGCGACCCACCGGCTTGTTGCAGTCGTGGTTGCCGCAGTAGCGGCTGCTCTCGGGTACCTGCGGATCGGAGAGTATCGCCGCCGCCGGGTCGCCCTTCGGTATGCGCGGCATCTCCACGATCCCTGCGCCGAGGCGGCCACGGGAACTGCCTCGAGTCGACGAACCGGTGCGGGACGTCCGCACCGAGGCGGTGCGAGCCGACGGGACGGAATGCCGTGGCGCGGTTGCGACGGAAACCGCTTGCGGTGCTTCGGGTCCCGGGGCAGTGCCGCAGACATCGCAGTAGCCGTCGACGACGGTCCCGTCGCATCCCGCTTCGGCGCATTTCATTCCGTCTTCTCCTGCTTCTCCGCAATCAACTGCTGGTAGTCCGAGATCGCACGGGTGACGGCGCGCAGATCGCATGGCTGCCGCGACAGCAGCCCCTTCGCGATTCGGATGCACGCCAACAGGTCTCGGTCCTCTCCGAACCCGAGTCTGGCGGCTTTCGCCTGGTATGCCGTCAGCCGCCCCTTGAGCTCATCGCGACGGTCGAGCAGTCCCTGTGCGAGCTGCTCCTCCTCACGCGCGGCGTGCAGCGCGGCGTCGATGCGGCGCCGAAGCGATCGAAGCGCCTTCGGGTCCGGCGAGGTGAGCGCAGCGAGCTCGGCGCGCAGGGTGAGTTCGGCGTCGCTGCGCGCCGGGAACGCGCCCGTCAGTACCTTCTGCACCGCATGCTGGCGGATCTCCGTCGCACGCGCGCCTGCCTCGCGCAACGCGTCGAGGCTCTCCGCGGCGGCAGCAAGGTTGGCTGGCCAATTCGACTGTATTGCAGCAAGTTCGGCGAGTTCGGCCGATCGCCGCTCGACGTCATCGGCTATCGAATTGATGCGCGCTTCGATGTCGCGGGTGGCCAAGGACAGCGGATCGGTCGCGGTGACCTCCAACAGGTCGGCCAGTTCGGCGGGCCCGGACACGCCCGCCTCGTCGAGTCGTTTCCGTGTCGGTGCCAGCTTTTCGGCCACCAGCGAGTTGACGCGATCGACGGCGTCGAGGAATTCGACGACGGCGGGATAGGCGGCGTGCATCCGCTCTGCCGTGTCTGCCAGCCCGACGTATTCGACCGACTCGCTGACTCCGCTGATCTTGCGCTTCGCCAACGGAATCGGCTGCCGGGACACCTCGAGCGTCGGCTCACGGAGCAACTTCGTCAACTCCCGGCAGTCATCGTCATCGGGCCTCGACCGGCGCGCGCGGACCAGCCGGGCCGATTCCAGGATCGACGTCATCCGGCGCAGGTCCTCCCACAGCTGGCTCAGCGACTTCTCGATCACCGTCCACCGCTGTGCCGTCAGGCCGGTCGGCGCATACACCCGTACGTGTTCTAGCCCCGGGTGGTTCTCCAGTTCGACCAACGTCGACGACATCGCCGCGACTTCCGTTGTGCGCGACTGGAGTTCGCGATCGATCTCGTCGGTGGTCAGCACGCGCATGATCAGCCCTCGTAGCGCGGTTCCGGAGGGCCTGCCGACGGCCCGAGTTCCTGCAGCCTGGCGTCATAAAGCCGTTGCCAGGTGCCGTCGTCGCGGATCTTCTCGAGCACACCGTTGACGAATCGGACCAGGTCGGTGTTCTCCTTCTTGATGCCGATGCCGTAGGGCTCGACGGCCACGCTCTGGCCGATGACCTCGACCGTCGGGTCCTGATGTGCCAGTCCCCGCAGCACCACATCGTCGGTACTGATCGCGTCGACCTGTCCTTGCTGCAGCATCAACAGGCAATCCGTCCAGGTCGCGACCCCGAACACCTGTGGCCGCGGGTTCAGCTCGAACAACTTCGACAGCGACGTCGTGCCCGACACCGCGCACACCCGCTTGCCCGAAAGCGCCTCAAACGATTCGATTCCGGAACCCTTCACCGCGAGAACCTTCTGATTGGCGTTGAAGTAGACGGTCGAGAATGCGACCTTCTGCTTGCGGGCACAGGTGATCGAGTACGTCCGGACCACCAGGTCCACCTCGTCGTTGCCCAACACCGACTCGCGTTGGCTGGCATCGACCACCCGCAGTTGGATGCGGTCCGGATCACCGAAAATGGCCCGCGCGATCTCGCGGGCGATGTCGATGTCGAACCCCTCCAGTTGCCCGGTGGCCGGATTCCTGAACCCGAACAGATAGGTGTTCTGGTCGACGCCGACGATAAGCCGGCCGCGGTCGAAGATCTTCGCCATCGTCGAACCGGCCGGCATCGCACCGGGCGACGGCAGCGGTCGCTCAGGACGCGGGCTTGCTTCTCTGTCGCAGTCCGCATTCACGGCTGCCGGCGGTGAAGTGACCTCCGTCGCGCCGGCCGGCCGTGGCTCGACAGGTGCGACCGAAACCGACGCAGGCGCCGCGGAAGACCCACACGCGGCGAGGGCGAGCGCAATGGCAGTCAGTGCCAGCACAATTCGTGTTCTCACAGGAACTCCTTGAGTCGCGGCCACAAGCCGAACACAGCCGCTGTGGCAGCAACGACCATCAACACAAGGGTTCCTGTTGGGCTCCATGCCATCCATCGCCCCGCGGCGGACACCCTATCGCGCAACGTATCCCGCGTTCCCTCGGTGCCGTCGCGCAGGCTGGCTTCGACGGCGACGAACTGCGTCGCGGAGGGGCCGAGTGCCTGGGCAACAGCGGCGTCGTAGTCACCTCTGCCATACGCGTCGGCTTGCTTGGCGTGGCTGGTGGTCCACTTTTCGACCGCGTCCTTGGTGGCTGCAGGCGCAGCTTCGATCAGCTTGCCCATCTCGTCGATATGGTCCTTGAACGATTTTTCTCTGGCGGTGATGTCGCCCCGCGCGATCAGCTCCAGCGTTTCGTCGGTTCTCGCCTGCTGCGCGAGAATGCGCGCCTTAGCGAGTTGTTCGAAGCGTTCGCTGCCTTCGGTTCGGCTGTGTTCGATTTCGCCGGCCGCGAGCTGAGTGGCAAGCACAACCCAGCCGATCACCACCACCACCGTGGTCGCCGCGACGACGAGCCCGATGTTGAACTGCCGGTTCGTTCGGCGATACATCATCACCGAACCAACACCGATGGCCACAAGGGCAAGCAGCAGGAGCGCCAGGCTGACGACCGGCAGGGAACCGACGGCGCGCTGATCGTCTTCGACCGTCGCGAGATTTCGGGTGTAGATCTTTTCGGCGCTCGGCAGCAGCGATGTCTGCATCAACGACGACGCTTCGCGCAGATATGCCGACCCGATCACAAAGCCCTGCCGGTTGTTCGCCCTGGCCGACTCGACAAGCGCCGTGTACGCGGAAAGCTGCGCCGATATCTCCGCAATCGACGTGCGGGTTTCCTTATCCGTAGCGCCTGCGGTCGCATCGGCGAGCGCCGACGAAGCGCGCGCGAGGGCTTCCTGGTATCGCGCACGCATCTGGCCGGTTTCGATCCCGCCCGACAGGAACGCCGACGCGGCGGCGGCATCGGCGGCCGACAGGGCGGCATACAGGTTCTGTGCCGCATAGGCGAACGGTTCAGAGCGAGTCAGGATGGCATCGCGTTGGTCGATTCGCCCGGTGAGTTGGCCGCCGCATACCACGCCGGCGACGACGCAGATCGCCCCGACAGCGAGCGCGATGATGCCGATGACACCGGGCGTCGTTCGGGCGAATCGTCGTAGCCAAGCCGTGGAGAACCGCGTGTCCTCTATGCCCGGAGAACCCAATTTTTCGGCCTACCTCCCCGTCACCGCAGATCGTAACTGCAAACACCCGGTGGATAGCGGCGATTGAGATTGAATTGAGATTCAGGGGTGCAGGGTGCGCAGGAATCGGCCTGCCGCGTCCACCGCCGGACCGGAACTGCCCGCGTCACTGATGAATACCGCCAGCGCGAGGTCGCCGTCGACACCGACAAACCAGCCGTGGGCGTGGGTGTTGTCGATGTATTCGGCTGTTCCGGTCTTGCCGAGCATGCCCGGGATGTCCTGCAGCTGCGTGGCGGTGCCACTCGTAATCGTCTCGCGCATCATCATTTTCACTTGATCGTCGATGCTTGCCGGTAGCGGATCAGGAGCGTGGTCCGGCTTCCCGGGTTGGCCTGTCACGATCGACGGCGCGGGCACCGAACCGTGCGCCAACGCGGCCGCGACGAGCGCCATACCGAACGGCGACGCGGTGACCTGGCCCTGACCGATACCCTCCTCGACGCGCAGCGCCGACGTGTCGGCGACGGGCACCTTGCCGGTGACCGTCGTCATGCCCGGTGCGGTGTAGTCGATGCCGAGGCCAAGTTGCGCGGCGGCCTTCGTCAGCCCATCAGGCGGCAAGTTGACTGCCAGCCGGCCCATCGTGGTGTTACATGACCGCGCGAACGCGGTGTGCAACGGCACCTGACCGAGATCGAAGTTGTCGTCGTTGGGGATCTGGCGGCCCTCGATGTTCTCGGTCCCCGGACAGCCGACGACGCTGTCAGGCGTCACCTGCCCGGCCTGCAGCGCCGCCGAGACCGTCACGGTCTTGAAGGTCGAACCGGGCGGATAGAGGCCCGTCAGCGCGATCGGGCCCTGCGCGTCGGCGGCGGGGTTCTGCCCGATGGCCAGCGCGTCGCCGGTCGAGGGCTGGATCACCACCATCGCGGCCGGTGTTGGGATAGGGGCTAGTGCTTGCCTGGCGGCGAGCGACATCCCGATGTCGAGCGTGCTGTGGACGTCGGCGACGGGCTTGGGGTCCTGTCCGCCGACATGCTGGCTGCCGGTGGCGGTCTTGGCGCTCACCGACCATCCGGTGGCGGCGTCGGTGGCCGCTTGCCACAGGTCGGACAGCCCCGACAGCGTCGGTGATGTCAACGCCTTGTCGGTGGTGAGCAACCGTGTCTGCGGGGCCAGCGTCACGTTCGGCAGGGCTGACAACGCATCCTGGATCGGCGCCAGGTCCTCTGCGCGCAGCGTGATCGCGGTGACGGGCTGGCCGTTGGCCGCGGCCAGCTGCGACTGCAGCGACTCTGCCGTGATGCCGCCGTCGATCGGATTCAGCAGCGCTGCAACGGCATTCGCGTCGACGCCGGGCGACACGTTGACCAGCGTGACGACCTGCTGGGTGAGCAACTCTGCCCCTGTGCGGTCAAGCACCCTGGCCGCCGGATCGGGCGTCAGCGTGCTGTACGACAGCGGCCCGGCGTCAAGACCGGGCGCGACAGTCGCCGCATTCCACTGGACCTTCCACTGGTCGCCGTTCTGGCTCGCGCCGCCGGTGGTGGTGTAGGTCCACTGGTTACGGCCGTCCGTGCCGAATTTCCATGTGGCGGCAAGGGTGAACGTCCCGTTGTCGTCCTTGTGATCGACGGTCGACACGTTGAAGTGGGCATTGTGGCCGAGGCTGTCGAACAGCTTGCCAAGCGTGTCGGCGGCCTGCACCGGATCGGTCGTGACAGCTGCGGCGGCCTGCGCGTCGCCCTTGCTGAGCGCATCGGCGAACGTGTGCACAGTGCTGTTCAACCGGTTCGCTGCGTCGTCGCCGCATCCGGCTATGACGAGCACGAGCGTCGCGAGGAGAGCAAACAGCTTGTGGCGCAAGCGCATTATGCGCGCGCCGGGCGGATCTCCCGCGGCAGCGCGAACACGAGCGTCTCGTTCGCGGTGGTGACCGGCTGCACGGTGCCGTAGCCGTATTCGGCCAGCCGCTCGAGCACACCGCGCACCAGCACCTCGGGCACCGAGGCACCGGAGGTGACGCCGACGGTCGTCACGCCCTCGAGCCAGGCCGGGTCGATGTCGTCGGCGTAGTCGACCAGATGGGCCGCATCGGAGCCGGCGCCCAACGCCACCTCGACCAGCCGCACCGAGTTCGACGAGTTGCGCGAACCGACCACAATCACCAGCTGGCACTCCGGCGCCATCGCCTTGACCGCGACCTGACGGTTCTGCGTGGCGTAGCAGATGTCGTCGCTCGGGGGGTCCTGCAGCGTCGGGAACTTCTCGCGCAGCCGCCGTACGGTTTCCATCGTCTCGTCCACCGACAGCGTGGTCTGCGACAGCCAGATCACCTTGTTCTCGTCGCGCACGGTCACGTTGTCGACCGCGTCGGGCCCGTCGACCAGTTGCACGTGGTCGGGCGCCTCCCCTGCGGTGCCGACGACTTCTTCGTGGCCCTCGTGACCGATCAGCAGGATGTCGTAGTCGTCGCGGGCGAACCGCTTGGCTTCGTTGTGCACCTTGGTGACCAGCGGGCAGGTGGCGTCGATGACCTGCAACTTGCGCTCGGCGGCGCTGGAGTGCACGGTCGGCGCCACGCCGTGGGCGGAGAACACCACGATCGCGCCCTCGGGCACCTCGTCGGTCTCGTCGACGAACACCGCGCCCGCCTTGGCCAGCGTGTCGACCACGTGGCGGTTGTGCACGATCTCGTGGCGCACGTAGACCGGGGCGCCGTGCTTTTCCAGCGCGCGCTCCACGGTTTCGACGGCCCGATCGACGCCCGCGCAGTACCCGCGCGGCTCGGCCAGCAGCACCCGCTTGCCGGTCACACCGCCGGTCGCCGAGCTGGAGGCACCCGGAATCCCCATGTTTATCGTCGGCGGCATGGTTCCAAGGGTACTGACCCGCGCCCACGGGGGGCCAGCCGTACGCTGGGGGCCATGGCAACTGCACCGTATGGGGTCCGCCTGCTGGTAGGTGCGGCGGTCACCGCCCTCGAGGAAACCCGCAAGCTTCCGCAGACCATCCTGATGTACCCGATGACCGTAGCCAGTCAGGTTGCCCACCTCGTGATGAAGATGCAGCAGGATGTCGCTGATCTGGTCATCAAGGGCGACGAGACGCTCGAACAGCTGTTTCCACCCAAGGATGAGCAGCCGGAGTGGGCGACGTTCGACGAGGATCTCGAGCAGGGCGAGCAGGCGTCGCCGAGCGGTGACGGCGAACGGCTGACCGAGGGCCGCTTCGCGCTGTTCACCGGCGGCGAGCCGGAGACCGCCGACACACGGGCCAAGACCGACAACGGGACGAACTCGGCGCAGGCCGATACGCCCGACATCGTCACCGAGCTCGATTACGAGTCGCTCACGCTGGCCCAGCTGCGGGCCCGCCTGACGTCCCTGCGGGTTGCCGATCTCGAGGCGCTGCTCGCCTACGAGGACGCCACCAAGTCGCGCGCCCCGTTTCAGACCCTGCTGTCCAACAGGATCACCCGCGCGACCGCCAAGTGACAGCGCAGGCTGAGCCCAACTCCGCGGACAACCCGTATCCGGTCCGCACCGTCGCGATGATGGTCAAAGGCTGGATCGACCGGCTGGGCACCGTCTGGGTCGAGGGTCAGATCGCGCAGATGAACGTGCGCCCGAACTCCAGCACCGCCTACATCACGCTGCGCGACCCCGCCGCGGACATGTCCTTGCAGATCACCTGCCCGCGGGAGCTGGTTCACAACGCACCGGTGAAGCTCGCCGAGGGCACCCAGGTGATCATGCTCGGCAGGCCGAATTTCTTCGTCGGCCGCGGTACATTCTCGTTGCGGGTCAATCAGATTCGCGCGGTCGGCGTCGGCGAGTTGCTGGCCCGCATCGACCGGCTACGCCAACTGCTGCATGCCGAGGGGCTGTTCGATCCCCGGCTCAAGCGGCCGCTGCCGTTCCTGCCGTCGACGATCGGGCTGATCACCGGTCGTGCCTCGGCCGCCGAGCGTGACGTGATGACCGTCGCGACCGGCCGCTGGCCTGCCGTGCGGTTCGAGGTGCGCAACACCGTGGTGCAGGGCCCCAACGCCGTCCCGCAGATCGTCGAGGCGCTGCGCGACCTGGACAACGACGAAAACGTCGACGTAATCGTCCTGGCCCGCGGCGGCGGCAGCGTCGAGGATCTGCTGCCGTTCTCCGACGAGACGCTGTGCCGCGCGATCTCGGCGTGCACCACGCCCGTCGTCAGCGCGGTCGGCCACGAACCCGACAACCCGCTGTGCGACCTGGTCGCCGATGTCCGCGCGGCCACCCCGACCGACGCGGCCAAGCGGATCGTGCCGGACGCCGCCGCCGAGCAGGCGTTGATCACCGACCTACGCCGGCGCTGCGGCCGCGCGCTGCGCAACTGGGTGCACCGCGAAGAGCATGTGGTTTCCCAGCTGCGCAGCAGGCCGGTGCTGGCCCAGCCGTTGGCCGCGCTCACTGCGCGCGCCGACGAGATCCAGCGAGCCAGGAACTGCGTCCGACGCGACATCAACCGGCTGGTGGCCGCCGAGTCCGACCGGATCGGCCATCTGTCGGCGCGGCTCACCACGCTGGGGCCGGCGGCCACACTGGACCGCGGGTATGCGGTCGTGCAAACTGCGGCGGGCACGATCCTGCGCTCGACGGCCGATGCGCCCGCGGGAACCCGGCTGCGGGTGCGGGTGGCCGACGGCGCCGTGATCGCCACCAGCCAGGGCAGCGAGGGGCATTGAATGAAGCCTATTAGTCAGCTGGGGTACGAAGATGCCCGCGACGAACTGATCGCCGTCGTGCAGCAATTGGAGCAGGGTGGCCTGGATCTCGAGGCGTCGCTGAAACTCTGGGAAAGAGGCGAGGAGCTGGCTAAACGCTGCGAAGAACACTTAGCTGGCGCGCGTAAGCGCGTGGAGGATGCGCTGGCCTCGAAGGACGCCGAGGAAGCTTGAGTTCGGAACTATTTTTCGCGTCAGGGCTCGAAACTGTAACACGTTTCATTTATGCTCTCCGGCATGGGTGATTCAACGCTGACCACCGAACTGGGCCGCGTACTCGTGACCGGGGGCTCCGGCTTCGTCGGCGCCAACCTGGTGACCGAACTGCTGGACCGCGGACACCACGTTCGCTCCTTCGACCGGGTTCCCTCCCCGCTGCCCGCGCATCCACGGCTCGAGGTCCTCGAGGGCGACATCTGCGATGCCGCGACGGTGGCCGCCGCCGTCAAGGACATCGACACCGTGATCCACACCGCGGCGATCATCGATCTGATGGGCGGCGCGTCCGTCAGCGAGGAGTACCGCAGGCGCAGCTTCGCTGTCAACGTCGAGGGCACCAAGAACCTGGTGCACGCTGCGCAGGCCGCAGGCACCAAGCGGTTCGTCTACACCGCCTCCAACAGCGTGGTGATGGGCGGTCAGCGGATCTCCGGCGGAGACGAGACGCTGCCCTATACCCAACGCTTCAACGACCTCTACACCGAGACGAAGGTTGCCGCGGAGCAATTCGTCCTGTCGCAGAACGGTGTTGGCGGGTTGTTGACATGCTCGATCCGGCCCAGCGGCATCTGGGGTCGCGGCGATCAGACGATGTTCCGCAAGGTGTTCGAGAACGTGCTCGCAGGCCATGTCAAGGTGCTGGTCGGCAGCAAGAAGGTCAAGCTCGATAACTCTTACGTACACAACCTGATTCACGGATTCATCCTCGCCGCGGAGCATCTGGTGCCCGGCGGAACGGCGCCAGGCCAGGCGTACTTCATCAACGACGGCGAACCGATCAACATGTTCGAGTTCTCCCGGCCTGTGGTCGAGGCATGCGGGCAGCCGTGGCCGAACTTCTGGGTGCCGGGGCGGCTGGTGAAAGCCGTGATGGCGGTGTGGCAGTGGTTCCACTTCCGCTTCGGCCTGCCCAAGCCGCTGCTGGAACCCCTTGGGGTGGAACGGCTTTACCTCGACAACTACTTCTCGATCGCCAAGGCGCAGCGCGACCTCGGCTACCAGCCGCTGTTCACCACCGAGCAGGCCATGGCGGAGTGCCTGCCGTATTACGTCGACCTGTTCCACCAGATGAAGAGTGAGGCCCACAAGCCTGCGGTCAGCGTGATCACGGCATCTCCGCTAGAGGGCTGATCTCCCCCGTCGCACTGTTGACCAACGCGGCCCGGTCCAGCCGGGCCTCCAGCGGAAGCACATCCATCACCGCCTTGACGACCACCGGCAGCTGCTCCAGCGTCGTGCGCGGCGCCAGTGAGCAGTGCGGCAGCCAGATGCCCGGCCGGTAGTGCTTGTGCAGGTCCGCTCCGGTGTCGACGACGGCCTCGACAACCCGCTGCTGTCGCGCCACAAAGTCTGCACTCACGCCGGCCAGCAGCCACGTGCGGCCGCGCCGGAAAAGCCCGACCCCATCGAAGCTGACATCAACCGGTTCGCCGCCGCCGAGGCCGGCCAGCGCCTCCGTCACCGCCGCCGTATCCCACTGGCGCAGTACGGCATACGACACGTGCGGAACATGCCTGCCGTGAGTATGCGAACGCAGGCTTCCGACACCCTGCTCCTCGACCCGGTCCCACAGCGCCCGGACCGACTTCTCGGACCGCCGGTCGAAAAGCAGGCAGACCGCCAGCGCCACGGGTCAGCGATACAGATGCACCGGCTGATGCGTGACCTGTTCGATCTGCGATGACGCCCGATGCAGTAGCTCCGTGCCCAGTGCGATGAGTCCGCGCGCCGCCGCGATCTCCTCGCCGATCATCGGTGCAGACGAGTCCTTCGGGTTGCGGTAAGCGTCCCCCAGCGTGGTCACGGTCCGACCGTCGCCGCACTGGGCGTGCACGGTCGCATGCGTGTGAGTCTCGTCCTCGTCGAAGTCGATCTCGACGCGCCACTTGTTGCTCAAATCCTTGTCGTACATGGTCTTCACCCTCCACTTACCAGGGTGCGCTTCTTGGCAGTGCTTTGCACCAAAACCGCACACTGGCCGAGGGCGAGACGGCATCGTGGTCCAGTGCCGCGTTCCCGCTTTGCCACCAACGGCGACACCCGCATTCACTACCTCGACTCTGGCGGCGACGATCGGGGGGCGCCGATCGTCTTCGTCCCCGGGATGACCGATGTCGCGGACGACTACGCAGAGATCCTGCCGCTACTAGGTCGGCGGACGGTCGTGGTGGAGCTGCGTGGCCACGGCCGAAGCGACGCACCCGAGAACGGTTATGAGCTCGCCGCGCTCAGTGCCGATGTCGGTGCGGTGGTCGACGCGGTCACCGACGGACCGGTGCACATCATGACGTTCTCCCGTGGCACGACGTATGCGATCGCGTGGGCGGTGGCGCACCCGGATCGGGTGCTATCGCTCTCGATCGGCGATTACGTGCCCGCGGAAATTGTGTTGCCCGAGCCGCATATGCATCGCCTGCTGGACGGCCGGTGGCGCGGCTCGCCGGTCCGCGACCGGCTCAACTACGACGCAGCCGTCAAGACGTTTCGTGCCGCGCAGGGCCGGTCGTATTGGGAAGAGCTGACGGCGCTGCAGCCTCCACTGTTGGTGGTGCGCAGCCCCAACAGCCCCTTGGTCGGCGACGCCGCGTGGGCACGCTATCGGCGGTTGTTTCCATCGGCGGAACTGCACGAGTTCCACGACTCACCCCACGACATCTTCCGGCCCGACCGCGGCCGGTACCCGACGCTGGTCCGAGAGCTCACGAATCGGTGAACCGTTGGCCGAATACCCGATTACTGCCGCACTGCGCCCCTAGGCTTCGACCTAATCGTCAATTGGTCAAGGAGCAGCTATGCCCAACGAAAAGCCGAACATTCTCGTCATCTGGGGCGACGACATCGGCATCTCGAACCTGAGTTGCTACAGCCGCGGCATGATGGGCTACTTCACCCCCAACATCGATCGCATCGCCGATGAGGGGATGCTGTTCACCGATTCCTACGGTGAACAGAGTTGCACCGCGGGGCGGTCGTCGTTCATCACCGGGCAGAGCGTCTACCGCACCGGCATGAGCAAGGTGGGCATGCCCGGGGTCGACGTCGGGCTGCAAAAAGAGGACCCGACGATCGCCGAGTTGCTCAAACCGCTGGGTTACGCCACCGGCCAGTTCGGCAAGAACCATCTCGGCGACCTGAACAAATATCTGCCGACCGCGCACGGGTTCGACGAGTTCTTCGGCAACCTCTATCACCTCAACGCCGAAGAAGAGCCGGAAAACCCCGACTACCCCACCGAGGAAGAAGCACCGCTACTGCGCCGGGCGCTG
>Ga0207641_10001901_pt1 | contig 20051 bp, 20 predicted proteins | sample KBSSwiS62_FD_184306 | JGI IMG/M metagenome (GOLD analysis project Ga0207641, IMG submission 184306) | Switchgrass rhizosphere microbial communities from Kellogg Biological Station, Michigan, USA - KBS Switchgrass S6-2 (SPAdes) (version 2) | ecosystem: Host-associated > Plants > Roots >... | reverse complement strand
CGCTCGGGAATGGATTATGCCGCCGATGCCGAAGTCGCACGCCACCCAGATTGGACGGCCTTCGAGAGCAGGCGCGAGGGACGGATCGTGCTTCTCACGACGGGCGCGGACCTGACCCTGGACAAGATCAGCTTCGAGCCGGGCGACATCGTGCTGCTGGGATCGGAGGGGGCCGGCGTGCCGCCCCATGTCCATGCTGCGGCCGATCTCCGGGTGCGGATTCCGATGCGGCCGGGGTTCCGCTCCTTGAATGTAGCGGTGTCGGCTGGCATCGCGCTCGCCGAAGCGCTTCGACAGACCGGAGGATGGCCCGAATGACATTGCAGCTCGATCCGCAGCAGCGCGCGGCGAGAAGCTGGTTCGAATCGCTGCGCGATCGGATCTGCGGGGCGTTCGAGGCGATCGAGGCCGAGGCCGGCAGCGATGCGCGTTTCTCCTATGTGGCCTGGAATCGCGACGGCGATGCCGACGGCAAGGGCGGCGGTGGCGTCCAGGGCCTGATGAAGGGCAAGGTGTTCGAGAAGGTCGGCGTCAACGTCTCGACCGTCGGCGGCGCCTTCGCCCCCGATTTCGCCCGGACCATTCATGGCGCGAGCGAGGAGTCGACCGGCTTCTTCGCCACCGGGATCAGCCTGGTCGCGCATATGGCCAACCCGCATGTTCCCGCCGTGCATATGAACACGCGCTTCCTGTGCACGACGAAGCGCTGGTTCGGCGGCGGCGCCGATCTCAATCCGCCAATTCCCTATGCCGAGGACACCGACGCCTTCCATGCCCGCCTCAAGACGGCCTGCGACCTGCATCACCCCGACTATTATCCGCGCTTCAAGCAATGGGCGGAAGACTATTTCTGGATCCCGCATCGCCAGATCCACCGCGGCGTCGGCGGCATCTTCTATGATCATCTCGACTGCCTCGGGCCGGAGGGGCCGGACTTTGACGCGAACTTCGCCTTCACCCGTGACGTCGGCGAAGCCTTTCTGGACGCTTTCCCGCAGATAGTTCGCCGCCGGATGAACCAGTTGGCGAGTGAGCAGGACCGTCGTCGGATGCTCGCCTATCGCGGCCGCTACGCCGAGTTCAACCTCGTCTATGATCGCGGCACCTTGTTCGGTCTCAAGACCGGCGGCAATGTCGACGCGATCCTGATGAGCCTGCCTCCCGTCGCGACCTGGGAGTGAAGATCGGTGGTCCTGACCAGCGTCGAAGCGGGCATGATCGCCACCGTCGTTACCTCGCTCGAGATGGTCGAGCGGCCGCGGCCCAGGGCGCTCCCCGCCTCCCCTTTCCGGCTGACCCGCTGGAAGATGCCGGCCTCGGACAAATATCGAGCGCTGTTCCGTCGGGTCGGCGAACCCTGGCTTTGGTTCTCGCGCCTCGTGATGCCCGAGGAGGATCTGGTGGCCATCATCCATCATCCCGATGTGGCGGTCCACGCCGTCGAGGATCGTCGAGGCATCGAGATCGGGATGGTCGAGATCGACTTCCGCGTTCCCGGCGAGGCGCTCATCGCCTTCCTCGGCTTCGTCCCGGAACTGACCGGCAAGCGCCATGGCGACTGGCTGATGGCCCAGACGCTGTCGCTCGCCTGGCGCAAGGATGTACGGAGGCTATGGGTACATAGCTGCACGCTCGATCATCCGGGGGCGCTCGGCTTCTATCGCCGTCACGGCTTCACGGCGTTCCAGCGGGCGATCGAGACTTTCGCCGACCCGCGCCTCGCTGGCGTCCTCGCCTGCGACAGCGCATCGCATGTTCCGATATTGGCCCCCGTTGACCAGGAGCTTATGCCCTCACCCGGCGATAGGTGAAGGCGATGAACACCGCCACGGCGGCGGAAAGTAAAGCCGCCAAGCCCGCGCCGATGATCAGCTGCACCAGATCGGCCAGTGCGGTGGCGCCCACCGCCCCGCCGACGATACGGCCAACGGAGCCAAGGACGATCATGTTGACCAGTGCCAGCAGGCTGGCGAGCATCATGCTGAGCAATATGATTGCCGCGAATCGCAGGAAATGCCGCCGGCTCAAGGCCCAGGCCCGCCGTACCGCCTCCAGCGGGCGGATATTTTCCACTGCGAGCATCGGCAGCAAAAGGAGAAAGCGCGCGACCACCACAGCGGTGACGATGGTCGCGAACGCACTTAATGCCGGGCTAGCCGACATCGATGCGGCGCCGAGCAGGATCGCGGCGACGACCGTTATGGTGACGACGATGCCTACGAATATCGCACCCACCAGCAGCGAGGCCGCAACCGTGACGGGCAGGCGACGCGCGGCGCCGAGCAGGGCCTCGCGCACGCTTATGCCAGGGCTCAGTGCCATCAGACTGATCGTCAGATTGCCATAGACGACCAGCAGCAGCGCCGGCAGCATCAGCAATGTCGCGGGGCTTGCCGAAGCCGCCTGGGGCGTGGTGGCCGCGATCGCCGCGGTCGCATAGCTCAATAATATCTGTGCCGGAGCGAAGGTCGCGAGCGCGACCGGGACCAGAAGGCCGCTTTCCCTCCGCAGGAAAGCCACCGTCTCCTCCCAGATCATGCTCAGCGAAAGCGAACTCATCAATATCTCACTCCACCTTTAAGGCACCCGCCTACCTCGACCATGATGGCGAGCGCAATCGCGTCCCTTGCACAGCCAGCGAAATGCACGATATCGCCAATCATCATGAATGCCGACGCGGTCGAGTGGCGAATTTCGCCTGGGCTTTCCCCTTATCCGGAAACACTGTCCGCGATGGAGGAGCGGGCCGCCGCGATCCGCGAAGGTGCGGCACGTGAGCTCGTATGGCTGCTCGAGCATCCGCCACTCTACACCGCCGGCACCAGTGCCGCCGAAGGGGAACTGCTCGCCCCCGACCGTTTTCCGGTATTCCGCGCCGGCCGCGGCGGCCGATACACCTATCACGGGCCGGGGCAGCGCATAGGATATATATTGCTCGATCTCGACAAACGCGGCCGTGATATCAGGTGCTTCGTCTTCGCCCTCGAGGCATGGCTGATCGCGACGCTGGCCGACTTCGACGTCGAGGCACGCCGCGAGCCGGGGCGCATCGGCATCTGGACCGGGCGCGGCGCCGCCGAGGCCAAGATCGCGGCGATCGGCGTCCGCGTCCGGCGATGGGTCAGCTTTCATGGCTTTTCGATCAACCTCGATCCCGATCTGTCCCATTTTTCAGGCATCGTCCCCTGCGGGCTCGGCGACTATGCGGTGACGAGCATGGCGAGGCTCGGCGCCGCGCCCGATCTCCCGGCGCTCGACGCCGCGCTCCGGCGGCATTTTCCGGCGATGCTCGAAGGACTTGGCTGAAATCGTCGCTGAAGAGCGCTTGAGTGCGCGACTCGCGTGCGGTATCTGCAGGCTACGCGACAATGTTCAGGGAGCCAGACATGCGCCGCACAATCAACTATGTCCTTGCCGCGGGTGCGGCCTTCTCGCTTTGCGCGCTGTCCGCGTGCGGCAAGTCTGGCGGCGAGGCCGACACCAATGTCGTCGAGATGAACGCCAGCGACGGCTCGATGAACGACATGACGGTCGTTGAAAGTTCGACGCTGGATCAGGCCGGTAGCGCCGCGACCGCCAACGAAATTGATGAAGCGAGCGCGGGCAACGCGAGCAACGGACAATAGCGAGGGCGCGGTCGGGGGACGTCGCCATACTGTTCTGGAGAGACTGACATGATTATCAAGCGATGGCTCGGCGTAACTATAGCCATGGTCGCCGCGGCCTGTCATGCGGTCCCCGCCTCCGCATATCTCTTCTGGGTTCAGCCGAGCTTTGCCGGCAGCCCTGTAAACGGGGACGAGCCGGGCCTGGGCCTGCCGATGCCCAAGGCCACCCCCGCCGAACTTCGTGCCCATATGCTCTGGAATATGCGAGCCGGCCTGAACGTGGCCGCGCTGCAGTGCCAATTTTCGCCGATCCTGATGGCCGTCGATAACTATAACGACCTTTTGGCAAAGAATGCGACGGAGCTGAACGCCGCTTACAAGACGCTGACCGGCTACTTCAAACGGACGGGCGGCAAGGGATGGCAGAAGGCGCTCGATCAATACACGACCAAGACCTATAACGGCTTCTCGACCATGCATGCCCAGCTGGGGTTTTGCGAAACGGCAAGCGCGATCGGTCGCGATGCGCGCAAGCAGGCGCGCGACCGATTGACCGAACTCGCGATGAACCGCATGCGCGAGTTCCGCAACAGCCTGGTTCCCACGGGCGACATGATCCGCGGGCGCGCGCAAGGCTGGATGGCGGTGCGGCTTTTGCCGATGACGAAGGAGTGCTGGGACAGGAAGGACCAGCTCAGGCCCGCGTGCATCCCTGCTACCCAGCAAGCCAGCAACGAGGACGCCCCTCGGCCGAGCTGAACCGGACCGACCAGCCGCGCGCCGCGGTTATCTGATCCCCATGATCTTGTGCGTCTGTATCGACAGGCGCCATCGCGGATGCTTGAGCACATAGGCGATCGCGGACTCGCGCGCGCTCGCGACGTTCAGCCCGTCCATCGGCTGGAGCAGGTGATGTTCGAACTCCCACTGTTCGAGCACATTGGGGTCGATTCCCGGCTGCGGCCATACCAGCTTGAGCTCGTTGCCTTTTCGCAGCACGACCTCCGTCCCCTGCTTGGGGCTGACGCAAATCCAGTCCAGTCCGGCCGGCGCGGGCTGCGTGCCGTTGGTCTCGACAGCGATCTCGAAACCTTTGCGCTTGAGCGAGGCGATCAGATCATCGTCAACCTGGAGCAGCGGTTCGCCGCCGGTCAGGACGATAAATGGTCGGTCGAGATCGCCCCAAAGCAGCGCCGCCTTGTCGGCGAGCGCGACGGCATCGCGATAGCGCCCTCCATTGTCCCCGTTGACGCCGACGAAATCCGTATCGCAGAAATTGCAGATCGCGTCGTTCCGATCCTCCTCGCGGCCGCTCCACAGGTTGCAACCCGCGAAACGCAGGAAGACCGCACGCCGGCCGACCTGCATCCCTTCGCCCTGCAAGGTCAGGAACATCTCCTTTACTGCATAGCTTCCCATCAGGCGTAGACGGTCGGATCAGTCAGGCCGGCCTCCTCGAAGCCCTTCGCGCGAAGCCGGCAGCTGTCGCACAGGCCACAATGGAGCGCTTCGGGCGTGGGATCGTAGCATGACCAGCTCTGCCCCGCGTCGAGCCCGAGGCGCCAGGCCTCGCGGACGATATCAGCTTTCGTCATGTGCTGCAGCGGCGCATGGATGGCAAATCCCTCGCCTTCAACGCCCATACGCGTTGCGAGGTCCGCAAGATGCCGGAAAGCGTCTATGAATTCCGGCCGACAATCCGGATACCCTGAATAGTCCAACGCATTGACGCCGAGAAATATGTCGCGCGCGCCGCTCGCCTCGGCGAAGCCGAGCGCCAGCGACAGGAAGATCGTGTTGCGGGCTGGAACATAAGTGACGGGAATGCCCGGCTCCACGCCTCCTTTGGGCACCTCGATCTCATCGGTCAGCGCCGAGCCTCCAAAGGCTCGCAGGTTCAGGGGCAGCGTGACGTGGCGATCGACGCCAAGCATCGTCGCCACACGGGCAGCCGCCTCGAGTTCGACGCGATGCCTCTGATTATAATCGATCGTCAGTGCGGCAAGCCGGAAGCCCCTTTCCCGAGCGAGGCCGCCGACGACCATTGAGTCGAGCCCGCCGGACAACAGCACGATGGCGGTGCGATGGGAGATATCGGACATGCCCGCGCGCTTAAGCGATTTTGCGGGCGGACGGAAGCCGCACCTCGGCGATCGAAAGCGGCGAAAAAACGGGCTCCGTTTCGAGCCACGATCCTATATGCTCGTAGGCACCGGCCGGGGCCGGAAACGAGGAGGGGATCATTATGACCTATTGCGTCGGGATCATGCTGCGCGCCGGGCTGATCATGGTCGCGGATACCCGGACCAATGCGGGTATCGACAACATCTCCACCTACAGGAAGCTCCATGTCCTGACGGAGACGGACGACAGCCTCGTCGTCGCCGCGAGCGCGGGAAATCTTTCGGTTACGCAGCTTGTGCTCGGCATGCTCAACGAGGGGCTACCATCGCGCAGCCCCGACGACGGCCCTCGCAAGATCGAGCACATGCCGACGATGTTTCAGGCCGCCCAGCTGGTCGGCGAGGCGGTGATGGCCGCAGGCAGCCAGCTCAAGCCGGCGCTGTATACGGCCGGCGTATCGTCAGGCATATCGCTGCTCCTCGGTGGGAGGATCAAGGGTGGGCCGCTGAAGCTCTTCCTGGTCTATGACGCGGGCAACTTCATCGAATGCCAGCCGGACAGCCCCTTCTTTCAGATCGGCGCGTGCCAATATGGCAAGCCGATTCTCGATCGCGCGATGAATTACGACAGCACGCTGGACGAAGCCGTGAAGGTGGCGCTGCTGTCGTTCGATTCGACGATCCGCTCCGACAAATCGGTGGGCATGCCGTTCGATCTGATGGTGTTCAAGAACGATCCCGCCGCCCCAGTCATCAAGAGGCGGATCGAGCCCGATGACCCCTATATGCGCGATCTTTCCAGCCGCTGGTCGATGCTGCTCAACGAGTCACGCGCCGCGATCCCCGATCCGCCTTTCCTCCAGGACGGGGACGGGGCTCAGGCCATCAAGCTGAAAAGCGCCTGACCCACAAAAAATGGGCCGCCCGAGAGCGGCCCAGTCGGCTCGAAAGCCTGCTAAGGGAGGAAAATGTGCCCAAGGGAGGCACGACTACTTATTAACCCGAGGCTTCTAAACAGCAGATTAACCGGCCGAAGGCCATGCCCCCGGTTCGATTCGACTTTAGCCCAAATTCGTCAAACGAAAGCGCTCCTGGGTCGATCGGGCGTTTCGGTTCTGATTGAGCCTGGCGAGCCGTTTTCTCGTGTGGTTGAAAGCAGCAGTTGTCCAAATAAGCGGGGCGATGAAGTCCCCCTGGGCATTGCCCTCTTCACGACGAGCGGCGCATTTTCCGGGAGGGTAAGGGGAAGGCGCTGGGGTTTCAGAAACGGTGGATCACCTGCTCGGCGAAAGCCGCCGCAGCGCGCCATTTTTGCTCGAAGGGCATGCCGGAATCGGGCCAGGGCCAGACGACCAGGTCGGTAATCCCTTCGACTTCGGCGAGACGTCGCGCCGCGTCGACATCCCACGTCGCGACGTTGCGGTTCAGAAGTACGCACCGATGGAATGGGCCGGTGAGTCCGCGCGCACTTCTCGCTTCATCGACCAGCGCGAAGTCGGCGCGCACCGCATCGCTGAGGCGATCCATCTGATCGATCGCCTGCATCGCTATGAACCCGTCGTGATTGGTCGCGCGCCGCGCGGCTGCCCGCGATTGGCCTCCGATCCAGATTGGCACTTGCTGCTTCGGTACCGGAAACATCCCCATCCGCGCGAAGTCGTAATGCTCGCCGTGGAACTCGGCATATCCGTCATCCCAAAAGTCCCGCATGATCGTAAGCATCTCGTCCATTCGCTTGCCCCGGCTGTGAAAGTCTTGCCGTAACGCCTCGAACTCCTCCTTTAGCCAACCAGCGCCGGCGCCTAGAATGACGCGATCACCGGAACTGATCGCCAGCGATCCGAACTGCTTCGCGACCAGGAAGGGATCGCGGATCGGAACCACATATATGAAAGTAAGGAATTTCAGGCGCGTGGTGACGGCAGCCATCGATGCGAAGCTGGTGAGCTGATCGGCAAAGATATCCTCGGGAACTACCGGATATTTGTTCGGATGTTCGACCTCGTCGTTCGCCGGGATGGCGATATGATCAGCCATCGCGACGCCCTCGAATCCGTATTCCTCGGCCTTGCGCGCATGATAGAGCAACGTTTCGGGCGGTTCATAGGAAAGGAATAGCCAGAATTTCATCGCAACCATCTCCTATCTATAGCCACGAGTGCGCTGCTCCCGCTGGCCTATCCGCCGTTCGCAAATCTTCTGCACCGAAGGCGCCACAAGACAATTTGGAAGGCTGGACCGCCAAGTGACCAGCTTGCCTCCCTGAGGCTTGCCTGCATCCCGTCGCTGGCTATTCAGATTTGCTCGGCGCGTCAGATGATATTTTTTCTCGATGCGCGCTTCATCGAGCGCCTTCGTAGATAAGCGGCGCCCGGTCCCTGTCAATCTGGCCTTGTCAATCTGGGCTCTGCCTGATCAAGCGAAGCACAGTGCCAGCCAAAAAACTGGCGAGTTTTTTCAGCTATCCAGATCCAAGTTTCACGGTACGACTCCGGCGATAACCGCTATGCTTGGCCTAGTCCTTGACACAGCGGACAGGGAGAGAGCATGCACCCTCTTGGCAGAAAGTCCCAATCGTCACTCGCCAGCGCAGGCTTTGGGTACAAGCAATCGCTAGGGAGATGGTTACCGAAGACGCCAAGATGATCGTCGCCGATGTTCAGGATCAGGCCGGCGCGGCCCTTGCCGCGAACTTGAAGCTCTGACCAGTTCGTCCATCTCACGTGAACTATATGGCGGCCGGCAGGTTGCCGTTAGTCGGACCGAAGCAAGCCTCAGCGTCGTCTAGGTGCTGGTGAATATACCGTGAAAAAGAGGGCAATCGTACGACGAGCTGATCGAGCAGGATCCGCAAGGTCAGCTAGCCAAACGGTGCACGCCTGGATTTTTGTGTTATTTGGACGAGTGGGAAAGGGTCCTTTCGATGAGCGCCCCCCTCGCAGAGCCCGACTCTGCACAGGGGAATTATGACCGGTCGCCCAAGCACCGGCACAAGGGGCGTGGATCATCGGAGGGGCTACCCGCAATAAAGGGAGGTCTTGATGAATATTCGCACAACCGCCAGTTCTATTGCGCTGATCGCGTCGATGACAATCTTCGGCGCAGCGGCGCACGCACAGGGTGATGCCGCCGCGCAGGCCCAAGGTGCTTCCGACGCGCAAAGTGGTGCCGGTCTGGATGAGATCGTGGTGACGGCGCAACGCCGTTCCGAAAAGCTGCAGGACGTGCCGGCGACGATCACGGCGGTATCCGCCGCGAATCTGGAGCAGGCGGGCGTCAAATCGGTCCGTGATCTTCAGACCCTCGTATCCGGTCTCACCTTCGGAGGTACCGGAAACCTTTCCGCGCCCGCTATCCGGGGCGTTTCCTCAACGGTCACTGTAGCCGGCACCGAGAATGGCAACGCGTTCTACATCGACGGCGTATATCAGGCGGAGCAGGTCCTGCTGAACGCCGATCTGCCGGACGTGGATCGGGTGGAAGTGCTGAAGGGCCCGCAGGGCACTCTGTTCGGCCGTAACGCGATCGGCGGCGCGATCCTCCTGTACACCCGGAAGCCGAGCTTCACGCCCACGATGAGCATATCGCTGGATGGGGGCGCCTACACCGGGGCCGGGACCAGCCGGTCGGCCGCGCACATATCGGCGAAAGCCTATGTCAGCGGACCGCTTGTCCCCGATCTGGTGGCCGCCAGCATCTCGGGCGGCGTGAACTATACGCCCGGGTTCGAGACCAGGGAGTCGACGGGCCAGAGGATCGGCGAGATCAAGCGGACCAACATCCGCGGCAAGCTCCTCTTCACACCCTCCTCAAACGCGGAAGCAACGTTGGAGGGCCATTATGTGGACAACAACACGCCGGGCGAACTTTTGGGAACGCCGTTCCGTGGCCTGAGCGCCGCCAACGTCTATCCGGGTTCGGTCATCCCCACCAAGCCTTGGCATAGCGAGTTCAACGAGGATCCGACGTTAAGCCCCTTGTCGGTCAGGCTGCGCAACTACGGCGGAAGCGCCACCGTGAAGCTCGATTTCGACCTGGGTCGGCTGACGTCGATCACGGCCTATGCGAAGACGAAGAATGCCCAGTCGGACTCGATCCATAATGCGCTTGGTACGATACCGTGCCTTCTCAACTTCGCCTGCATCGGTTTCGTTTACAAGATCAGCCAACGTAACCTTATGGAAGATCTGAACTTCTCCACGCGCGATTTCGGTATTTTCAGCGCGACGCTCGGCGCCTTCTACTTCAACAGCAAGGCCCACACGCTCAATTTCACCGGCGGACCGCTGCAGCCACTCAGCCCGATTTTCCCGCTGACCACGCAGGACAACTTGGTCCAGACCAAGGCTTATGCCGTTTATGGCGAGGTCACCGTGAAGCCGACCGATCGCCTCAGCATCATTGGCGGCGTGCGGCAGAGCCATGAGCGCAAGAATGACTCGTCGGTCATTCCGGTAACGCCATCGATCAAGAAGTCGTTCAACGCCACGACCCCGCGCTTCTCCGTGAAGTACGATGTGACGGATGATCTGAACGTCTACGCGACCTATTCGGTCGGCTACAAGAGCGGGCTGAGCGGCGTCACCAACCCGGCCTCGATCCCGCCTTTTGCTGCGGTCGCCCCCGAAAGGCTGAACGCGGCGGAAGTCGGAATTAAATATGCGTCGAGGAACCTTACCGCCAACCTGTCCGGCTTCTACTACGACTATAAGAACAAGCAGGAATCGGTGAACCGCGGCGCCGGCGGCGAGGTCGTGGTCCAGAATACCGGCCCGGTACGGATGTACGGTCTGGATTTTGACGCCAATGCTCGTCTCACGCCCGAGTTCAGCGTGCGTGCCGGCCTGACCTGGATTCCCAAGGCGGAGTATCGCGACTTCCCGGGCGCGGTGGGAACATCCACGGCACAGGTTCCGTTCACTTCGCCGGGCGTTTGCGCGACGGGCGGGTGCGGCCAATTCATTCCGGCAACGATCGACGCGACTGGACGGCGGCTCCTTCGTGCGCCGAAGCTGTCGGCAAACGGTACGGTCAGCTTCGACAACGGCACCTTCGATGCCAGCGCGACAGTGTCCTACTCGACCAGGGTCGAGCATGACATCCTGGGCATCATGCCGCAGCCGGCCTATGCGTTGCTTTCCGCACAGGCAGGCTACAAGTTCGATCGCTTCCGGATCGGCGTTTACGGGCGCAACCTGACCAACAAGGCGGTGATCCTCAGCAACCTCACCTCGATCAGCGGCTTCATCGCTCAATATACCCCGCCCCAGGAAGTGGGGATCAGCCTCAACTACTCGATGTAATTCCCGTCTGACGAAAAGTCTCTGGTCCGGAGAAACCGATGAGCTCCGCCGGAGCAAATGCATGATGTGGCACCGGCTGGTGTCGGGTACGCGAGGGCAATGCCTCGCCACCGAAGCCAGCCGGTCCGTTCGGCGTTGTCGGCGCGATCGCAGCGATATCCGCCGGGCACATAATGGCTCCAGCCAAGCAACTTTTCAGCCCGCCAGGCTCCGGGATGCACCCCCTATTTCGAGAAATCCGGGTAAGGACGATCAAGCGTTCGGCGGGGTCGCCCGCCGTTCAGCGCGGCTTGGCCGCCACCTGGGTGCACCCGCCGACCCGCCGCGCGGTCACCGCATAGTCGAACGGCGCGTTGCGCGAAATGCCCTGGGTACGGATGGTCGCAAGGCGAGGCGTGTCGATGCGGATCGTGGTGCGCCCCCATCCCGCCCTCTGGCAACTATACTGAACCGTCGAACTGCGCGGCTGATCTGCGATCACGAAGCGCGAACAATTCGGCTGATCATGCTCGATTTCGACCAGATCCAGCGGATCGCCCAGGCAGAAGGTCCTCGCGGGTTTGCCCTGCACCTCGAGTTGCCACATGCCCGCCTCAAGCTGGCTGAGCGCGGCAAGGCCCATCGCAGCGGACCGCGCCTGTTGCTGCGCCGCTGAAACCGCCCCCGCCGCGCCGGCAAGCAATAATCCCGCCAGAACATACCGCATCTTTTCAAGCCTCGTCGAATCCAGCGCCCTTTCCAGGCGACATCGCGGAGTCGAGCAGATTCGCGATAAGGACGAAGTGATAAACGTCACGTAAAGAGAAATAAATGCCCGCACCCGTACGAACCGCTGCTCCGCCCGCTCAGATCGAGGCCAGGGCAAGCGAGAAGCGCCGGGCGCAGAACTCGCAGTCGACATGAATATCCCCTGCCGGGTCGGCCATTTCGATGCGCTCGTCGGGTGGAAAGCGGCCGATCACCTTGCGGATATGATCCGGATCGCACCGGCAGCCGCGCGACAATGATACGGCCGGGAAGGTCCGCACATCTTCCTCGTTGAACAGCCGCCACAGCAGACGATCGAGCGGCAGACCAGGATCACTCAGTTCCTCGGGGGTTATGGTGACCGCGAGTGCGCGGACGTGGTCCCATTCCGGATGGTCGAGCCGGGTATGGATGCGATCACGTCCCTCCTCTCCCTCGGGGAGGTGCTGGAGTAGGAATCCGCCGGCGAGACGACCTCCGCCCGCAGGGCTGCCGCTCGCGAGGCGGACGAGGCTCGGCAGTTACTCGGACTGGCTGAAATAGGCTTCGGCAGCCTCCGCCAGCGATCCGCCTTCGAGCGGAACGATGCCCTGATAGCGCTCGTCGCTCACTGCCTGATCGAAGGTGATCGCGAGATAGCCCTTTCCGAACAGCGCGAATAAGGACGGATCGGCAGGCAAGGCCGCAAGGCGTTCGGCGTCGTGGCGAATATAGCCGCGCATCTCGCCGGCCTTATAATCGGCGACGAGCAATTCGACCGCGCCGCCTTGGGCCTGCGCCTGCAGCGTCAACTGCCCCTGGTCATGCTTGAGCGTTGAGCCGAGCAGCGCCGCGAGGATCAGTGCTTCGGCGAGCAGCTTCTCGATCACCGGCGGATATCCGTGAGCGGAAAGAATATCGTCGAGCGTCGGGCCGAGACGGACCAGCCGTCCCCGCGCGTGCCGGCCGGGGATGGTGAAGCCAAGCGCCGTGTCGGTGATGATATGGGAGGTCATGAGCTCTTCAAGTCGGAACGGTCGGCGGGGATTTCAAGCCAGCCTAATCGAGCTTCCCCAGGCACCAGAGCAGCACCGCCTTCTGAGCGTGCAGGCGGTTCTCGGCCTCGTCCCAGATCAACGATTGTGGGCCGTCCATCACCGCATCGACCACCTCTTCGCCGCGATGCGCGGGCAAGCAATGGAGGAAGACCGCACCTTCGGCGGCTTTCGCCATCAATGCCTCATTGACCTGAAAGGGCATCATTGCGCGGAGCTTTGCGTCGGCATGTGCCTGCCCCATCGAGATCCAGGTATCGGTGACGACGACATCGGCATTGCCCACCGCCTCGGCCGCATCGCGCGAAAGAACGATGTTGCCGCCGCGCGCGCGCGCGGCCGCGATCACGCCTTCGTGGGGATCATAGCCTTCAGGACAACCGATCCGTACCGGGAAATCGAGCAGGCTCGCCGCCTCGACGATCGAGTGAAGAACATTGTTTCCGTCACCGAGCCAAGCCCAGTTCAGCCCTTCGATCACGCCTTTGTGCTCAAGCACGGTCAGCAAATCGGCCATGATCTGGCACGGATGCGAATGGTCAGTCAGCCCATTGATCACCGGCACCGCCGCATGTTCGGCCATCTGGACGACCTTGGCGTGATCGTCGGTACGGATCATGATCGCATCGACATAGCGGCTGAGCACCCGCGCGGTATCGGCGATCGTCTCGCCACGGCCGATCTGCATGCTGCCGGCTTCCATCACGATCGTGGTACCGCCGAGCTGGCGCATCGCCATGTCGAACGAAACGCGCGTACGGGTCGAATTTTTTTCGAAGATCATCGCGAGCGTATGGCCGGCGAGCGGGGCGTCCGGATCGGGCGCGCCCTTGGGAAGGCCGAGCCTGGCCAGCTTCCTGTCCCGCGCGGCGTGGAGCATCGTCCACAGCCCAGCCTTGCCCGGGTCGACCAGATCGAGAAAGTGACGCGTCATGCCGCAGGCGCCGTATAGGTGCGCGCCGCTGCCGAAAGCTTCTCGACACATTCGGCGATGTGGCTTTCATCGATCACGAGCGGCGGCAGCAGCCGCACGACATTCTCGCCGGCCGACACCGTCAACAGGCCGTGCTCGTCCCGCAGATGACCGACGAACGCGCGCGCATCGACCGCCTCCTTGAGCCTGACCCCCACCATGAGGCCCAGGCCACGAACACCGTCGAACACAGCGTCATGGTTCGGGATCAGCTGCACGATCGCTTGGCGAAGCCGATCGCCCATCGCCCTGACATGGCCCAGGAACTCGTCGTTGACCGCTACCGCGAACACGGCCTCGCCGGCCGCCATCGCCAAAGGGTTCCCGCCATAGGTCGATCCGTGCGTACCGAAGACCATGCCCTTCGCCGCCTGCTCGGTCGCGAGGCAAGCGCCGAGCGGAAAGCCACCGCCGATGCCCTTGGCCACCGCCATGATGTCCGGCGTGATGCCATATTGTTCATGCGCGAAAAAGGTGCCGGTCCGGCAATATCCGCACTGAACCTCGTCAAGGATCAGCAACAGCCCCTGCTCGTCGCAAATCCGGCGAAGTCCCGTCAGGAACTCAGGCGTGGCGGGCGTCATGCCGCCCTCGCCCTGCACCGGCTCGACCAGAAAGCCGGCAGTGGTTTCATCGACCGCGGCACGCGCGGCCTCCAGGTCGTTGAACGGCACGACCTCGAAGCCCGGCAGGAGCGGCTCGAAGCCATCGCGCATCTTGGGCTGGTTGGTGGCGGAGATCGTTCCCAACGTGCGGCCATGAAAAGCGTTGGAGAAGCTGATGATCTTGAACCGCTCGGCCTTGCCCTCGACATGGAAATAGCGCCGGGCGATCTTGATCGCGCATTCGACCGCCTCTGCGCCCGAATTGGTGAAGAACACCGTGTCGGCGAAGGTCTTCTCGACCAGCTTCTGCGCAAAGGCCTCGCCTTGCGGGCTGCCATATAGGTTCGATACATGCATCAGCGTCGCAGCCTGATCGGCGATCGCCTTGACCAGCGCCGGATGGCCGTGGCCCAGGATGTTGACGGCGATACCGCTGGCGAAATCGAGATAGCGTTCGCCATGCTCTCCGATCAGGTAGCAGCCTTCGCCTCGCACCGGACGCACGCCACACCGCGGATAGACCGGCATGAGCGGGGTGATGGTCATCGCGACGACTCCCTCTTCCTTTCCAAGGGCTGTGTTCGGCTCCGAAACGCAAACAGGCGACCGTCCGGCCGCCTGTCGGAGCGCGCATATAGTGGCGCAGTCCCGACCGCGTCAAACGCTTCGTCGCATCGCGCTGGAGCCGGCGGCGATGCCTCGCTAAAAGCCGGCATATTCCTTAGGATTCGGTGCGGATACGATCAAGTGATGCGCTGGGCATTGCTCCTTTCGGGCGTCCTTACCTCGCCGGTCGCGGCCGAGCCGCTGACGCTGGTGCCGCGCCTGGACACCGAGCTGCGATACGAACAAAATGTCGCGGACCGCTTGTTGGGCGACGCCGACGCCTTCGAATTGCGCGCATTGCCCGGGGTCACGCTGTCGGCCGGCCCCTGGTCGCTCGGCGCGCGCAGCAACGCAGCGATCAGGATCGCCGGTCGTGACCGCGCCACCGCGACGCGTGCGCCCGAGGCCTTCGGGCTGGACGAGTTCTTGCTACGCTATACCGGCCTGCCGCATTTGGCGATCAGCCTCGGCCGTCAGCGGCTCGACATGGCCGGCGCAACGCTGACCGGCGACCGCGATGGCGCCCAGACCTTCGATGCGGCGCGGATCAGATGGTCCGGGCTAGGCGGGCTCACGGCCGATCTCGCCTTCGCCTGGGCCAGCAGCAGCTTGTGGGCCGAAGCCGCTCGCCCCGTCCCGACCGTTCTTCCCGGCGACAGCCTGTTCGCCGAGCTGAACTGGACCGGCCGCCTCGGCACGCTGAGTGGCTATGCCTATCAGGTGGACCAGCGACCGGAGCGGAGTGGCCAATTCCGTCTGCTCAACCAGGTCTTCGGCGCGCGCTTCCGCGGCGCGAGGCAGGTCGACGAGGTCCGGCTTGCCTATTCCCTCAGCTATGTAAGACAGTTGGGCTCGGTCGCCAATCCTGCGGGCGGCGCGCCGACCTATTGGCAGATCGGCAACAATCTGGATTTGGGCGACCTGACCGCCACTCGCACCAGCTATCGCCGGTTCGCGGCCAATGGCATAACCGCGCTCAACGGCGATACGATGAGCCTCGCTACCAGCGCCAATATCGGTCGGCTTACCTTGGGTGCCGCATATAAGGATTTCAGGCCCCTGCCCGACCCTGGCGCAGCGGTCCGCGACCTCCGGCTATCGTTCGGACTGACCTTCTGACCGCACCCGAATTTTCTCGTCCGATATCAGGCACGCCGCGCCCGGATCTGCGGAGCGCACCCGCCTCTCGACCGTTGCTCCACGACAGCTGGGAGAGAGACGATGGAAAAACCGCATTTTGCGCCAGGACATGATCGCAGCGATGGCGATCTTCACGACGGGCCGCCGACCCCCTCGCATTCCGGAAGCGGCGGGGCCGGGCTGAGCGCCGAAATCGGCAGCCGCGACGAGTTGAAGACGGCCCGCGGCGCGGCCCCCAGCCGCACACGCGCGACCAAGGGCGACAAGGTACAGCCGCGCATCCCCACACGCGCCGATCATAACGGCGCGAACGGGTGATCATGCCGCCTGCATCGAGCCGATCCGGCGATCGGTCGGGCGGCTGCCTGTGCGGCGCCATACGCTATCGCCTGCTCAGCGAGCCGACCGATGCCGGCTATTGCCATTGCCGGATGTGCCAACTCGCAAGCGGAGCACCGGTCGTGGTGCTCGCCACCGTACCGCGCGCCGATTATCTGCTCGAACGCGGGGAGCCAGCGCGGCGAAAATCTTCGGAGGTGGGCGAACGCTGGTTCTGCCCCGACTGCGGTTCGCCGATGGCAATGGTCCTCAGCTACGCGCCGGGCAAGATCGACTTCACGGTGGCGACGCTCGACGATTTGCTCGATCTGCCGCCCAGCTTTCATATCTGGCGCGAGAGCCGGATCGGCTGGTTCGATACGATCGACGCCCTGCCCCGGCACGAGCGGTCACGCCCGCAGGCGATGGCGGCGCGCCCGGCACAGGCCGAGCCGATCCGCGCCTGATCGCGGCACCCGCAAGGCTGATTTCCTTGCCGCGCCGCCCGCACATCGCTAAGGGCCGCCGGTCATGCATTATGTCAGCACCAGGGGCGCGGCGCCCCGCCTCGGATTCGAAGACGTAACGCTCGCCGGACTCGCGTCCGACGGCGGGCTCTATGTGCCCGAAAGCTGGCCTACCTTGAGCCGGGACGAGATTACGGCCTTGCGGGGGCTGTCCTACGTCGACACCGCGGTTGCGGTGATGCGGCCGTTCGTGGCGGGCGCGCTCGACGATGCGGCGCTCAGGACGCTGTGCGAGGCCGCTTATGGCCGGTTCGCCCATGCGGCGGTCGTCCCGCTCAAGCAGCTCGATCATCGCCAATGGCTCCTCGAGCTGTTCCACGGGCCGACCCTCGCCTTCAAGGATGTGGCGCTGCAACTGCTCGGGCTTCTGTTCGAGCGCTTCCTGTCGAACCGTGACACGCACCTCACCGTGATCGGCGCGACCAGCGGCGATACCGGCTCGGCGGCGATCGACGCGTTGGCCGGGCGTGCCAAGGTCGACATCTTCATGCTTCACCCGAAGGGCCGGGTGTCGGACGTCCAGCGACGGCAAATGACCACCGTGCTCGCCCCCAATGTCCATAACATCGCCATCGAGGGCAGCTTCGACGATGCGCAGGCGCTGGTGAAGGCGATGTTCGCCGACGCCAGCTTCGCCAGCCGGTTCAATCTTTCTGCGGTGAATTCGATCAACTGGGCGCGGCTGATGGCGCAGATCGTCTATTATTTCTATGCGGGCGTGCAGCTCGGCGCCCCGGACAGGCCGATCGCCTTCTCGGTACCAACCGGCAATTTCGGCGACGTCTTCGCCGGCTATGTCGCATCGCGCATGGGCCTGCCGGTCGCCCGACTGATCGTTGCCACCAACGTCAACGACATTCTCCACCGCGCCCTTTCGGCAGGCGATTACTCGGTCGGCACCGTCACGCCGACCGCGGCTCCGTCGATGGATATCCAGGTCAGTTCCAACTTCGAACGGCTGCTGTACGATCTCCACGGTCGCGATGGCAGGGCGCTCGCCAACTCGATGCGCGGTTTCGAGGCGAACAAGCGCTTCGAACTGTCGCAGGCGATGCGCGACGAAGCCGGCGCACTCTTCACCAGCGCGAGGGTCGACGCCGATCGCATGCAGCTTGCAATGCGCTGGGCGCATGACAAGGCGGCCGAGTCGATCGATCCGCATAGCGCGATCGGGCTTGCCGCCGCGCAGGACATTGATCTCGATCCGGCGATCCCGATCGTCACCCTCGCCACCGCCCATCCCGCCAAATTCCGCGACGCGGTCGAGCGCGCAACGGGCATCAGGCCAGCGCTGCCGGCGCGGATCGGCCAGCTGTTCGAGCGCGAGGAGCGCTATGTGACGCTGCCGGCGGAGATCGGCGCGATCGAGGGCTTCGTCGCCGAGCAGGTCGCGGCGGCGGTCTAGATCCAGCGATGTCGCATCCGCAAATCCATCGGCTGGCGAACGGCTTCACCATCGCCGCCGAACCGATGGGCTGGGTCGACACGCTCGCCATCAGCCTGCATGTCGATTGCGGCGCACGGCATGAGGACGCGCGCACGAACGGCCTCGCCCATCTGTTCGAGCATATGGTGTTCAAGGGCGCCGGAGGACGCAATGCGCGCCAGATATCCGAAGCAGTGGAGAATGTCGGCGGCTATCTGAACGCCTTCACCTCGCGCGACCAGACGGTCTTCCAGGCGCGATTGCTGTCCGAGAACCTCGACCTCGGGGTCGAGCTCATCGCCGATCTGGTTCGAAAGCCGCATTTCGACCGCGAGGATCTCGCCCGCGAGAAGGATGTCGTCCTGCAGGAGCTCGGCGAGGCACGGGACCTGCCCGACGACATCATCAACGATCATTTCCATTCGACCGCTTGGCCGGGCCAGGCTTTCGGCCGCCCGGTGCTCGGCGACGAAGCGAGCATCGCCGCGATCACGGTCGACGATTTCCATAGCTGGACGCGGCTGCATTACCGTCCGCAATCGATGGTGCTCGCCGCCGCGGGGCGGTTCGACTTCGATCGTCTCGTCTCCTTTGCCGAGGCGCGCTTCGGCGACATGAAGCCGGCGCCCCGCCCGGTGCCCGAGGCGTCGGTCTATGAGGGCGGCCGTTTCGTCGAGCGACGCCGGCTGGAATCGGCCCACATCCTGTTCGGCTACGAGGGCGTCAGCTATTATCATGAGGACTATTATCCGCTGATGCTGTTCAGCCAGGCTGCGGGCGAAGGTAGTTCGTCGCGGCTGTTCCAGGCGGTTCGCGAAGAGCGCGGCCTCGCTTATTCGGTATCGAGCGCGGTCGCGGCGTGGCGCGACACCGGCATGCTCAGCGTCTATCTGGCGACCGCCCGCCGCGAGGCGCAGCACGCGACCGATCTGTGTCGCGAACTGCTCCACCGGACCGCCGCGACCTTCGGCGCAGAGGAACTCGCACGCGCCAAGGCTCAGATCCGCGCGACGATCCTGATGGCGCTCGAATCGGTCCAGGGCCGCGCCGACCGGCTCGGCTTCCAGATGCTGGCCCATGGCAAGTCGTTGGACCCGGCCGAGATCGTCGGCAGGATCGAAGCCTGCACCCTCGACCAGGTCCGCGCGTCCGCGAGCCGCGTGCTGGCGGGCCGCGAGACCCTGGCAACGGTCGGCCCGGCACTCAAGGCGGCTGCGTGAGGCCTTCTTCGACGATCGACGGTCCCCGCGAAGCTCCCGCCTGCAATGAACCGGCCATGTGAGGGCACGTGCGCTGACCGACCTGCTCACCCTCGTCACCGAACCCTGGGCCGATTACGGCCTTGTCGATTCGGGTCATGGCCGCAAGCTCGAACGCTATGGCCGCTTCCGCTTCGTCCGACCCGAGCCGCAGGCGATGTGGGCGCCCGCCTCAACCAGTTGGGAAGCCGATGGCGACTTCATCGGCGCGTCGGACGAGGACGGCGGCGGCCAATGGCATCTGTCGGGCGACGTGCCGCGCGGCGGCTGGCACCTGCGCTGGGAAGAGGTGCGCTTCACCGCGCAGAACACCCCCTTCCGACACCTTGCCTTCTTCCCCGACATGGCGCCGCAATGGGAATGGATGCGCGCACGCACCGCT
>Ga0207641_10001899_pt1 | contig 20063 bp, 20 predicted proteins | sample KBSSwiS62_FD_184306 | JGI IMG/M metagenome (GOLD analysis project Ga0207641, IMG submission 184306) | Switchgrass rhizosphere microbial communities from Kellogg Biological Station, Michigan, USA - KBS Switchgrass S6-2 (SPAdes) (version 2) | ecosystem: Host-associated > Plants > Roots >... | reverse complement strand
GCAAGCCGGCGCGAGTGCTCGACCTGCGGCGCGGTGCGCTCGCGACGAGCGGCGATGCACGACGCTTCCTGCTGAAGGGAGGACATCGCTACGGCCATGTGCTCGATGCCCGCTCGGGCTGGCCGGTCGAAGGCGGGCCGCGATCGGTCACGGTCGCCGCTGCGACCTGCAGCGAAGCCGGCACCTTGATGCCGTTATAGCGCGCCAGCGCATAGAATTTCAGGCGATCGCCGAGGAAACGCTGCGCCAGGGCCATCAGCCGGTCGCCGGGCTGGACGCGATAATCGAAGCTCTTCGTCCCGAGCAGGGCGACCGGATCGGCGGTCAGGCTCTCGAGCAGCCGTTTCGCGCCGGCGTCGTTCGGGTGGCGTTTGACCATGCGCTTGAGCGCCTTGCGCGCCGCTTTCTCGTCGCCCTTCTCGAGCAGGGCGATGACATCGCCCATAAGCTGCGCATTGCCGATCGGCTGGATCGTCGCTGGTCGCTGCGGACCGCGCGGGTGCTGCGAGCAGGCCGAAATCGCCGCCAGAGCCGTCAGCAGGAGCAGGCGGCGCGGTGCGGTCCGGCAGCGGGCATTCATGCGCCGACCGCCAGCCGCTCGTCCGCGGCGATGATGGAAAGATCGGTCAATCGGCGGATCCGGTCGCGATCGTGGACGAAGGCGGGGAACGCCGCGGCCTGCAGCGGCCGCGAGAAATAATAGCCCTGGAACAGGCTGCAGCCATGCCGGCGCAGCCACGCATATTCCTCGGCGCGCTCGACGCCCTCGGCGAGCACTTCGATGCCGAGTCCGCGGGCCAGCGCGATGATGCTCTGGCAGATCGCCTGGCTGTCGCGCTGGCAATCGACGTCGGTCACGAATTCGCGGTCGATCTTGAGCTTGTCGAACCGCAATTTCTTCAGATAGCTGAGACTCGAATAGCCGGCGCCGAAATCGTCGATCGAAATGGCGACGCCCAGCGCGCGCAGCTTGTCGAACAGCAGCCTGGCGCCGGCGGCGTCGACGGCGGCGGCGGTCTCGGTCAGTTCGAGCTCGAGCAGCGCCGGCGGCAAGCCATGCCGCCGCAAGGTGCGATCGACCAGGACATCGACATCGCCGCGTTCGAGCTGATGGGCGGAGAGATTGATCGCCAGCTTGAGATGGGCGAGACCGTCACGCTGCCACGCCTTCGCCTGCCTGCACCCGGCGTTGAGCGTCCACAGGCCGATCTCCTCGGCGAGACCCGCCGCCTCCATCACCGGCACGAACGCCGTCGGCGAGATCAGGCCATGGTCGGGGTGGCGCCATCGCAACAAGGCCTCCGCACCGCAGACCGCCTGCGCGGCGGCATCGACGAAGGGCTGGAACCAGAGTTCGAGCTGGTTGTGCGCGGTTGCCTGGCGCAGATCCTGTTCGAAGGCGAAGATCTGGCGCGCCGACGCGACATTGCCTTCGCCATGGAACAGAGGCGTGCCCGTTTCGGCGCCCGCAAGCGATGCGATCGCGCGTGCGACCAGCGCCGCGGCGTCGAGCGGATCGCCCGACTGCCAGATCGAGGCCGAGCGGATCTGCGGCAGCATGTCGATGCCGGGCAAGACGATGCGATCGCGCAGCGCGTAACAGATCGCATCCAGTTCGGTGCGCGCCTGGCCCGGCGGCGTACTGGGGCACCAGACCGCAAAGCGCGCACGATCGACATGCGCCACGAAGCGATCGCCGCCGACCATCCGGATCATGCGCGCGGCCACCTCCTGCAGGACATGATCGGCGACCTTGAGGTCGAAGATGCACAGCCGGTCGAAGTCGCAAAGCTCGACGACGCCCAGCAAGCCGTTGCCGCCCGACTCCGCGATCGCGACGATCAGGGGTTCGCGCGTCGGCAGCCCGGTGACGCCGTGCGCTTGCGCGAAGCGATGCTCGATGCTTTCGAGGCGGACGATCATCCGTTCGGCGTGCGCGGCAAGCCGGTCGGTCGATGGCGCAGGATCCGGAACGGCGGCACCGCCGGCGAGGAGCACCGCTTCCATCCGGTCCGCGAGCGTTTCACGCCGCAATCGGCGCCTGTAGAGGCTGAACAAGGTCCACCCCGAGGCGACGATGAGGGGCGCCATCGCCCAGGGCGCCAACGCGTTCATGCGATCGGGTGACAGGCCCAACAGGCAAGCGGCCAGGCCCGCGAGCAACAGGAAGACCATGCATGCGGCGAGGTTGTCGCGCGCGATGGCTTTGGCGACGGCCCCCTTGCGGGTAGCGATCCGCATATGATCTGCCCGTGTCATCTCCAGGGCAGGAGATAGCGCCAAGAAGAGAATTTTCTCTTAAGCGTGATTGGAAGCAGATCCTGAATGATTTACATTTTCTTATTGATTTTCAAGGATCTGGATTGACTTTCCGATGCCGGGTCAAGGCGAAGCTGCCGCCGATCGGAGCATCGCCGGCCGCTACCGCATGCCGAGGGTCGAACCGGTCAATCCGCCGCGTCACCGAGCGCCGCCACGACCATCGCTTCCCATATCGCCGGATCACCGACCGCCGCCATTGCCGCATCGGGTTCGCGCAGGGTCCTGAGCACCGCGACGGCATCGGCACGATAGTCGACCCAGGTCGCATCGACATCACTGGCGGCCGAATGTTCGCCGCCTCCGGCATTGGCACTCAGCCGCTGGGCGGCGAGCACGCGGGCGATACGCTCGATCGCTCTGGTATGGGAAATGGGCATCTTACTCCTCCCCTCCCGGTTTTCCTGCCGGCCTTCGGTCTGTCACGGGGCCGGCGAGCGACGCTTGCCCGGTTCCCGATGCGCCGACCGTCACCATCTACGCCTGCTGCGGCGCGCATTCCTTAATCGAGATCAACCTGGCCCCAAACGCGATCAACCTGGAAAGCGCGGAGGGCAACCGTTCGCAGCGGCGAATAGTCAATATTAGCCTTATGGCGAGACGCCGAACGGACCACGCCTGATATATTCCGCCCCCGAGTCGCGAGCCACCGCGTCGACAGGAGAGCGCAGAAGATTCGACATGTCGTGATGATCAAGTTCAAGCAGGATGCCCTGCAGGAGGAAGATCGACATCTTCCTCGAGGAGATCAGGAAGCTTCCGCACCTGAACAAGGAAATCCGCGACTACAGCCACGGCATGTGCGTCACGAAGCGCTATCATAGCAGCGACTTCGACTTCGCCAATTGCTGCGATATCGACAGCTATGAGGCGATGGACCGCTATATGTCGCATTGGGCGCACCTGCGGATGACGCCGTTTCTGCCCGACATCCTTGAAAACATGATCTCGTTCGATTGGGAGATCGATTATCACGGGCCGGCCTTTGACGAGGCGGCGGCACGCGAGGAAGCGGTGAAGGAGCAAAAGCGCGTGCTGCCGGTCCACGAAGATCCTGCGAGGGCCTATGTTCCCGAGATCCGCGGCCAGCAGCGTGTGCGCGCGGAAGAAATGCTCGCCGCCGCCGGCCTCGCGCTCGACGAGGAGGTCGACGAGATCATCGGCTCGGTCTGGGCGCCCGATCGCATCATGTTCACCACCCCCGAGGTCGGCAGCGACGTGGCCAAGGGCAGCACGGTGAAGATCGGCATCACCGGCGACTGGCTGACCGGCCCGGCGGTGCCCGACGAAAAGACCGCGTGGCGAACGGCTGCGCCTTTGCGCGCGCACCTCCGCTACCACCACCCTCCCTGACGGGAGCGGTGGTGAAGCGATCAACCGTCACCCCACTCAAAAGAGCATCCAGCCCGCCGACAATCTCGACCTTCAAGGCTCGGCGCTCGAAAGGCGATTTCCGTTGCTCCTCGGCTGGCGACACGATCACGCGATCAACCACAGACCGGATGAGCTTGGCGGAGGGGCGCTCGCCATCGACGCACAGCGCGGCGCTCAAATCGGCCAGCGCGGCCTTGAAGCTCGCGACGGCAGCGGGGTGGAAGCTGATGGTAGACGCTGGTCCGCCCACGATGGCGAGTTTTGCGGCCAATGTGGCCCTCGCGGCTTTCAGCGGGGCGTTGTCCGCGCCGAACTGGTCCAGTTCGACGATGCCCGCCATGTAGGCGTCCTTGAGCCATTTCATCTGCCGATCGACGGCAGCGAGGCGCTTGCTGATGGTGTCGTGCTCGTTGACCGCTTGGCGGGTCAGACGCTTCCGCTCGGCCATATAGGCGTCGATATAGGCGTCCATGAGCCGTGTGTCGTAGAGGTTCGCACGAAGGGCGGCGAGCACCACGCTTTCGATGTCCTCGATATAAGCGCGCACGGGATCATCGCAGATGCCCTGCGAGGCGTTGCCCGAACATTGGACGCGGGGCTTGCCGGTCTTGCCGTCCACGCCGTTGCTGTTGATGGTGGAGCCGCAAGAGCCGCAGCGCAGGAGGCCCGAGAATAGACGCCTTGCGCGCTGCGCTTGTCGGCTCGTCTGGCGATGGCTGCGATCAATCTTGCGGTCCTGCGCAGCCTCCCAGACTTCCGGCTTGATGATCGCGAGTTCCGGCACGACCTCGATCACCCACTGCTCCTTGGGGTTCACGCGCGAAATGCGGCGGGCGGTGTCCGGGTGCTTCATGTGCTTTGTGCGGTTCCACTTCCTCACGCCCGCGTAGAGCGGGTTGAACAGGATGCCGGTCTCGCGGTCCTTGTTGCCGTTCAGCGTGTTGTCGCGCCAGAGGCCCGTGGTCATCGACCCGTCCTTGCGTTCGATCCCGGCGCGAGGGCTTGGGATGCCGCGCCTGTTCAGGTCGGCTGCGATGGCCCTGGGGGATTCTTCTGCGGTGTAGCGGGCGAAAATCTCGCGGACGATCTGGGCCTCGCTCTCCACGATTTCGAGTTCACCGCCGCGTTCGTTCGGACGGCGGGCCTTGGATTGGTAGCCGTAGCTTTTGCCACCCGCAGATTTGCCGCCCAGCACGAGGCCGCTCATCGAGCGGTGGATCATCTGTGCGCCCTGCTTGCGCGCCATCTCGGCCATCATGGCCTGAAAGTTCGCCATGTCGGCGGAGATCGGCGCGCCGTTGTCGTTCGCCGGATAGATTTTCACGCGATGGAACTCGGCGCGCTTCATGGTGAAGGCCGAGTCCTCGACATCGCGTGTCAGGCGGGAGATATTCTCGATGATGAGCGCGTCGATCTTGCCCGCTTCCAGATCGGCCATCATCCGCAGAAACTCGGGACGGTTGTGGCGGCTCGCTCCGCTAATGGCGGCGTCGGCATACACCACGACCGGCGCGGTCCATCCCATGCGCGCAGCGAGATCGCGGCAGATGCGGGTCTGGTCTTCGATGGATGTCTCGTCTTGGAGTTCGGTTGAATATCGACAGTAGATGCCAATCCGTAGCATCATGGCTGGGTCCGTTCGGTGAGTTCGGCCGCGTCGTGATCCCTCCTCGCTGTCTCGCGGGCAAGCGCGCCAACGAGGCGGAGGAGGAAATCCTCGCTCTCGCTGGTGCTGGTGCTGGAAGAGGGCGACGCGCGCTTCATCCTCCATTCTTACACCGGGGGGTATTGGCGGCGCAGTATTTAAATCTGCCATGAAGAGTAGAAATATATATTGCGAACAGTGATGCGGTCGTGAGACAATCTGTGAATGATGAAGTTCACCTCAAAATCACTTTGTGTAAATACTGTAATACGATACTATGAGCTATTCGAAGAATTGACACCCGCCGAGCGAGCCCAGCGCGACAGCGAGAAGCGCCGTAAGGCGGCGGAGAAGCGCAACCGCGCGCAGAAAAAGAAGTCCGATGCCGCGTTCAAATATCAGGACACGGTGCGCAGCGCCGATGATGCGATCAAGAGCGCCGACACCGCAATGGCAGCGATCAAGCCGTCATGAGCGGGCAATCAGCGGCCGAGTGGGCCGAGCAAGAGCGCGCGCAGAAGGCGATGGTCGCGGCCCTGCGGTGGCCGTCGCCGTTGCGCCAGAAGCTCTCGAAGTGCGGTGAGCAGGGGCATTGGATGTGGAACGAGTGGCGCTGCCATTCACCTGCCTGCGGGCGCTGTCGGGGGCGTTATGCGCGCAAGCAGGAGCGACAGCTATCCGCCGCGCTTGGCGACGCGACGAACGATGAACTGTCCATGTTCACGATCATGTTCGGAGTCGCGAGCGACGCCGATGGCATCGGCCCCATCTGGTTGAAGGCCAAGGGCGATCTGCGCAACCGGGTCAACGCGATGCGCCGGGAGAGTCCGCGTTGGGATCGCGTGTCGATCACAGGATGGTTGGAGGCCGACCCCATCATCTTCGACGACATGGCGACGCTGGGCACGCACCAACGGACGATGCTGTTCGGGCTGAATACGCCATGCTGGCGCAATGATGGCGGTCCAGCTTGGGTGGTCCACATCCACGGCGTCGCCCATCACCCGGCGATTGACTGGCAGTCCGCACAAGCGGCGTTCTCGACCCAGTGGCCGGGAGCCCGTCGAGTTCATGTTCAGCCTTTCGACGAGCGCAAAAGCGTCGATGCGAACCTTGGCGGCGTGACTCGGTATGCGACGAAGTATCGCGCCGGAAGGTGGATCGGGTCAGGATTCGATTACTGGTCTGCCTCTTGGATGGCCGAATATTACGACTGGGTGGATCGCTTCTCGCAGGGCTGGCAGTCCATGCGGTTTCGTATGGGAAGCAAAAATGCGATCATTCCATCGCAGATGAGTAATTCTTCGAGTATAAGTATCGAGTATAATGAGCCTATGTATAGCACATTCTCATTTAATAGTTATCATATACTTAATACTGACTGGTGGAGTTCGTGATGTTGAGCGTCGACATGAAGGCGCTGCTGGCGCGCTTCGCGAAGCCGGTTTTCGTTGTCGCGAACACCGTGAAGCTGTCGCTGAACGGTTTCGGCGATCCCGACGAGCGGCGGTATGCCATGAAGCTGTGGTGTCGCGATCAGTGCGCGCAGGGCTGGACCAAGCGCTGGGCCGATACACCCGAGGAGGCGTGGTTTGAGTTCGAGAGCGAAATGGATGCCCTGATGTTCTTCCTGCGGTGGCGCTGAACGCCCTGCCGCAGGACGAGAAAGGTGCCGACTTTATCGCGCGGCTGCGCAATAGCGCTTTACCGTGGGCGTGGAGATGTTGAACTGGCGCGCGGTGGCGCTGGCGCTGGCGGAGTTGGCCTTCCGCCACGCGACGACATCTTCGGCGGAACAAGCCTTGGGACGCCCGAGGGAAACCTTGCCACGGTGCGTCTTGCCGGTGGTAGCGAGCGCCGCGCGGGCAGCGGCGCGACCGCTCTCGCAGCGCTCCCTGATCCGTTGCCGCTCCATGTCGGCGACCTGCGCGAGAACCGCCAGCACCAGTTCACCCGCGCCGCGCCCGATCTGGCCGAGCCCGCGCACCTCGACCATGACGCCCTTGTCGAGCAGTTTGCGCACGGTCGCTTGGACATCGAGCGCGTCGCGACCGAGCCGATCAACGGCGTAAACAGAGACGACATCGCCGTCCCGGACATAGCCGAGCAGTTCAGCGAAGGCGGGGCGATCCGCCGCCAGCACCGCGCCCGACACGCCCTCATCCATGAACTCGCGCTCGAAGTTGCCCCCGAGCGCCGACCGCTGCGACTCGACCGACTGATCAGCGGTGGACGATCTGTAATATGCGACGCGGCTCATTTGGGCCCTTATGGATCAAAAGATACGCCCACTTTATGACACTGTATCATAATGCTGTCAATGTATCTTGTGATCGGATTTTGAAGCTCCAAAACTGGCAGGGTCAGAAGCAACAAGTTCTGATCCATTCGACCCAGCTTGATCCCGCCACGCTCGGCGGCCATCAACGAGCGCGAGGAGTGCGGAATGAATCGGTTCATGTGTCAGGCGTGTTTGACTTCCCCCGTAGACAGGCAAGTTTCGGGAGAAGTCGCCGATGACCGTTACATGCTGTGTAATCCCTGTGCTGAGCGCCTCGAAAATTTGGCTCTTCGTCCGTTGGAGTGGTATCGCTTGGCAGTCCTTCACGGGCGGCTGACCTATCTCCTTCATGATGATTTTTATGATCAGGGCGGAAAAGCATATCAGAATCGCATCCCGGTTAAGCAGGTGTCGCTTTTTCCGGCCCCGAAGCTCGCGGATGTAGAGGACAACCTCGCAGCACTGCTCGACTTTACCATGACCCGTTGGCATCTGTCCGACGAGGTTAGCGCGGCGTTGCGCGCACACGACAAAAATGCCGTTCTCACGAAAATATCGGCCTTGGTCGAGAACCGACAAAGGCCTTGGGAAGAGGCGCGATCGTATGAGATCGCTGCTGATGTTCTTGGTCCGGTAGCCGAAGAGTGGGTTAGAAGCCGCTGGGAAAGCGCAAGCCGCGCGCCACTGCTTCATTCGTTCATGCGGGCTGTGGCGGCGTGTATGCCCCGCGAAGAAGCCATTCCAATGGCGCTTGCGGCCGTTGAGCAATCCGGGCTGTCCGATCTTTCCGTTCCGGCCCTGTCGCTCGCCCAGTTTCGCTCTCCCAAAGTCATCGACTGGATCGATGGAATGGCAACTTCGCCGGTCTCGAACCGCTGGGGACTACTCGCGGCGCGTTCAGGATTAAGCTGGGCAACGGCGACACGGTGGCTGGATAAGGGGCGTCCGATGAGCCTCGTCGCGATGGATGCCCTTGGCATTATCATGCGGCCCGAGCATGGCGGACGCCCTTCAAGGTTCCCGTTGAAGATGGATGACGCGCCGTCAAGCGACGCGATCTTGGCACGCCTTCGCGAATATGCGCTGCGTGATCCAGTTCCGCGCGTGACTCAAATGATCGACCGAATCGTTGCGGCATCGGCCGATACCTGATCGGCATTATCCAACGGCAGCGATCCTGAACGGCAATCGCCTCGTCAGGGAGCTTGATGAACTCGCACCTCCGCTTTCATGAAAAAATCCGGTCTCACCGGATCGCTGCCGCTCATCTTTGCGCACGCCTCATGTAAGACCAATTTTCGCGTCAGGTGGAAACCGAAGCGAGCCATGGTGCAACAGTCTGCGACGATCGCGGCGATCCTGACGGCACCCATCCGATCTATGACAGCGAAGGCGCGCGGCTCTATCCGGGCCGCTGGAATACAGCCGCCAGTCCGATCATCCAAACGTCGGAGCATTATTCGACCGCGATGCTCGAAAAGCTCGTTCACGCCAGTTCGGTGATGCCGCCGAACCAGCATTATATCCGCATCGTCATTCCCAATGGCGTCACCTACGAAATCTTCCAGACCGCGAGATTTCCGGATGGGACGGCAAGCGCGAGGATATCTGCAAGGCCTTTGGCGCAACCTGGTTCGAAGCGGCGCGCTCGGCGCTGCTGTTCGTCCCGTCGATCCCGGCGCGGATGGATCGCAACATCCTGATCAACCCCACGCATCCCGACGCCAAGACGATAAGATTCGATCTGCCGGCACCGATCTGGTGGTGCGACCGGCTCTATAGTTGAATTTGCGGTCGGTATCCGTTGCGGGTTCCGAAAGCTCTCACTGCAATGCATGCGCGGAGCCTTGCGGACAGCACGGAATCGCGCTAAGCGGCACCAATAGTATGATCGCGAACCATCTGACCGAATGACTGGAGGGCCAGACCATGGCAACCGTGCGTAAGACCATCACCCTCACCGAGCAGCAGAACGCCTGGATTGCAGCGCAAATCGCAGCCGGTAGCTACACCAACGACAGCGAAGCCATCCGCGACCTCATCCGGCGCGAGCAGGAGCGGAGCGCCGAAACCGAGAGCGTGCGTCAGGCGCTGATCGAGGGCGAGCAGAGCGGCGAGCCGGAGTCGTTCGATTTTGCTGCGTTCAAACAACGCAAACTCGCCGAGCATGGCTGAATACCGGCTCCGTCCCCGGGCGCAGCGGGACCTTGACGGAATCTTCGATTACACCGTGGCGCAATGGTGCCTGTCGCAGGCGTTGCGCTACACCGACCTCATCGAGAACGCCTGCGCCGACCTGGCCAAAGCCCCACAGCGGGGACAGAGTTGCGCCAATATTCGTCCAGGCTACCGGCGATGCAGCGTTGAGCAGCACGTCATCTATTTCCGGCCAACGCGCTACGGCATCGCCATTGTCCGGATCCTGCACCAGCGCATGGACGCTACCCGAAACTTGTGATGCGGCACATGGGAAATGTGGTGCCGGTTCGGATTCTTGTTGCCCCTTATCAACGATATGCGTTGGGGAGTTATTGCAAGTGTCAAATCCCAAAACTGCACCATTCAATTTCTCAAAATCGCGTGCTGTCGAGTGCCATTCTGCCGGCTTTCGTCCAGATCCCTCCCGTTTCGGTACGGTCAGCCAAGCCATATTCCACGAGGAGTTCGACCGCTCGTTCTCCTGCACTCATGAACATGTGTTCGAGAGTGCCTGTATAGTCGTCGAGAAACATGTCCGAGATTCTGACCAAACCGGCGAGCAGCCTGTCCTCGAGGGTTGGAAGACCATCCGGCTCGGGCGATTTCACGATCCGATACTCGACAAAAGCCGCTACGGCGCATTGTCCGCCATTATGATACTTTTCGTAGAACGACGCTCCGTCGAGGAAGTATTGCCCGGCCATATAGAGCAGGACACTTAGAATTCTGTCTTCAGCTTCAGTCATACGGACTTCCAAGGATCAATGTCCGACGCTTGTTCGCTGACCCGCGCGTCAAATACAAGGGTGATTTCACAGAAACAGCGGTTTGATTTTGCTACCCGTGCAACAACCCACCAAACTCAAACTGCATCGCCAGCGCCCGGTGCGCCGAGTAGCTCGAAATGTTGAAATGAATCTTACATGGCTACCAAGGCAAAGCCGCAGAAGCCCAGCGTGCAGGGGCGCACCCTGGACGAGGTCATCGCCGGCATGCCGCGCGAAAGCCAGATGCGGATCGCCGAGCGGTCGGCTGAACTTCATGCCGAGGTCGAAGGCCTCAAGGCGTTTGCGCAAGCTCGCCCGGCGCACGCAGGAACAGATCGCCCAGAGCCTTGGCGTGAAGCAACCGGCCGTCGTCAAAATCGAGCGCCAGACCGACCTGTACCTCTCGACGCTGCCGGTTCGTCGAAGCCGCAGGCGGTACGCTTGGAATTGCGCGTGGAACTGCCCGGTAAAGGGGTCATGCACCTCACCGGCATGGGCGACCTCAATACCTGACCACCTGCTCGCCCGGCGCGACGAACGCGGAATCGGCCATGCGCTGCTCGCGCACGCAGTGTCCCGACGATTGACTCCAGCCGCCCGCCGCCTATCGGATGCTGCGCCGCACCAGGGAGGCCACGCTGAAGATCGCCATCGTCGATGAAAGCCCGGCACGCGCGGCGGTGATCGAGGAAGGGCTGCGCGAGGCCGGGCTGACCGACATCGCCGTGCTGGTCGAGCGCAACGGGCTGGTCGCGCGGCTCGCGGCGCTGGCGCCCGACGTCGTGCTGATCAACCTCGAAAACCCCGGCCGCGACGTGCTCGAGGAGAGTTTCGCGCTGTCGCGCGCGCTGGCGCGGCCGATCGCGATGTTCGTCGACCAGTCGGACGAGCGCTCGATCGCCGAAGCGGTCGATGCCGGGATTTCGGCCTATGTCGTCGACGGCATGCGCAAGGATCGGATCAAGCCGATCCTCGAGCTCGCCGTGCGGCGCTTCAAGGCCTTCTCGCGCCTGCAGGGCGAACTGGCCGAGGCGCGCTCGGCATTGGCCGAGCGCAAGTCGGTCGATCGCGCCAAGGCGCTGCTGATGAAGCGGCGGAACATCGACGAACCCGCCGCTTATGCGCTGCTGCGCAAGCAGGCGATGGACAGCGGCCGGCGCATCGCGGACATCGCCGACGCACTGATCACCGCGGACGCATTGTTGGGGGGCAATTGATGAGTGTCTTCAGGATCGGCTTCCTGCCGCTGGTCGACTGCGTCCTGCCGGTCGTCGCGCATGAACTCGGCCTTGCCGCCGCCGAGGGCGTCACGATCGAACCGATCCGGGATCCGAGCTGGGCGACGGTGCGCGACCGGCTGATCTATGGCCAGACCGACGCCGCGCATCTGCTCGCGCCGCTGGCGATCGCGACGTCGATGGGCCTCGATCGGCCCGCGGTGCCGCTGGGCGCGCCGTTCATGCTGGGGCTCAACGGCAATGCGGTGACGGTGACGCCGCGCGTCGCCGCGCTGATGGGCCGGCAGGCGATCGAGGACGCGACCGCAGTTGGCCAGCGGCTCGCCGCGCTGGCGCGCAACCGCAAGGCGGCCGGGCGCAGGCTGCGGCTCGCGGTGGTCCACCGCTATTCGAGCCATAATTACATGCTCCGCTACTGGCTCGCGGCGTCGGGCTGCGATCCCGATCGCGACGTCGAGATCGTCGTGGTGCCGCCGCCGTTCGTCGCGGAGGCGCTCGAATCGGGCGAGATCGACGGTTCCTGCGTCGGCGAGCCGTGGAACAGCGTCGCGGTCGAGCGCGGCGTCGGCGTGATCGTCGCCGCGACCGCGCGGATCTGGAGCCGCGGCGTCGAGAAACTGCTCGCCTTCCGGCGCACCACGCTCGAGGAGCGCGCCGACGAGGTGGGTGCGCTGATCCGCGCGCTCCATGAAGCGGGCAGGATCGTGATCGATCCGGCCCGGCGCGGCGAGATTGCGGCACTGCTCGCCCGCCCCGCCTATATCGACCAGCCGGCCGCGCTGATCGAGCGCGCCTTGGCGAATCGCATGACGCTCGTCCACGGCGAGGCCCCCACCCCGGTCAGGGACTTTCTCGTGCTGCACCGCGAAGCCGCCAATTTTCCGTGGCGCAGCCAGGCGATGTGGCTCTATTCGCAGATGGTCCGCTGGGGCCATGCCCCCGCCGCCGAGGACGGCTTCGACCAGGCGGCGCAGGTGTTCCGGCCCGACATCTACCGCGCCGCGCTCGCCGGAACCGGCGCGATCCTGCCGAGCGCGAGCGCCAAGGTGGAGGGCGCGATCGCCGAGCCGCGCGGCGTGGGATCGGTCAGCGGCCGGCTGATCATGGGGCCCGACCGCTTCTTCGACGGCCGCCTGTTCGACCCCGACGATCTCGCCGGATATCTCGCGGGCAGCAGCCCGGACTGACATTTTTCCGCGTTGCAACATTGACACTTGCAGTTGCGCCGAATCGCTGACACATAAGTACCACGTCCGGTCGCAGTCCGATCGACGTCATCACCGCCGGTCCGCAACGAAGCGAACCCGGCGGCAGCAAATAGCTAGAGGCAATGTCGCCGTCCGACCCCGTTCCAACGGGCGTCGCGACGGCTTTTTTCGTTTTTTCGCCCCAGCGGGGGCGGGCACTTTGGGGAGCGCAAAAATGAGCCGGGCAACGAAATATCTCTCACTGCTGGCGGCCGCATCGGCCATCGCGCTTTCGGGCTGCGGATCCGCGCCCGAGGCGGGCAACGGCACCGCCGCGGTGGCGCCGGGCGGCGCGGTCGAGAAGCCGGTGCTGAAGCTCGGCTTCATCAAGCTGACCGACATGGCGCCGCTCGCGATCGCCAAGGAAAAGGGCTTCTTCGCCGAGGAGGGGCTGAACGTCACGCTCGAGCCGCAGGCGAACTGGAAGGTGTTGCTCGACGGCGTGATCGGCGGCCAGCTCGATGGCGCGCACATGCTCGCCGGCCAGCCGCTCGCCGCGACGATCGGCCTCGGCACCAAGGCCGAGCTGATCGCGCCGCTGAGCCTCGATCTCAACGGCAATGCGATCACGCTCTCGAACAAGGTGTGGGGCATGATCGCGCCGGCGCTGCCCCAGGGCCCCGACGGCAAGGTGCTGCACCCGATCTCGGCCGCCGCGCTCAAGCCCGTCGTCGAGGACTTCCGCGCCAAGGGCAAGCCGTTCAAGATGGCGATGGTCTTCCCGGTTTCGACGCATAATTACGAGCTGCGCTACTGGCTGGCGGCGGGCGGGCTCAACCCGGGCTATTACACGCCGGGCGACGTCGGCGGCACCGTCGGTGCGGACGTCCAGCTTTCGGTGACGCCGCCGCCGCAGATGCCGGCGACGCTCGAGGCGGGCACGATCGAGGGCTATGCGGTCGGCGAGCCGTGGAATCAGGCCGCGGTGCAGAAGAAGATCGGCGTGCCGGTCATCACCGACGAAGATATCTGGCACCTGAACCCCGAAAAGGTGCTGGGGCTGCGCAAGGATTTCGCCGACAAATATCCCAAGACCACCGCAGCGTTGATCCGCGCGATCATCAAGGCGCAGCAATGGCTCGATGCCGAGGGCGGCAAGAACCGCGCCGAAGCCGTCAAGATCCTGTCGCAGCCCAATTATGTCGGTGCCGATGCCAAGGTGATCGCCGCGTCGATGACCGGCAACTTCACCTATGCGCCCGGCGACACGCGTCCCGCGCCCGATTTCAACATCTTCTTCCGCGAGAATGCCGGCTATCCCTTCTATTCGGACGCGATCTGGTATCTGACCCAGATGCGCCGCTGGGGGCAGATCGCCGAAGACAAGACCGACGAATGGTATCTGTCGACCGCGAAGGCGGTCTACCGGCCCGATCTCTACATGGCGGCCGCCAAACCGCTCGCCGACAAGGGTGTGATCCCCGCGGACAGCCTGCCGCAGACCGACGGGTTCAAGGCGCCGCAGAGCGGCTTCATCGATGGCAAGACCTACGATGGCCACAAGCCCAACGCCTATCTGCTGCAATTCCCGATCGGCCTGAAGCAGGGCCAGCGCGTCACTGCGACCGGCGTCGCGGGCAAATGACGGCCGGATGACGACGATGAGGACCATGACGATGACCCAGCCCCTTCCGATCTCCGACGCGCCGGCGACGCCCGCGCTCGAAGCGGTGACACCGCCCGAAACGGGGGCGCCGCCTGCGACGGCGCCCGGGAAGCCAACCGTCGCCGTGGGTGCGATCGCATCGGTGATCGGCAAGCGGCTGCGGTCGCTGGTCGCGCCGCTGATGGGCATCGTCGTGTTCCTCGCCTTGTGGGCGGTGCTGGCGCCGCGGGTGGAAACGTCGCTCGGCGCCCTCCCCGGCCCCGCCGAGGTCGCCGCGCAGGGCGTGTCGCTGTTCGATGACTGGCAGGTCAGCCGCGCCGACAAGGCGGCGTTCTACGCCGCCCAGACCGCACACAACGCGGACCTGGTCGCGGCGGGCCGCGGCGCGGAGGCGCAGAACTTCGTCTATTCGGGCGCGCCAACCTTCGTCGACCAGATCGAGACCTCGCTGATGACGGTGGCACTGGGCTTCTTCCTGTCGACCCTTGTCGCGGTGCCGATCGGACTGGTGTGCGGGCTGTCGCGGACAGTCAACGCCGCGATCAACCCGCTCGTCCAGATCTTCAAGCCGGTGAGTCCGCTCGCCTGGCTGCCGATCGTGACGATGGTGATCTCGGCGACGATGACCGACCCCGATCCGACCGTGCCCAAGAGCTTCGTGATCTCCGCGATCGTCGTGATGCTGTGCTCGCTGTGGCCGACCCTGATCAACACCGCGGTCGGCGCCGCATCGATCGACAAGGACCTGCTCAACGTCGGCCGCGTGCTGCGGCTCGGCTGGTTCTCGAAGCTGCGCCGCCTCGTCCTGCCCTCGTCGCTGCCCTATATCTTCACCGGCATGCGGCTGTCGCTGGGCGTGGGCTGGATGGTGCTGATCGCCGCCGAGATGCTCTCGCAGAACCCCGGTCTCGGCAAGTTCGTGTGGGACGAGTTCCAGAACGGCAGCTCGCAGTCGCTCTCGCGGATCATGTTCGCGGTCATCGTCATCGGCCTGGTCGGCTTCATCCTCGACCGCGTGATGATGGCGCTGCAGGCACTCGCCGCGCGGAACCACACGCTGTGACCGCGATGACGCCGCCCCCCGCCGTGCCGATGCTGTCGCTGCGCGGCCTGGGCAAGAGCTATGCCGGCAAGAAAGGCACCCCGACCCGCGTGCTCGACGGTATCGACCTCGACATCGCCGAAGGCGAGTTCGTCGCGATCCTCGGCTTTTCGGGTGCCGGCAAGACGACGTTGATCTCGATGATCGCCGGGCTCGTCGAACCCGATCAGGGCGAGGTGCTGGTCAAGGGCGTGCCGTGCAGCGAGCCCGGCCGCGACCGCGGGCTGGTATTCCAGAGCTATTCGCTGTTTCCCTGGCTGACGGTCGAGCAGAATGTCCGGCTGGCGGTGGACGCGGTCCACAAGGGTCTCGATGACGCGGCGCGCACCGCATTGGTCCATGAGACGGTCGGCCTGGTCGGGCTCGGCCATGCGATGGACCGCAAGCCCGGACAGCTTTCGGGCGGGATGCGCCAGCGCGTCGCGGTCGCCCGCGCGCTGGCGACGCGGCCCGAAATCCTGCTGCTCGACGAGCCGCTGTCAGCGCTCGACGCGCTGACCCGCGCCAAGCTGCAGGACGAGATCGAGCGTATCCGCGGCCAGGAGAAAAGGACGATCCTGCTCGTCACCAACGATGTCGACGAGGCGCTGCTGCTGGCCGACCGCGTCGCGGTGCTGACGCCGGCGCCCGCCGCGCGGATCGGGCGGATCTTCGACGTGACGATCGCGCGGCCGCGAGTGCGAACCGATCTCAACCATGATCAGGACTACAAGGCGCTGCGCAACGAGATCGTCGGCTATCTCGACGGCCTCAGCCACGCCGCCAAACCGGCGGCGAACGGCAATGTCATCGCGCTGCCGCAGGTCGAACCGCTCGACCTCGTCGCGCCGCCCAAGGCCTATACGGACGCGGCGAAGAGCGCGATCGATCGCCGCTATCTCGAATTCTTCAACCTCCAGAAGGTCTATCCGACGCCGAAGGGGCCACTGACGGTCGTCGAGAAATTCAACCTGCTCGTCGATCGCGGCGAATTCATCTCGCTGATCGGCCATTCGGGCTGCGGCAAATCGACCGTGCTGACGATGGCGGCGGGGCTCAACACCATTTCGGGCGGCGGCATTGTCCTCAACGGCCACGAGATCGACGCCGCCGGGCCCGACAAGGCGGTGGTGTTCCAGGCGCCGTCGCTGATGCCGTGGCTGACCGCGCGGCAGAATGTCGCGCTGGGGGTTGAGCGCGTCTATCCGCATGCGCGCCGCGCCGAGCGCCGCGACATCGTCGATTATTATCTCGACCGCGTCGGCCTGGCCGACGCCAAGGACCGGCCGGCCGCCGACATGTCGAACGGCATGCGCCAGCGCGTCGGCATCGCGCGCGCCTTCGCGCTCAGCCCCAGGCTGCTGCTGCTCGACGAGCCGTTCGGCATGCTCGACAGCCTGACGCGCTGGGACCTGCAGGACGTGCTGGTCGAGGTGTGGAACCGCACCGCGGTGACCGCGATCATGGTCACGCACGACGTCGACGAGGCGATCCTCCTCGCCGACCGCGTGGTGATGATGACCAACGGGCCGAACGCGACGATCGGCAAGGTGCTCAAGGTCGATCTGCCGCGCCCGCGCGATCGCAAGACATTGCTCGAGCACCCGCAATTCTACGCCTACCGCGAAGAGGTCCTGCGCTTCCTCGCCGACTACGAACATGGCGCGCACGCAGATGCCGCCTGACACCTCCGGGAGAGGGTCGCCGGGGCATGGGTCAACCGTAAACCGATAAAAGGGGACATATCATGAAATATGGTCATTTCATCCTGGGAGCCGCCCTGGTGGGGGGCGCTTCGCCCGCCTTTGCGCAGAGCAAGCCGATCGCCATCGGCGACGGTGTGACCTTGCAGCCGATCATCGACGCCCGGCTTCGCTATGAAGCAGTCGACCGCGACAAGCCGCTGACCGACGCCGATGCCGTCACGCTGCGGCTGCGCAGCGGTTTCGAACTCAAGTCCGGGCCGTTCGCATTCCTCGCCGAAGCCGAGGGCACGCTGGGCATCGACAACGACTATAACGACACCAACGCGGGCAACGGCGTCGAGCCGTTCGCGATCGTCGCCGATCCGGAGAATGTCGAACTCAACCGGCTCCAGCTCCAGTACAAGACCAAGGCCTTCACCGCGACGGTCGGACGCCAGCGGATCAACCTCGACGACCAGCGCTTCGTGGGCGCGGTCGGCTGGCGGCAGAACGAGCAGACCTTCGACGCGGTGCGCGGCGAAGCGACGATCGGGCCGGTCTCGCTCGACGGCACCTATGCGATCTCGCAGCGGACCATCTTCGGCGTCGACGCCGGGCCGCGCCAGGCGTTCGACGGCGATTTCATCTTCCTCGGCGCCGGCGTGAAGGCGGGACCGATCACGATCAAGGCGTTCGGCTACCTGCTCGACTTCGACGAGACGATCCAGTTTGCCAATTCGAGCAAGACCTTCGGCGCGCGCGCAACCGGCGCGATCCCGCTGGGCGGCAAGGCGAAGCTGAACGTCGCTGCGAGCTATGCGCGGCAGAAGGATTATGGCGACAATCCGTTCAACTATTCGGCCGACTATATCGCGGGCGAACTCGGCTCGACGGTCGCCGGTTTCAGCATCGCCGCCGGCTATGAGAAACTGGGATCGGGCACGGGCCGCGCCTTCCAGACGCCGATGGCGACGCTCCACAAGTTCAACGGCTGGGCGGACATCTTCCTCACCACCCCCGCGGCCGGACTGCAGGATTATTATGCCACGATCGCCTACAAGTTCGACGTGAAGGCGCTGCCGGGGCTCAATGCGGGCGTCACATACCACAGGTTCGACAGCGATGCCGGCGACCTGCGCTATGGCGACGAGTGGAATGCCTCGATCGGCTTCAAGGTCCGCAAGGTCGGCGTTCTCGTCAAATATGCCGACTATGACGCCAGGCGCTTTTCGGTCGATACGCAGAAGCTGTGGCTCCAGCTCGAGTGGGCCTACTGAAATGGCGATGCGCGGCGTCACTGCAGCGGGCGAAACGGCAGGCCGGGATCGTCCCGGCCTGCGCACCCGCCCGGCCGGGCAGCCGCCGCGCGCGGCAGAAATGCGAGGGCGATCGGGTGAACGGCAATCACCGGGGTCGTTGGTCTATATCCCTCTACCGCTTGCGGGAGAGGGACAGGCACGCGCAGCGTGCCAGGGTGAGGGCCTGAGCGTGAGCGGCTTACAGGCCCTCACCCTCGCCGCCTGCGGCGGCTTTCCCTCTCCCGCAAGCGGTAGAGGGGAGAGCGATGGCGACGCCATCGACAGGTCACCGGTTCGGGCGGCACATGCGGGGGGATGCGTCGTGCGCCTGAAGGGCGGCGATCGCTGCGATCCGTTCGGAACAGGGTCCGGATGTCGCATGATCGCCGCCCACCTCATTCGCCCGGGTTCGGGCGCAAATTCCGGCTGGCGCCGGCCAGGCCAATCACTTTGAAGGAAGCGATGATGACGTCCCCCACCCCCCGCGATCATCTGGTCGTGATCGGCAACGGCATGGCCGGCTGCCGCGCGATCGAGGAAATTCTCGCCCGCGATCCCGACCGTTACAAGGTGACGATCTTCGGCGCCGAGCCGCGCGTCAACTATAACCGGATCATGCTGTCGCCGCTGCTGGCGGGCGAGAAGTCGTTCGACGACATCGTGATCAACGATCACGCCTGGTACAGCGACAACGGCATCGATCTGGTCGCCGGCGACGCGGTGGTCGCGATCGACCGCGCGGCACAGACGGTGACGACGCGCGCCGGCCGCGTCGAACATTATGACAAATTGCTGCTCGCGACCGGCTCCGACCCGTTCATCATTCCGGTGCCGGGGCACGACCTGCAGGGCGTGGTGACGTTCCGCGACATGGACGATGTCGGCACGATGCTGCGCGCGGCGTCGGCGGGTGGCGAGGCGGTCGTGATCGGCGGCGGCCTGCTCGGACTCGAGGCGGCGCACGGGCTCAGCCTGCGCGGCATGAAGGTCACCGTCATCCATCTGATGCCGACCCTGATGGAACGCCAGCTCGACGAGGCGGCGGGCTGGCTGCTCAAGGAGGCGCTCGAGAAGCGCGGCCAGACGATCCTGACCGGCGCCGACACCGCCGAGATCTACGGCCTCGGCAAGGTCGAGGGCGTCCGCCTGAAGGACGGGCGCAGCATCCCGGCAAGCCTCGTCGTGATGGCGGTCGGCATCCGCCCCAACGTCAAGCTGGCGCGCGCCGCCGGGCTGGCGATCGGACGCGGCATCCAGGTCGACGATCATCTCGTCACCTCCGATGCGAACGTGCTCGCGGTCGGCGAATGCGTCGAGCATGGC
>Ga0207641_10001898_pt1 | contig 20063 bp, 15 predicted proteins | sample KBSSwiS62_FD_184306 | JGI IMG/M metagenome (GOLD analysis project Ga0207641, IMG submission 184306) | Switchgrass rhizosphere microbial communities from Kellogg Biological Station, Michigan, USA - KBS Switchgrass S6-2 (SPAdes) (version 2) | ecosystem: Host-associated > Plants > Roots >... | reverse complement strand
CGCGCGGCGCTTCGAAGACACGATGAATCCGATCATCCACAGGGCGGCAGGGAGCCGGAAGCGTACGGTCCGGGCGTACGGTGAGATGGTCGACGTTTTATGGAGGAACGACCAGGAGCCCGCGGCGGTCTCGCTCGAGATTCTCTGGAATCAACTCATCGCAAGACACAAGTGCTCGCTGCTCTGTGGCTACTCGTTGGACGCCGTCGGCAAGGGCGGCGGCTACGACAGAATCTGTGATCAGCACAGCCATGTCCACCTGGAGGATTGGCTATGAGTAGCGTCTCGCAGATGTCCCCAGGAAATCGTCCGTCGGGTGAAGCAAAGCGTGCCACCGAAGAGTCCTTCCGGCTCGTGGCAGACATTGCCCCGGTTTTGATCTGGATGTCGGACGCCGACAAACGCTGCACGTACGTCAACACACCGTGGCTGGCCTTCACCGGTCGCCCGCTGGAGGCACAGCTCGGTGACGGATGGCGTGACTCGATCCATGCTGACGACCTGCCGACGTGGCTCGAGGTTCTGGCTGCGGCGTTCGGACGGCGCGAGCCGTTCAAGGTGGAATATCGGCTCGGGCGGCACGATGGCGAGTACCGATGGGTGCTCGATACGGGTCTGCCGCTGTTGGCGTTGGATGGCTCGTTGACCGGCTATATCGGATCGTGCGTCGACATCACCGAGCGCAAACAGGCCGAAGAATCTCTGTGCCGGAAGGAGACGGAGCTCAGGGAAGCGCAGCGACTTGCGGCCATTGGCAGCTGGCAATGGGACCGCGACACGGACGAAGTTGTGTGGTCGGATGAGCTCTTTCGCATTGCCGGACTGGAGCTCGGTTCGCCCGCTGCCCTTGCCGGGAGTCATCCGCAACTGTACCCGCCGGAACACTGGGAACGAATCAGACGCTGCGCCGACGAGACGCTTCGTTCCGGTACGCCTTACGAGCTCGATGTCGAGATGTTCAGCAACGGTGCACGCAAGTGGATCACGGCCCGCGGCGAGGCGCAGCGTGACGCGAATGGCCGCGTTTCAGGACTTCGGGGCACTGTCCAGGACATCACGGAACGCAAGCAGCGTGAACAGTCGTTCGATTTGTTCCGCAACCTGCTCGACCGTTCCAATGATTCGCTCGAGATCATCGAGGCCGCGACACGGCGGTTCCTCTACGTGAACGACAAGGTCTGTCGTGAACTGGGCTACAGCCGGGAAGAGTTGTTGTCTCTGACCGTGCAAGATATCAATCCGAATGCCACCGATGCCGTGCTCAAGGAAGTCGCGCGGCTTTGCGATCAAGCAGGTTTCGCGCTGCTCGAGAGCGTGCACCAGCGAAAAGACGGCTCGGTCTTTCCAGTGGAGATCAACATCAGGCCGGTCACGCTCGACGACCGGCGCTATTACGTCAGCGTGTGCCGCGACATTACCGAGCGCAAGCAGGCACAGCAGGCATTGAGCGATAGCGAAGAGCGTCTGCGGCTGGCCGCCGAAGCGGGGAAGATGTTCGCGTATACCTGGGACGCGGCCACCGACGCCATCATCCGCTCGGGTGAATCCAGCCACATTCTCGGCATCGATGCCGAGACGCCGATGACCGGCCAGCAGACACTCGCCAGGATTCACCCTGACGACCGGAATCGCGTCGTGACCGCAAGGGGCGCCCTGAACCCCCAGCACCCGCAATTGCTCATCACCTATCGCATGAACCGGCCGGACGGCTCCCAGATCTGGGTCGAGCAGTGCAGCCGGGCGTACTTCGACGACGCGGGCCATCTGGTTCGGATGGTGGGAATGGTCGCGGATATCACGCCGCGCAAGCACGCGGAAGAAGTCCTCTCGAGTTGGAGCCGTCGCCTGCTCGAAGCGCAGGAAGCCGAGCGGGCTCGCATCGCGCGAGATCTGCACGACGACATCGGTCAGCGGCTGGCGCTGCTGTCGATCGCGTTGCAACAACTGCAGCAGTTGTCATCGCCTCCGGCGACCGGGCTTCACGGATCCCTTGACCATCTGCGGCGCCAGGCCGTGGGAATTGCAGGCGATGTACAAGCCCTGTCGCACGAACTGCATTCGTCCAAGCTGCAAGTGCTCGGCATCGTCCCGGCGATCAGGGGGTTCTGTTCGGAGCTCTCGGCCCGTCAGAAAGTCGAAGTCGACTTCAGCCACCAGGACGTGCCGGGAACCGTGCGTCCCGACATCGCGCTCTGTCTTTTCAGAGTGTTGCAGGAGGCCTTGCAGAATGCGGTGCGCCACAGCTCCGCGGTCCGATTTACGGTGAACCTCCGCGGGACGCTGAAAGCCATCACTCTGACCGTGCGCGACGGTGGACGCGGATTCGATCCCGAATCCGTTTCACAGAATGGCGGTCTCGGTCTGACGAGCATGAGGGAGCGTCTGAAACTCGTGGAAGGTGATCTCTCCATCGAGTCGCACCCTGCCAGCGGAACGACGATCGTCGCCCGGGTGCCGCTCCCGGCCGATCCAGCGGCGTGTGCCCGGGACAGCGTCGGCGTCTAGAGCCGTGCGGCTCGCGGACGGCGAATGCCGTTGCGCGATCATCCTCACTCGATCCGCAAACCCCTGCGGCGCAAGTCAGCGGTGTGACGAGGATCGCCGTGGAGATTTTCGATGAGCGGCGAGAAATAGTAGAAGGGCGATGCTCCGTCGTCATGGGCCTTGGCCTGCCACTCGAACGCTCGGTCGAGGTCGTTCGCCCCTGCATAAATGTAGACGAAGCAATGCGGCGGAACGTACCGTGTATCAGCAAGGCCCGCGAGTTCTTCAAGAATGTCGCGCACCTTGTCGTTCGCTCCACTCCTGGCGTAGTAGTGTCCGAGCACGCCGAGATAGAATGGCGCGCGACCCGACATCAACACGGTTCGCTCGCCAATGTCGATTGCCTCGGTCAGCCGCGCCTGTTGTGCACGGCACATGCCCATGACGTGAATCGCGAAAATGAAATTGGGATCGACTTCGAGACTCTTTTCACATTCCGTCACGGCCTGGTCGTAACGCCGCGCCAGAAACAGCGTGTGCGCTGTGCCGGCATTGACCAGGGGTGACAGTGGTTCTATTTCCTGCGCCTTTCGCGCCTCCACGATCGCGCTGGCGCTGTCGCCTTGCAGCACCAAGAGCCACGAATGGTAGAGCCGGGGTAGTGTCTGGGTGGGATCGAGCTCCAACGCGCGGCGAAATTCGCGCTCGGCTTCGGGCCAGTTCCAGTCGTTCTGAAGCTGGATGAATGCCAGCGATGTGTGCGCCTCCGGCAGCTCGGGGTCGATCGCGAGCGCTCGCTCGGCGGCCACTGATGCATACGCAAACGCGGTGCACGGTCTCTGAACCGAGTACACAGCCATGAATGAGTACGCGTCAGCCACTCCCGCGTAGGCCAACGCGTATCCGGCGTCCTCCTCGATGGCTTTCTGGAATTGTTCGAGCGCCGCATTCAGACCGCCATGAAAACGGCGCGTCCAGTAGAATCGCCCCTTCAGATAACACTGATACGCTCGGGGATTCTGCGTGTGCTGCCGGATGAGTGGGTGCTGCGGGAACTCGGCGAGCGTGACCTTCAAACGGTCCACGACGCTCCGGGCGATTTCATCCTGTACCGCGAACACATCCGCCGTGCGGCGGTCGTACCCTTCGGACCAGAGATGGCACCCGTCTTCGGCGCTGACCAGTTGCGCGGAGATTCGCAGACGGTCTCCGGCTTTCCGAACCGTGCCCTCCAACACCGCATCGACGTCGAGGAGCCGGCAAATGCTTCTGATGTCGGTCACAGTCTGCTTGACGTGAACGGACGATGTTCGTGAGGCCACACGAAGTCCCGGCACCTTGCCCAGTCCGGTCAGGAGCTCCTCCGCAAGCCCGTTGCAGAAGTACTCGAGGTCCTGGTCGGGTCCGAGATTCTCGAACGGCAGCACGGCGACAGACGGGATACGACGGCGGCGGCGGGCGGTGACGTTGTGCGCAACCGTCTCGTCCAACGCGTTCTGGAGTTCGAGCACGCTCACGAGATCGTGTTCCATCACTCCTGCGCCGCGATACCGCCGTGCCGGATCGCGCGCCAGCGCGCCTTCGACGACCTGCACCAGACGCGGTGGTAGATCGGGCCGGTGATCAGACAGCGGTGTCCGCTGCCGGCGCGCATGCATCGCGGCGATGCCGTCGAACGTCTCGCCTTCGACGGGATACCGCATGGTCATGAGGTGATACAGGAGCACGCCGAGGCTATAGATGTCGCTGGCGATGGTGGCGGGCTGACCGTCGAGAATTTCGGGCGCCAGATACAACGGGGTCCCGATCAACCGTGGTTCCGCCAACAAGTGCTCCGTCCGGATCTCGCCGGCGCCGAAATCCATCAGGACCACGCGGCCACCGGCTTCGCGCATGACATTGTGCGCTTTGATGTCGCGATGGAGGAGGCCGGCCTTGTGCACCGCCGCGACGGCGCGACAGACATCAATCCCGATGAGCGCCGCTTCCTGCCCTCCGAGCAACCCCCGCGCGGCCAGAACCTGCGTGAGCGTGAGACCTTCGACCCACTCCATCCACAAGCCGACGGTTCCCTGGTACTCGTCGACGCCGTAGACGGTGACGACGTTCGGATGCCGGACACGCGCGAGCAGGCGACCCTCCTGGATGACGGTCCAGGATCGCTCGGCCGCTCGCAATACCTTCAACGCGACTTCGCGTTCGAGAGCGGGATCCCAGGCCCGATACACAGTGCCAAACCCCCCGTCGGCGATCTTCCGGCGGAGCTCGAGCGCTCCCCATCGGCCCGACGTGGACTCGCTCGCAGCTTGAAGCGAGTATCGTCGAGCGGCCACGGTCGCCTCTGCGAGGGGCGGCGTCTGGCCGAACATATCCTGGGTGTGGGGAGTGCTGGCTGTCGACTCAGCGAGCGTCCCGTGCACCTTGCTCTCGGCAACGACCGCCGTGGGTGGCGGTACTGAACGATCGTCATCGGACATGATAGACATCCCCAGACGGCTGCCATTAACTGCCGCTCGATCGTCGCCAATCGCCTGATATCTCGGCGATTGCGCGAGGATATCGCATGCTGACCGCGCTCGTCGTACTCCTTCTGGCGATCCGCCTGGTTGACACGCCAGCGTGTCGAAGGACTATTACTCGGTTCTCAACTTCGGGAGGCTTTCCTATCCTCGTGCCTCCGGCAGGATTCACGGATCTCAACACACCCTGTCCGACGTGCATTGTGAGGCCGGGGAAGCCGTTGTTCTATCTGTTTGGGACGTTCACCACCGCGAGCGGCGTCCCCACGATGTCGCCGCCGAGCACCGCTATGGCGCTGGCGCAGCTCGATCGCGCGATGATCGTGTTCGGTGCGAGCACCGATGGCTTGATCGTGGATGTGCTGCGAAACACCTTCAACGAGATGCGCGGCCGTAGCGCGCCGGTGTCCCTCAAGGCCACCGGAAGTTGCAGCTCTAGCCCGTGGCCGCTGCGTACACGAAGCCGATCATGATGCTGACCGACGAATTCTCAGCGTCCGGCGCCGACATGCTGCCGGCGATCTTTCAGAGCAACCATCGCGGGACTGTTTTTGGATGGCGCACCAGGCGATTGAGGCTCTGTTGCAAACGCCTTCTCATTGAACATCTCGGAACGTGAGATCGTGACGGTTGAAGCAGGCTCTCAGGCGGCAAGGACAGCCTCCCGGCACGTTGAAGGCCGTCTTGGGAGTGCATGCGTGACGGTGTGCTCGCACCGGATGGAGAATCCCTTGCGTCGCAGCGCCTGTCTTGAGCACGGCCCAAGCCTGCTTTGCGTCGCGTACACTTCGGGCATGCAATTCAATCGCTTGATGTTCTGGCTCTTCTACAGGTTCGGCACACCGCCGTGGGAGGGGCACCCGCTCCCGGAGCGCCTGCGCGAGCTGATCGAGGGTCCGTCAGCTCTTCCACCGGGCAAAGCTCTCGATGTCGGATGCGGGACGGGCGACACGTCGATCTATCTCGCTCGGCGGGCCTGGGATGTAACGGCGTTCGACTTCATGAATGTGGCGCTCAAGAGAGCCCGCGCGAAAGCGGGGGCCGCCGCCGTCTCAATTCGCACGATGCAAGCCGATGTCACGCGCCTCACGCCGTCCGAGGTTGGCGTTGGGTTCCAGCTGATCGTTGACAACGGGCTGCTGCACGGATTGTCGGACGCGGGACGCGACGCATACGTGCGCCTGGTCAGCGCGATTGCGGCGCCCAACGCGACGTTGCTCCTCGCCGGCTTCGCCGAAAAGAAACGCCGTGGACCGCGAGGATACGATCGGCCGGAAGTCGAGCGCCGTTTCGCAGCAGGCTGGGAGCTCCTTGGGCATCGGAAGGATCCAGCGATATCGAGCCGACCCGATGATCCGGTCTATGTGTACGAGCTGCGGCGCCGATAGCGTGACTCTTCTCTGTGAGGGTTTTGTTACAGGCTCTTTAAACCAACCTTCGACTGCAGGCAGGCGAAGAAGCGCTCGAGCATCATGTGCGCGACGCCGCCGATCAGGCGCTGCCCCAGGCGCGCGATTGGACCTCCCGTGTGAACCGCTGCAGTCACATCCACGACCGTCGTCGCGCCATCGGCGCGAAGGGCAATCACTGACGTTCCTTTCACGAACCCCGCCTTTCCTTGACCTTCCACGATCAACTCATACGACGTCTCCGGAACCATCTTGGCGAGCACGACCGTCCCGTGGTACGTGCCGGTGATGGCCGCGAGGCCGACGGTCAGCGTGACGTTGTAGCGCCCTTCGCCGTCCGCCTCGAACTTCTCGCACCCCGGAACGCAGGAGGAGAGCACGGCGGGATCCATCAGCAGCGCCCACACCCGATCCGACGGTGCGTCGAACGTATAAGAACCGAAAATATCCATGTGCGCTCTGTGGCGGCTATCCGAGGGCGTTCAAGTGTATCGCCAGGTCCGCGAGATTGTTCAACGTGCGCGCCGGGAGGAAATCGTCCACGAACGGCAGCGCCGCCTGCAACCCGCGCGTCAGCGGCGCGTAGTCGGCAGTGCCGATCAGCGGGTTCAGCCACACCAGCCGATGGCAGCTTCGCTGCAGCCGCGCGATCTGTTCCCCGAGTTCCACCGGATCGCCGCGGTCCCAGCCATCGGAGATGAGCAGCACCACCGGACCGCGATGCAGGACCTGGCGGCTCCAGCGCCGATGGAACTCTCGAACCGCCTGACCGATGCGTGTCCCGCCGGACCAGTCGGTCACCGCTCGTGAGACCGAGGCGAGCGCGTCGTCCGGTCCGCTGCGGCGAAGCTCCCTGGTGACTCGTGTGAGCCGCGTGGAGAACAGGAATGTCTCGACCCGCTGGTGGCGGCGCGTCACGGCGTGGGCGAATTGCAGGAGCATGCGCGAGTAGCGTTCCATCGAGCCGCTCACGTCGCAGAGGAGGACGAGCGGGCGTGGCCGTATCCGCCGCTTGCGATGCGGCAGTCGCACGACATCGCCGCCAGTGTGCAGGCTTTCGGCGATCGCGCGTCGAAGATCGACGCGCGCGCCTCGTCCGCGAACCCACCGCCGCGTCCGGCGTTCGCCGGGAGTCCAGGCCAGGCGTGCCAGCGCGCGGCGCGCCTCGGCGAGTTCGTCCACGGTGAGCTCGGCGAAGTCCCGGTTCGCGGTGCTGTCGCGGTCGCTCCACGTCGCCACCCGTTCGGGGTCGGGCGCCTCGTCATCCGGCGCCTCGTCCGCGGTGTCTCCCGGCCCGACCACGCCCCGCAGGTCGACGACGGATATGCCGCCAGTGGCGCCTTGGTCGCGGCGGCGGTTCCGAATGGTCTCGGCGCGATCTGCCCGCCAGAAGGCATCGAAAGCGACGTCGAAGATCGGGATCTGATCCTTGCGGTGGACGAGCAGCGCACGGGACGCGTGATACACCTCGTCTCGCGAGTCGAGGTTCACATGTGCGAGCGCCTCGACGACGTCGGTCGTGCGACCGGCGTGCGTGTCGATGCCCGCTCGCTTGAGCAGCCGGCCGAAGGTCAACAGATTCTCGAGGAGGCTCATGCGCGACGCGCGATGGCGCGATCGAGCAGTTCCGACGCGCGCCGGCCGCGAAGCGCCTCGAGATCTTCCTTCGCCTTCAACACGACACCGAGCGTCTCGTCGACCGCTTCCGCATCGAGCGTCTGGCGGTCGAGCGCCACCAGCGCGGCCACCCAGTCGATGGTCTCGGACACGCCCGGCACTTTGTAGAGTTCCGCGTTTCTCAGCTCCTGCGCCATCGCCGTCACCCGCTCCGCGAGCTGCGCCGACGCTTCCGGCACGCGCTGTCGAACAATCGCCAGTTCCTTCTCGAACGACGGATAGTCGATCCATTGGTACAGACAGCGCCGCTTCAGCGCGTCGTGGACCTCGCGCGTGCGGTTCGACGTGAGGATGACGAGGGGAGGTTCAGCCGCCTTCACCGTGCCGAGCTCCGGAATCGTGATCTGAAACTCGGCGAGCAGCTCGAGGAGAAAGCCTTCGAACTCCTCGTCGGCGCGATCGATCTCGTCGATCAGCAGAACGGCAGGGCGCGTGCGCGACGGATCGATGGCGCGAAGCAGGGGTCGCTTGATGAGAAACGCTTCACTGTACAGCTGCCGCCGCGCGCCCTCTCGCTCGAGCGCCCGCGTCGCATCGAGGATACGCAACTCGAGCAGCTGCCGCGCGTAGTCCCACTCGTAGAGCGCGTGGCTGACGTCGAGGCCTTCGTAGCACTGAAGGCGAATCAGATCGGTGTCGAGCGCGGCAGCCATCGCGGCGGCCAGGGCAGTCTTGCCGACACCCGCCTCCCCCTCGATGAACAGCGGCCGTTTCAAGCGCAAGGCGAGAAACACCGACACCGCGAGCCCGGTATCTGCCACGTATCGCTCAGTGGCGAGGCGCTGCCGGAGGTCCGAGATGGATGCAGGAGGCGTGACGATGGTCAAGTGTAGCGTGCAGATGGCCGCGGTGCTTACTTGACCGTGACCTTCACATGCGCGTTGGTCCAGCAGCACTGGAAGCCGCCGCCGCCCTCTCCGGAAACATCGTTCGCCTGCACGCGGAGGATGTAGTCGCCGGGCGCCGTGAAAGTGGCCGTCGTCGCCGTCTTACCATCGGCGGCCTTGTCGATGGCCGGCTTCGAGTTGGCGAAGGCGACGTCGGCCGGGCCGCGGTGCAGACTCCACGACAGCGCGAGATCGGGCCGCGCGGCGCGCCCACGTGCGTTCCCTCCGCTGGCTGCCGGCGGCCGCGTGACATTGGCCGAAAACTTCGCCGGTTTGTCGGTGACCCAGACGGCGAGCGGCAGGGGGGCCGACACGGTCGCGGTCAGCGATGCCGCGATGCCGCTGGGCGGTCCGGTGTGAACGGGCCCGCCCGACTCGAAGCGGAGCACCGGCGGCGTGTTGCCCATCCCTTTTTCTTCGAAGGGTTCCACCTGATACTGCGGATGCACGCTCAACGGGATCACGGTCGTGTGGCCGTTCGCCACGATGGTCCAGGTGAGTTTCCGGTCGCCGAAATCCTTCGGCACCGGAATCGTGAAGACCCCCCATTGCCGACGGGGCAGGAAGTGCGTCGGCTGTCCATAGTCCGGCCCGCCCGGTTCGATCCGGTTGTTGGGACCGACGGGGAGGTCGATCACCTGTTTCAGATTGCGATTGAAGTAGCCGACCAGCAGCGCGACGCTGCCGTCCGGCCGGTAGTACCAGCCTTCGAACGCGCCGGTCACCGCTTCGCCGGCGTTGCGATTGGGTCCAAGCGGCAGCAGCGGCGCCTGCGATTGAGCCGACGCCAGGGCGAGCATCGCCGCGGCGAGCATTCCTGCAACGATCGCCATCGCGACGTTGCCTCCGCGTCTCACCTGTCCGCGGTTCACTGCTGCGGGGCCGTCGTGTTGGCCTTGGTCGCCGCTTTCCGCTTTTCGACTTCGATCTTGAAGTCCTCGTCGCTCATGTAGGTGACGTTGACCCACGCGTGCGCCATCTCGTCCACCGTGCGATCGCCGGAACCCACCCACTGATTCGGATCCGGGTTGGACTTGTTCGCCACGGTGTTGTCGTGCCACGCCGTGATGCGCAACACCGTGCCCTTCGGCAGCAGCGGCGCCGCATCGTCTGCGTAGTAGTAGCTGTTGTGCCAGTTGAAGTTGAAGTTGTCGACGTGGCTCAGCATCTGCGTGCCTCCGGTCGGCAGAATCGCCTCCATCATCATCGCTTTGCCGCGCAGGTGCATGTGCGGCTGGAAGCTCTCGACCCGTCCCGCCTGCTTCATGACGAAGAAGCCTTGCGTGCCTTTGACGGTGTTCGGCGGAATGTCGATGCCGCCGGTGCCCATCAGATGCAGGACCTGACGGAACTTCGGCTCCTGGCCTTTCGGGTAGAAGTAGATGCCGAGCTCGACGTTGTTGGTGATCTCCTCGCCGGCCGCGGAGTAGTGAATGTCCCAGACGAACTGCGAACCGGGCAACAGCAGCTTGCCGGTATCGGGGCGCATGATCTCGCCCTGCTTGCCGACCGCCCATTCCATGAAGAGGCCGGGACCGGCGGTGACGCCGCTGTCGTCGTCGTTGTTCGCGGCGGCCGCGTTGTCGACCGCATCATCCTGCGACAGCCGGGCGAGCGCGTGGTGGACGATCTTGCGACCCTTGTTGGTGGCGGGACGAATCTCGATCGCCCGCACCCAGCGCGGCTCGGCGACGCCGGACGGCGTCGAGCGCTTGTCCCACGCGTCCTGCGCGTGCGCCGGCATGGTGAACGACGGCGATTTGACGATGAGATCGGGCGGAGCGCCGAACAGCTTCGCGAAGTTCCAGACCGCGGCGTCCGGCCACTGGATCGGCGGCGGCATGTCCTTCGGATCGCCCATCGGGGCGCCCGCGTCCACCCACTGCGTAATCGTCTCGATCTCGCGATCGGTCAGCGATCGGTCGTTCTTGAACTCCTGGATGCCGACGTTCTTGTCGATGTGCCACGGCGGCATCTGCCGCGCCGCCACGCGCGCTTTGATCGACTTCGCCCACGGCCGCGCATCCTGATAAGTGGCGAGCGTCATCGGTGCCATCGAGTCGGGCCGGTGGCAGGTCTCGCATTTGGCCTGGAAGATCGGCGCGACGTCTTTTGTGAACGTCGGCGCCTTCGGGGCATCGGCCGCGCGGGCGGCGCCGGCGGACAGGGCCACAGCACCGATCGAGAGAACGACAGCCAGGCGTGGCATCAGGTGCTCCTTTTCGTCGCCGGGACGGCAGAAAAAACTAAGGAAACCGTAACACCGAGGATGGCTCGAGTCCAGAGGGAAGGGCAGCCGATCAGGGGCGGCCTATCGGGCTGCGGCCGCGTAGGCGTCGGCGGTTTCGTGGGCGTGGTACGAGCTGCGGACGAGGGGACCCGACTCGACGTGCACGAACCCCATCTCGAGCGCCCGCTCCTTCAGTTCGCGGAACTCGTCCGGGTGGTAATAGCGCGCCATCGGCGCGTGCGCCGCGGACGGGCGCAGATACTGACCGATGGTCAGGATCCCGCAGCCGACGCGCCGCAGATCCTGAAGCGTCGCGATCAGCTCGTCGCGCTCTTCGCCAAGGCCGACCATCACGCCGCTCTTGGTCGGGATATCGGGCGCGTACCGGCGCGACCGCTCGAACAGCTCCAGCGTGCGCGCATAGCGCCCCCCGGAGCGCGCCATGCGATAGAGACGCGGCACGGTCTCGGTGTTGTGATTGAGGATGTCTGGACGCGCATCGAGCACCGTGCGCAGCGCCGCCTCGCTGCCCTGGAAATCGGGGATCAGTACCTCGATCCGGCACCCGGACAGATGTCCGCGCGTTTCGCGGATGGTGTCGGCGAAGATCGACGCGCCGCCGTCAGGCAGGTCGTCACGATCGACCGACGTGATCACGACGTAGTCGAGATCCAGCGTCCTGATGGCGTCCGCCACTCGACGTGGTTCTGCCGTGTCGACCGCCGCTGGCCTGCCGTGAGACACCGCGCAGTACGAGCAGGCGCGCGTGCAGACGTCGCCGAGGATCATGAACGTCGCGGTGCCGTGGTTCCAGCACTCGCCGATGTTCGGGCACTGAGCCTCTTCGCAGACCGTGTGGAGGTTCAGCTCGCGCATCAAGCCCTTGAGCCGCAGGTAGCGCGGCGAGCCGGGCGCGCGCACTTTCAGCCAGTCCGGCTTTCCGCCTTCGCGAAGCTTCGGTGGATCCGCCGTAGCCTTGGCGGAGGCGGTGGGAGCTGTGGGTTGCGGCGCCGGCGTGGCGGCCGTCAGCGGAATGACGCGGGACACTTATCGGTATTATATCGGCCCGTGGCACTCTTCCATCATGTCGACATGCGCGTCATGTGGCCCGACACCGATCCGGCGGGCATCGTCTGGTTCGGCGTGTTCTTCCGCTACTTCGAGAACGCTGAAGAGGAACTGTTCCTGCGGCTCGGCCGGGATCGCTTCGAGATGCTGCGCTCGCTGAAGGTGTTCATGCCTCGCACGTCGCTGCAGTCGCGGTTCCGATCGCCGGCCAAACTCGGCGACCGGCTGTCAGTCGGTGTGGGTGTCGCCGAGATCACCGATCGCCGCGTCGGGTTCGCATTCGACATCCACGAACGAGGTACCGGCCGTTTGATTTGCGAAGCGTCGTACCGCGTCGCCTGCGTGGACGCGGCCACGTTCGCACCGCGGACATTTCCTGACGAGATCGTCCAACTGTTGACCCTGGCTCGCACGTGATGACCGAGACCGCTGAATCGCTCGGCATCCCGGCGACGTTCAACGGCGCGAGCTGGTTCATCGATCGGCACGTCGTCGAAGGGCGCGGAGCGAACATCGCGATCGAATGCGGCGCCGCGCGAGTCACGTACGACGACCTGCTGCGCAACGTCAACCGCGCCGGGACCGCGCTGCGCGACCGTTACGGGGTGCGTCCGGAAGAACGAGTCCTCCTGCTGCTCTTCGATGGGCCGGCGTTCTTCTACGCCTTCTTCGGCGCCATCAAGATCGGCGCCGTGCCGGTGCCGTTGAACACGCTATGGAAGCCGCAAGACTATGAGTACGTCGTTCGCGACTCACGGGCGGGGGTCGTCATCGTCAGTCCGGAGCTTCTGGCGCAGTTCGAGGGCGTGGCCGCCGAGGTGCGCCGTGGGGTCCGCCACGTCGTCGTGGCTGACGCGGATCCGCAGGGACCGCGCGAACTCGTCGGCGAAGGGTCCGATGTCCTCGATGCCGAGCCGACCAGCCGCGACGCGCCGTCCCATTGGCTGTATTCCTCGGGGAGCACCGGCGCGCCGAAGGGCTGCGTTCATCTGCAGCACGACATGGTCATCTGTTCGAAGCTGTTCGCGAAGAGCGTGCTCGGCATCATGCCGTCTGATCGCTGCTTCAGCGTGGCCAAGCTGTTTTTCGCGTACGGCCTCGGCAACGCGCTCTTCTTTCCCCTCTCGGTTGGCGCGACGTCGATCTTGTGGCCGGGTCCGCCGACGCCCCAGCATGTGTACGACGTGATCGAGAAGCACCGGCCGACGTTGTTCTACTCCGTGCCGACGAGCTACGGGATGTTGCTCGCACATCAACGCCCGGACGCAACGCCAGATTTCGATCTCTCGTCCATCCGCCTCGCCGTCTCCGCCGGCGAAGCGCTGCCGCCCGCGCTCTACGAACGGTTCAAGCACCGATTCAGCGTCGACATCCTGGACGGCATCGGGTCCACGGAAGCCGGGCACATGTTCATCTCGAACCGGCCGGGACAGATCCGTCCAGGTTCGAGCGGCCTGATCGTCGAAGGCTACGGCGCGCGGATTCAGGACGACGCCGGACAGCCGGTGCCGATCGGGGAGATTGGGAACCTCTGGATCGAAGGCGACTCGGTCTGCGCCGGTTACTGGAATCAGCATGAGAAGACGAAGCAGACGATTGAAGGCCGCTGGCTCCGGACCGGCGACAAGTACACCCAGGACACGGACGGCTACTTCTGGTACGCGGGCCGCTCGGACGACATGCTGAAGGTCGGTGGTTTGTGGGTGAGTCCGGTCGAGGTCGAGAACGCGCTCGTCGCCCATCCCGCTGTCCTCGAATGCGGCGTCGTCGGCCGGGAGGATCACGACACGCTCGTCAAACCGATGGCGTTCGTCGTGCTGCGCGAGGGTGTTGGCGGCACGCCCGAGCTGGCGAAGGAGCTGCAGCAGTTCGTACGCGAGCGTCTGGCGGAATACAAACGTCCGCGCTGGGTCGAGTTCCTGGCCGAGCTGCCGAAGACGGCGACCGGCAAGATCCAACGCTTCAAGCTCCGCGCGCGCGGTGTCTGACCCGCGAGGTGCCTGACCCGGGTCAGAGTGGGGTCAGGCACGTGTCTGACACCGGGGTGCCACGCCATGGTCAACATTGCCGCAGCAGTTTCCGTCTAAGGTGGCAATATGCGCGATCTGCGATATGCCGTCCGCGTCCTTCTCAAGGCACCAGCGTTCACGATCACCGCAACACTGACGCTGGCGCTGTGCATCGGGGCAAATACTGCGATCTACACGATCGTGGATCGTGTGCTGCTGCGCCCGCTCCCGTACCCGCAACCGGAGCGGCTGGCCGAAGTCGTGACACGTTTCTCGCGCGGGGACATCGGGTACGGCCAGACTGGCGGAACCTGGGAAGCGCTGCAGCGCGGCGTCACCTCAGTCGAGCTGGCGACGACTGCCGGCGGTTTTGGAACGACTGGCGTCAACATGGTCGTCGGCACGCATGCGGAGTACGTGAAGCAGCAGCGCGTGTCGGCGGCATTCTTCCGCGTGCTCGGCGTGCTGCCGGCTATCGGCCGCGAGTTCACCGCCGACGAGGATCGGGTCAACGGCCCCACCGCCGCGATCCTCAGCCATCATTTGTGGACGCGTCTGTTCAACGGCGATCCGGGCGCACTCGGCCGGTCGATCACGCTGCGCGGCGAGCCGTACACGATCGTTGGCGTGATGCCCGACGGCTTCACGACCGGCGGACCGATGGATCTGTGGACCCCGGTGCGGCCGTGCCGGACGTGCGAGGGCGGCGGGCAGAATTACGAGATCATCGCCCGGCTGAAGCCGGGCGTGACATGGAGCCAGGCCGACGCGGAGATCGGCGGCGTCGCGCAAGCGGCGATCGACGATCTCTATCGCAATGCCACCAGCAAGGCGCGCGAACAACTGATTCCGCTGCAGCGCGGCCAGACCGATCAGGTCCGCCAGCCGATTCTGATTCTGTGGGGCGCGGTCGCCGTCGTGCTCCTGATCGGATGCGTGAACATCGCCGGTCTGCTGATGGCGCGCGGCGTCGCGCGTGCCCCCGAGATGGCGACGAGGATCGCGCTCGGCGGCGGCCGTGTGGCAATCGTTCGCCAACTGCTGACCGAGAGCGTTGTGCTCGCCGCGCTCGGCGGCGCGGCGGGAGTGCTGCTCGGCTATGCCGGCTTGCGCGCGTTCGCGACGCTGCTGGAGGCCGCGTTCGGCGTCGCGCCGACCGGCATCGGCCTGGACGCGCGCGTGCTTGCGATCACGTCGCTGATCGCGCTCGGCACGAGCGTCGCATTCGGCTTCGTGCCGGCACTGCAGGCGAGTGGCGTCAATCTCCGCTCGGCGCTCGTGGAATCGGGCAGCGGCTCGATCGCCGGCGCGGCGCGCAGCTGGCCGCGCCGTGTCCTCGTCGTCGCCGAAGTGGCGCTCGGTGTCGTGCTGCTCGTCGGCGCCGGTCTCCTGATCCGTAGCTTCGAACGACTGGCGACGCTTCGCGCCGGCTTCGATCCGGCGCAGGTGATGACGGCGACGCTCTCGCTGCAGGACGCGCGCTATCAAACGCCGGAGAAGGTGAACCAGTTCTTCGACGCGTCGCTCTCGCGCATGCGGCAGATCCAGGGCGTCGAGAATGCGGCCGCCTCGCTGACGCTGCCGTACGAACGCGCACTCAACCTCGGCGCGCGCTGGGTTGGCGCGAAGCCCGGCGCCGAGGTGATCCCGATCATGAACCAGACCTACGTGACGCCTGGGTATTTCCAGACGCTGCGCATCCCGGTGATCCGCGGCCGCGCGTTCACCGACGCCGATACCGCGAGCGCCGCGCCTGTCATCGTCGTCAATCAAGCGTTCGTCGCGCGCTCGTCGCCGGATCAGGATCCGATTGGCCGTCAGATCGCCGGCGGCGGCGTCTCGCGCACGATCGTCGGCATCGTCGGCGACATTCAGCAGAAGGCCGGCTGGGGCAACTTCGGACCGGTCGCGCCGGTGCCGGCCAGCTATATTCCAGCGGCGCAGACCAACGCGGCGTACCTTCGGATGGTGCACACGTGGTTCTCTCCGAGCTGGTTCGTGCGCCTGCGCGCACCGCAGCCGGGAATCGCCGCCGAGATGCAGCGTGCGGTCGAGCCGGTCGATCCGCTGCTGCCGTTCGCGAAGTTCCGCACGCTCGACGACGTGCGATCGGAAGCGGTGGCGACGCAGCGGTCGCAAACCGTCCTGCTCGGCGCGCTCGCCGTTATCGCGCTGATGCTCGCGGCGGTCGGCCTCTATGGCCTCGTCGCCAACACCGTTGCCGAACGTCGGCGCGAGCTCGGCATCAGGATCGCGCTCGGGGCATCATCGCGTCAGGCGATCGCGGTTGCCGCGACACCTGGTTTGATCCTCGCGGTCGTCGGCGTCGGCATCGGCGCGCTCGCCGCGCGCCTCGCGGCGACGACCTTGCGACACCTGGTGTGGGGGATTTCGGTCAACGACCCGTTGACTTTCGGGCTCGCGGCGGCCGTCGTGCTCGTCGTCACGGTCGTGGCGACGCTGATCCCGGCCGTGCGGATTGCGCGGCTCAATCCAATCAAAGCGCTGCGGCAGGGCTGACGAGCGCCAGTCAGGCGTGCCGTTTCGCGCGGAGTCCTCCGATCAGAAAATCGGCGAAGTGATCGGCGATCTCCTGAGAGCTCGCGGGGCCCTCCGGGTTGAACCACCGCGGGATCCAGTTGACGGCTCCGAAGAGCGCGAAGGCGCGCAGTTTGGCGTCGCCGGGTCCGAACGTCCCCGTGGCCATCCCTTCCTCGAGCACCCGCCGCACTCCGCGATCGAAGGTGTCGCGGCGGGCGATCACCGCCTTCAAGTGCACCGGCGACAAGGCCTCCAGATCCAGAAACAGCGCCGTGCCGTGCAACTCGTCGAGGATCGTGTGCACGAACGCCACGATCAGTCGTCGCAGTTTTTCGTCCGCACTCAGCCCGCTGCGTTCCACTTCCTCCAGCAGCCGAATCAGCTCGTCGAGCGAGTACTGGTGGCAGGCGAAGAGGATCGCCTCCTTGTTCTTGAAGTAGTAATAGAGATTGCCTTTCTTCATCTTGAGCGCCGCGGCGATCTGTTCGACGGTCGCGCCGTGATAGCCGAGGCGGCGGAACGCCTTCGCGGCGCTCTTCAGGATGTCGACCCGGGTGGAGGCGTTGGGATCCGCGTTGTGCGGCCGCCTCAGCCGCCGGCGCTTCGGCGACGCGGTTGACTCCACGGTTGGCATGGCTCTAAAGTAGTTTGAACGAATGTTCAATTTCAATGATTACGTTTGATACCCGCCCCGACCAATACAAGCACTGGCAGCTGACGTTCGATGGCCCCATCGCCACCCTGTCCATGGACGTGCGCGAGGACGCCGGCCTCTCTCCTGACTATAAGCTGAAGCTCAATTCGTACGATCTCGGCGTCGACATCGAACTCGCCGACGCCATCCAGCGGATCCGGTTCGAGCATCCGGAGGTCCGGACCGTGATCGTCACGTCGCTCAAGGAGCGGATCTTCTGCGCGGGTGCGAACATCATGATGCTCCGCGGCTCGTCGCACGGAGCGAAGGTCAACTTCTGCAAATTCACCAACGAGACCCGGCTAGCTATCGAGGACGCGAGCGCCAACTCGGGATTGAAGTTCCTGGCCGCGCTCAACGGCATCTGCGCCGGCGGCGGCTACGAGCTGGCGTTGGCCTGTGACGAGATCGTCCTCGTCGACGATGGCAATTCCGCGGTCAGCCTTCCCGAAGCGCCGCTGCTAGGGGTTCTGCCTGGCACCGGCGGTCTGACCCGCGTCGTCGACAAGCGCCGGGTGCGACGCGACCTGGCGGATTTCTTCAGCACGCTCGTCGAAGGCGTCAAGGGCAAGCGCGCCGTCGAATGGAAGCTTGTTGACGCTGTCTATCCGACCAGTCAGTTCAAGGAGGCGGTGCGGAAGCGCGCGGACGCGCTGACGGCGGCGTCCGATCGTCAGGCTGCCGGCCCCGGTATCACGCTGAACCCCTTGAGCCCGACGGTCGCCGACGGCGGCTACACGTACTCCGCCGTGACGATGACCTTCAACCGCGGTAAGCGCACCGCGGAGTTGACCGTGCACGCGCCCACCGGTCCACAGCCGTCGACGCCTCAGGAGATCTCGAGCGCCGGCGATCAATTCTGGCCGCTGCGCGCGTTTCGTGAGCTGGACGATGCGCTGCTGCGGTTGCGCGTCAACGAGCCGGAGATCGGCACCGTGTTGATCCGGACGGAAGGCGATCGCGATGCCGTGCTTGCCATCGATCGGACGCTGGTCGAACACCAGTCACACTGGCTGGTACGGGAGATCGTCCTCTTCATGAAGCGCACGCTCAAGCGCATGGATCTGACGGCGCGGACGTTTTTCGCGGTGATCGAGCCCGGCTCCGCGTTCGCCGGGTCGCTGTTCGAGCTGGCGCTGGCTGCCGATCGCTCCTACATGCTCCACGACGACAAGGAAGAGAACGTGATCGCGTTGTCGCCCATGAACGGCGGGCCATTGACGATGAGCAACGGGCTGACGCGCCTGCAGACGCGCTTCCTGCGCGACGCGGCGAAGGTCGGCGACATCCTCGCGCACCAGGGGCCGTTCAACGCCGCGGAGGCGGAGGAGGCCGGGCTCGTCACCTTCGCACCGGACGAGATCGACTGGGACGATGAGATCCGCGTCGCCGTCGAAGCGCGTGCCGCGTTCTCGCCGGACGCGATGACCGGCCTCGAAGCGAACCTGCGTTTCGCCGGTCCGGAAACGCTGGAAACAAAAATCTTCGGCCGTCTGACGGCGTGGCAGAACTGGATCTTTCAGCGGCCGAATGCCGTCGGCGAGAAGGGCGCTCTGAAGGCATACGGCGAGCAGGGAAGACCGGAGTTCGACTGGAGGCGCACCTGACTAAAGACTCACGTGCGCCCACAAATGACACAAAGGTGACCAAGGACACAAAGGTCCGTCAGCTATGCTGCCTTGGTGGCCTCTGTTCTCCTCTGTGTCCCTGACTGCGAGGCGTCATGATTTCCGCCGAGAAGATCCCGAACAACGTCAACCTCTCGAGCAACAAGCGCCTGCAGCGCGCGCTCGAGCACTGGCAGCCGAAATACATCCAGTGGTGGCGCGACATGGGGCCGCAGGGGTTCCAGGACTACCACCAGGTGTACGTCCGGACCGCGATCAGCGTCGACCCAGAGGGATGGGCGCATTTCGAGTACGTGAAGCTTCCCGAGTATCGGTGGGGCATCTTCCTCGCCGATCCGGTCCACGATCGCCGCATCGGCTTCGGCGATTTTCTCGGTCAGCCGGTCTGGCAGGAAGTACCGGGCGAGTTTCGCAACCAGCTCCGGCGGCTTATCGTCACCCAGGGCGACACCGAGCCGGCAAGCGTCGAGCAGCAGCGGCTGCTCGGGCAGCGCTGTCCGAGCCTGTACGACCTGCGGAATCTGTTTCAGGTGAACGTAGAGGAAGGGCGGCACCTGTGGGCGATGGTCTACCTGCTGCACTCCTATTTCGGGCGTGATGGCCGCGACGAGGCGGAGGAGCTCCTGGAACGCCAGAGCGGCAACCGCGACAAGCCACGGATTCTCGAAGCCTTCAACGAGCCGATCGACAACTGGCTCGACTTCTTCATGTTCACGATGTTCACCGACCGCGACGGCAAGTCGCAATTGATGTCGCTGTCGGAGAGCTCGCTCGATCCGCTGTCGCGCACCACGCGCTTCATGCTGACCGAAGAGGCGCACCACATGTTCGTCGGCGAAACCGGCATCGCGCGCATTCTCGAGCGCACGTGTCAGCTGATGAAGCAGGCCGGCTTCTCGGGGGACGTCCGTAAGCTG
>Ga0207641_10001894_pt1 | contig 20086 bp, 14 predicted proteins | sample KBSSwiS62_FD_184306 | JGI IMG/M metagenome (GOLD analysis project Ga0207641, IMG submission 184306) | Switchgrass rhizosphere microbial communities from Kellogg Biological Station, Michigan, USA - KBS Switchgrass S6-2 (SPAdes) (version 2) | ecosystem: Host-associated > Plants > Roots >... | reverse complement strand
TTGGCAGATGCGGTTGAGAAACATACAAGAAAGAGGGTATCGCGCTATAGATTCCGCACCTACATACTTCCCCGAACCGGAGCGGTACGCTGCCTGCGTTTGCGGCGATTCAGACTGAGATGGACCGTGTTTTCGACGCCGTTCGGCGAATTAAGAATCGAATCCACTACGCGCTCGCCCGTGCGCAAAGGGCCTGGGTCAGGTGGGTGTTCAAGCCCGCAAAGCAGGAGAAGCCATCCGTCGAGCCGAAGGCTGCTTAATTCTTAGCTGATTTTTATTATACTATAGAGTTGAATACATTGTTTATCGCAAAACGGGCGCTTAGGTTCGGCCGTCCTAGCGCAGCTTTGCTTCTCGCAACCTGACACACGCGGCTACGGTGGATGGGCGGTCGCCAAACGTGGACGACAGAGTAAATCGTCGAAAATTCGTGACCGCGGAGTCGGGGTTTATGCCGCAAACTCCGTTATTCGCCCCGCCGCAAAAGTAATCTACGTCAACTTCTCAACCTTGGCAGACTTTACGACACGCGATTTCGCTTGACGTGTCGCAAACTTATCGGCTCTTTCGCGGTCGGTGAACACTTTGGCGGACTGCCCATTGTCGGAGTACGTGACCGTCACTCGGAAGTGGTCGTGCTTACGATTTGGCCCTCGTTTGCTTCGTCGAAGAGTCGGTTTCATGCCGGAAGAGTACCACCCATCGGGCCGCAGCATACCTGTTAAAGATGTTGATTCATTCCGGGAAGAATGCCGAAGACGGCGTCTCATGAGTGCACCCACACCAATTTTGTCTGCTGACTAGGAAGCTATCTGGTCAACGTTCTGAGCGTCCCGAGGCGCCGCGTGGAGGGTGCGGGCGTCAACCAGTACTCTCCCAGCACTTCCGTAGCACTTGGGTAGCACCTGGGCCAGTTATAGGACTGTCCCAAATCGCCCTGCGCGCTTTCCAAAGGATTTGCTACACTCCTCGCGTCACCGCTTCATGTACCAAACTCCGCCCGGGGCACTCCCTGAGGGAATCCATGTCCAGCAAACCCAAGATCAAGAAGCCGGGCACCGTTCGCAAAATCATCAAGCCCATTGTTCCCGGTCTCCCAGAAAAAGCGGAGATTTCTGTTCACGAAGCCGACGATCTTTACAAGGAACTCCGCATCGAAAACACTTTGGAAGATTCCAAGGGCCACAAAGTGAAACTCAAACCCGGCGCCGAAGTGGAAGTTACTGTCGAAGCAGATCCAAAGGACACCACACCCAAGAACGAATAATTTCGCTCCTGCTCGCCGCGCCGCTCGTTACGCCTAAAGCACCATAAAGGCTTCGCTGTATTCCTTCTGCTCCCCTCGCGCAACACAATTTCTACCTCGCCCAATTTTTCTATGCCCAAAACCATTCTCATAGTGGACGACAGCGACATCGTTCGCCGTGTCCTGCGGGAATTTCTCGCCAGGCACGCCGGCGCCGAAGCCTTTCAGGAAGCTTCCGATGGACGCCTGGCCATTGTTCGCCTGCAGGAAAGCAAGCCGGATCTGATCATTCTCGATCTTTCCATGCCAGGCATGGGCGGCCTCCGCGCGGCGGCGGAACTCAAATCGCTCGCCCCGGAAGTTCCTATTCTTCTTTACACCATGCACGACGCGCGAGCCGAAGAAGTCGGGGTCGACGCGGTCGTCTCCAAAGTGGACGGCTTGAGCGTTTTAGCCGAGCGGGTTCGCTCCTTTCTCACCGAACCCACCGCTACCTCTCTCGCTGCGAACAACTGACTCGCGGCGCAAATTTCGTTCGGCTTGGCTCTCTATTACTCACCCGCAACTTGCGGTACGATGCCTGCCAGCAATTGCGCCACTCCGACTCGCTACAGGAGCTTTCATGTTCTGCTCAAAATGCGGTAACGCCCTCGCCGCCCGCACGTCCTTCTGTCAGAACTGCGGCACTCCGGTCGTGCCTTCGGCGCCGCCCGTTGCCGCCGTCCTAGCTAGCCCCGCGGTGGCGGCGCCCTTCACTCCCGCGGTTGCAGCGCCAGTTGCGCCCGGCACCGTTTCGCCGCACTGGCTGCCCGCTCCCACCTATGCCGGTTTCTGGTTGCGCTTCGTGGCGGTGATTCTGGATGGGCTCATCCTCGGCGTAGTTACCTCGGCGTTGTCTTTTCCACTCATCGGGCTAACTGGACTCGGCGCGGCGATTCGCGGGATTCATCCCGGGAGAGAGCCGGATCCGGCATTTATTGCGGCAATTCTTGCGGCCGTGCCCCTGCTGATCGCGGTGGGAGTGCTGACCAAGTGGCTCTACTATGCGTATTGTGAAAGTTCGGAATGGCAAGGTACTCCCGGAAAGAAAGTCCTGAATTTGCGAGTAACTGATCTAAACGGACAGCGCATTTCATTCGGCCGCGCATCAGGACGTTTCTTTGCCAAATATATTTCCGCGCTCACCGTGCTCGTTGGATACATCATGGCGGGCTTCACGGAAAAACGGCAAGCGCTGCACGATATGATTGCCGGAACGCTGGTGTTGCGTGCGTAAGGGAATTCGGCGCTGCAGTTGCGAGGGAAAGTTTTCTCTCGCAAAGTGTGAAAAGGAGAAGCAACATGTCTGAACTCACCGCGGAACAAGCTTACGTCCTGGTACAAAATACGGTCTTGGGAACGATTCAGAGTGAAAGCCGAACCACCAAGGCGGTTCTGGCGGCGGTCCCGAACGCGAATCTGGATTACCGACCCGACCCCTGCGCCAAAAGCGCGATCGAATTGGTACGCCACATTGCCGTGTCCGAAAACCGTTTTCTCGAATGCGTGAGCACGGGCATCTTCAACACAAGCTCTCCCGTGCTTGCCGAGAACATCACCGCACCCGCGGATATCGCGGCTTGGTACGAGCAAAACTTCGCGCGAAATTTCGACGCCGTGTCAAAACTGTCGGGCGAACAGCTCATCAAGATGGTGGATTTTCGCGGGATGTTCCAGCGCCCGGCCTATTTTTTCCTGCAATTGTGCCTGGTCCATTCCGTCCATCACCGCGGCCAGCTGTCCACTTATTTGCGTCCGATGGGCAGCAAGGTGCCAGCCATCTACGGCGAAAGCTACGATTCCGCCGAAGCTAAAAAAGCCACCGCCGCGCAGGCGCAAACGCGATAGGCTCCCGAGCCTTTGACGGGTGTTTCGCAAATTGAGTCCGGAAGCAGCACTATCCGTCATTACGTTTGGCGAACCGCTATACCGTATAGCGAAGAGCTCCCGGCCTGCCGCGGCAATTCAGCTGCGACAACATTCTCGTCGTTCCTGGTGGCGCTTCCGCTTCCTGGGTCAGCGGGACATCTCTACGGACAGTGGCGAGCGGACTTGGAATCAATAGGACAGTTGATCGGCAACAATGATTTTTGAATTGCGGTGCACGCCAAGGCCGCGGCTTGATTCTTGTGACTAACGGCGAGCACGAGTTTCGGCGGCTTAAAGATTGAAAACTGGGCCACTTAGGTGAGCAAGATCAGAATCGAATTTTAGCGGACGACGCCGGCAACCGGGGACGAGGCGGAGGCGTAAAGTTTCTTAGGCATGCGGCCGGCTAGATAGGCCTTGCGGCCCGCTATGGTGGCGTCGCGCATGGCTTCGGCCATGAGTTCGGAGTCGCTTGCTTCGGCGATGGCGGTGTTCATCAAGATGCCGTCCGCGCCTAATTCCATCGCAACGGCAGCGTCAGAAGCAGTGCCGACCCCAGCATCGACGATCAGCGGAACTTCAGTAATTCGTTCGCGCAAGATGCGCAGCGCGGCGGGATTCTGTACGCCAAGACCGGAGCCGATGGGCGCGGCCAGGGGCATCACGGCCGCAGCGCCAGCGTCAATCAATTTGCGGGCAGCGATCAAGTCGTCGTTGGTGTAAGGAAGGACCACGAAGCCTTCCTTGACGAGAATCTTTGTAGCTTCAATAAGTTGCTCGGTGTCGGGATAGAGCGTTTGTTGGTCGCCGATGACTTCGAGCTTGACCCAATTCGAAAGGCCGACTTCCCGAGCAAGTCGCGCGGTGCGGACTGCTTCATCGGCGGTATAGCAACCGGCGGTGTTGGGCAGAATGAACATTTTGTCGCGCGGGATGAAATCGAGCAGGGATTCCTTGCTCTTGTCTTCGTCAAGAGCGCCCGCTGGGCGGGCGACTAAATTAACACGGCGCACCGCCACGGTAACCATGTCCGCTCCGGAGGCCGCGTGCGCGCGGGCCATTTCCGGAAAGCTACGATACTTCCCGGTGCCAACAATTAGCCGAGAGGAAAACGCGCGGCCGGCGATAACCAGATGGTCAGACATATCGATTCCTCTTGGAAATTGTAGAACGCCGGCTTGCACAGGACAAATTTTCTATCTTCGGTTCAGTTTTGGATAACCGGGCGAGGTTCGGCGACGTCGGCGTAGAGGGATTCGATGACGTCGTGGTATTGCTCTTCGACGACGCGGCGCTTGAGTTTCATGGTGAAGGTGAGAGCTCCATTGTCAAAGGTGAAGTCACTGGTAAGCAGCGCAAAGCGTTTGATGGTTTCGAATTGCGCGAGATGCGTCGTGAGGCGCTGAATTTCGGCATGGATTAAGGTGCGCGCGAAGGGATGAGCCGCGACTTCTTCACCCGTTGAAATCGCAAGACCCTGCTCGGCGGCTTTCGCGGAAATGGTCTTACAGTTGGGAACAACCAAGGCAACGACGAATTTGCGGCGATCGCCGACCACCATGGCATTAGAGATATAGGGACTGGTCTTCAGCGAATTTTCGATGGGTTGCGGAGCGATAAATTTGCCGGCGGAAGTCTTGAGCAAATCCTTTTTGCGATCGGTAATGAAAAGATAGTTGTCCTTGTCGAGATAGCCGATGTCGCCGGTGTGAAACCATCCGTCTTCGTCAATGACTTCGCGGGTAGCTTCGGGGGACTTGTAATAGCCCTGCATGACCATGGGCCCGCGGACCAGAATTTCACCATCATCGGCGGCCTTCACTGCACAATTTGGAATAGGCTGGCCGGAACTACCGGCGCGGTTGCGCGGAAAATTATTGGAGACGATCGGCGAGGTTTCGGTGAGGCCGTAGCCCTGGTAAATGGGAATGCCGACGCTCCAGAAAAATTCGCACAACGCACGCGAGAGCGGCGCACCACCGGAGCAGACAATGCGCAGACGGCCGCCGGTGCCTTCACGGATTTTCTGGTAAACCAGCTTATCCGCGAGCGACCATTGCAACTGCAGCAGAGGACCGGCGGAAGATTCACCGCATCGCCAGGACGCTGCACGCTCTGCAACGCGCATGGACCATGCAAAAATCTGCTTTTTCAAACCAGGAGCAGCACTTCCCTGCTCCATCAAACGCGCATAGATTTTTTCGAAGACACGAGGGACAGCGGCCATAACGGTCGGGCGAATTTCCAGAAGGGCTGGCGCGACGTTTTCGACGGCCTCGACGTAGGCGATGGGAACACCGTTGAAAAGATAGAGATAGTCGAGGGTACGGCCGTAGACGTGGGCCAGCGGCAGAAAGGAGACGGCAACGTCCGCATGGGAATGCAAAGAAAAATCTGCGCCCACGTCGGTGACGTTGGAGCAGAAATTCGTGTGCGTGAGCATCACGCCCTTGGGCTCGCCGGTGGTTCCCGAAGTGTAAATGATCGAGGCAAGCTGGCCGGGTAGAACCTGCGAAACGCGCATGCGGTAAGCAGCGACGTCGCCACCGCCCGCTGAAGCGATCAAGGTTTCATAGCGCAGGCAATCGCTGGGGATGTGGCTCCCCGCATCCGCGACAACGATGTGCTCCAGGCCGGGCAGCTGATCACGGATCGAGAGCAGCGCGATGAGCTGGTCGCTACCGACAACAAAGACGATGCGAGTTTCGGCGTGGTTGAGAATGTAGGCCATGCGGTCCGTTGATTCCTTGAAATAAACGGGAACGGTCACGGCGCCATTGCCGTTAATCGCAAAGTCTGCGGTGTGCCACTCGGGACGATTGGCGCAAAACAGACCAACGCGGTCGCCGGGCTTTACCCCGAGCTCGAAGAGCGCCTGAGAGAGGCCCGCTATACGGCGAAGGAACTCTTCACTGGAAATGCTTTGCCAACTTGGCAATTCAGGGCCTGCACGTGCATACCCTGAAACCCGAGAGGGGCGAAACAGCTGGGCGCGTGGACTGGGCCAAGTGTCCACCGCATACAGCATCTTGGAGGGGAGAGTGCCGTAGCTCATGGAGGGTCAAGAAGTCTCAAGGCGACTCTAACCCATTAGAGAGAACCCCGCAATCGCGGGAAGCGAAAACGCGACGCATACATTACGGCCAGGCTAGGACCCGCTCTGTTTGCGACTTCTATTCGTCGCGCAGCGTCTGAGCGGGATCAATCCGCGCAACGCGCAGGATTGGCACGGTCGAGGCGACCAAGGTTACCAAGGCAAGCACCAGGACGACCGAGAACAAGGTCGCGCCGTCATACACGGCCACTCCGAAAATCGCGTTGCTCATCACACGCAACGTCACCAGACACAGGGCCAGGCCCAGGACGATTCCGAGGACCGACGCCCTGACCGCAGGCGACCCAACGCTGAACATTGCCTGGCGAATGGTGCAACCCAGGGCCATGCGGATACCGACTTCGCGGGTTTTCTGGGCGACGATATTTGCCACCAGCGCAAAGATTCCAACGGCGCTCAAGAGCAGAGCCAGGGACGCCATGGTGCTGAGCAGCGCCACTTCCACTCGTTGCCTTGCCAACGTTTTGGCAAGCAGATCGCGCATCCCGTAGAAACCGGAAAAAGGTAGGCCGGGATCAACGCTTGCCAGAGCGCGCTGCATTTGGGCGTTCAAGTCCTGCACGGGCGCCGCAGTCCGGACAATCCAGCTGGGTTGGAACCAGACATGAACCAAGGAAAGGACGCGCACGTCATCCAACTGAGCCGCGGGAATATACATGGACTCTTCGCCGGTGAGTGGTGCCAGGGAATCGAGACCCGGCACCATGGCGACATTTTCGACTTCGCCGACAATTACGGTGTCCTTGTCCAGGAAGCGTCCAATCGGATCGGCACTGTGGAAGAATTTGCGCGCGAACTCCCGGTTCACGATAGCCACGTGTTGCGAATCCGGTCCGTCCGAATCGGTGAAAGAGCGACCAGCTAGTATTGGAATCTGCAATGCGTGGAAATAGTCGGGCGTTACGTACACTAGCGCCGTCATGACCTGTTGTCCCGCTTCCTTCCCGTCGCTGAGAGTCACACCATTGTTGAGGGCACGCTCGTAGGGCAAGCTCAAGCCGACGGCGGAATAGTGAACGCCAGGAATCTGACGCATCGTTAAGGTGCTCTGGTTGAGCAGTTTGCGGAAGGCTGCCGGCGAATGATAGCGCGCATCATCCAGTGAGGCGCGAGCGGTCATCACGCCAGTTGGATCAAATCCCGCGGGCAAAGTTTGGAGTTGGATCAAAGTACGAACCAACAGACCGGAGGCGGCCAGCAGGACCACAGTGAGGGCAATCTCACCAACGATTAGTGCTTGACGCAGACGCAGGTGATCGCCACCGGTCGCGGCACGGCTTCCGATGGCGGACCGCAAGTCGAAGCGACCGGCGGCAAGCGCCGGAAGCATTCCAAATAGGAGAGCGGTCCACAGGGACACCAGAGCGGCAAATGCCAGCACGAGCTTATCAAGATGTACGCCGGCTACGGGGAGGAAGTGTTCAGGAAGAAGCAAAAGCAATCCGCGTAATGCGAGGTTGCCGACCCCGATCGCCGCAGCGCCACCCGCGAGCGCCAACAACAGATTCTCCACCCAGAGCTGTTTTTGAATTTGCCAGCGCGAAGCGCCGAGCGCCAGCCGAGTCGCCACTTCGGGAGCTCGCCGCAGCATCCGCTCCAGATTCAGCGCGGCAAGATTGGCGCAAGCGATCAACAAAATGAATGCGGCGGCCAGCATCAGGGCCAAAACTTGAGGGCGGAATGCAGCGGTCTCTCCCTGTTGGAGAGGGACGGAGTAGTAATTCACTTGCGCGCTGGGATTGTTGCTCAATTCATAGCGGTTGGCGCGGGACTGCCAAACCCGATTGATTTCGGCATCTGCCTGCTGCCAGGTGGAGCCATCGCGAAGCCGGGTGACGGCCTCGAAATTTGTTCCGTCGCCCTCACCGTCGCGGCTCGGCTGAAGTGCGGTGTACACGTCGGCGTCCAAAGGAGTCGTTGCGCCATCGGCGAGCACTCCGATAACGGTGTACGGTTCACCTTTCAGATGAATGGTTTGTCCGAGGATATTGGAATCAGAAACGAACGTGCTTCGCCACGTACGGTGGTTGAGAATTACGGATTTCGGTCCGTGCGGAAGATCCTCTGCATCAGAAAAATTGCGTCCCAAGATGGGGTGGACTTCGAGGACATCGAGATAGTGTGCCGAGATGCGGGCAGCCTGGAGATACTGAACGTGGCGCCCGGCCTGGAAATTAACGCCCGATGTTCTGCGGCTGGAAACGGCGGACAGCAGCGACGGCACATTGTCGCGCAACAGTTCCCATTGCTCGCCATTCAATCCATGCCGCTCATCGGAGGCTATGGGGCCGCTAACCCTGGTGAAAATTGTGCCCATCCGTTCGGGATGCGGATAGGGCAACCGCTTCAGGAGCAGGGCGTTCACCAGGGAGAAGGTGGCGGTGTTTGCGCCGATGCCGAGGGCGAGCGTGAGCACGACAACGATGGTGAATCCGGGGCTCTTGCGCAACATGCGCAGTCCGAAGCGAAGGTCCTGCAGAAGCTCGTCGAGCCACAGGTGACGCCACACAGCGCGCGTGTCTTCGGCGACAAGCGTTGGGTTACCAAATTTGATGAGCGCTGCGCGGCGAGCGTCATCGGGAGCCAAGCCGAGGGCGATGTTTTGCTGAGTTTCGATTTCGATGTGCTCGCGAATTTCCTGGCCTAGGCCATTGAGAAAATTGTCACGACGTTTCATAGAGTTGTCCTCGGCTGCCAGCTAAGCGGAAACGAGATTCATCCTGTGAAAGGAGGGATGAAGGCGAGTGTGAATCGTGGCGTCTCGCACGAGCGTTATTCGCAGCGCAGGGCGGACATCGGGTCGACGAGCGCTGCCCTGCGCGCGGGAATCCAGCACGCCAGCGCGCCAACCAGCAGGAACAGAATGCAGACCGCAAAAAGGGTGACTGGATCGGTGGGACGCACTTCGTAGAGCAAGCTGCCCAGAAAACGCGTAATCAACAGCGCGGCAACGACTCCGAAGGCGATGCCGCTGACAACCAGCGCCAATCCCTGTGTGCCAACCAAGCGGAGGACATCGCGTTTTTGCGCGCCGAGAGCAGTGCGAATGCCGATTTCGCGAGTGCGCTGCGCTACTTCATACGCCAGCAGGCCGTAAAGGCCGAGGCAGGCCAGCACTAAAGCGAGCAATCCGAACAGGCCGGCCAGACGCGCGATCAAACGCTCGTTGAAGAGCAGCCTCTCGATGCGGTCAGTCTGCCGGCGCACGTCGAAAAGAGGCAAGTTGTTGTCCAAGTCGGCGACGACCCGGCGGGCCGCCGGTAGCACAGAGAGTGGGTCGGAGGCCGTCCGCACGGCAAAATGTACGCCGCCTTTTTTGAGCGGTTTGAACGCGGTCGGTTCCACGGCGAGTCGCAAGTCGCTGTATTTTGTGTCGCCAACAACTCCGATGATTTCATACTGCGGATCTTTGGGATCTTCACCGCCAAGATGAAGGCCCAGTGGATCGCGGTTCTCCAGGAATTTTTTCACGAAGGCCTTGTTCACCACGGCAACTTCATGCCCGGATTCGACGTCAGCCTGATCGAGGAGACGGCCGGTCATGGCGGGAATCCGCATGGTGGCAAAGAAATCCGGCCCAACCGCCAGCATCTGCGTTTCCACCATCGCCTTGTCGGCACGACCCTCGATCTTCACCTCTGAAGTCCACAGGCTGCCGTCCAGGAGCGTATCTGAGGAATAGCTGACGGAAACCACGCCGGGCAATCCGTTCAGGCGGCTTTGCAATTCGCGGTAGAGTGGCGGAATCTGGTTTTCTTTGTAGTAGCCGGTAAGGGTCGGATCCACGCCAAACTGAAGAATGTTGTGGGTATCGAATCCCGGATCAACTGCCTTGAGGTTGGCCAGCGAATGAACCACCAGTCCCGCGCCGACAAGGACAATCACCGACAGCGTCACTTGCGCAACCACCAGGACGTTTCCCAAGCCGAATTTCTGGGACTTGCCGGACACTACTGCGGCCGCGCTGGCCGCATTTTCCTTGAGCATGGGCGCTACATTGACGCTGGTGCCGCGCAGCGCGGGCGCGAGACCAAAGACAATGCCGGTAAGAAGCGCAACACCAACAGTGAAGGCCAGGACGGTGAAGTCCGGGTTGGCGTTCAAATACAGCGAAGAATAGCGATTGGCGGCTACGAAGGCAGCAAGAGCATTGGCGCCCCAATCGGCGATCAGAATTCCGATGGCGGCTCCGGCGACGGACAGCATCGCGCTTTCGGTCAGGAGCTGGCGGGTGATGCGGCCGCGGCCCGCGCCCAAGGCCAGCCGGACGGCCATTTCTTTCTGACGGGTGGACGCGCGAGAAAGCATCAGCCCGGCGACGTTGGCGCAAGAAATGAGCAGCAGGATTCCTACCGCCGCCATCAGCACGAACAGTGGCTGCTTGACGTCGCCGCGCATGCCGACAAGCCCGCGTTCCGCGGGAAGCAAGGCTACTTGCGGATCGTCAGCCGGCTTCAGCAGGGCATCGTGAATGACTTGATTCCGGAACAGTGTGCTGACCGCAAGTTGCGCTTGTGGAAGCGAAGCTCCGGGAGCCAGGCGGGCCACAACGGTGAGCCACCAGGAGTCGTTACTTTGCGGATGCCCCCACGGAATTCGCAATCCGGAGATCTGCGAGAGAGGCAACCACAAATCCTGGGATTTGCCCGGTGTAAGCCGAGTGAAACGGGGATCGGCCACGCCTACAATTGTGAATGGGACGCCGTTTAGCGTGATTGATTTTCCGATAACGCCGGAACCCCCGCCGAAGGCGCCTTGCCAATAAGCGTAGCTGAGCACCGTGACTGCTTCCGCGCCGGGCTTTTCGTCCGCCGCCTCGAGCGTTCTTCCCAATACGACGGGGACACCCAAGGTTTGGAAATAATCGCCCGAGACGAGTTCTCCGCTGACCATCGTCGCCGTGCCATTGCCCGCCAAATTGAGCTGTGCCGGACCGGCAAACGCACTCACTGCTGAAAACCTGTCCACGCCATTGCGTATTTCCTGAAACATGGGATAGGTGAATGAACAACTGGAGGTGAACGAACGGCTCCTTTCGCTTCGTTGGCAATCGCCATAGCTGTTGCTATTACTATTCTGCGGCTCGCCGTGGGCAGACCAGAGCAGGACAACTAGTTGCCGGGGATCACGGACCGGGATCGACTGCAGCATTACCGCGTTGAGAAGACTGAAAATTGCGGTGTTTGCGCCGATACCCAGAGCGAGAGTGAGTACCGCCACGAGCGTAAAGCCGGGAGTCTTGAAGAGCATGCGCAGCCCGAAGCGCAGATCCTGCGCGAGCTCGTCGAGCCAGAGGCGACGCCAAACGCCGCGCGTGTCTTCGGCTACGAGCGTGGGATTGCCAAATTTGAGCAGCGCCGCGCGGCGAGCTGCAGCTGGTGACATGCCGCGGACAATGTTGTCCTGGGTTTCGAGTTCGACATGGTCGCGGATTTCCTGACCGAGACCCTCGAGCATCTGGTCCTGACGTTTCATGATTCGCCTTCTTGCTCGGCTAGCCGGAGGATGCGGCCGATGGCGCGCGCGACTTTTTCCCATTTGCTGGTTTCGGCTGCGAGCTGGCGGCGACCTCGGGCGGTGAGTTTGTAGAATTTGGCGCGGCGATTGTTTTCCGACGTGCCCTCTTCGACGGAAATACAACCGCGCTTGATCAGGCGGTGCAGTGCCGGATAGAGAGAGCCTTGTTCGACTTGCAGCACATCATCGGAGCGAAATTCAATGGCTTTGGCGATGGCGTGGCCGTGGGCCGGGCCGAGCAAGAGCGTGCGCAGAATCAACAAGTCGAGAGTGCCTTGCAGGAGTTCGATGCGTTTCTGAGTTTCTTTAGTAGACATTCTACTGGAGCGTACGACTCTTCCGGTAGAACGTCAAGGGGAGAATTGCGAGCCGACGGAAAAGCTTAAAGCGGACGCACCAACCCCTCTTTGGTGGCGCGGGTATTGCGAACCAGCAACAAAACCAAAATCATTCCGACAAGAGGAACCAGGCCAGCGATGATGATGATTTTGTCGAAGGAATGGCCGGCAATCGCGCGATTCGTGTCGGAGTAGTAGCCGATTAATTTGAACGCGATGATTGTGCCAATGCCGGCGCCGGTGCCGCTGAAGCCAAAAACGGAAGCGACGGAACCGCCTGCGAAGAGGTCGGAAGGCAAGACGTTGGCGATGGTGGAAAAGGCGGCGTAACAAAACGTCGCCAAGCCAAACAACGCCGCGATAGCCGCAAGATTCATGGTGAAAATCGTGGGGATGAGCAAGGTGACCCCAATGCCGCCGAAGATCACGACGGCTTTGCGAGCGGCCCCGAGAGACCAGCCGCGTTTGATGAGATAGCCGGAGGCCCAGCCACCGAAGAAGTTGCCCAAGTCCGCGCCGACAAACGGCACCCAGAAGGCGATCAGTCCTGACTTGAAGGGGATGCCTTTGGCGATGAGATACAAAGGAAACCAGTCGGCGATGAAAAACCAGACTGGGTCGGTCAACGCTTTTGCGGCGATGGCGCCCCAGGTTTGTGGGAGTTTCAAGAGCGCGGACCAGGAAACGCGCTGTTCGACGGACGCTTGCGTTTCGGCAGCGTCAGCGAGAATCATCTGGCGTTCCACGGGTGAAATGCGGGGATGTTCGGCGGGGAGATGGTAGCCGCGCCGCCAGACAATGAGCCAAACGAAGCCGAGCAATCCAGGAATGACAAACGCAGGCCGCCAGCCCCAGCGGTCATAAATTGGCAGAACGATAAAAGGCGCGATGGCGCCACCAATGGAAGAGCCACTGTCGAAAAGAGCGGCGGCAAGTCCACGTTCCCGCTTGGGAAACCATTCGGAGACGGCTTTCGCAGCGCCGGGCCAGTTGGCGGATTCACCCAAACCAAGCAAAAAACGAAAACCGGCGAAACTGCGGAAGCCCGTGGCGAGCGACGTGGCGATGGAAACGAGAGAGTAAAAAAGGACGGAGATGCTGAGACCTCGGCGAGTGCCGACGCGATCGATGGCCCGCCCGCTGGGCGTTTGCCCCAGAGCGTAGGCAATACGGAAGCTGATCAACAGATTGGCATAATCGGAATTGGACCAGTGGTAGTCCCGAATAAGATATGGGGAGAGGTAGGCCAGCGTCTGGCGATCGATGTAGTTGATGACTGTGGAAGCGAAGAGCAGGCCGCCAATCCACCAGCGAAGATTGCGGATGTATGGCGGCGAGATGGGAGCCGATGCACCCATCACGTTGCTAAGACAACCCGTTTTCTCGACGCGCAGGCCGCGTAAATTGCTTCGACGAGAGCGATACTGCGGCGTGCTTCGACCCCCGAACAGCGAGGCGTGCCGTCGGACTGAATTGCGTAAATAAAATCTTCAAGTGCGGCTCGGTGGCCACGTATATCGCTGACGGTGGGCGAGGAAGCGCTGGCGTTTTGGTCGTCGCCGGTACTGCGAAAGTCTGCAGGAGGATTGCGCAGGTCGGCGGTGAGCAGGCGATCGTGCTCGATGATTACAGTGCCTTCCGAGCCGGTGAGTTCGACGCGACGCGGATAGCCGGGATACACGGAGGTGGTTGCCTGCAGAGTCCCAATGGCACCGTTGGCGAATTCGAGAGTTGCCACGAGCGTGTCTTCAGCTTCGATCTCGTGCAGGGTGGTTTTGCGCGCGGCCTGAACTCCGACCACGTCGCCGAAAAGCCAAAGCAGCAGGTCAACGGTATGAACAGCCTGATTGATCAGGGCACCTCCGCCATCCAGTAACAGCGTGCCGCGCCAATGCGAGTCGGCATAATAACTGGTCGGGCGAAACCATTTGACGCGAGCGTCGGCCAGGATCGGCTTGCCCAGCACGCCGTCGTGCATCCACTGCTTGACGCGGAGCAGGTCGGATTTGAAACGGTCCTGAAAAAAGACGCCCAGCTTCACACCGGATTCCGAGGCGGCGGCGATCAGTGCGTCGGCGCGCGCGGTGGAAATGTCGAGCGGCTTTTCGCAGAGGACGTGCAGGCCACGGCGAGCGGCGGCAATTCCCTGCTGGGCGTGCAAGCCGGAAGGACTGCCAATGGCGACGAAGTCCATCGGACGGTGCGCGAGGAAGTTCGCAAAATCGAAAAAGGCCGAGGCGCCGTGTTGCGCGGCCAACTGGGTCACCTTTTCGGCGTTGGTTCCGTAAACGGCCGCGATGTGAACTCCAGGTAATTGGCACGCCGCGCGAGCGTGCGTCTGCGAGATGTTCCCACCGCCGATGATGCCAACGTGAATCGTCATAAGTGCCGCGCGGTTCTATCCTACAGTGGCCCGCATGGTATTCCGACCAAGCCGGAACGTCAATTTGGCGTCGAATCCGCATTGTTTCCGCTGCATTCAACACATTTGCCAGCTGTGCGTTAAGATGGCCGTGGAGAGAATGCGATGAGTACGAGTGTGACAAACACACAGTCCGCGACACAGCTTTCGCGGGGCCCATTCCGGGCGCCACGTGGGACACAGATTTCCTGCAGGGGCTGGCAGCAGGAAGCCGCGCTGCGCATGTTGATGAACAATCTCGACCCCGAAGTAGCGGAAAAGCCCGAAGACCTGGTGGTTTACGGGGGCACCGGCAAAGCGGCGCGCAATTGGGAGAGCTTTCACTCCATCGTGAAGGCGCTACGCGGGCTGGCCAATGATGAAACATTGCTCGTTCAGTCAGGTAAGCCGGTCGGAATTCTTCGGACCCACGACTATGCCCCGCGTGTATTGCTCTGCAATTCGAATCTAGTCGGTCACTGGAGCAATTGGGACAAATTTCACGAACTGGACCGGGCTGGACTGATGATGTACGGCCAGATGACCGCGGGCAGCTGGATTTACATCGGCACGCAAGGTATCTTGCAGGGCACGTACGAGACGTTCGCGGCCGCTGCGGCCAAACATTTTGGAGGTGACCTAAAAGGCAAGCTCGTCGTCACCGGCGGTATCGGCGGAATGGGCGGAGCGCAACCTTTAGCCGCCACGCTGAACGGCGCGGCGTTTTTGGGCATTGATGTTGACCCGGAACGCATTAAGAAGCGCCTGAAGACCGGCTACATCGATGTAATGGTGAACAGCCTGGATGAAGCGCTGCGCATCCTGAAAAACGCGGTGCGTAAAGGTGAAGCGACTTCGGTTGGGCTGGTTGGCAATTGCGCGGACTTGATTCCTGAACTGGCCAAGCGCGGCGTGGTGCCGGACCTGCTGACGGATCAGACCAGCGCGCACGATCCCATCGGCGGTTACGTGCCAAACGGAATGACGCTGGAAGCGGCGCTCGAACTACGCAAAAAAGATCACAATGAGTACAAAAAGCGCTCGCTGCAAGCGATGGCTGCGCATGTTCAGGGAATGCTCGATTTGCAAAAACTAGGCTCAGTAACGTTTGACTACGGCAATAACATCCGGACGTTCGCCTACCAGCAGGGCGTGAAAGACGCCTACAACTTCCCCGGCTTTGTGCCGGCGTACATTCGCCCGCTGTTCTGTGAAGGCAAAGGTCCATTTCGCTGGGCAGCGCTTTCCGGCGAGCCGTCGGACATTGCACGCACCGATCAATTGGTGCTCGACCTTTTTCCTCACAATGAGCACCTGCGCCGCTGGATCTCGCTAGCGCAAAAGCGCGTGAAATTTCAGGGACTGCCATCGCGCATCTGCTGGTTGGGATACGGAGAACGCGACAAATTCGGGCTCGCGTTGAACGATTTGGTGGCAAAAGGTGAGTTGAAAGCGCCTGTCGTGATGGGACGCGATCATCTGGATTGCGGTTCGGTGGCTTCGCCGCATCGCGAAACGGAATCCATGCGGGACGGCTCCGACGCGGTTGCCGACTGGCCGTTGCTCAATGCGCTGGTCAACACCGCAAGCGGAGCTTCCTGGGTTTCAATTCATAACGGCGGCGGCGTGGGGATCGGCTATTCGCAGCACTCCGGCCAAGTGACCGTCGCCGATGGAACGCAGGAAATGGCTGAGCGTATTGAACGGGTCCTGACGAACGACCCGGGCATGGGCGTCATCCGCCATGTGGACGCCGGTTATCCGGAAGCGATTGAGTTTGCAAAAGAAAAGGGCGTCAAGGTCCCGATGAGCTTGTAAAGTTTTGTCGCGGACCGTCTTGGCGCGCTTTGCAAGAACGGCTTGCATCAAATCCATAGGGAGACACGAATGTACGTAGTCTTGGGAGCTTCTGGCAATACCGGATCGGTAGTTGCACGAAAGCTGCTGGCGAAGGGCGAAAAGGTACGCGCCGTGGGGCGGGATGCCACGAAATTGAGCGCTCTGGCGCGGCTCGGCGCCGATGTGGACGTAGCCGACTTGGATGATCCCGCGGCGCTCACCAACATTTTCACGGGGGCGCAGGGCGTGTATCTAATGATTCCTCCACAGATCCATGCCGAAGACTTCATCGCGGCCGCAGATTCCATTAGCACTTCGATCGCAACTGCGGTTCGCGATTCGGGAGTGTCCCACGTGGCCGCGCTCAGCAGTATCGGCGCGCAGCACGCGGAGCGCACCGGGCCCATCGTGGTGCTTCACCGGCTGGAAGAAAAACTCAAACAGGTGCCGCAGCTTTCCGCCCTATTTCTCCGGCCGGCCTACTTCATGGAAAACTTCATGATGATGATTCCGCTGGTACAGGCGATGGGCTTTTTCGCCGGCGGTATCCGTGGCGACTTGAAAATGCCGATGATCGCAACGCGAGACATCGGTGACTACGCCGCCGATCGACTGGCGGCGCTGGACTTTACCGGATTCTCGACGCGTGAAATGCTGGGCCAGCGGGACGTTTCGCACGACGAAGCCGCCCGTGCGATTGGCGCTGCCATCGGCAAGGTCAAGCTCTCTTATCAAAAATTCCCGTCGTTCCTAGTCGAGCAAGGCATCAAGCAACTTGGTATTCCCAAAAAGACCGCCAGCTTGATGACCGAAATGCACGAAGCCGGCAACGAGGGTCTGCTAAATCCGCAGGAGCCGCGTTCGGAGCAAAATACAACAGCGACTTCCATCGAAGCGTTCGCGCAGGAAGAGTTTGCCCCTGCCTATCAGGCGAAGGCGGCGACGGCCTGAAGTTCAACCGGAACTTCAAGCATAATAGCCGGACCGTGAGCTATTCCCTTCTGATTCGCGGCGCTTCGCAGATTGTGACGGTGAGTGGCCGAGCGCCTCGCCGTGGTAAAGCGCTTAGTGATATTGGCGTTCTTCGCGGTGGCGCAGTGCTGCTTCGTGATGGCGTGATTTCCGCCGTCGGGCCAGCCGCAAAAATCGAAAAGCTTAAGGAAAGCAAGTCCGCGGAAGTGCTCGACCTCGCTGGCCGCGTCCTGCTACCCGGCTTCGTCGATTCGCACACCCACCTGATTCACGCTGCCAGCCGCGCCGAGGAATATGAGCTTAAAATTCAGGGTGCCGGCTACGAAGAGATTGCCCGCAAAGGTGGCGGCATTCTCAAGTCCGTCGGCAAGCTGCGCGCCGCATCCGTGCAAGACCTGAAATCGAGAGCGCGCACCTTCCTGGACCGTTTTGCCGAGCACGGTACAACCTCGATCGAGGCCAAAAGCGGTTATGGCCTCGATGTAACCAGCGAGCTGCGCATTCTTTCGTTACACAAAGAGCTCGATGCGGAGCAGCCGCTCGAAATCGTTTCGACATTTCTTGGCGCACACGTAGTCCCAGCGGAATATCGCAACAAAGCCAACGGCACGCGCGCTTATATGCAACTTTTGGAGCAGGAACTGATTCCGGAAGTGGCCGAAAACGGCTTGGCAGAATATTGCGATGTCTTCTGTGAGCGCAGTGCATTTTCGATCGCCGAATCTAGACAGGTCTTGCTCGCCGGGAAAAAGCACGGCCTGCGTCCGCGGGTTCACGCGGAACAGTTATCCAATACCGGCGCGACTCGCTTGGGAATAAAACTCGGCGCCGCAAGTTGCGACCACCTCGAATATCTGAAACCGACCGACATTCGGGCGCTGGCAAAATCAAAGACCACGGCAACGCTGCTGCCCGGCTGCGATTTTCATCTTGGCCTGAAGCAGTACGCTCCCGCTCGCCAACTGATCGACGAAGGCGCAATCGTTGCGCTCGCCACCGATTTCAACCCGGGCACAAGTCCCACACTCAGCATGCCCATGGTGCTTTCTCTTGCCTGCACGCAACTGCGCATGACGCCCGCCGAGGCCGTTACCGCTGCGACTCTGAACGCCGCGTATTCTCTGGGCCGCCACAAACGCATCGGCTCCATTGAAGCTGGCAAACAAGCTGACCTCGCAGTCTTCGAAGTGGCGGACTATCGCGAAATTCCCTACTATTTTGGTGTGAACACTTGCTGGCTCACCATGAAGCGCGGCCAAGTCGTTCACATGCGAGATTGAGGCATTCGGGCAGAACTACGGTACAAGAACCAGGTCGGCTACGCCGAGGTAGCCGCTCAACCAGAATTCGCTTAAGGCGGCGGTGACTTTTTCATGAAACGACTGATTGAGTGTGTGCCGAATTTCAGCGAAGGCCGCGACCGTGCAAAAGTCGATGCTCTAATTCAAGCCATGAGCAAGGCGCCGGGTGTCTGGGTGCTCGACCACGAGATGGACGCGGATCACAACCGCTGCGTTGTGACTTTGGCTGGCGAACCCGACGCCGTCGCCGAAGCCGCGCTGCAAGGCACGGGCAAAGCCGTCGAGCTGATTGATATGACGCAGCACACCGGCGCTCATCCCCGAGTCGGTGCCACGGACGTTGTCCCGTTCATTCCGGTGGAAGGCGTTTCGCTCGAGGATTGCGTCGCCCTGGCCCGCCGTGTCGGCCAGGAAATCTGGAAGCGCTACCGCATCCCGGTGTTTTTCTATGAAGCCGCCGCGACGCGTCCGGATCGCGTCAACCTGGAAAACATTCGCCGCGGCCAGTTTGAAGGCTTGCGCGAAGAGCTGAAGAAGAACCACGATCGCCAGCCCGATGTTGGCGAACCCAAGCTTCATCCCACTGCTGGCGTTACTGTGGTCGGGGCGCGCAAGTTTCTGGTCGCCTACAACGTGAACCTGAACACTTCCGACGTCGGAATCGCCAACAAGATCGCCAAAGCCATCCGCTTTTCCAGCGGCGGCCTGCGTTACGTGAAATCGATGGGCGTCGACTTAAAGGCGCGCAACATCGCGCAGGTCTCCATCAATTTGACCGACTACGAGCAAACTCCGATGCATCGGGTCTACGAGATGGTGAAACGCGAAGCCGCCCGTTACGGCGCAATTCCAGTAGGCAGCGAGATTGTCGGCCTGATTCCGAAAAAAGCCATCGAAATGGCCGCCGACTACTTCCTGCAACTGGAAAACTTTTCTCCGTCGCAGGTTTTTGAAAACAAATTGGCCGACGCGCTCGTGGGAGCGCCGCTCGAAGAGAAAAAAGACGGCAAGCTGGCCACGCTCGCCAGGCCCTTTGTGGATGCCGTCGCCGAGCCTTCCGCAACACCGGGAGGAGGCAGCGTTTCGGCATTCGCAGCAGCATTGGCGGCAGCGCTCGGCCAAATGGTTGCCGGCCTTTCCCGTAAAAAGAAATCGCAAGCTGCGCACGTTGACAAGCTCTCTGAACATCTCGCTGCCCTGCGCCGCGAAGCCGAAGCTCTCACCGAAGCAATCGACGCCGACGCCGCCTCCTACGACGCGGTAATGGCAGCATTCAAACTGCCGCAGGGCGACTCTACCGAGATCGCGCAACGCGAGGAAACCATACAAAAGTCCAGCAAAGGTGCCGCCGACGTCCCTTTGCAAGTGGCCGAACGGGCAGTTGCACTCCTCGAACGTCTAAGACAACTGGAGACTATCGCCGCGGCATCCATGAAGTCAGACTTAAAG
>Ga0207641_10001891_pt1 | contig 20103 bp, 18 predicted proteins | sample KBSSwiS62_FD_184306 | JGI IMG/M metagenome (GOLD analysis project Ga0207641, IMG submission 184306) | Switchgrass rhizosphere microbial communities from Kellogg Biological Station, Michigan, USA - KBS Switchgrass S6-2 (SPAdes) (version 2) | ecosystem: Host-associated > Plants > Roots >... | reverse complement strand
AAGGAGCTCGCGCCGTTCGGTATCGAAACCTCGATCGTTGTTCCGGGCGCGTTCACCAAGGGGACCAACCACTTCGCGCATGCCGGCACGCCGTCCGACACAGCAGTGGATGAGGCGTACAAGGCCGCGTTGCCCGATGGCTTCTTCGAACGGATGAGCGCAGCGCTTTCAGCCACCATCCCTGAAGACGCCGAGCCAGAAGCTGTGGGTCGGGCCGTTGTCGAGATCGTAAACACCCCGAAGGGCAAGCGGCCGCTTCGAGTGATGGTCGACCCGGCCAGCGACGGATCGGCGGTCAGCTTCGCTGTGATCGATCGGATGCGCGAGCAATTCCTCGACCGGATCGGCTTTCCCGAACTCCTGCATCCCCCGCTTTAGGCGCTTCTCCCGCTCAGCCTCGGCACTCTCGAGGCGCCAGGCTTGGCGGCCCCCAAAACCTCATGCAATCAAAGGACGTATGATGAAGCGGAACGCTTTTGCCATTCTGATGACCGCTATGACGGCACTCGGCTTGCTTGGGTCGACTGCCGCAGCCGGTCAGACAACCGGTAGCTCAAAGGAGAAGCCGACGATCGTGCTGGTGCATGGAGCATTCGCAGAATCGTCCAGCTGGAACGGGGTCATCGATACGCTCACGCGCGACGGTTACCCGGTCGTGGCGGCGGCGAATCCGTTGCGTGGTGTCGCCAGCGACGCGGCCTATGTAGCGACGGTCATCGGCTCGATCCGCGGGCCTGTGGTTCTCGTCGGCCACTCTTATGGAGGTGCCGTCATCTCCGCCACGGCGCCGAGTGCAACCAACGTCAAAGCTCTCGTCTATGTCGCGGCCTTTGCTCCCGACACGGGCGAGACGTCTCTCGAACTCACGGGCAAGTTCCCGGGAAGCACGCTTTCAGGTACTTTGGCCCCGCCGGTCGCCTTGCCGGGTGGAACGCACGACCTCTATATCGATCAGGCGAAGTTTCCCCATCAGTTCGCCGCCGACGTGCCCCTCGCGCAGGCGAAGCAGATGGCCGCGACGCAGAGGCCGATCGTCGACGCTGCCTTGGCGGAGAAGTCGTCCGCTCCGGCTTGGAAGTCGCTCCCTTCCTGGTCGATCTATGGCACGGCCGATCTCAACATCCCTCCTGCCGCGCTCGCGTTTATGGCGCAACGCGCGCATTCGACGACCACCGTCGTCCAGGGCGCTTCGCACGTCGTCATGGTCTCGCATCCGAAGCAAGTCGCGGCCGTAATTGAAGCCGCTGCTCAAGGCGTACGGTAAGAGGGCGGGTCCGTTGGCATCAGTAGCCATGATCGATACACTAGCGTGTCGGCAGGCAGTGCCGGACGACGTCTCCACGATCGAAGCACTCGCGGCCCGATCGATCCGTGCGCTTCACGCGGGCGCCTATGATGACGCCGTCATCCAGGAAGCGATCGATCATGCCTATGGGGTGGATTGGCAGCTCGTCCGCGACGGCACTTACTTCGTAGCGACGGCTGTCGGGACGATCGTCGGCGCGGGCGGATGGAGCTATCGCCGAACGATCGCCGGGGCGCACGGCCCGGATGATCCGGCCGCACCGCGATTGTCCCCCACCAAGGATGCCGCGCGAATACGGGCTTTCTACGTCGATCCTGGCTATGCGCGCCGCGGCATCGGCGCGCTTCTGCTCGGGGCCAGCGAGAGGGGGGCGCTCGACGCCGGCTTCACGCGCGCGGAACTCACCGCCACTATCCCGGCGGTGCCGTTCTATGCAGCCCACGGCTATGAACCCGCTGGTGGATATGACTTACCCCTACCGAGCGGCAGGATCCTTGAGCTCCGCCTGATGACCAAGCGCCTGATCTCGAGCCGGTAGCTGAGCCAGTCTGCCGAGAGGAGCGATCATGAATGACGAGAGATCGGGAAACGGCTCCGACAACGACAAGTCCAACATCGACAAGCTGACGATTGGCATCGTGCTATTCGATGGGTTCGAAACCCTCGACGTTTTCGGCCCGGTCCAGATGCTCGGGCGTCTGCCAAAGCACAAGCTCGTCGCAATTTCCCAGACCGGCGCTCCGGTAACCTCAGCTCAGGGTCTGACCACGGTGGTGCATCATGACTTTGCCAGCGCACCGCCGTTGCACGTATTGCTTGTCCCGGGCGGCATGGGGACGCGGACCGAGATCGGCAACTCTGCCTTGCTCAAGTTCCTGCAGCGCAAGGCAGGCGAGGCTGCGTGGATCGCTTCGGTTTGTACCGGCGCCGCCCTCTTGGCTGCGGCGGGCGTTCTCGATGGCCGTCGCGCGACCACGAACAAGGCTGCTTTCAAATGGGTCGCCAGCCAATCGGACAAGGTGGAGTGGCAACCGCGGGCTCGCTGGGTGGTGGACGACAATGTCCTGACCTCGTCGGGCGTCTCCGCCGGCACCGATATGGCGCTCGCGCTGGTGGAGCAGCTCTACGATCGTGCCCAAGCAGAAGAGGCGGCGCGCGTTGCGGAGTATGTCTGGAATGGCGACCCGAACGACGATCCATTCGCTGTAAGTCTGTGACTCATCCAGGGGCAGCTCCAACCTCCTCGCACTTCCGAGATCGGCCTTCGACGGCACTTCACCCCCGGTTGAGTGCCGTCGTCGGTCAAAGGCAAGATTGATAGATCCGAGGGATCACAGCGCGCCTCGCTGAAAGCCGCCGCCACCGCCATAATCGGATTTGCACCGCAACGGCGGAGCATTAGAAGCGGTGCGTCGGAAAAGGCAGACTTGGTTTGGTAAGCCCAAGTCCTCCCGGTAACGGGAGCTCTGGTCTTTGGCTTCGTGCACGAGATCCCCGCGACGAACGAAAGGACGTTTCTACGTCCTCCGTTCGTCCGTGTGGGTCTCAGGTTCGAGAAACGCTCCGGTCGAACGTCGACAGCGGAGCCAAGCCATGAACGTGTCTACCCCCCATAATTACGATGTCCTGATTGCTGGCGCTGGCCCGGTTGGTCTCTTCCTGGCTTGCGAGCTGCGGCTGGCCGGCTGCTCGGTGCTGGTGATTGAACTGACGAGTGACCTGTCCACGCCGCTGAAGCGCGCCCCCTTCGGGCTGCGCGGTCTGTCCGTGCCGACCGTCGACAGTTTCGACAGGCGAGGCCTGTTGGCGCCCCTGAAAGCGCGAATCTCCGACCGGGAAATCGCGGCTGCAGCGCCCTGGATGAAGGAGGATCGCAGGCCTGGCGGACATTTCGCCGGCATCGACTTCTACCTCGACCAGATCGACCAGACGCAATGGCCCTTTCGGCTATCACATTCGGCCAATCCCATGCCTGCCGACCTCGAGAGTATCGGCGCCGTTCTGACGGAGCGCGCGGAGGAGCTGGGGGTTGCGATCCGATATGACATGCGTGTCTCGGGCGTAAGCGCGACGGATCGCGATGTGACCGTCCGCGCCGGTGAGGAGACATTCCAGGGAGGCTGGCTCGTCGGGTGCGATGGCGGTCGCAGTGTCGTGCGCAAGACGGCGGGCTTCGGCTTCATCGGCACCGACCCTGAATTCACCGGCTACTTTGCCCAGGTCGAACTTACCGACCCGTCCATGCTCGCCCCCGGTCACCACGATACACCGGGTGGCACCTACATCTTCGACCTGCCCCACATGATCCGAATGGTCGAGTTCGACGGCGGCGCGCACCACCGCGGCGAGCCAATCACGCGCGATCATCTCCAGGCGGTACTGCGTCGCATCTCAGGCGCGAACATCGAGTTGACGGCGATCGCCCACGTCACGACCTGGACGGACCGAGCCTATCTGGCGACCGAATATCGGCGGGGACGCGTGCTGCTGGCCGGTGACGCCGCGCACATCCACTCGCCGCTCGGCGGCCAGGGCCTCAACCTCGGTCTCGGCGATGCGATGAACCTCGGCTGGAAGCTCGCCGCGACGATCCACGGCAACGCCGCCTCTGGACTTCTCGACACCTATCAGCGCGAGCGGCGGCCGCTTGCCGAGCAGATCCTCGACTGGTCGCGCGCGCAGGTCGCGCTGATGCGGCCGAGCCGGAGCGCGCAGGCACTCCGCGCCATCCTCCGTGATCTGATCGCGACACCGGATGGCGCGACCTATTTTGCCGAGCGCGTGTGGGGCGTGTCGGTGCGCTATGATCTGGGCAGCGACCACCCTCTCGTTGGGCGCAGCGTCCCCGATTTTGAGCTGGCCGACGGCACGCGCCTGAACGAACACTTCCGACACGCGCGTGCGCTCCTGCTCGATTTTGGCGGAGGCGATCATTTGCGGGCGCTTGCCGACCGCTATCGCGACCAGGTCACCTATCTGCCGTGCAATGCGAAGGACCTGTCAGGCCTGCACGCCCTGTTCGTTCGCGCCGATGGCGTTGTTGCCTGGGCAAGCGATCAGCCTGTGGAGGAAATCAACGTCGCCCGGATTCTATCGCAATGGTTCGACACCGTAGGATAAGCTCCAAGCCGCTTGGCGGCGTTGATGCGGGCGCCATCTCGCGATGTAAGCACGATGGTCTTCTTTGGCGCATGGGAACTGCGAGCGCGGCAGGGAAGGAACCGCGACGACGGTAGGCACGTCCGTACAGCTGGGACGTTTTGGCGACGAACCTCAAAGCAGGTTGCCTATGGCCGTGAGGAGCCGGTTACCGAACTGATCCCCGCAATGCTGACGTCGTTCCTCGAAAGCGACCGCACCTTTGCAAGGGCTCGCGAGGACGCGCGAAAGGGGCCGCCATGATCGAGCGACCCTGGGAGCAGAAAATCGAGCCCCTCACGGTGCGTATCGCGACGGCCGTTCGCATCACCGGGCTCAGCCGCTCGCGAATTTATGAGCTGACCCAGTCCGGCGACCTCGACACGGTCAAGGTCGGACGGGCGACCTTGGTTCAATATCAAAGCCTCAAGCGGATGACCCGTAATGACGGCGAACTGCCGATCACGTGACCGGGATGGTGCCGCCGTCTATCACATACTCAGTCCCGGTGATACTACCGGCCCGATCGGACGCGAGGAAGGCGACCAGGTTCGCGATCTCAGCGGGGTCAGCAGGCCGGCCTAGCGGAATGCCTCCGAGCGCAACCATGATCCGCTGGTTGCTCTCTTCGATGCTCTCGCCGGATTGCGTACTCATGCGCTCGGCCAGACCGATCGATCCTTCAGTCCTGATCCAGCCTGGCGACACGCGCACGACCCGGACACCCTTCGGCGAGACCTCCTTCGACAGGCTCTTGCTGTAGGTCGACAGCGCAGCCTTTGCGGCGGCGTATGCGGTAGTCGCTTCGGGTAGCGGGAGCCGGTTCTGAATCGAGGTCACGTGAACGATGACGCCGCTGCCGCGCGCCACCATGGCGGGCACCAGCGCGCGATCGAGCCGGATGGCCGGCCTCAGGTTGAGGTTGAGTTCCTTGTCCCACTCCTCGTCACTCAGCGCCGCGAAGCCGCCCGCAGGGGCCGAGGAACCGCCCAGCATGTGAACGATGATGTCGATCGAGCCAAGCCGCTCGCCGGCAGCAGCCGCCAGCGCGGCGCACCCTGCGGCAGTGCTCAGGTCCGCCACGACAAACACGTCATCAGGAAGATCATCCGGCTTCGAGCGCGCGGTCGTCAGGACGATTGCGCCCTCCTCGCGGAACAGGCGGACGGTCGCCGCACCCGCCCCGCGCGTGCCGGATGTGATCAGCGCGCGCTTGCCCTCGAGATTGAGGAAATTCGTCATGTCGAAGGCCTTTCCGGGCTTGGCGGTGGGATGAGACGCGGTCACGGCGTGATCTTCAGCCGGGCGATTTGCTCGCCGCGCAGCGCGAAGAAGTATCGCAGGTCGATGGGACTGCCGGGGAAGTCACCGGTCACATGACTGGTCACGATGATCTGATCGCCATCCTCAGCGACGGCGAATGGCTCGGCGGTGGAAGTAAAGGCCTTAGTGTATTCGACCTTCCAAGCGACGATGGCATCGCGACCGGCATGGGTCTTGCCGTCGTCCTCGACGATCGCGTCTTCCGCAAACCAGGACGCTATCGCATCCGAGCGCTCCTCCTTGTCCGCTTCGAAATAGCCGGCAACGGGTGGTGGAAGTTCGATGGACACGTCGTGATCCTTTCAGGTGGTGGCGAGATTTGCTGGTCGGTACGCGGCGTGTCTGCCGGCGCGCGTCCCTCTCTCTGCTCAGATAGAGGTGGACGCTCATCGCGATAAGCAGGATAGATCGGCACGTAACATCCCATTCTACGGGACAATGATGCGTCACAGCCTCATCGAACTCGATGCCGTTCTCGCGGTCGCCCGCCATCGATCCTTCCGCGCGGCTGCGGTGGACCTTGGCATGTCGACGACGGCGCTCAGCAACAGCATCGGCAAGCTCGAGCGGCAGCTTGGCGTGCGGCTATTTAACCGCACGACCCGCAGCGTTTCGCTGACCGACGCGGGCCGCCGGTTCGTCGATCAGATCGGGCCGGCGCTCAGTGACATTCACGCGGCAATGGATGTCGCACGCTCGCAGCAGGCGACGCCCTCCGGGGTGCTACGGATCAACGCGTTCGCGACCGCCGCGCGGGAGATACTGGCGTCGCTGCTGCTGGAATTCCTGCGGCGCTATCCTCAAGTCTCGATCGATTTGGTCACCGAAGGCCGGCTGGTCGACGTGGTGGCGGATGGGTTCGATTTCGGCATTCGCAGCCGGGATCTCGTGCCGACCGACATGATCGCGATCCCTCTCGGTGCGCCGCGGCGCAATGTGGTCGTGGCATCGCCGGCCTATCTGGAGGCGTATGGCGAACCGCAGACGCCGGGCGACCTTGCCCGGCATGCATGTATCGCGATCCGCCTGCCCAATGGCGCGCCCTATCGCTGGCACTTCGAAAAGGACGGTCGACCGCTGCAGATCGATGTCGCCGGCCCCATCACGCTCGACGAGCCAAGCCTCACCCGGATCACGGTGCTCGAGGGTGCGGCGATCGGCTATATGATGGAGGCGGATGCGCGCGAGGATATCGCAGCAGGCCGCCTGGTTCCTGTCCTTGCTGACTGGATGCCGCTGCTGGCGCCGCTTTGCCTCTACTATGCGGGACGGAAAAACCCTTCAGCCGCATTCCGCGCGCTGGTCGAACTCGCGCGCGAACGGGCAAGCACTGGGTGACTTCGGGGTGGCGGTCAGCTTGCGCCTTACGCCGCAAAAGCGGCCTGATGATCGGACTAGCAGGCACGGCCGGCGACTCGACCGAATAGCTCTGACGTGGCTTTACCTCAGCGCAGTTGGCTGTCCTTGCTGCCGCGACGGTTGATCGCGCTGAAGGCCACATACGCGCGATCGCGGTCGCTCTGGCAAGCGACGCAGGTGCGCACACCGGGCAGCGCCGCGCGGCGCTTTTCGGGAATCTCTTCGCCGCACGCTTCGCAGTCCTCAAGGCTTTCGCCGCTCGGCATGCGACTGCGCGCGGCATCAAGAGCATCCTTGATGCTGTCCTCGATCTGCTCCTGAACGGCGCCATCGGGCGCCCAGCCATTGGCCATGCGTCGTCTCGTTCGTCACTGGGAATTGCCTCCCCGATATGGGAATCGTCACGCGAAATTCCATGTGCGGGAGAGCGGCACCGGGGCGGTGGAGGTTCCGGCAAAGGTGGAGGAATAAGGGCCGATCAGATCGGCCAGACAATTTCGTCGATACTTACCGATGCTAGCCCAAGCCAGGCGGCCATCCGGTCCAGTTCGATCGTCAGCCGCTCGACCGTCTCGGCTGGCGCAGCAGCTTCGAGCGTGACGCGGTGCGCGCGCAGCACGCCGGCCTGGCGGTCGGCCTTGAGATCGACGCGCCCGACCAGTGCCTCGTCGAGCAGGAACGGCAGCACATAATAGCCATGGGTGCGCTTGTCCTGCGGCACATAGATCTCGATCCGATAGTGGAATCCGAACAGCCGCTCGGCGCGGCCGCGTTCCCAGATCAGCGGATCGAACGGCGCAAGCAGCGCAGCGCCCGAGTTGCGGCGCGGCAGCTTCGCGTCGCGGTGCATCCACGCCTTCTGGCTCCAGCCTTGTACTTTGATAGGCACGAGGCTGCCCTCTTCGGCGAGCGCGGCAATGGCATGGTCGCCTTCGTCGGGTTTAAGGCGATAATAGTCGCGCAGGTCTGCGGCGGTCGCGACGCCCATCGCGCGGGCGCTGCGCTCGATCAGATGACGCTGCGCCGTGGCGGCGTCGGGCGTCGGAAGGTCGCGGACTGCCTGCGGGATGACCCGCTCAGGCAGGTCATAGACGCGCGCGAAGCTGCCCCGCCGCGTCGCGGTGGTGATGAGTCCGGCCCAGAACAGCCATTCGAGGGCATGTTTGGTGTGGCTCCATTCCCACCAGCCGCTCCTGCTCTTGCCTTCCTCGAAGTCGGCCGCGGTGAGCGGGCCATCGATCCTGATGCGATCCAAGATCGCATCGGCTTCGGCGCGGCGTTCGGTCGCGAAGCGACGCAAGCCGACATAGCCCGCTTCGCCACGTTCGGCCTTGGCCATGCGCCAGCGAAGATGGGGGTGCAGCTCCAACGGAAGCAGCGAGGCTTCGTGCGCCCAATATTCGAACATGCGGCGCTGGCGCTTTGGTCCCCAGGCATCGCGTTCGAGCAAGGCGGGATCGTAATTCCCAAGCCGCGAAAAGGCGGGAAGATAGTGCGCACGGGTGAGGACATTGACGCCGTCGATCTGGAACAGGCCGAGACGGTCATGGGTGCGTCGAAGCTGCGCAGCGCTGACCTTCGGCAGCTGGCGCTGGCCAAACCCCTGCGCCCCTAGCGCGATGCGGCGGGCCTGCTTCAACGAGAGGGTGAGCGTCACGGGCTAGGCTGCCGGATCGTAGGACGTTCTAGAGGCCCGAGCATCGCGAGACGAGCGCGGCGGCGCTCAGTATCTCGATGCCGCTGCCCTGATCCTGCAACTCACGCGCCCTGCGGAACTGCGCATCGTAGCGGACATAGCCGAACGGCTCTTCGGCGCAGACCGCGAGCATTGTGGTCGTCTTGCCGACCGCAGCCACGACGCGACCGCCCTGCGCGGCGATACGGCGCGCAAGCTCGCCATGGCGCGGCTCGCCGAGAATAAAGATGCGCTGGCCGGCGAGCGGACCATCCGGCGCGGGCTTGGGTGCCGGCGGAGCCAAGGTGCGCCTAGGCGCGGTTAGCCAGCCCTCAAGCGGAATGCCGGTCGCCTCGCTCGCTTTCACCACGATGAGGCCGGCAGCCCGGGCGTCACTTAGCGCATCATGATGCTTCAGCCGGATGCCGAGATGCTTCGAAACGACATTGAGCCGATGGCTCGGCAGTTCGGGCCAGACGCGCTTGGCGACACGCACGCTGTCGAGCCAGGTTGTCTCGATCGCCGCGCGGTCATGCACGCGGCATGCGGCGCTGAGCGCGCCCTTGTCGAAATAGCTGTGCGCGACCGTTACCCGTCTCGCGAGGTGGCCATCGATGATCTGGTGGAGATCGCCGAAGCATGGCTTGCCCGCGACTTGGTCTGCAGTGATGCCGTGAATGCGCGTGTTGAAGCTGCAAAAATAATCTCTCGGATCGATCAGCGTCTCATACTCAAACGCGATCTCGCCCCGGCGAAAACCGACGATTCCGATCTGGCAGATGCTGCTCACGCGCCCGCAGGCCGTCTCGACGTCAACCGCGACGAAATCGACCGCATCGGGATCGACTGCGGGCGCGAGAGAGGCTGTCGGCGCGGTAATGACAGGGCAGGAGGATGAAAGGAACATAACGCGATCATAGCTTGCCGAGATGCCAAGTCCAAGCTTGAATGGCGGGTCCTGGCCTGCTGGTCAGGGCACGACTGGATGTGGCGAAGCGAGACTTCGCCACATCCCAATGTCATTGCGATGAGCGGTCCACCAACCGGTCGCGCGTACCGCTTTGAAGTCCGGGCGCAGCACCTTTCCACCATCACGCAGCCGGTCGAGATAGTCCGACCAGTGCTGCATCATTTCAACGCGCTCGTCCCAATATTCGCTGCGCGCATAAGCCCGTCTGACCTGATTGGTATCCACGTGAGCAAGCTGGCGCTCGATCGCGTCGGGATTCCACTGCAGCGTTGCGGCCACCGCCCGGAAGCCGTGCGCGGTCATCTCGTCGGTCGTGTAGCCGAGTTTGCGCAGGCCTTGGTTTACGGCATTCTCGGACATCGCCTTGCGTGGCTTGCCGAGGCACGGAAACAGGTATTTCCACCAGTGCGTGTGCTCGTGCAGCTCCTTGAGCATTGCGATCACCTGCCGCGACAGCGGCACGCAGTGCGGTCGTCGCATCTTCATCCGCTCCGCTGGGATGAACCAGATCGCCTCGTCCAAATCGATGTCGGCCCACTTTGCCTGCCTCAGTTCGCCTGGGCGCAGCAGGCACATGCGGCGACAGGCGCATGAGGGTATCGTCCTGGTCAATGGACGCTTTTCGATACCCTCGGATACGTCTCGATGGAATGGTTTTTGATCTTGATGTGACAGATGACGTTGACGCCGCGGCCTAGCAGCGCTGCATCAACCAGCCGGACTTGGCGGCCGAGCACGCCATCGGCTTCCAACGCCCGCATCCGGCGCCAGCACGAAGCTGTCGACGCGCCGACACGGTCGGGAAGTGCGGCATGACTGATCGATGCGTCGCGCTGCAGTTCATACAACAGCTTGCGGTCGATCGCGTCGATCTTGCGCTCCAGGGTCATACCCGCATTGTTCCCGATTGGTGCCGAATTCGCCCGGATTTGCACGGACGGTCATAGCACAAAAAGTGGCGGATTTCAGCCCTTCTGCGGACGCCCGTGGACGCCGGCAGGAGAACAAATGGTGCAGAAGAGGACTCGATGTTTTACCTTTTTGCCATATACAACAGCGACTTAGATCGATCACTTTGCGCCGGCACCCGCACCGATACCCTCCAAGCGTGCGCTGCGAAGATTTGAGTCCCTAAAGCTCCGCTATCCTACTGGACGAGCAGCGATTCGAAGTACGAGTTCCATCGGACGCGAGTTGCCTCGCTCTCAGTCCGAACTCTATCCCGTGATCAGGTTCGCCGGATAAGTGGACACCGCAAACTATCGAGCGCGCGACCTGGAACCTGCCCACAGCTCCACGGACCACGTGTGATCCGTTAAGACCGAGTCTGGGACTTTCCTGCCGTTCACTAGCGATGTGTTGAATGGCAGGCCTTGTCAGAAGCCGTCATCCGGCATTTGCCCGATCGACACCGCAAAACGACGGAGTGTGGGCCGACTGCGGAATGGGCGGCTTTCAGATCAACACTGCAAAAATTCTCATCGCTGGCTCAAATAGATAATCCGATTTAAATCAGAGGTATGCTGAAGAAAAAGAGAAAACCGACAAATTACTGTCAAATCCGAGCAGATTCCTGTTGATCTGATCCCAATTCGTGCAAGACTGTCTTGAAGTGCTGGGGGGCGCTGTCGGGGGGCAAGGAACATGTTGAACTCGCGCGCTGTATGGACTGCGATTCTGTCGACCTGCCTCGCGGCCTGTTCAGCCAATCACAACTCGATATATAGAATGCGATCTCTCGGATCCGGCGCATCGATTGTGACGCTGGATGCCAAGCAGCGATCTATTCTCACCGCCTACCGGCTACTCGATTCTGCTGGCAAGCCCAAAGCAGATTCCATCAGGATGTTCTGCGCAGAACCCAGCCCGGATGTGTTCTCCGTGATCGCTCAGTCGCTGAGCGCCGGTGGGAGTTTCGGCAAAAGTGCTGATCCAGCATCGATCGAGGCCGCACTTAACTTCGCTTATAGCTCCGCGGAGCAGGGCTCGACGATTCCACGTACGCAGACAATCAATATGCTGCGCGAACTGATGTTTAGAACCTGCGAGCGCTATTTGAGTGGCGGGTATGACCCGACCGAACTGTCGCTGCAGGCTATTCGTGACCAGCGCCTCATGGTTTCCATTCTCGCGATTGAGCAGCTTACCGGCGCGATCGCGCCCAAGCCTGCCGTGATCGCCGCGACTGGCAGTGGTGGCGCCGGCATTACCGGGGACGCCATCATCCGGGTGGATGATGCGCGCAAAGAGCGAGACAAAGCGATCACTGCCTATGACAGCGCGGTAGCGGCCTATGAGCAGACAAATGGCGCCGACAAGGTCTGCGACGCCATCAAGGACAAGAAAGAGGCTGATCTGACCGATGATCAGAAGGCCAAGCTTAAACTCTGCAGCGACGCCCGGTCGCTCAAGGACAGCACGCTTGCGGCGAAGACCAGCAAAAACGCTGCCTATCAGGAACTCAGCCAGCTTGCAGCAACCGGCGGTGTCACGACCGGCACCGCAGTGACGTCCTCTGTGCCCGGTGGGTTCGACACCGCCCGAAGCGAGGCGGTGGCGAGCGTCTCGGGAACGATAGCCGTAATCGTTGAACGTAACTTCAGCGACGATACAGAAGTGATGATGTTTTGCCTGCGCATCTTGCGCGACCGTCCCGAAGACAAGCTCAATGTCGATGGAGTCCAGCAGAGCAACCTTCGCTCTGTCTGCGTTAACTATCTGGATGCCGGCGTGCGGGCGGCGGAAGGGAAGCTGCTCGGCGAAATGCGGGCCTCCGGCCAGGCTGTGGCTGATGGCACGGTCAGTAACTTCGCGGCCTTCTGGACGGATGCCCGTGCAAACTCCTTCAGCAATGCGGAGTGGCGCAAGACATTTATCGCTTGGCTCAAGACGCGAATGCCCGCGCAGGATCGTTCGAAAGCAGATTGTTTTGCTGGGGTCACGAGTGCGAATGCAGTGCGGTTGTGCTTCGCAGCGCTCAATCCGGGTCAACAGCGCGACGCGGCTCAGTATTAGGGGATTTTATGTCGCAATATGTCGTGATCACATCCAAAACCGAAGGCGGAGTGATGGCCATCGCCGAACGGAATAATTGTACGATATTGAAGCCCATCCGTACGTTTGACGATTTCGAAAGCCTGGATGACAACTCTCTCGGCAACATCGGGCATGTGTTTGTCAATCAGAGCGGGTTCGTGGCGCTGGCACGACGCAACAATTGAAGTGCTTCGCACGCTCACTGATGCTCAAATTAAGAGCGTCGGCTTCACGGAGTGGCAACCGGAACGATTCACCCCCGAGATTGGGGCGTCTTGCTGCCCGGCATTTGCCAACGTGGTGAATGGCCGGTTTCGGCGAGAGCCGACATTACAGCGCCTAGCCGGACCGGCGTATATTGGTCGGAGGCTGTCATCCTTGGTCGGTTGAATCGTCGTGGCCCCGGACGCCGACATAGGTACCTTTCGCGCCTGCCGATCCGGTTTCGTGAAAGCGGCCATTCATTCACCAGGTTGCGGCACGAGAGGCGACCATTGAAAGCTACGGCTACGGATGGCAATGATCGCGTCCAAGGTGATTCCGGGACCGGTCCCTATGCTAGGCCCAGCACCGTGCACATTTCCCGACGGCATCGATCGTCTGCATGGCATCGTCGGGCGAGCCTATCGCAATCAGCGGCGCTAGCTTGACGATCTTGCCCAGCAATTCGGGGCGAGAATAGGCCGCGAGAATCTCGCCGAGCAGCAGACCGTCCTTTATCGGACGTTTCCAAAGATTCGACAATTCGCTGCGTAACGCGGTCAGATCGCCGCCGCGCGCTGGCATTGCTAACGCCGTGAGCGCGGTCACTTCCCCAAGCGACGTCTGGATTGCGGTCATGGCGTCCTGGAGGTCATGAAACGTCGGGTCGCGGCGACGCCGACGAGCGTCGGTCGTCGCGCCCGTTGCCGTATCGAACATGACGCCGTGATTGGCGAGGATCCGGTTGAGCCACTCGCTCCAGACCCGATCGCAAACCCCCTCGTCCGCCAGCCTTCGCGCATCGTTCCACAGACCTTGTGCCGCGAATTCAACCGCGATCAAGGCGAAGGCGCGCGACCTTTCGCTTGAGCTGGCGATCCCCGCGGCCGCCGCTTCAGCTTGTGTGCTCGCGCCCATTACGGCGAGATGCTGAGCAAGCTCGACGGTCTCGTCCCAGCGCGCGGCGCTCGGTGCGATGGCGGTGAGAGCGCTGAATGCTCGTTCGAAATGCCCAAAGTCGGCCGCCCGTCTGGCCGTCCTACCGAGCAGGCGTGCCCTGAGGTCGAAAGCCTTTATATGCCGCGAGGCTACCACAACCGCATCAAACTCTTCGACGTCGGAGATCCGCCGCAGAGTCGATGTCAGAGCCTCGACAACCCACCATTCACTCTCGCGCTTAGCCGAAGAGTCCAGAATATCGGCGAGCGCGCCCGACGACAGAGCATGGATCAGATCATTCATGATCGCCACCATCGCGGCGCCCCGCACACCGACGACCGCCTCATTCTGCCAACGGTCGAGCAACTCCGGTGGAAAATCCCGAGGCAGGTAGGGCATGAGTGCGACTACCGCGCTCGTCTGTTCTTCGGCATCGGCGATGACCATCATCCGCCTAAGAACGAGGTCGGTGATGACCGGATTGTCGAGGCCGAGACAGGCTTGCATAGCAAAATCCCGTTGCCGGCCGCTGGTTCGGTCGAGAAGGTTCAGCAACCGATCGTAGTCCGCAGCGTCGCTCTCCATGCTGACGAGCAGCATTGCCAATCCGGCAGCGCACTCGGGATAGCGCGCCTGCAAAGCTCGCGCCGAGCGGACTTGGCCGTCAGGATCGAGGTCTCGCCAATACGGGAGCCATGCTGCGGCGATTTCGTCGGCAAACCAGGAGGAACTCTTTTCGATGAGCGCGATAAAGTCGTCGGCGGGCCCGGCGGACGTACGCCCGATAATGTCGACCGCGCTGGCATAGTCACCAGAGGCAGTTGCGCGATCGAGCCGCGCCTGCGGATCGTCTTGAGGCTTCGGCGTTACCCCGGCCGCAACGAGGTTGCGCAGTCTGCCGAGCAGCCACCGGGCGTCGTAGGCCATAGTACAGAGCGTGAGCGCGCGATCGATGTCGGTCAGTAGGTTAAGCGGGATGTAGTAGAAGGCTGTGGCGAGATCACGCATGAAGGCGCCGCTAATTTCGAGATCGTTCGTTTCGCGCGCTTGATCGACCTCATCATCCTCACCGCCAGGCGCGGGAAGGTTTGCTCCGGAACTGGCTGGGGACCGGCTTGACGCGGGTTGGCCGCTCGCGGGCTCGCGGCCCGATCGATCCTTCGGAGCGCTGTCTGCGTGCGCGACCAGGGCGTCGACCCAGTTCCTGAGCTGTGTTGCGCGTGCCGCGCGCTGCGCGGGATCGACGAAGCGCAGGACAAGGCTCATAAGCCTGATGCGCCGCTCGTGCGACACGAGATTTTCGATCTCATCACAGATGACCGGTATGTAGGCGGAGCGAATATCCTCCGGCACGCTTTCGATGAAGGAAACCTTATCGTCGACGGTTTCGCAGGCGGACATCACCTCCCGCGCAAGGCGCTTCGCGTCGGTTTCTGGAAGCAGTGGTAGGAGCTGGCTCCAACGGCGCAGCTTGTGAACCGACAGCGAAGGTGGCCCAAGCGACTGCAAACAGTTCTCAACCGCGTGGGCGCGCAGCCGCGCGGCCATTGCGACACTGGCTTTGTCCTGCGCCTTCCGCTTGTCTAGGCCGCGCACGAAGCCGATTCTCAAGCGGAAGGCGTGATCGTCCAGGGAAGCGTCGAGATCGTATTGAGTGATGCTGAAAAAACTGGCGAGCGCCGACCATGCACCATGCGCTACCAGCGATTCCATCTGTTCCGGCGTCACATGGGCGAGGCTGCTCCTCAAGGACGCGATGATCAACGCGCCGAGAAGCTGATAGCCGGCCCATCCCGCCGGTTGCTCGGCAAAAAGCGCGATGCAGCAACGGACGTCCGCGGCGTATCCGGCGCGCTGAGCGAGCTTTTCTCGCGCCACAAACCAGCAAAAGCGGTCCTGATCGTCCGTTGCGAGCAAGATATTCCGCGCGAGGGTCGCATCGCCCGCCTGACGCACGTGCCAGAATAGGAAGCCATGAACGTAGCCATCGTCCAAGAGCAGGTCCCACCGGCCATTTGGCGCCAACGCGCCGTAGCGGTGAACTATCTGCGCATGCGAGGCTGCGACCTCGGCGCCCAGACCCTCCGGAGAGGCGGCGGCGAGGCTGGCGAGCGCCACCTCGCGCAAGAGATCGTGCATCCTGAATGCATCGTCCGCCCGGCTGAGAAGCGCGTCGTCGGCCAGCCGCCAGAGCGTAAGCTCCGCCTCTTGAGGAGTGACTCCCCAAATGGCTGCGCAGGACGCGCGGGTAAGGGATGCGCCCTCGGGCGTGAGTCCGAGCCAAATAAATCGTTCCCAAACGCGTGGGTTTTGCGAGCGCAAATAGGCCGTGCTGAGGGTGATGCAACGCTCCAGAGCCTGTCTTGCAGAACTAGATTGGCCGCCAGCGGAATTCGGAGCGGCAAGGTAATTTTCAACTTCCGCGATCTTGAGCCCGCGATTGAGCAGCCCACCGATCAGTTCGATTGCAAGCGCGATCTGTCCAACCTTCGGCATCAGCCGCGAGAGACGCTCGGTCTCCGTTTTTTCGAGCGGCTGGCCCTGCATCCGGCGATGGATCAATTCGAGGGCTTGCGTCAGGTCAAGATCGCCGACAGGCTCAGACATGGCGCCAACTTGATCGGCGATCTCAGCCCGCCGCGTCGTGTAGAGCACGGCGCAGCGAGGCCCTCCAACCAACAGCAAGCTCAGATGCTCGGCCTTCCAGACATTGTCGACGATTATCAAGATCGCTTTTTCGTAGAGCGCGGTGCGAAGCAAACCGATGCACGCCTCTTCGGAAAGATCGTTCGCGCCTTGGCCCGCGATTAGTTGCGCCCAGACATTGAGCTTTGGCGCGATGTCGGGATTCTGGCCGAGCTCGGTCCAGAGCAGCCCATCTGGAAATCGGTCTCGAATATGCGGATGATGGGAGATCGCCGCGGCCAACGTGCTCTTGCCTGCGCCGCCGCCGCCATGCATCGAAAAGATCGGCAGTACGCCCGGTCTCTGCTCACATTCGAGCAGTTGCGAGACGAGCGCTGTTTCTATCGCGGGGCGCGACACGTAGTGACGCGGCAGCGGTGGGGCCTGGAAGGGCGGCGCCGACGAATCGCGGTGTCTTGTCTCCTGAAACGCGCGAGTTTGGGGGCGCGGCCAGTCCGCTGGCGCGATGAGCATCACGCCGGCCTTGGCCAGTTGTTCGCGCAAAACTCCGGCGCCGATCGCCCAGCCACCGAGGGCCTGGCTGCGGTCGCGAGTGGCGTTTGTCATGCCAATTACTTCGCCCGTGACGAGATTGAACAGCGGGCCTCCGCTGAAACCGGGCTCGACCTGGCCGCCCTTGAACTTTTCCTCGCTGCTCGTCCGCCCTTCGTGACGTCGATCCGCCCCTCGCCCTTGCAAGAGCAGGTATCGCGTCTGTCCCTCGTAAACTGCTGTGAACTGATCCTGCTCGAGGCGGCCGGCGCGCTGCGGGTAGCCGATGCCAACGAGATTATCGCCGATGGAGGCGGGTTCACCTAGCGGTGCAAATGCGGGATTTGCGGCTTCGGTCTCGATTACCGCGACATCGGTCTCCGGATCGAGCGCCAGCACTTTGCCGACCGAACTCTCTACTCGGTCATGGCGCCAGCGACGCAGTTCGACAAGCGCGCCCGTTTCCTGCGAACTGATGACATGCGCGCAGGTCACAAGAATTCGCGGCGCGACATGAAATCCAGTTCCTGGCCTGGCGCCGAGAACCTGCACGCAGCACGCAATCGCCTGTTCGAATAGGTCGCCCGGCATGGCAGGCTAAGACGACTTGCCGGTTCTGCTCCATTCCAGCGTGATCTTTAGGTTGGCTTTCGCCGAACCTCGCGCGATGAGGCCCACCAGCTTGCCCTCCTTGAGTGCGAACTCCATTCCCAGCTCGACGGCTGCCTTAGTCGGTGAACATGCCTTTAGACTTTCGCCGATCTTATCTGCAACGTCGGACAGGACAGCGGTGACTTGCTCAAAGGGGATGCTGTCGGCAATCCCTACTTCTTCGCGGCCTCCGGCAAGAGCGACTTCAATGAAAAGGTCGTTGTCGTCGCGAATGGAAATCGGCTGCCAATCGGTAGTCAGGTCGCGCAAGGATCGTCTCCTGCAGAAGATGCACAATTAAGCTAAGTATAAGGCCTCGCCTGCTTTCGCGCCAGTCAGGTTCTTACGGCGCCGTGCAGCAGCGGCGGCGCTGAGGCGCTGTGAGATCGGTCGTGAGAAGCCGCGGAATGTACAGAGACACGTTCCCAGTCGCGATCGGTTTCGCCCTCATAGCTTCCGTTCAGGCCCCTGAGCTCGTACGCTGGAAGCGGTCGTTTGTTTATCGATGTTGCTGGCCCGATGAATGGCCTAGGCTGGGTGGATTCCTGCCCTGACCGCTTTTGGGCAGCCAAGAGCAATAGCGGACCCTCATCGCCACGTTCCGCAGTGCCGACAATCGACCAACTCGAGCCGTTCCGAGTCTCCCGCCAGAGCGGCTGCTCTTGCCGAAACCCGCCATTCCAAGGTTCCGAAGCAGGCCGCCAGTAAGGAGCCCCAGCTCCGCACGTCCAGCCCTCCGCTGACGGGGTCAAAAGTCACCGTCCGGGTAAAAGGGATTATCCATCTTTCACTCCCTCGCCAGCGTTTGTCAGGCAGCTTGGCAAGTTCGTAGTTTCCCGGCCGGTACGGCACTGCCGCTCCAGCATTTCCACAACCTTGAGCGTCCGCTGCGAAGCGTGCTCGCGCCACTGCATTCAGGGCGTCCTCCACGATCCGACTGTTCTCGAGATCCTACGGCCGAGAAACTCCCTGTCGAGGTTCTTCTCCTGGGTCTTCATGGCCTTCTGCAGTTCATCCCTGTTCGCTCTGAAGTGGGACAGGCGCCGCGGCACGCGGCTGGCGGCGTCTTCGGGGATGCGCATCCACACGTGGCCGCGCCGGTCGACGCACGTGAGCAGTAAGGTCCATGCGGCGTAGGCCTCGTCGTCCCCACCAATTGTCCAGTAGGTGTCCCACCAGTGCCGCGCGAACACGCCGCGCCGCACCCACGCGTCAGTGGCGCGCATGCGGGAGACACGGAGACTGTCACCCGGCCCGACCGGCCACTCCGGGACATCCCCGTCCCAGGCCGGGTCGAAGGCTCGGATCCTGCGGCTGCGCTGCAGACGCCAAACCACCCCCGAGGACGCGTCCGCCTCCACGATGTCTGTCAGCCAGTCGCCGCGTCCATTCTGCGCGGCGGCCAGGACGACGTCGAACAGCGCAACGTCCGTAACCGCGTGGGACAGCACCCGCTGGCGGATGGCCTCCGGGCACTCCCGCACGCGGAAGGCGATGTGGATCATCTTGTCTATGCCGGCTTCACCGACGAACGTGGTCAAAAGGGTCTGTCGAAGTGCGAGCCAAAGCGCCTCGCCGCGCGGGGGATCGCGGTTGAGCAGCGCCTCGCAAAGCGCGACGTAGAAACCCTCGCTCCGGCGGACGCGGCGTCGGAAGTCCGCAGTCGGCTCCTCCATTCCCTCCAGCCATGCGTCGACCGCGGCCGGCGCGTGATCGATGAACGGGATCATGTCCAACGAGCGGAAGTCCCGCATGTGGAGCGAGGCGCCCTCCGCCCGTGCCTGCTCGATGCGCTCCTTGGCGGTCTCAACCGCCTTGTCGCGGATCTCACCCCGGCGGTCGACGTCCATCGCGGCGTTCAGCCCCTCGAGCGAACCATCGTCGGGCCCGTAGGCTATCGTCATAGTCACGGCGGCGGGGTCCTCGGCGCGCCGCTCGTCCACGATCGCGATCGCCGAACCCGGGTCCAGGGGTTCCGCAGCAGGCGCCTCCACGACGTGGCGCAGGATCGCCGTCGCGATATCGACATCCTCGGGCGATCCACCGCGCGTGGCCACCGCTCTCGGCAGCAGCCATGGCGCGAGCGACGGGGCCACCTGATCGAACGGGAGGCCAACGGTCGCCGCTGCCACGGCCAGCGAGCCGAAGTGGTCGATCCAGAGCGTCGGATCCCCGGTCCAGCGCCATCCATCGTCGGCCAGAACACGCCCGAGCCGTCTCGCGTCGGACTCGTAGAGCAGGCGCATCGCAATGCCGCGCTTCTCTTGGTCCGGATCGACGACCCGCCCCTGGATCCAGTCCCAGCTCGCGTCGCCGATCGGGGCATGG
>Ga0207641_10001883_pt1 | contig 20146 bp, 23 predicted proteins | sample KBSSwiS62_FD_184306 | JGI IMG/M metagenome (GOLD analysis project Ga0207641, IMG submission 184306) | Switchgrass rhizosphere microbial communities from Kellogg Biological Station, Michigan, USA - KBS Switchgrass S6-2 (SPAdes) (version 2) | ecosystem: Host-associated > Plants > Roots >... | reverse complement strand
GATGCCGGTCAGGTTGTGGGAGTTGAGCCGCGCCTCCTCTTTGGCCGCCAGCTCCTTGTGGACGGTGCCAACGGTGGCGGTGGCAATGTCAGTGCCAAAGCAGAGCTTGGCCAAGCGTTTGACGTTACGCTGGGAAATGCCCATCAGGTGCATTTGCTGCACGATCTTCAGGAACCGCTGCTGCTCAGTTTCAAATACCTGCAATGTTTGCGGCGTGGTGTCCGGCCCGAATCCTTCACGGAAGCGAGGGACGGGCACAGCCTCGATCCGGCCATAGGGCGAGGTTAAGTGCCGCTGGTAGTAACCGTTGAAGGCGGGCGGTGCTGGCAGCTCCGCCCGCAGGCTTTCCATCTCGTGGCGCACCATGGTGGTGACGGACACCCGGATGAGCTGCTTGAGGCTGTCTTCCAGGTTGCGCTGCAGGAAGGCCTGCAGATCAGTGTCATCCTGAAACACCGGTAGCTTAGCTGGTTTACCTGCCTTATTGCTAATTTTGGTATGCTTAGATTGGGTAGTGTACATTGTTTGTATCCTTTCAAATACATATTGTACCTACCCGCTTATGGTTTTCTTTAGTTGCTCCGGCTCGCGCCGGAGCTTTGGGTAAGCGGCTTACACAGTGAAAGTTTACAGTATCGCTGCCTGCCGTCGATCTGGGCCTGACGCACCGAATTGCGCAGTGTCTCCGCGGTCCCAACCCCGAGCTTAGAGGCGACAGCGTTGATAGCCGCGCACTCCGACGGGTAGTTCGGCGTGACCTCGAAGACCATCCGCACGGCCCGCTCACGCAACTCCGACGGGTACTCCGACTGGCGTCCCATGACTCCATCTCCTCACGAGATCAAGTCTCCGGACATGCCGGGGCGGTTCACGCACCGCAGTTGATGAGTCTTTGCGAGACCAGGTCTATCAACCTTCCCAGAACCAGTGTGCCACCGCATGCGTTTCCCCGCGACAGGCCGCGATGTACAGACGACTCAGCTCGGATGTTATGGGACCCGGCGCCTCGCGCATGGCGTGACTGTCAATATCGCGAACCGGCCGGATCTCGTCTAACGTGCCGCATACGAATACTTCATCTGCGACATACAACTCGCTGCGTAGTACAGAGCGTTCCTGAACCTCGACCCCCAGGTGTTCCTCCAGTATTTCGATCGAGATTCGACGAGTCACCCCGTCAAGCACACCGTCTTCCAACGGTGGCGTGGCTACGTGACCATTCTTCACGACAAAAATGCAAGCCCCGCCAGTCTCAGCTACTGTGCCTCGACCATTGAGAAGAATTGCTTCTTCGGCTCCTCGCGTGACCGCTTCCAAGCGCGCCAGCCGGAATGCGGCGTAGGCGGCGCCAACTTTTGTTGTTGGCGGAAGCGTGAGGTCATCCATCCGCCTCCACGTACTCACTGCGCATGTAATAGCGGCGGGAACCCCGCCAGTATCCACGGGCCTTGCCGCGACGAAAGCTCCGACATCACGGAGAGATGGATCGGAAGTATATGGCCCCTCATTCAAATAAATTGTAGGGCGAAGGTACAGATCACCCATGTCGGCAAGCATCCCTATGAGATCGAAGATGCCATCGCGGATAAGACCAACCAAACCAGGTACTACTAGCTGTAGAACCTCGGAGGAAGCGGAGAGTCTAGCTAGGTGAGCATCCAAGCCCGGAATTCTCCGACGTCCCGTCGACGGGCAACAATACACGCGCAGGCCTTCGAAAACATTTACTCCTCGAAGTGCCGTCTCCGACGTCACGCTAATAGTCGCAGCCTCTAAAGGAACAACAGAACCGTTCCACCAGATTAACGGGCACCATTGGGAATTAGTCGGCTTCTTCATAGCTAGCACCCTTGCGGAATACTATTGCAAAAGGCTCTGCAGACAGCTCCTGCATAGTCGACAACCGAATCGGCGGCGCCTATCAGCAACTCTTCTGGGGCTGTTACAGCTTCGAGGCGCACGAGTTCTGATCTTCGTCCGGCACTACTCTCGGTGAAGAGATGTCGCTCAAATACCTCACGCACATGCGCTACATCAAACGGCATCACGGTAATATAGAAGACCCCGACGTCTCCGAATTCTCCTCCAGACTTAATGCCCCAAAGTCGAAGATCGGTAGGCTCCAATTGAAGTCCAACCTCCTCATGTAGCTCTCTGAGTGCAGTCTGTCGTGCATATGATTCTTTCATTGTGGCCACCTGTTCAGGAGGAGCAATAGTCCCTCCCGGTAGCTGCCAACGATTAGGTGATGCCGTATGTTCAGCCATCTTGCCGAACAAAATTGCGCCTTCAGTCGTTCTGACTATCACGCTTGCATACAGGGATTTTGCCGACGTCCCGTGATAGCTCTGACTGGCGCGGACGGCGTAATATCGATAAGTAGTCGATGCCCAGTAAATAGTAGTTGTATTACACGTTCGACCTAGATTGACCACAGAAGCTATGGGACCATCGAAAAGAGATCCTTGACTATCCCGCAACTCTCGCCAGGCGCGGGAGACGTTCTCTTCGTCTTCAATAGACCGCTTGGCTAGCGTCGCGACTTTAAGCACGAGCCGTTCAGTCCTCTCAATTCGCACGTCGGTCATTCTACGGTGCCTACAATACTGCTCGCCAGAGCCGGCAGCGCTACAGATGCATCCACAGGACACACTATATCGTTATCTTGTGCACCCTCAATTGGATATGGAACCGGTGTGCCATCTTTCTCAATGAATTCCTCTGGATCGCAGAATACTACTTGTAGGCCCGCCTCGCGCGCTCTGGCCTGAACCCTCCTCCTGTCGGCATGACTTCCGACCACGAGCAGCGCCCGCGCGCTCTGCGACAGATGTATAGAAGGAACAGCCTGATCGTATCTACGAATATAATGCTCACGCACCCCGGCGCGCGCCGCTAACCCATCAAAGTTGTTTGTATAGATAGGTTCAACCAAGGCTCCGACAGCTCGCAGTTGACGAAGAGCGGAATGGGCAGGAGTTGGTTGAGATCTAAATATACTAAGGAACATCTGCGCCCTCGCAGTGAGGTATTCTTCTGGCGTGGATAGTATGCCCGCGAGAGCCCCGCCGTCTTGAGCGCCGAATATAAATCGGTCTTTCGCTCTATCGGTGACCCCATAAAGCCGGTGCAGAGAATGCAACGGCGGTATACCGGCAGCCAGAGAAATACCACACCCAAGCTCTACGTGAAACGGTAGAAGGCTCTTCAAGACATTCAGGTTCGGAACAACCCTTGGTCTACCGCGATGATCCTTGTTACGCATTCCGCTCGCAAGCACACGCCACGGCAAATTCGATGTTTCTCCTGATACTGGGCCGCTAAACACGCGCACGTCAACGAACCTGTACTCAGGCGGAAGTTGCCTGCCAGATGCCTGGTCCTCCGGATGCACTGCGCCGAGCTTCACCTGACAGGCCAGCGAGCCTCGAACATAAACTTTCAGCCCATTTTCTCGTGTTAGGGAGAATGACTCGTCCCAGCCCCCCAACCGTATGGACTCTTGAATAAGATCTACGACTTCGGCAAGCTCACTCTTCGGCAGAGCGGTGCTATAGTAAAGATAAACGTCTTCAACTGCCAGCCGAGGGCCGGTAGCCTGTACGACATTGAACTTATATCTGTAGTGCAGTATGCGACGACGAGCGTCCAAGGGAGACTGCCAACCCGACTGTTGTGCGTTTGCTTTCTCCTGCGTGCGGCGCCAGAGGCCCTCCTCAACGGTCCGGTCTCTTTGTGAGTCGAAGACGTCGAAGTGTTCTCTCCAGCGGAGCATGTCTGCTGCGGAGAGGCTTGCGCTTACAACCAGGGGAAGCCTCACTAGTTGACTGTACCCCGCGAGTCTAGACTTGTCTCGGCTTTCAACACGGATTCTGTACTAGATCACTGGATCCCGCCAACTGGGCCGACGGTGATTCAGAGGTACGTCAGCAACCCGCCAACGGCAATTTGCTGGATCAGGGTGAGTGGAAGAGACGCAGGCCGTCGCCCGCGTTGACGGTGGTGATCAGGGCTTGGAGTTCAGCGGGTGGGACGCTGTACAACGGGCTCGCCACCAACGGTGGAATCCGATCCCAAGAGGTCAGCCAGCCGCGCACTGCGCGCAGCGTGGGCGAGTTGTCGGGGCGCGCGTCGTGGTCGCCTTAGGCCACCACCGTGCGAAAGGCCCGCGGCCGCCGTCGCCCGACACCCCACGTCCGCCACGATCCGCGGCTTGGCCTGGGAACCAGGATCGTTCGTCCCCGCAGGAATGCGAGCCAGGTGTAAGGCCTCGCGTGCAGCGGGTAGTACAGTCGCTCGTCCACCCGCACTCCGACAGGAAGAACCCCTGCCGGGTGCGCCATTGCGTTCGATCACGCGGACTTCGGCCCGACTGAAAAGCCTATGTCAAATCCGAAAGGATTGCGTGAGCTTGTTTCGCCACTCGGACGGCTTCCTCATCGGCCAGATCAGGATACAATGGCAAGCAGGCATGAGCCCGAGCGAACTCTTCGCTCTTTATGAGAGAGCCCTCGCGTCGGCAGCCCCGATAAGGAGGGTAGCTATGGGCCGGTTCTTCATGACCGCCAAGAGGACCCGGTAGGAGCATCCCCTTGCGGGCCATAGCGGAAGTGAAATCCTGGCGGCTAACCGTACGAGGTAAGATTACCCAGAATTTGTACCAATTCGGTGTCACACCAGGAGGGAACGTCGGTGACCAATGAGCAAGATATTCTTGATATATTTGCGCAAGGTGCGACCGTCTTTCAACGATCTCATCTAGCCTATCAAGTTGTGCACAACCTAGTGCTGCCTGTAGCTCTGTGAGTCGCCAGTTGGAGCCACGGACAAGATGCACACCATTAGGCGCACGCCCTTGGTCTCGAAGGAGTTGAACTCTTTCTGTAACCCTCTTCGTACGAGAGATTACGGCACCTCCTTCCCCGCATGTTACTATCTTTCGAGGATAGAAGGATAGGGTAGCAGCGATTGACCAGCTACCGATTGGAAGCCCATGAAGCTTGCTTCCAAGCGCTTGAGCGGCATCCTCTACCAAACTTATGCCATGGTCCTCGCAAAGTTTGCGGATCTGCGGCAGATATGGATTGATAACGCCACCCAGGTGCGTGACAATAACGGCCCGAGTTCGATCAGAGAACGCCGATCGAACGGCATCAGCGGTTGGACCGAGCGTGTCTTCCTCGCAATCAACGAAGACCACATCGGCCCCTACGGCCATGACAGCGGATGCAGTACCGACAAAGGTATTCGCCTGCACGACTACCTCGGCATCTCGCCCTATTCCAAGGGCCAAGAGTGTCGCTTCTATAGCTGTCGTGCCACTACTAACCGTGGCGGCGTGATACCCGTGTAATGCCCTGGATAGCTGATTCTCAAAGCGCTGGTTCAAGGGGCCGGATGTTAGACTGTCCGACTCAAGAGCCATGCGGATGTCCGCCAGAATCCGGGCCACATCATCGGCTGTAAAGTGACTTCGGCCAGATGCTACAATTTCGTTTTGACTAGTGTCATCTTCCATAGTTGTGATTGCCCAACTTCTCCAAGATGAGTATGACATCGGCATTGACCTGGTGATTCACCTCAACGATGCGCCGATCCTGGAGGCTAGCCAATAGGTGTTGGAGGGCGAGCGCATACTTGGTACGGGGTATAGGCGCAGGTATAGCTGTGTCGCCAACACCGTCAACAGTGGGTAAGACGTCGACCGCTTCGCTGTCTAAGCAAACGGTACCACCGGAGAAGGTCAACATTACCGGGCAAGGGCGAGCTGGAGCATGGCTATAAGAAAACACGCCGCTGAAAGGATAGTCTCCAAATCTTCCAGTGAGTAGGTGAGGCTCCTGTTTGGGTGACGAAGGGATTGACCACCTTACATCAGCCATGGGACCCAGTAGATATACAAGGAGCGCTAACGGGTAAGGTGCGAAGTCCCGCGCCGGGCCGGCATCGGGCCCTAGAAACCAGATTCTGTTCGGCGCAACCGTACCATCATTCAAAAAGGGCCCAGGCTTGGCCAAATGTACCTGCACACTGGCCAATTCACCAAGTCTGCTGGAATTTATGATGCGAGCGGTAGCACCCGCGGCAGCTCCTGCGTAGGTCAGAGGCGCTGCTAGTGCCACTCGATCAAGGCTTTCGGCAAGGCTTGAGACACCAATCCATTCCTGAATAGTTGTAGTCGCAGGCTTCTCCAATAATACGTGGTAACCGGCCCGCAAGGCGGACGTCGCGTCAGCGGCATGGCGGGGCGAGGGGGTCAATATGAGCGCGAAGTCGGCATAGTTGGCAGCAGGCGGTAGGTAGTCATACACTTTACAACCCGCCTCATTTGCTGCCGATCGCGCCTCGATGTCGATGTCGTAGACGGAACAGTGAAATCCCGCTGCACGTAGGGTGGGAAGCCAAGAGTTGCGGGCCACATGACCGAATCCGATCATCAGCGCTCGGCATGGAGAATGCATTGTTTTCAACCGCACTTCCTTCCAGTTCCGGGCTGGTGCGTCAGTACCTATGTGCAATCCCTACTTCGACAGACCCTAGACGTAGCTCGGCTAGACTTTGGGTGATTAGGAACGATGTATGAGTGAGCGTACGTCGTCATACAAGTATTTGTTTGTTGCGAGTATTGAACCGCCGAACGGAACTCTGCCGTCTAGAGTCGCTGTCCGACCGCCAGCCTCTCTTACGATGAGAGCGGGTGCGAGATGATCCCATATCTTTCCCCATGGTTCGAGGAATACATCCGTCAGTCCTTCGGCGACCTTCATAAGCTCGAGAAACCCGCCGGGAGAGCCTGCCGCGTAGGAACATGAATTGAGAATAGTCGTTATACCGTCCCAGAGTTGAAGGTTAACCCATTCAACGTGACCAGCAACAGAGACGTATGCCTCGCTGATGTTCCTAAGGTGCGAAGTTCGCATCGAAGCCCCGTCTTTCCACGCGCCCCCTCCACGCTTTGCCCACCATCTATGACGGAGCGCCGGCGCAGAAACTACGCCGATCTTAGTATCCCCGCCCTCGACTAATGCAATCAAGGTCCCAAATTCGGGATTGCGCCGAATGAAGTGACGTGTATGGTCTATTGGGTCTATTACCCATGTCGGCTGCTTCCAGGCCACAGATCCACTCCAGTGCCCGTCACGCTCAGAGGCCCATTCCTCTCCGAGGACAGAATGTTCGGGGCGGGCCTGGGCGAGGACGTCCATGATAACCTCCTCGATCGCTTCCTCCGAACGAGTAACCGGGCTTCGATCGGATTTCCATCTCACCGATGTTCTCTCGAAGGCGGGAAGGGCGATTCCATCCGCGAGATCGGCGAGGTGGTGCGCGAGCTCAAGGTCATTTAGATCTCGAACATTCGGCATGACGGATGCAACGCCTTTACATGCGTGATCGGGATGATGTAGGAAATGAACGTGAAGGTGGGCTATTACAAGGTACGCTCGAGTAGATATCTCTGTCGGAATGCCTCATTCAAAGAGGACGATTGACGCACGAGTTGTGGAGGTGGGACCGGCACGTGAGGGTGCGCTCCCAAAAAGTTCATGACCTCGCGTACCGTGCGCCCATAGGCTCCACAAAGATCTTCGTAGTAGACCGTCAGGTGCTCTAGTCCTCGCTGTGTAATCCACGAACGCCATTGTTGATTATCCACGTCGTTCATGGAAATAATGTCGTCCAGAACTTGCGTGTCATAACTCGGCTCCGCGCGGAGATGATCCTCGTAACCTTGGGCCACTGCAACTGGCTCACCGCGCCGGATGTAATAGACACGCGTCGCATCGGCTATGACTCTTGATATTGCCTGCCCTAGGCGATCCTGCCGGACTAGATGAACGATCTTTACGGAAGCGCGCACGGACGGAGGAAAGACCTCCAACATGTCTGTGAGCAATCCAAGATTTCGCTGGCACAAATACTGATACCAGTGAATTGTTAATCCCAAGACCCCGTCAATCGTAGCCGCGGCGCGAACGCGCGCTAGGTAGTCGGCGCCCTGTATAGCCTTAGGGGTTTGAGGCGTAGATGATGGATCGCGGATCCCCCATCTTCCGAGATTGTGATGAGTTGCTGCACGGGAGAAGTACTCATCAGGCTCGCCCAGTACACCGGTGGCCGTCAAGGACGTGCTCAATAGGCCACTTCCAGATCGGGGTGTTGCGCAGATTAGATAACCGGTGCGGATCATAGTTGAAATCTCCAATGGGCCTTGCAATCTATCCTAGCGCCGCACCTGACCAACTGAAATTCGGCCAGATAGTTAGGCCAGCGTACTGCGATCGCCATTCCATATTTTCGATGGCTCAGGACCATGACGAACGGCGCCCCTCCACAGGATGGGCGTAGGACCGGTTGCTGAGGTTCCTGGGTGGCTTGAGACCCGCCTGAGCACGGGGGCGGTCGTTGATCGATTGCGACCATGGCCCCCTCCCGGCAGCAGGGTACTAATCTACCCCGGCCTTCGAGTCGGGAGTCGGGAATCGACGGAATCTGGCCTCGAGTAGGCCGGAAGCGGCGCGACGAAGTGGCGGGTCAAAGTCGAATTGGGTTGCTGGCCTGTAGGCAGCAGGGCAGCTAGCGCGGGATGCGGGTAGCCGGCGGACGTTGCTGCCGCTGTTGGACCACATAGCCGTCACGACGCGCTGTGGCCGTTCGTCCCGAACAGGCGCGCGCGTCGTTAGCGCAGTGGCTCCAACGCCTCCGGCAGAGTCCGCCGGCTCGCTGACCGCGACCTGACCCGCGCGTCGTCATGGATCTGCTGCGCAACACCTTCGGGCAAGTCACCTTCCAGCAAGGCGTTGAGCACATCGTGTAGAGCATCGAAGCGCTCCTGAGCTGCCGATGCCACCAGCAGTCGTGCCGTCGCTCTCGGCAGCTGCGGCACCACCCCCAAGAGGCTTGATGCCGCTTGAAGCGAGCCGTGGCGGAAGACCAAGCGCATGCCCTGCCGGAGGTTGTTCGCCAAGTCGTTCTCAGCGCCCCTCGTCAGCCCACAACGCTCGGCCTGCGCGGCGGTCGCGAGCAACAGATCCGCGGCGTCCGGCGTCCGTCCGACTTCTACCAAGCGTCCAACCAAGTGTCCCAGCGTACCGAGCAGGCCAGAGTCGGTCGGCGCTGCCGCCGCAACATTGATCGTGGAACGGTGATCAATCTGGCCAAGCGACCAAGTATGGACCATGAGGTTGAGCCACGCCTCACGTGCAAAGGCCGCCACGACATCGGCGCTGTCTTTGCCGGGTCGTACGAGCACTGGCGGATCGCCGGACACCTCGAAGCGAGAGCGCAGGAGCCGCTCGGCATCCTCGACCGGCAGCCGCCCAGCAACGGCTGCCTGCCCGGCGAGCCGGTAGAGGTTGGCCGTGGCCTTCGCCGACGCGAGGCGCTTCGTCCAACTAGTCAGATCATCAAGGTCCGGCGGCGGCACCGCCCGAAGCGCGTCGAGCATCAGCCAGAGGTTGACGCCCTCCTCCTGCTGCGGCCCACTGCGCGCGCCCAGCAGCAGGTCGATGAGGTGACGTAGTTCGGCCGACAGCGAGGCTAGCCGGTCACGGATCTGGGGGCCGTGCTCCTTCACGACGTCGCCGAGCGGGCTGCCGGCCTGCCTGGCGTGCGAGAGATCCACCAGTACGGACAACAGCTCGTAGTCACGATCCAGCCACTTCTTGATGTCGTAACTCACGATCTTCTGGACCATCGGAGGCACGGCTGCCGGCTTCTGCTTGAGAACGTCCAAGGCGCGGCACGCTGGCTCGTGGCCGCCAACGGCAGCCTGGATCAAGAGCAACGCCACGCCGTCGTCAGTCAGCCATAGATCAGTAGCTTCGAGCTTTGGCACACCGCTCAGTAGCCGGGCGATCTGCTCCGGCGGGCTCACGTCATGCAGGCTCTTGCGCACCACCGATGCCCAGAGCTGGGGACCGACCGGAGGTTTGGAACCTGCCGCGGGCAAGCCATCGAGTCGTTGCAGCACCGGGCCGAAGGTAGCCAGCGCGGCGGGCCTCTCGTCGCTTAGCAGACGGGGAAGCAACGCCTTACGGGCGACCGCGAAGGGCGCGGACGGCCCGGTGAGCGCCATCAGCCGCCGCAGAGTCAGCTCCAGCAGCGGGGTGTCGAGAGGATTGGCCCGCAGCCACTCGATCATTCCCACTAGCCGGGCGTGCGCCAGCGTGTCTTGACCCTTAGCCTCCAGCGTCCGGCATACCTCATCAAGGAGGTCCAGCCACCATGCCGCCGGATCAGGCCGCTCCCGCCAGGACAGGGCCAAAATCCGGCCAAGCGCCTCCCGCATCGCCGAGCGACCGGCATCGTGCCGTTCCTGAGCGTCAAGCACCAGCGCCTGGACGCCGTCGGCCAAGCGCTCTGAGCCGAGCACCGCCCAGTGGCGGGCGATCAGGTCGAGCACATAGAGCGGCAGGTCCCGGCCCTTTGCCCGGCCGAGCAAGAACTCGAGGTGCGTCACCAACTCGTCGGTCGGCCACGCGGTATCCGCCGGCGCCACCGCGCAGAGCAGGCGGGTATAGATCTGCAAGGCCGGCCCGGCATCCTTCGGCAAGCCCCGAACATGTGCGCCAACCTCCAGTGTCCGCAGGACGCCGAGTACCGCGGCCGGCTCGCGGGCGGCCAGCCGCTCAAGTGCCTCCAAGACCGCCATCCGACAGTGCGGGTCGCGGTTCCACGCATAGCCGAGCATCACCAGCAGGTCGGCCACCTTCACGGTGGCGACGCTGGGGGCGATGTGGGCGTAACGGCGCACTGCGGCTGGATCGACCGAGCGGATCAGGTGCTGAGCGACCGTGGTCAGCTCGGGCCGGTAGGCCAAAACGCCCAAAGCGGTGCGCTGCAAGGCGACCGAACCGCTGTCTGCCAAGGACATCAAGACCTGTTCGACATGGTCAACCAGCATGGGGTCCGAAGCCGCGAAGATCAATAGCTGTTCAAGTACGGCCCCGACGAACAGGTCATCCGGATGTTCACGGACGTGCACCGCCAGGAAGTCGACGGCGCGCTGTCCGTCGCGCTCCAGTAGGCCCACGGCCGCGGCGTACTCGAAGAGCGTTTGGTGGAAGAAGCGAACGCCCAGGCGCGAGCGCACCACCACGCCGCGCTGGGCCAGGGAGTCGATCGCGCTCTCCAGCACCAGCTCCGAAGCCAAGGTCCGCCAGCTGTGCGCCACCGTGGCCATGTGCCTGAGCAGGACGTTCGACTCCAACTCGGTGCGACCAGCGGCCAGCAAGGCGATGCCCGCCTGCTGGGCCGGCGCCGAGAGGTCACGTCCGGCATCCCCGCCGGGCACGACCTCGCTCCTCGTGTCCGCCACGATCCGCCGGCGCCAGTACAGGCGGTAGAGGCCGGAAACGTCGAGTTCCAGCGCCGGGAACTGCGGAGCGTACAAATCAAACAGCAGGCGGAGCAGCAGCGGACTGCGACAGATCTCCCGCGTGGGTAGGCCGCGGGCCTCCGCGTCGAGGATCAGCGCGACCTTCGCGTCCAGCGGATGAGGCGGTGCGTCCGAACAATAAGACTGGACGTGGCGGGTGACGGCTTCGGCAAGCTCACGGTCGTCGTAGGGCTGCAACCCGACATGGCGGAAGATCTGACGAGGCAGAGACCGCGCCTCGTCCGGCCGCGAGGTCACCACGACGTGCCCGCCGGCTTCCATCACGAGATCACAAAGGTCCAGCAGGCGCCGCCGGTCGGCTTCGTGGTGCAGCAGGATGTCGGCCGTATCGATCAGGACGGCGCCGGTGCGCCCCTTGGTATGCACGTCACCCAGCGCCCGCGCGAGCTCCTCGCCTGGGATCAGCGGCGCCGCGGTCGGGCTGGCCGGGTCGACCAGCCACAGCGCATTCAGCAGGAACGCCTCAATGCCCTGATCTTCGCGGAGCCTCCGGTAGAGGCCCCAGAGCATGCTGCTCTTGCCGTGCCCGGCCTCGCCGCTCACCACGGCTGCCGACGATGGGCCGTCCGGCAACAAGGTGGCGAGGACATCGCGTTCCTGGGTACGGGTCACATAGAGGTCGGTGCTCAGGCGGCGCTCGGCATGCCCGGCGTCAGCAACGCTGGCGACATCCAACTCGGCCGCCATCTGCTCGGATAGCCGGCCGAGCCGACGGCGCGCCGCAGTCGCCCGATTCCGATCATCCCCGGCGCGCGATCTGTTCTGCGCTGGTATGACGGGCGTTGCCCACAGCTGCTTGGCCAGCCCACGCACCTTGGTTCCGTCCGCAAGGAAGTCCAAGAGGGCATGTAGCCAGGCGTTCATCATCGGCTCGATGTGATCTAAGACACGCCGCGCAGTGGTGATCTTCGGGTACAGCTTGCGGCCAGCGTTCTCCCGCCGCATCTCAAGGCTCGTAATCCCCGGATCCGGCAGGGCCAGAAGCTCAGCTGCCGCCACGACGTAGTTCTTCGGATGCGACGGCCTCCCTATCTCATCATCGAGCACGGCTAGGAGGACGCGCCGGAAGACTCGCGCTTTCGCGTCGGGTGGCTCATCCGCATCCACGAGCACCGCAGGCAGTAGGCCCAACAGCACCGGGCAGTCGCGCAGCACATCGGGCCGCGCCGTGAGATCCGCCAGGCGCATTAGCTCGGCCATAGCGGCGTCGATGGGCAGGTGCTGGTGAGGCGTGGCCCCGGGTTGCACGCCGGCTCCTTTCGTATCAACCGCCGGATGCTACTCGGCGGCGGTTCCGAGCGTGACCTCCCCAGCACCGTCCGGCCACCGTCCGGCCCGTCCGGGAGATGTCCGGCTGGCGTCCGCCAGCGGCGGTTCCACAGCCCGAAGCTGATGTCACAGCGCCGGGCCGACGCACCAAAGGGACCGTGAGCTGCGGTTTCCCTGCCGCGTCGACCCAGTCGCGCGCCGAACCAACCAATTACTGGAGGTCCACCCATGACTGAAATCGCCCGCCGGTCGTTCGACCGCTGGCCCGAGCCAACCCGTTACCCACTCGTGGCATACGCCCCGCCCCGTAGCCTCCAGCGGTCCATCGATCGCGAACTCAGTGCCGGCATGGCCTCGGCCGCCCGCATGGAGGCCACCGGCTACGTCACCAATACCGCGCTCACCTGCCTCGGAGCCCTCAGCAAGACCGAGGCCGACATCGCCGCGCAATCGCCGCAGGCGGCAGAACGCGCCCAGGCCATCGTCGACGCCTTCACCGCCGTGGTCGTCGCCGAGGTCGCCGACCTCTACCAGCCGCGGTATGGACGGAGGTACGAGGCATGAGCGCCGGCCTGATCTTCGTCCTCATGCTCGCCTTCCTGACGGTCGTCGCCGGGGTGTGCTTCTTCACCGGCGGCGACGGCGAACCGCCCGACCAGCAGCGGGACGAGCAGGAAGCCCGGCGTGCCCGGGAGTCCCGCACCCAGGCCCAGCTGGACGCATTGCGCGCCAGCCAGCGCATCGGTTCGGCCTTCTGGCGGGCCAGCCGGGCGCTGTTCGAGGTGTCCCGCGACGAGCGTGACCGCCGTGAGCGGAACGGGCGGTAGCAGCCGATGAACCGTCTCAGCCCCGGTGAGCTGGCCAAGCTCTTGACCGGTGGGGCCATGGCCTTGCTGCTTATCTGGTTCGGCTCGATCATCCTTTCCCACCTGCTGCTGGCCGTGCTGCCGTTGCTCTTCCTCATCCTCGGCATCGGCGCCTGGTGGTCCATGTTCCTGGGCCGCCGGAAGTAGCACTGACTGGCTGCGGCGCTCGCAGGTTCGGGCGCCGCAGCTGGCGGTCTCTCCGGGGGGTGGGGCCCGACCAAGGTGCCAGCCCCACCCCCCACAGCCGGATCTCTGAGCATCCGGTCCGCGCCGCCGTCTCTCCCAGTTCCATCCCTCCATCAAGAAGGGCGTGCTTTGCCATGCCGTTTTCCTATGCCGAGCTGCATAAGGCCTCGGTGCAGTACTGCTTCGAGCGCGGCCAGCTGGTGCCGATGCTGGCCTGGAAGCGCATCCGGGCCGACCTGGTTGCCGGGCCGCGGATCGCCCGGCTGTACGAATCCGCGCCGTCGGTCGACAGCCGGGGCTTGCCTGCCTTCCGCAAGCTACGTGAGGAGATCGCCGAGCAGTTCGAGTTCCTCATCCGACCCACCCGGCAGGGCGGGCTGGGGGTCACCGTGTCCGTCCAGGCTGAGGAGCCGTACAGCTCACTGGCCGAGCTCACGGTTGAACTCAGCGAGGAACGCCGGCTCCGCGTCATCGGGAGCGCGGCCATGGGCCACGCACATCCGCTGCTCACGCCCGAGGAGTGCGACATGTTCCGGGCGCTGCATGAGGTCTTTGGGCATGCCCTCGCTGGCGTGGGGTTTGACCGGCACGGCGCGGAGGCGGCCTGGTTGCGCCACAGCCTGATGTTCACACCCGCAGCCCGACGGGCCATGACCACCGAGACGCGGGGCCAGGCCTGCGCGCTGCTCTACGGCAACGCCGGCAGCCCGCCACCGACGCCGAAGGTCATGGTGCTGCCCCCTCGGTACGCCGATCCGGATTACGAGGCGTGGCGATGAGCGACAGCATGCCCAATGGGCATATGAGGTTCCAGACGATCTTGGCCGACCCGCCGTGGGACATCTTCCAGAAGGGAAGCCGTGGCGCGGCCCGGCACTACCCGCTGATGACGTTGGAGGCCATCAAGGGGCTGCCGGTGGAGCGGCTGGCTGCGGACCAAGGCCATTGCTGGATGTGGGTGACCAACGGCACGATCCACGTCGGCCAAGAAGTCCTGGAGGCCTGGGGGTTCAGCTACCGCAGCTGCTTGACGTGGATCAAGCCGCGGTTTGGCCTTGGCCCGTACCTCCGTAACCAGACTGAGCACGTACTGCTCGGCGTCAGGGGCTCGGCGCCGATCCGGTTCCGGGGTCAGGGCAGCTGGTTCTATGCCCCGGTCCAGGAGCATAGTCACAAGCCTGAAGAGATCTTCGCGATCATCGAGCGATGCTCACCGGGGCCATACCTGGAGCTGTTCGCCCGTCGGCGCCGGCCTGGCTGGGCGGCGTGGGGCAATGAGATCGACTCCGACGTCAGCCTGTGAGCGGACGCACTGGCACCGCTTGAGGATCGAGCCGCTGTGAATTTCACGGCTTGACGATCTTCCGCCCGCCCCGCATAACAGGGCGCGGGGAGCGCGCGATCACGGCCCGTACCTCGGGCTTTCTTCCTGGCGTCCCACTGCTCTGCGCCCATCCCAAGATCTCCTGAACCACAAGGACACCGCCATGCCAAAAACCATCTCCCCGAAAATCCGCGTGCTCGCCGAGCGGCGCGCGGACCTCGACATCAGCCGCTTCGCCGCAGCCTTGCTGACCTTCGCCCTAACCCGCCTGCGAGGAACGAACGACACCTCGGCGGACCCACCATCAGGGACCCCGTCGGCGGCTGAAGCCACGGAGGCGCGGCCGTGAGCGGACTCCTGCTCTGGCTGCCGTACGTCATGGGCGCGGTGCTCGGCATCGGCATCGTCCTGGCGGTGCGGGCTGCTAACGCCGGAAGTTGGCGCCGGGAGTTGGTGGCCTTCCGACTGCGCCTGCCGCGCGGGCTTGACCCGGAGGCCGTCGCCGCCTGGCTGGCGACCGTTGCCGCGGCCACCCGCTCGCCGGCCAAGGCGCTCATCCCACACCCGCCCATCGCGCTGGAAGTGGTGGCCACGGCACGCGGGATCTCGTACTTCCTGCTGACCCCACGCAAGGACCGCTTGGGTCTGCAGGCCGGGCTGCGCGCGGCGCTGCCCGGGGTGCGGGTCGAGGCCGCACCCGAGCATCTCAAAGACCGGCCGGTCTTTGGGACGGCTACCGAGGTGGGGCTGAGCTCCGAGGTGCAGCCGCTGGCTGCCGAGCGGGCGGCCCTGGCCAGCGCCGCGCTGCTGGCATCGCTCCAGCCACTGCATGGCACCGAGATGGTCTACTGCCAATACCTCATCGGTGGGGTCAGCGGCGTAGGCACCGGCCGGCAGCCGGTACCGCCCGGTATGCCGGCGCTCATGCGCTCGGTCGTCGAGCGAGCCAACGCCGAAGCGGAACGGGCGGCGCGGGTAAAGCAGGCCCTACCGCTGCTGCAGGTCTGCTGCCGGATCGGGGCGGTGGCGGCGCGCCCCGACCGCCAGGGCGCGATGGTCGGCCGGGTTATCGCAGCGCTGCGGACCTTGGAAACGCCCGGGGTATCGGTGCGACGGCTGGCCGTGCCGTCCGCCGTCGCCGCCCGGCGCCTGAGTGCCATTGCCCTGCCGCTGTGGGGCTGGGGCATGGTGATCAATGCCGGGGAAGCGGTCGGGTTGGGCCTGCCGGTCGGGGACGTCTTGTTGCCCGGCCTGAGCCTGGGCTCGGCCCGGCAGCTGCCGCCTGCGCCAGGCATGCCGCGCGGCGGCCGAGAGGCTGTGGTGATCGGCACCAGCAACTACCCGGGTATGGCGCAGCCGCTGGCACTGCGCACCGAGGACCGGCTCCGGCAAATGTGGATCATGGGTCCGACGGGTACGGGCAAGTCGACCTTGGTCGGGAGCCAGATCTTGCAGGACATCGCGGCCAGGCGCGGGGTGGTCGTCGTCGACCCGAACGGCGACCTGGTGAACGACGTCCTGGCCCGGGTACCGGAGGACCGGACCGAGGACGTGGTCGTCCTCGACCTGGCAGCCACCGACCAGCCGGTCGGGATCAACCTGCTGCGGCACCAGGGTGACGAGCACAGCCGCGAGCTGGCGGTCGACCACGTGATCCACATACTTGCGAACCTCTTCCGCGGTTCGTGGGGAACCCGCACTGAGGACGTTCTCCGGGCCGGCCTGCTGACGCTGGCCCACACCCACGCCCCAGACGGGTCCACGTTCACACTCAGTGAAATTCCGAACCTCATTACGGATGACCGCTTCCGCCGATTCGTACTGGCCCAGCCGGGCGTGCCCGCTGCGGTCCGGCCGTTCTGGCAGGACTTCCAGAGCCGGAGTGCGGGCGAGCAGGCTCAGTGGACTGGGCCAAGCCTGAACAAACTGCGACAATTTTCTACTCGAACCACGCTGCGCCTGGCCCTCGGGCAAAGCACGGGCTTCGACTTGAACGAGGTCTTCACCCGGCGCCGAGCGCTGCTGGTCAGCCTGTCGAAGGGGACGCTCGGCACCGACACCGCTCAACTGTTCGGCGCGCTGTTCGTTGGCTATCTGTGGCAGCAGATCCTCGGCCAGGCCGCCGTGGCTCCCGAACAACGACGCCCGGTCATGATCTACCTCGACGAGTTCCAGGATGTCCTACGGCTGCCGCTGGACATTGGCGACATGCTGGCCCAGGCCCGCAAGTACAAGGCCGGCTTGATCCTGGCCCACCAGTACCTCGGCCAGCTGCCCAGCGCCGTGCAGACGGCCGTGCTCGGCACGGCCCGCAGCCAGATCGTCTTCCAGCTCAATAGCTACGAGGACGCCCGCGCGCTGGCCCGGCCGTTCGCCCCGCTGACGCCGGATGACCTCATGGGGCTTGATGCCTGGGAGATCGCCATGCGCCCGGCGGTCGACGGCCGGACGCTCGGCGTCGTCACCGCGTCGACTCCCCCGTTGCCAGAGCCCCTACGCGATCCATCCGAGCTGGCCGCCCAGAGCCGCCAGCGCTATGGCCTCGCCCGCGCCGAGGTTGAAGCCGCCTTGGCGGCGCGCATCGAGGCGCCGATGCCCGGCAGTGGGGGACGGATCGGGCGGCAGCAGCGAGGGGCAGGGTCGTGATGATCAGTGCTTTGTTCGGTGGTCCGTTCGGCGCTCCGGTCGTGTCGAGTCTCCTGTTGCTGTTTCCCCTGGTCAGGCTCCCAATTTTCGTCTTTACGCCCCCGAGAGTCCGCCTCCTATCGGAGGCGTACTCATGAGCGGGCAACGGGTATCTGCCGGGCAGGTTGAGCGGCTGGCAGGGCTGCTCAGTGACCGTGATTGGCGCATCATTACTGACCTCCGGCGGGTCAGGGTCCTGGCCGGTCGGCAGCTGGACCGTCTGCACTTCACGGACGTGGCCGCGTCAGCGCGGGACCGGGTGCGGCGGCGGACCATGAGCCGGTTGCGGGATTGGCGGGTCGTGGCCACGCTCGAACGCCGGGTTGGCGGCGAACGGGCCGGCTCCGCTGGCCTGATCTTCACCCTCGACAGCGCGGGGCACCGGCTGGTGGAGCGGCAGCAGGCGGCGAGCAGCGAGCCCCGACCGGCTACCCGCATCCGGCGACCACGCACGCCGCGGCCCTTGTTCCTGGCCCACGCCCTGGCAGTGAGCCAGCTCTTCGTCGACCTGACCGCCGCGGTGTGCGCGACGCCCGGCCTCGTGCTGGAGCGCTTCGCAACGGAACCGGACTGCTGGTGGCCGGACGGCAGCGGCTGGCTGAAGCCCGATGCCTACCTGGCCATTACAAGCACCGAGTTCGTCGATCACTTGTGGGTGGAGGTCGATCGGGCCACCGAGAGTGTGCCGACGCTGCGCGGCAAGCTGCACACCTACCTCGGGTTCCTGAACCGCGGCGGGCTCGGGCCTGGTGGGGTCATGCCCCGGGTGGCGGTGTCGGTACCGGACGAGGCGCGGGCCGCCGTCATCCGGCGCGAGGTTGACCGGCTGCCGGACGTCGCGGGCGAGTTGTTCAGCGTGGTGCGCTGTGACATGGCGGCAGCGGCGATCGTCGGCGGACTCCTCAGCGAGAGCACGCCGTGAGCACCGAATCGGCTCCGCCTGCTACGCCCCAGCGCGACCGCTGGGTAATCACGGGCATGGCAGTGGTCGCGGTGTCCGCGGCGCTCAGCAGTTTCACGGGCCTTTGCAGCCTGGCGGTGAGGGCCGGCTGGCAGCCATGGCTGGCGCCGCTGCTCCCAATGACCGTGGATGTGTTCGCCGCGGTCGCGACGCGGGTGTGGCTCGCCGGCGGGACGGCCAGCGCTGCCGCGCGACGCTTCGCCCGCTGGAATGCCGTGCTGGCGGTCAGTTTGTCGCTCATCGGCAATGGGGTCTGGCACCTCAGCGAGGCCGGACTGGTGCGTATCGGCTGGCCGGTGGTGCTGGCTGCCGGGTCGGTACCGCCGCTGGTGCTCGGGTTGCTGTCGCACCTTGCCGTCCTGCATGGGCAGGACGGCGCGGACGACGGGACGGCTGTCGTCCTGACGGCGGAACCGGGCCAGGGCGCCGGTTTTGCCGAGGACACCGCCAGTACTGAGGCCGCGACGGCAGAGGGTGGGCTGCTGGCCGCCGCCCGGGCCGCTGATGCGGCGTATCGGGCGGCGCATGACGGACGCGCCATAACCAGGGACGCGCTGCGGCGGGCGCTGGGAATTAGCACGGGGCGGGCGGGCGAGGTGTTGCGGGAGCTGCGTCAAGGCCCGAGCGCCCCATGACCCCGCCAGCGCGGTTAGTTCGGCAGCGGCAGCGCTTGGCAGGCGGCCGGGTTCGGGAACCAGTCGGCTCCCAGTATGTCGCCCGCGAGCTCACCAGTCGGAACCGTGTAGAGCGCGAATTGTGGAGGTGTATCGGGATAGTCGGGATGCTCGACGCAGTAGCCACCCGCGTGGTGCTTGACGCCGTTTGGGTCGACGAGGTAGATGTAGCCGTTCGAACCGCTTTCGGTGATGAAGTTCATACCACGCGAATACGGGCAGAAGGCAGTCCGGCCAGATCCGGGGTAGGAGTCAATTTCCGATGTCGAGAGCTCGACGGGATCGCCGATGCCGCGCCGGACCTTCAAGCAGTTCACAATGAGATCGTTCAGTATAGCCTGGCGGGTTCCGTCGGACGTGATGTAGTAGGCAGAACCGTCGGGCGCGCGGAGCATCTTGTTGAGGTACTGCCGCACCTGGGCCGTTAGGCCAGCTTTTCCCTGGATCGCACCAACCGCACCCGGCACGGACAAGATGCTCGCGATAATTCCGAGAACGGACACAATAAGAACTGCATGCCGCCTCCGCAACCCAGACGGTGGCCGTATCCAGTTAGCGACAACACTGCCGACCGTGGTCACCAGCATGGCCGCGATCGTCAGGCCAACCCGCAACCATGGAGCCATCGAACCACCCCCCTTGCGCGACGCTGCGAGGATATGAGCGTGCCGACGTAAGATCGACTAACTAATTCTATGGAAAGCCTTGGCGAAGCCAGGGTTATCGTACCTGGCTGATGTCACCGAGCAGCACATGCTGTCTGCCCGGCGACATCGTACGGCC